>Ga0207997_1000137_pt1 | contig 34656 bp, 25 predicted proteins | sample AntAceMetag02UKN_FD_184777 | JGI IMG/M metagenome (GOLD analysis project Ga0207997, IMG submission 184777) | Saline lake microbial communities from Ace Lake, Antarctica - Antarctic Ace Lake Metagenome 02UKN (SPAdes) (version 2) | ecosystem: Environmental > Aquatic > Non-marine Saline and... | reverse complement strand
AAGAAATTGAAAGTCCAATAAAAACTGTTTGAAATTGATTATTTTGTGTGCAAAACATGACAGAATTTGATGGTTTCATGATGTAACTGTTTTTTTTATATTACATTTACATCTATTTCAATAAATATATTTTTATTCGATATATTCTATGTTAAAATATAGTTTAGGACACAACTAGGAGGAAACACATGTGGTGGGAAAGTTTAACTAACCTTCAACAAACTTCTTTTATTATCGCGACTGTCGCTACAATATTAATGATTTTATTTATTATAATGATGTTAATGGGTATGGATGGTGCTGATTCATTTGATGGAGATGTTGATTTTGATGCAGATATAGGTGGAGACGTTGATTTCGATACAGACATTGACTTTAATGCTGCCGATGGTGCTGTAGACGTCTATAATAGCGATTCTATAGTATTGATTAGTGGATTGCGTATTGTAACAATTAGAGGAGCTTTAGCATTCTTTAGTATAGGTGGTTGGGTAATATTTTTACTAGCCGATACTATGCAAGTGTGGTTAGCTATTATATTAGGTTTTATAGCAGGTTCAGTAGCAGCTATTTTATTAGCAATTGCTATGAAAGCTGTGATGAGGCTAGAATCATCAGGTAATCTTGATTATAGAACGGCTGTAGGTAAAACAGCAGTTGTATATATCAGAGTACCTAAAAATAATATTGGAAAAGGTAAAGTTATGTTCAATCATCAAGGACGAATGGTTGAAGTAGACGCTATTACCAAAGTAAAAGCAGATCTTATTTCAAAAAGTGAAGTAAGAATTATTGGTTTAGAAAATGAGACAACATTAGTTGTCAAACCATTAGAAAAGGAGAAATAATATGTTTTTAGCAGGATTTGGAGCCGCAGGCTTAATTATCGCAATTGTTGCGATAATTGTTATGGTACTTGTATTTATTGTTTCAAGAATTAGAAAATGTCCATCGGACAAAATATTAGTTGTTTATGGTAAAGTAGGTAAAAACGCTGATGGAAGTAATGTATCAGCTGCTTGTATACACGGGGGAGCTAAATTCGTTTACCCATTTGTTCAAGCTTATCAATATATGGACTTAACTCCACTTTCAATTAGTGTGGATTTAACAGCAGCATTATCAAGACAAAATATTCGTATTGATGTTCCTTCAAGATTTACAGTTGGTATCTCTACAGAGCCATCAATAATGATGAATGCTGCAGAACGTTTACTTGGATTACATTTAGATGAAATTCAAGAACTTGCCAAAGATATTATTTTTGGACAATTACGTTTGGTTATCGCAACAATGGATATTGAAGAAATTAATACAAACAGAGATAAATTCTTGGAAGCTGTTTCAGACAATGTAGAAACAGAATTAAAGAAAATCGGACTAAGACTGATTAACGTTAATGTTACTGATATTAATGATGATTCAGGATATATCGATGCACTTGGTAAAGAAGCGGCTGCGAAAGCAATCAATGACGCAAAAAAATCAGTTGCTGAAAAAAATAGAGATGGTTCTATTGGTGAAGCAAATGCAATGAGAGACCAAAGAGTTTCTGTTGCAACAGCCAATGCTACTGCAATCGCAGGTGAAAATCAATCTTTAGCTGATATATCAAAGACTAATGCATCACGTAGAGAAACTGAAGCAGAATCTTTAAGAAGAGCTACTGCAGCTGAGAAAATTGCAGCTGCAAAAGCATTAGAAGAAGCTTATGTTGCAGAACAATTAGCTGAAGCTGCGAGAGCTGCTAGAGAAAAAGCATCATTAGAAGCAGATGTTATTGTTAAATCAGAAATTGACAAACAAAAGAAAGTTATTGAAGCTGAAGCTATTGCAGAACAATTCCGTAGACAAGCTAAAGGTGAAGCAGATGGTATCTATTCTAAAATGGAAGCTGAAGCTCGTGGTACATTTCAAGTTCTTTCAAAACAAGCTCAAGGTTTTAAAGCTTTAGTTGAAGCTGCTGGAAATAATTCAGATTCAGCTGTTCAATACTTAATTTCTCAAAAACTTGAAACTTTAGTTGGTATTCAAGTAGAAGCAATTAAAAATCTTAAATTTGATAATATCACTGTTTGGGATGGCGGTTCAAACGCTGATGGTAAAACACAAACAGCTAACTTTGCATCTGGTTTAATGAAATCAATTCCTCCTATGAGTGATTTATTTAAAATGACAGGAATGGAATTACCAAGTTTTTTAGGAAATGAAATTAAAAAAGAAGCAGTTAAAGAAGTTGTTGTAGAAACAAAAAAAGCTCCTGTAAAAGTAGCTAAGAAAACTAAATAATAATAAATAAAAAGTGATTCTAATTAGTTGAATTGCTTTTTTTTTGTAAAAAAGTATAATTAAAAGATTAAAGAACCCATTTGTGCTATAATATAAAAAAAAGGAGACATAAATGATAGAATTTTTTGAAAATACAAACCCAATTCTTGCTGCATTAGTTGGTACAGCATTTACATATTTTATGACTGCCGCTGGGGCAGCCATGGTTTTTCCGTTTAAAAAAATAAATCAAAAATTATTAAATGGTATGTTAGGTTTTAGTGCCGGAGTTATGATAGCCGCTTCATTTTGGAGCCTATTAAATCCTGCTATATTATTAGCTGATGAGTTAAAGCTGGCTGGAGAAATGAGTACGCCTTCTTGGGTTCCTGCTGTTATAGGGTTCTTAGTAGGAGGATTATTCCTTTTATTAGTTGATAAAATATTGCCGCACATTCATATGGAAACAAACCATAAAGAAGGTGTAAAATCATCTTGGCAAAGATCAGTATTATTAGTATCAGCGATAACAATACATAACGTTCCTGAAGGATTGGCTGTTGGGGTTGCATTTGGTGCAGCTGCGGCTGGTATACCTGGTGCTAGTATTGGTGCTGCTATAGCATTAGCTATCGGTATCGGTATTCAAAACTTCCCTGAAGGCGCTGCTGTAAGTATTCCATTAAGAAGAGAAGGAATGTCTAGAGGAAAATCATTTATGATTGGACAATACAGTGGCATTGTTGAGCCTATTGCCGGGGTATTAGGAGCTTTACTTGCAGTTAGTTTAAGAAACTTTTTACCATACGCACTTGCATTCGCAGCTGGAGCTATGATTTACGTTGTAATTGAGGAATTGATTCCTGAATCGCAAATGTTAAAAACATCTAAAATCGCTACTATTGGCGCTATGATAGGTTTTGCAGTAATGATGCTTTTGGATGTTGCTTTAGGATAATAAGAGGAAGTTATGAAGGGTAAAAGACTGGGACAATCTAGTTTTAAAGTAATAGAAGAAGATTATTTGATTGATAAAGATTTAAATAATCTACTTATTTACCTAAATTAGAAAACACTAGTAAGATATTGGTATTTAATATAGTAAATAATTATTAAAATTTTAATTATTAAAAAATATTTTAAAAAAGTGATTTATTTCGCTTTTTTTTATTTATAATTTTTTTTATCTGTTATAATTGATATTGGTTATTTTTTGATATTACGAGGAGAAAGCATGCATAGAATTAGGTTTGTACTAAGAAAAGTATTAATTGCAGTAGTCGTTTTATTTTTGGTAATGACACTATTGTATTTTTCAACATATATAGCTTCAATTTCACAAAGACGTCATCATTTCACAAATATAGAAATTTTAAGGATGATTTGGGATCGATACGTTGTGTATATTAAGAATATTATCCTACATTGGGACTGGGGAGTTTCAAGGTCAGGAGATAGTGTTTGGCCATTATTTATAAGTAAAGTACATTATACTATGAAAATAACTCTAGCATCCTTAGTCTTTTTTATGGTATTTGGTTGTATATTTGGTGTAATAGCTGCTATTAAGAAAAATACAATAATTGATAAACTAATTAATGGATTATCCGCTTTCTTTAGTTCAATACCTAGTTTTATTTTGGTTTGGTTCTTAATGCTTTATTTAGGTTGGGGCCTTAAATTGTTGCCACCTATATACCCGGTAGGGACAACAAATCCAGTAACCGCATTGTTAGGTCTTGTTATACCTGTGATTTCACTCTCTTTATGGCCGTTATCTAAATTTATACAATTAGTTAGAGGAGAAATTATTGAAAACTTGTCAGCTGAATATATGATTTTAGTTCGAACGAAAGGTCTTACTAAAACTCAAGGTATTCTTAGACATTTATCAAAGAATACATTAGTGACTATTATGCCAGAAATAACGAATTCATTTCTTTTTGTTCTAACAAGTTCATTCTTAGTTGAAATAATCTATAATATTCAAGGAGTTGCGAATTTATTTTATGATTCAATGATTCTACCATTTGAATTTGGTAATTATATAAGTATTGATATACCAACTACTGTTTTAGTAGGGACTTTCTATGTATCCTTTGGTGTTATAATGTCATTAGTTTTTGATGTCTTATACACTGTTCTTGATCCAAGAATGAAGATAGGTTCTAACAAGTATTCACGATATTGATTATTATGTTAAAAATTTACCATACAAAAAGCCACTTGAAGAAAGTGGCTTTTTTTTATGAATCTCTATTTTCTTTTAAGTTTTGTTATTACTACAAAAGCTCCAGCTGAGATAATAGCTAATCCACCAACAATAGATATAATAATAGTTGGAACAGGATTATAATCAGCGATACTTGCATCTTGATAAAGTATGTAAGTTGAATTTTCTTCAACACTAATTGTTTTTCCACCTTTGAAAGTTTCAATTTCAGTATCTCCAGCAGTCTCATTATTAGTTATTAGAACCCAACCTCCATTGGTAGGAAGTTTTACTTTTGCGTTTTTATTATTTGCATTTTGAATCACTAAAATATTTTCGTATTCATCTCCACTTGCATCGTTAGCAATTTGATATGCAATAATACCTTCTTGATCTTCATATAAGAATGATAGGTTATCTAAGATATCCTCAGCACTGCTCATTCTAAACGATTCATGAGTGTTTCTCAATTCTATTAATGCTTTTACATAAGCATACATATCAGCGCCATCTTCACTAGTTTTTAATGACCAATCTATTTGATTAACCGAATCAGGTGATTCATAACTATTGTGGTCAAAACCACTACCACTTTCATCAGGCTTAGAACGTAAGAATTCATCACCTGCATGAATAAATGAAATACCTTGAGAAGTAAGTATAATTCCATAAGATTGTTTCGCTAAAGGTAATATTAAATCTAATTCTTCATCTTCTTCAAGTGTTAAGTATAATTTATCATATAAAGTGTTGTTGTCATGACAAGCAACATAATTAATTGTTTTATTAGGATTTTTATGCCAAGCTGTATACAATACTGATGGATGACTTATACCACCAACAATACCATATTTAACTTTGTTTATTTGAGAGAAATCTCCTTGGATAAATCCACCTTGTTCTCTTGCAAAAACAGATCCTTTTATTCCATCACGTGTAGCATCGTTGAATGCACCAACACCTTCGATTTCAGCTAGGTTGTTTTTGCTAGCCATATCTTCAGCTGGCAATGTAGAAGTACCACCAGTCCAAGGTTCACCATAAACCATAATAGTAGGATCTATATCATGTAATTCTTCAGCGATAAGTTCCATAGTTTCTATATCATGTAAAGACATTAAGTCAAAACGGAAACCTGATAAGTTATATTCGGTTGCCCAGTATACTAGGGAATCAACCATAAATTTTCTCATCATAGAACGTTCTGAAGCAGTTTCATTACCAGTTCCAGAGCCATTGCTAAATGATCCATTATCATTCAGTCTGTAGTAATAACCTGGAACGATTAAACTAAAGTTTGAATCAGCACTTTGACCTGTATGATTATATACAACATCCATATTAACTCTAATATCTGCTTCTGAATAAGCCATAACAACTTGTTTCAATTCATTGATTCTTACAAGTCCATCGTAAGGGTCAGATGAATATGAACCTTGAATTGCATTAAAGTTAAGTGGCATATAACCCCAGTTAAATAGATTGTAGTCTTCATCATCAAGTCTTGTTTCATCTACCATTCCAAAATCAAAGAACGGAAGTAGTTGTACATGCGTAATGCCTAAATCAACTAAGTGGTCAAAACCAGTAGATACACCACCATATGTAGTGCCTTCTTCAATTAAACCTAAGAATTTACCCCGATTAGCCTCTGTACCATTCCAAGTAGTAGATGATGTTAAATCTCTTATATGTAATTCATATATAATTGCATCTGTGTTATTTACAATATTGTCTGGTCGATCATCATATGTAAAACCATCAGGATTAACTTGACTAAAATCAACTACTAAACCTCTATAACCGTTAACACCAACACTTTTTGCGTATGGATCAACGACTTCATTTGTAATACCACCATTAGTAACTGAAAATGTATAGTATGTACCATGAAGATTGGTATTTGCAGTATACTCGAATGTTCCTTTTAATCCTGGCGTCATTACAATTGTGTTTATAGGAGTATCTGTACCACCATCTGTTACATTTGTTCCAGTATTATACAAATTAAGAGTTACTGATTCAGATACGGGAGCCCATACTCTAAATAAAGTTTCATCGCCATCAACAATAGCACCTAAATCTCCATCATAGGAATAAGCAGCTTCGAATTCTTCTGAGTCATAAATGCCATCAAAAGTAACTATGTATTCATTGATTGAATTATCTGAAGAGAATGTAGCTTCTATAGTATATTCTTTAGCAAAACTTAATTCATTAGTTAATTCTATAGTTCCGGCTACACCATCTGCTGATATACTTTCAACACTCTCTAAAACATCATCAGCGTATACTTTAATATTCGCTGAAGAAATAGCTTCAGTTGCTGAGTAAGTAATAGTATTCATATCTGTGAAGTAAGCAAACTGGAATTTAGGAGTTCTTGCAGGACCATTTAAATCATCCATTGAAGAGCCTATTCTAGAATCGCCTTCTACGAAGTAGTAGTGAACTTCTCCATTAGAGCTATTAGTAGGAATTTCAATAAATCTATCAGTCGCAATATCTTTTTCAATCCAACTACCTAGTTTAATAATCAATCCCATTTCGGTAATATCTGCGAAATTTTCATCAATATTAATAATTGCTACAGCTCCGCCGTAATTATATTCAACAGCTGTTTCATCTGTAACAAAATCAAAAGAAGTACCTTCTTCACTAATTGGCTCATTCTGCCAAGCCCAAACTGACCAGTTTGTATAATCAGCACCGTAACGATAATAATGTAAATAAATATCAGTAGAAGCTTCATCAGCCTCTATTTGTTGTACAAGTCCTCCAATTGAGAACACCAACATTAATAAAACAAGAATTTTTTTCATCTAACTACCCCTCTATATTTTTTAGATATATTTCGTATTTTCTTCATTATATCACAACATATACTATCTTAGAATAGTGCTAATAAAAAATGAAAACGATAACACATGCGAAAAATAGCCGTTTAATTTATATGAACTTTGTATACTCTTGAAATGGTTTTTGTAAAGTGTTAAAATACAAGTAATCAATAAATTATATAAAGGGGGAGAAAATTTATGAAAAAAGTATTATTAATACTAGCGCTTTCTTTTTCAGTGCTTTTAGCCACAGTTGGCTGTAACTCAGACAACACATTAAAAATTTGGGTAGGTTCAGAGTCAGAGGAATTTTATACTCAAAAAATGGCAGAATACGTAACAAATTATAACAATACTCATGACGAAGAATTTCCTTATGAAGTAGTTGTTTCAGGTGTTGATACAGGTACAGCAGCTTCAACTTATTTAGATGATACCGAAGCCGGAGCGGACATCTTCACAGTTGCACATGATAACTTAGGTAAGCTTGTTGCTGGTTCAAGTTCAATTGCACCAATTACAAGCACTACATTATTAGCTCAAATTGATGCTGATAATCCAGAAAGTTTCAAAGCTGTTATTAAGGGAACTGTAGATGGAACTACTTACACATTTGGTGTTCCATACATTGCACAATCATTAGTTCTTTATTACAATACAGAATATGTTACAGCAGAGCAAGCTCAATCTTGGGAAGGTATCTTAACAGCTGCTAAAACGGCTGATAAACAAGCTCTTTCTTTAACAGGAACAGATGGTTATAATAACTCATTCTTGTTATTAGCAACTGATACATCAGACCATTCAACATCATTAGATTTATATGTGGATGGTGTTCAAGAAAACTGTTTTGCAACAGGAGATGATACTATTGCTAGGTTAAAATGGGGTCAAAGTTTTTTCTTAGATGCAAATGGTGCTAAGAAACCTTCTGAATCAGGATGGGAAGTAGAATTAAGCGATGGGATTTCACTATCAGTTATTGGTGGAGCATGGCATTTCTCTGCTGCACAAGCTGCTTTAGGAGATAATTTAGGAATCACAACACTTCCAACATTCACATTAACTGAAGACGATGCATATGGAACTGCAGTAGCAGGTACAGAATATAAATCAGGGTCTTTCGCTGATACAAAAATGTTTGTTATGAAAAAAGGTAGTGATAGAGCTGATTACTTGCAAGATATCTTATTATTCTTATCAAGTCAAGATGTTCAAGAAGCTTCATTCTCTGCAGCACAAAACTTACCTGCATATAAAAATGCTGCAACTGAATTTGCTGCATTCCAAGAAGATACTTTAGAAGCTCAATTAGCTTCTGCACAAGTAGAAATGTTTGAATGGGGAATTCCTCAACCGTTTGGATTCTCAAGCAAATACAACACTTATTTCTATTCAAAAGGTGCTCCTGAATTAATTCTTGCTATATTAGAAAATGCAGATAATGCATATTCAACTGATCAAGATATTTACAATCAAATGTTAGAAATTGAATCAATTTGGAAAACTGGATTAAAATTAGATTAGTATATTAAAACCTAAAATAAGGAGATAATATGAAAGATGAAAAAAATGCAGACGAAAAGGGATTTTTGTCTGCTTTAAACAGATTTTTTAAGATGATAGGAAGTCGGTTTGTTGCCTTTGGGAATCGTTTTAAAGATGGTGGAGTAGGAACAAAAGTTTCACATTTCATCATGGGGTTTGGAAACATAAAACACAAGCAGATAGTTAAAGGAATAATTTTCTTTATTGTGGAAATTGGTTTTCTTGCTATAATGATTTTCTCACCGGAGATTAATTCAACACCATTTGGTAGTAAATCGATACCAAACTTGTTTACATTGGGTACAGATGAAGGAGATATTTTTTCTCCTGCTGATAATTCAATGTTAATGTTATTGTTTGGTATAGTAACATTGGGATTAATTTTAGTTTTTGTAATGACTTACTTAGCAAGTATTAAATCTTCATATAAGGCTGATTTAGATGAACGAGAAGGCAAAAAGCCTACATCATTCAAACAAGACCTTTCTGCTTTACTAGATGAAAGATTCCATATAGCTATGTTAACACCTGCATTAATTGGTATTTTAGTCTTTACAATACTACCTACGATATTTATGATTTGTATTGCATTTACAAATTTTGATTCTTTACATCCTGCTGGACAAGTATTATTTGAGTGGGTTGGATTTCAAAATTTTGCTGATGTATTTGCTGGTACTGGTGAAATTGGTGTAAGATTCTTACCTGTTTTAGGTTGGACAATCTTATGGGCATTTTTGGCCACTTTATCAAATTATGTTGGTGGTATTCTATTAGCTTTATTGATTAATAGAAAAGGCGTTAAAGGAAAGAAAATTTGGAGAACAATCTTCATAATTACTATAGCTTTACCACAATTCATTTCTTTATTAGCTATGAGGAATTTATTAGCTGATTATGGACCTATTAACTCATTTATGGTTCATATTGGAATGATAGATGAACCTATAAACTTTTTAGCAAATGCCGCAAGTCCTTGGGTAGCTAGATTTACAATTGTAGCTATTAATATTTGGATTGGAGTTCCATTCACAATGTTAATGACAACTGGTATTTTGATGAATGTTCCAAAAGAACTTTATGAAGCAGCTCAAATTGATGGAGCTACCAAACGTCAAGCTTTCCGCCATATTACAATTCCATATGTAGTGTTCGTTACAACACCATATTTAATTACTTCATTTATTGGTAATATAACAAACTTTAATGTTATATACTTGTTAACTGGTGGTGCACCTAATGTACCCGGTTATATCGCTGGTGAAACAGATTTATTAATTACATGGTTATATAAATTAACAATTGATCAAAATGATTACAATCTTGGTTCTGTAGTGGGAATCTTAACGTTTATAATTACAGCGACTGCTACGTTATTAACTTATACACGTAGTAAATCTTTCAAGGAAGAGGATGCTTTCCAATGATGAATACAGTAACTATGGAAAAACCCAAGAAATTTAAGAGTGTTAAAAAATCTAATAAATTCTCTAGTATTCTTTCTTATATTGTATTAGGGGTTCTTGCTCTTGTTTGGTTATATCCAATATTATGGATAATATTAAATGCATTCAGAAATGAGTACAATACTTCTGGACAATTAGTAGGAATTGTTGTAAGCCACTACTTTCCACATGCATTAGGTTTAGAGAACTTTAGATTATTATTTACTGAAACATTATTCCCACAATGGTTCTTAAATACAATGTTAGTAGCAGTATGTACATTTGTACTATCAACGTTTTTAACTCTTTGTGTTGCTTATGTTATGAGTAAACTTAAATTCAAACTGAGAAAAAAATTCTTAGGCATCGCCATAATTCTAGGATTATTCCCAGGATTTATGTCAATGATTGCTATTTATTATATTTTGAAAGCTTTACAATTAACTCAAACATTATTCGCATTAATTCTAGTGTATTCTGCTGGAGCTGGACTTGGATTTTATGTTGCTAAAGGATTTTTTGATATTATTCCAAATTCCTTAGTTGAATCCGGAAGATTAGATGGGGCAACAAACTTTCAAATTTTTTCAAAGATTATTGTACCAATCAGTAAACCTATCATAATCTATACAGCTTTAACGTCGTTTATTGGACCGTGGATGGACTTTATTTTTGCTAGAGTAATTCTCGGGGAGACGAATGTCGAACTGCACACTGTGGCGGTTGGACTGTATTACATGATGTATGGAGAAAGGATAGACTCTAATGTCTTTACAATTTTCTGTGCTGGTTGTGTTATTGTCGCAATTCCTATTGTTACATTATTCTTAATGATGCAAAAATATTATGTTGAAGGTGTAACTGCGGGTGCAGTTAAAGGATAATAGTCACCTACAAAGAAAGAGAGGTAGAAGTGTGAAAAGAATTTTCTTAGTTTTTCTACTTGGCCTAATGTTTTTTGGAGTAGTTGCTTGTAATAGCGAATACGTTATAGATGATGAATCCTTGATTTCAATGGGTGTAGATGATATGTACAAAGTATATTATGAAATTTTTGTAGGATCCTTTTCAGATTCAAATAAGGATGGAATGGGAGATTTACAAGGAATTGTTAACCGTCTTGATTATTTAAATGATGGAGACGATATAACTGGTAGCAGTTTAGGAATAGAAGGTATCTGGTTAATGCCAATTATGCCATCTCCTAGTTACCATAAATATGATGTAACAAATTATAAAGATATTGACGATGATTATGGCTCGTTAGAAGATTTTAGTTTATTTATGCAAGCGGCTAATGATAGAGGAGTTGATGTGATTATTGATTTAGTATTAAATCACACGTCAAATCAACATCCTTGGTTCAAAGCTGCTAAACAAGCAATCATAGACGGAGATATGGACAATGAGTACATTGATTATTATGTTATAGTAACAGAAGAAGAAAAAGAAAGTGGTAGATTGTATCACCACCTATATGGTGATTATTACTATGAAGGTAATTTCTCAACTTCTATGCCAGAACTTGACTTAGACAATACCGTTGTTAGAAATGAAATAATTGATATTATGGAATTTTGGTATGATCTAGGCGTTAAGGGATTTAGATTAGATGCAGCAAAATATATTTATTATGGTGAAACCAATAGAAATGTTGAATTTTGGAATTGGTTTGTATCTGAAGCAAGAAAAATAAAAGAAGATACATATATAGTAGGTGAAGTATTTTCAGGTGATTCATTGATAATGCCTTACTATGAAAGTTTCAGTAATTTCGATTTTGGTATGTCTCAGCAACAAGGAGCGGTAGCTTTAGTTGCTAATGGATTAGATGATGTTAATTGGTTTGTTAGCTATATTGAGAGATATAGAGAACTAGTTGAGAGAGTCAACCCAGATGCGATACTTACACCGTTTATATCAAACCACGATACTAACAGAGCAGCTGGTTACTTAAATGTAGAAGATTATACTATGTATTCTGCAGCTAGTTTGTATATGTTGACATACGGTACACCATTCATTTACTATGGTGAAGAAATTGGGATGAAAGGTAGTAGATCTACAGAAAGTACTGATGCCAATCGACGCTTAGCAATGCTTTGGGGAGATAGAGACAAAGTAGAAGATCCTTTAGGAACTACATATGACGCGGATTTTCAGATTAATGGAACCGTAAAATCACAAATTAAAGATGAAGACAGTTTATATAATCACTATAAAAAATTGATTATGCTTAGAAAAGCTAATCCAGAAATTGCAAGAGGTGATTATATTGCATTAAAATTTGACAGTTATTATACTTTCGGTGGATTCTTATCTACATATGAAGACTCTACTGTAGGAGTGTTCCATAATGTAGGTGATTATGAAATAACTATAGATTTAAGCCTATATACCGAATATGCCTTTGATGTTTTAAGAGGGTATGCTGGTGCTGGAGATGCTTCTCTTGAGGGGCAAATATTAACTATTTCTGGGAATACTTCCGTAATTTTGAAATAACTTAAGAGCGTTTACATGTTTCAAAAAAACACCGTTTTACAATTGACACAGATATATCACAGTGATATAATTTAGATAGATATATTAAGAATTAAATAGGAGGAAAGAATGAAAAAATTATTTGTATTATTACTTGCTTTAGTATTATCTATTGGATTACTTGGTTGTTCAAACGATCCATTAGTAAATGCTGAAAAAGATTATTATGTTACTGGTAACTTTAATGGTTGGGATACTGTTGCTGATACTGGTATGATGGAAGCTATCGCTAAAAATGATGATAGAGTTGCAACTCTAAAAGACGATTTAAAAGATGTAGAATATTTATATTTAAAAGAAATCGTTTTACCAACAGATTTAGCTGGTTGGGATGTTACTTATACAATCGATGGAACTGTTACTGTATTAGATGGTAACTTAACAGTTAAAGTTATTAGAACAACAGCCGCTGATTCTGATGCTAGAGACTGGTGGGCACAAAGCCCTGAATCAGGAGAAATCACTAATTTAACTCCTGCTACACTTTATATTCCTGCATTCGTTGAAGAAAATGTTGATGGAGCTGGTGGATGGAATGACAATCCTGTAGCTTTAGTAGCTGGTACTTATTATGCTGTATTCGCTGAATACGAAGACGGATCAAGAGCTTTAGGATTAGTTTTAGTAGCTTAATTCTAAAAATTACATAAAAATAAAAAGTAGACTTTTAATCAGTCTACTTTTTTTGTAAAAAAATTGTATTAAATACTTCATTTAATGTTCCATAATACCTACTCTCTGTTATAATAGTATAGATAACAATACTAGTTAAAATGTATATAAACGCTTAAGTAGAGCGAGCAATATGCAACAATTAGGTATCTGTTCAAGAACAAACCTCTCTATTTTTAATAAATAGAATTATACATATTTAATCAATAATTACTTAAAAGGAGACTGTTATGTATAAAATTATTCACAAGGAAATCTTAAATGTCGATGTTGAATTAATGGTTTTAGAAGCACCGCTAGTTGCTAGAAACGCTAAACCAGGTAATTTTCTTATTATCCGTGTGGATGAAGTTGGAGAAAGAATACCTTTAACAATTGTTGAAAATGACAAAAAGAATGTAACAATAATATATCAAAAACTTGGATACTCTACAAAACTTCTTAGCCAAAAAGAAGAAGGAGATAGTCTCTTTGATGTCGTTGGACCTCTAGGTCAACCATCACATATTCGCGATGTAAAAAGAGTGTTAGGAATAGCTGGGGGAGTAGGAGCTGCGCCACTTTTTCCTCAATTAAAGGAATATGCTAGAAGAGGTGTGAAAGTAGACTTGGTGATTGGTGGAAGAACTAAGGAACATTTGATTTTATTAGAAAAATATCAAGAGTTTTGTGAAAAAGTGTATTGCGCAACAGACGATGGCTCTTTTGGTACTAAAGGATTTGTAACTCAAGTAGCTGAGGTGTTATATCAAAATAAAAAATATGATTTATCAATTGCTATTGGGCCTCTTATTATGATGAAGAATTGTGTTATTCTTAATAAGAAATACAATGTATTGACTGATGTGTCACTTAATCCAATAATGATAGATGGAACAGGTATGTGTGGAAATTGTCGTGTGACAATAAATGGAGAAACAAAATTTGCTTGTGTTGATGGCCCTGATTTTCCTGCAGAGGGAATTGACTTTGACGAGTTAATAGCTAGAACAAAGTACTATAAAGAAGAAGAAACCCATATATGCAAAATGAAGCTGGGTAAATAATATGAAAAAGAAAAGAACAGTTATGCCAGTTCAAGAACCTGAAATTAGAAACAAAAACTTCTTAGAAGTTGCTTTAGGTCTTAGTTTAAAAGCAGCTATTATAGAAGCAAGTAGATGTTTAGATTGTAAAGACCCAAGATGTGTTAAGGCATGTCCTGTTGCTATTGATATTCCAATGTTTATAAAAGAAATTGAAAGCAATAATATTAATTCAGCATATCGTATTATAAATAAGTCTAATATTCTTCCTGCAATTTGCGGAAGAGTATGTCCTCAGGAAAAACAATGTGAAGGAGCTTGTATCTTAGGAATTAAGAGCGAGCCAGTTTCTATTGGTGCTTTAGAAAGATTTGTTGGAGATTATGCATTAGATAACAAAGTTTGTGTAAAAGAAGATATAAAAGAAAACAATAAAAAAGTAGCTATCGTTGGTAGCGGCCCGGCAGGATTAGCCTGTGCAGTGTCTCTTAGAAGACTTGGTTATTCAGTAGATGTTTTTGAAGCGTTACATGAATTTGGTGGTGTATTAAAATACGGTATTCCAGAATTCAGATTACCTAATAACATAGTAGATGATGAAATCAACAATGCTAAAAAACTTGGTATTAAATTTTATAAGAATGTAATTATAGGTAAGTCTATAACTATTGATCAATTGTTAAACGAAGAGAAGTATCTATCAGTCTTTTTAGGCTGCGGAGCTGGATTACCTAGATCATTGGGTGTTCCTGGTGAAAACTTAACTGGAATATATTTTGCTAATGAATTTTTAACAAGAGTTAATTTAATGAAAGCTAATACTTTTCCTAATACACCAACACCTGTAAGAATTGGTAATAATGTAGCTGTTGTTGGTGGCGGAAATGTTGCTATGGATGCGGCTAGAACTGCCAAAAGATTAGGTGCTAAAAATGTATTTATACTCTATCGAAGAGATATTGATGCTTTACCAGCTAGATTAGAAGAAGTTCATCATGCTATGGAAGAAGGAATTGACTTTAGATTATTGTCTAACCCAGTAGCGTTTAAGGGTAAAGACTACATGGTTAAAAGAGTAAAATGTGCATTAATGGAGCTAGGTGAATTGGATTCTTCAGGTAGAAGGAGTCCAGTACCAACAGGTAAGTACAAAACCTATAATATAGATTCATGTATTATATCAATTGGACAAAATCCTAATCCAATAATTAAGAAAGCAACCCCTGAGTTGGTTGTTGATAATAAAGGAAGAATAGTTGTTGATAATCATCAAACATCTATAAAAGGTGTTTTTGCAGGTGGCGATGTTGTGAGTGGAGCTGCAACAGTAATATTAGCTATGGGAGCTGGTAAAGATGCAGCTGTAGCTATGGATGAGTACATAAACAATTTATAGTGAGGTAATTATGGAAAAACAAATATCAGAAATAACAAGAAAAGAGAACATTACCCATATTATTAAATTCACTCTGTTTTCTGCCTCAGCAGGGTTAATTCAAATAGTATCATTTTCATTACTTAATGAACTGCTTGTTTGGAAATGGTGGCCTTCATATCTAATAGCTTTAACGTTGTCTGTATTGTGGAATTTCACATTAAATAGAAAATATACATTTAAATCAGCTGCAAATATACCTGTAGCTATGACTAAAGTTGCAGTATATTATGGGATATTCACACCACTATCACTGTGGTGGGGAGATGCTCTAACAGAAGTAGCTGGTTGGAATTATTATGTGGTTCTAATTGGAACAATGCTTATTAATTTTATCACAGAGTTTTTATTTACAAGATTCATTGTTTATAGAAATCAAATAAATACTGCTTTAACAGATGAAAAATTAAAAAAATAACAGCACAAATTAATGTGCTGTTTTTTCTATAAAAAATTATTATTTTGCAATAGGTACAAATACTCTTGTAGCTAATTCTTTGTCTAACATAAAGAGACCAGAACCTTTTAGTAATTTTACTTTAGCAATAAGTTTAGAGAAATTATCTTCCTCTTCCACTTGTTCATCCACATACCAATTAAGTAGACTAACACTTGCATAGTCGCTAATTTCAATAGACATTTTCATCAAATTATGAATTCTTCTTGTAACTTCTTTTTCATGAGCTAATGAAGCTTCTAGTACCTCAAGTACTGAATCAAATTCATTCTTAGGAGTTTCAAAACCTCTAATTTCAACTCTTCCACCACGTTCGTTTAAGTAATTCATAAATTTTTGAGCATGAGCCATTTCTTCTTGGAATTGAATATCAAACCAATTAACAAAACCTTCTAAAGATAAAGTTTCAAGATAATTTTTCATTGCCACGTATACAAAAGCAGATTCGATTTCAAAGTTTATTTGTGTTACTATTGCTTGTTCTAATTGTTTATTCATAAATATCACTCCTTTTCATATAAATTATATTATATTTTGAAGTTAAAAACAAATAGATTGCTTACAATTTAGTAATATTTATAAAGAAATTTTCAACTTCATCATAATTAAAAAATTTTATTGGTTTAATTTGATTTTCTTTAAGAATTCTATCTACCCTAGGTTTTACTTTGTCACTAAATGTTTTTACGTACTCAATAAATTCAGGATCTATTACAGTATTGTCAAAGCCAGGGGCTATATCATCTCTTGACTCTTCAGGGTGTTCTATCCGATGCATAACATTTCTAAGACAAATATGTGAATCTATATCGAAGTAGAAGACCGTGTCGGAAAATTGCAGTCTAAAAGCTAATGTCCATGTGTAATTTCCGTCGATGATAAACGTGTCATTTTGATTTATAAATTTTTTAATTTTCTTTAAGAAAAGATCCCTTGAGATTTGAGTGTGATTATCAATATGAAATATCCTATCTAAATGAAGAATAGGATAGTTTAATATTTTAGCTAGTCTTTTAGAAAAGACTGATTTTCCACTTCCAGGACAACCGATAACTAAGATTCTTTTCATAATATATCACCACTAGTATTCTAGCACATTTTAGATACATAAAAAAGGAGCTCAAAAAAGCTCCTTTAGTTATTATAATTTAGTGTCATCTACACTATCTAAGTATTCTTTTATTGGTTTCACAATTTCTTTTACGGTTCCTTGAATAAATGGATTCTTTAATCCAACACTATTCATTAAACTTACAAAGCTTTGAGAACCACCTAATTTACATAACCTTAAATAGTTTTTGAATGTTTCTTCATGGTTTTTTCTTGACTTAATCCAATACTGGAAAGCACATACTTGGGCTAAAGTGTAATCTATATAATAGAATGGTGAGCCGAAGATGTGACCTTGTCTAAACCAATAAGTACCTTTTTCCATGAATTTATCATCATCATAGTCTTTATGAGGAAGATATTTCTTTTCCGTTTTTCTCCATAGAGCTTTTCTTTCTGCTGGAGACATATTTGGATTTTCATAAATCCCGTGTTGGAATTCATCAACGGTTACGCCATAAGGCAAGAAGCTAATAGAACCAGCTAAATGGTTAAACTTAAATTTTTCTGTATCCTCTAAGAAGAAGTTTTTCATCCATGGCCATGTTAAAAATTCCATACTCATTGAATGAATTTCACAAGCTTCTAATGTAGGCCAACGGTATGATGGTAATAAGTTCCTGCTTTGGTAGATTTGGAAAGCATGTCCTGCTTCATGTGTTAATACCTCAACATCATGTTGTGTTCCATTGAAATTAGCGAAAATAAATGGTGTATCATATTTAGCAATAAAGGTACAATATCCACCTCCTGATTTACCAGGTTTTGAATCTAATTCTAGGACACCCATATCAATCATTCTATTAAAGAATTCTCCAGTTTCTTTTGATAATTCTTCATACATTTTTTGAGCGTTATCTACGAGCCAAACGCGGTCACCTTTTGGTGTTGGATTACCGTTTTTGAATGATAAAGTTAAGTCATAAGATTTTGGATTAGAGATACCAATCCTTTTTGCTTTTCTAGCTGCTAATTCAGTAGCTAGTGGAACGACGTCTTCAAACACTTGTTTTCGGTAAGATTTTACATCTTTAGCATTATAATCCGTTCTTCCTAAACGATCATATCCTAATTGTACATAGTTTCTATAACCAAGTTTTTTTGCTATTTCAGTTCGAACCTTAACTAACTCATCATATATTCTATCAATTTCTGTTTCTTTTCCTTCTAGAAAAGCAGATACAGCTAATTGAGCGCGATGTCTAACATCTCTGTCTAATTTTTGAAAGAAAGGAGTCATTTGACTTAGGTTATAAACACCACCTTCAAATTCGATTTTAGCGCTAGCCATTAGTTTTTGATATTCAGTTCTTAATTTATTTTCCAATTGAAGATCTGGAATAATAATTGGTTTAAATGTTTTTAAAGAAAGTTCGATTTGTTTGAATAAAAGTTCGCCAAATTCTTTAACTAATTCATCTCTATTTTTAGATGCAAAAATCTTCTTTTGAAAACTATTTGAACTCTCTTGTAACATTGGTCCATTTTCATTAAAGAAGTCTTGTTCTGATTCATAGAATTTGTCAGTAGTATCCACTGAGTTTCTAATACTAACAAGAGTTTCCATTGTGTCTACTTCATCGCTTAAAGTATAAAAGTCTCTAATAGCTTTTACTTCAACTTCTAAAGTCTTATTTTCTCCTACTAAGCTGGAAAAATCTGTAATTTGTTTTCTGACTTTTTCGATATCTGGTCTAAGATATTTAAAATCTTTAAATTTCATATATTTTCCTCCTGATTTGTCTTACTAATATTTTAACATAAAAAAAGTCTAATCGAAATTAGACTTTTCATTTTCTTTAAATTAATCCAGATCCAAACAGAGTTGCACATACTAAACTAATTGTTGTCATTAACTTAATTAGAATATCAATAGCAGGTCCAGCTGTATCTTTTAAAGGATCACCAACAGTGTCTCCTGTGATTGCGGCTTGATGAGCTAAACCACCTCGTCCACCATGTTCACCAGATTCAATATATTTCTTAGCATTGTCCCAAGCACCACCTGCATTAGCCATGAATATAGCTAACATAATCCCAGATATAAGTGTTCCAGCTAACATTCCACCTAATGCTTCAGCACCAAATATGAAACCAACTATTAAAGGTGTAACAATGGCTAGTAAAGCAGGGAAAACCATTTCCTTTAAAGCAGCAGATGTAGAAATACTAACACATTTTGCATATTCAGGAGTTCCTGTACCTTCTAGGATACCAGGTATATCTCTGAATTGTCTTCTAACTTCATCAATCATTTCATTAGCGGCTCTACCAACAGATTTAATTGTCATTGAACTGAATAAGTACGCTAACATACCACCAATCATTAAACCAGCAATTACGTTTGGTTTTGTAATATCAATGCCGGTTAATCCAGCAGCTTGAGTGAAAGCATTAAATAATGCTAAAGCAGTTAAAGCTGCACTACCAATAGCAAATCCTTTTGCTATAGCAGCAGTAGTGTTACCAACACTGTCTAGTTCGTCAGTTATATCTCTAACTTTTGAATCAAGATTAGCCATTTGAGCAATACCACCAGCATTATCAGCGATTGGTCCATATGCATCAACAGAAACTGTCATACCAGCTGTACCTAACATACCAACAGCTGCTAAACCAATACCGTATAATCCACCAAAGTGATATGCAAAAACAGTACCAATAGCAATCATAATAACTGGAAAAGCAGTACTTTGCATACCAGTTGAAAATCCACTTATGATATTTGTCGCATGTCCTGTTTCAGATTGTTTAGCTATTTCTTTTACATAACGATATTCAGTTGAAGTGTAGTATTCACTAATAAAAGCAATGAATAAACCAACAGAAATACCGATAACAGTTGAAATAAATGGTCCGTAAGCAAAGCCAAGATTTTGATCAACACTGAATACGCCTTCTTTTATAAAGTACATATTCAAGAAGAATGTAATCAATAAGAATACTCCAGCACTTGCATAGGTTCCAAGTTTTAAAGCTCTATGAGGATTAGAACCTTCTTTTCCTTTAACAAAAAGTGTTCCTAATATAGAAGCTAGAATACCAAATGCAGCTACTATTAATACAAAAATAACTCCTTTAGTTTGGTACCAAATAGCACCAATAGTTGCAGCGGCGATAATTGAACTTACATAAGATTCTAATAAGTCACTACCCATACCAGCAACGTCACCAACATTATCACCAACATTGTCAGCAATAACAGCAGGATTTCTTGGATCGTCTTCAGGTATACCGGCTTCAATCTTACCAACTAAGTCAGCACCTACATCAGCGGCTTTTGTAAAGATTCCACCACCAACACGACCGAATAACGCAATACTTGATGCACCTAAACTATATCCCGCAGCAATTTCTACTGCATTATAGGCATCAATTCCACCGATTTGATTAGCAGCAACAAATACGATAATTACTCCTAATAAACCAAAACCAACAACACTCATACCCATAACTGCGCCACCTTTAAAGGCAACGCCTAATGCTCTTTGCATTCCGTGATGTTGAGCAGCAGTAGCTGTTCTACAGTTAGCGTCGGTAGCACTTTTCATACCGATTAAACCAGCAGAAGCACTAAAAATAGCTCCCAACACAAATGCTAATGCACTGTACCACCCTAATGGTGAGATACCAATAATGAAGAAAGCTACGATAACGAATACAACGATTATCGTGTATTCTTTTCTAATAAAAGCGTTAGCCCCTTCTTTGATGTACCCAGAAATCTTTTGGACTTTTTCGTTGCCCATTGGATTTTTTGCCATTTGACGATAAAGAATATAAGCGTAAACTAACGCTAATAAGCTTAAACCGCATGCTACATAAATTAAAAATGTCATTTTCTCCCCCTAATCAATTTATTAACTTTATAAATATTCTAACAAATAAATACCCTATAATCAACTGATTTATCCAAAAAACATGAATATTTATTCATATTTGTTAATGGTACAAAAAAACGATATCAAAAAAATATCGTTTACTCTCCTATAATCTTCACTAAAACTCTTTTGTTTCTTTTCCCGTCAAACTCGCCATAGAAGATTTGTTCCCATGGCCCAAAGTCTAATTCTCCATTGGTAATAGCACAGACTACTTCTCTACCGAAAAGCTGTCTTTTTATATGTGCATCGCCATTATTTTCATAGCCATTATGCTTATACTGATTATATGGTTTTTCAGGCACTATTTTTTCTAAAAAGTTTTCAAAGTCTTGATGTAATCCTGATTCGTTGTCATTGATAAAAACAGAAGCTGTTATATGCATTGCATTAACCAAAACAAATCCTTCAGAAATTTTGCTTTCTAAAATAGCTGCTTGAACTTTATTTGTTATGTTAATATATTCTCTTCTTTTGTCAGTATTAAACCATAATTCTTTACGATAAGATTTCATCTTTAGCTCCTGAATTTTTGATTTTAGTTAATGTTAAAATTAATCCTAAAGCAATTGATAAGAAACCAGCCATTAACACTCTATAGTTTTCAGGCAATAAGAACGTTATCGTATGTGCAGGTATCCAAAATAAAGGTATTGTTTTGAAGATTACAAAACTGAAAAAGTTTTTCCAATCGATATTATCTATTACTTGATTAATTCCTATTTTTTTTATTCCTTTAAAACTACCTTTTCCTAAATCTATATATGTATCAGTTATTCTATGCAATATCATGAATGTAGGAGCAAAGACTAAATTCATTAACAAACTAGTCATAAATGCTTTATATAAATTACCTAAAAAGCCAGTATTATTAACACTTGGTAAAATTCCTGAATTAATAGCGCCAGTAACGCCACTTGAAAATATCTTGAACATTAAAACAAAACCAAAACCTAGAATACCCCAAAAAACAAATCTATAGAAAAATCCTGGTCTAGAAAAGTATTTTTTGTTTGCTATTCTACTTGCTAATAATTCTCCCATTGTTGCTAATATAGATGTTTTTATGAATCCCATAATATAAGGATGGTTTTCAGTTGAGTTTTCAAACATTGTTCTAGTAGTAGGAATAGCTAGAAAACAGATGATCAAAATAAAAATCGAAATAAATAGAAAATCATGCTTTTTCATTTGAACCTCCATATTGTTGTTATTATAACATAACTGACTTGCAAAAATCCTTCCAAATATGATTTAGTTATTGTATAATCTATTTCATGGAGGAAAATATGAATAAACTAAAAACCTTTTTAGAACAAATACCCAACGCTCATATATTAGACGTGGGAACAGGTAGAGGAAATTTTATTTCATTAATAGATTACCTCTATAAAGATTATGAGAAAATAGTGGGAATTGACATCATTGAGTCAACTGTTAAATCAGCATCTAAGTTCTTTGAAAATAATCCAAAAATACAAATATTAAACCAAGATATAAATAGCTATGATTTACCGGCTGAACATTTTGATATTGTCTGTCTTTCAAATTCCTTACATCATTTAGATGATAAAAAGAAAACTTTTAAAAACATGGAACATCTTGTAAAACCAGGAGGATATTTATTGTTTAACGAAATGATGAAAGATAATTTAAATAAAAAACAAATAAGTCATCTATTATTACATCATTTTAGTGCGAAAATAGATCGAGAAATTGGTAGATTTCATGATGATACTTATAATAGATTAGAAATAGTTGATGTTATAAAAGAATACTCCAAATTAGATGTTATAGATTTTTGGGATATGGATGTACCAAAACAAGAACCGAAAGAAGAAGATATTAAAGATTTTGCAAGTACTGTTGATAGAGTGATTAATCAATTATCTGATGAATCTAAGAAAAATGTATTTGGCAAAGAAGCAAAAGAAATTAAAGAATATATTTTTAAATACGGTGTAGAATCTTGTACACAATTAATTGTTATACTAAAAAGAACATAAAAAAGTCGTCTGAATGTGATTTTTTTAAAATATATAATCTATTAAAATTACGATATATTAGCATTTAAGTAAAAAAATAGACGATAAATGTAAAGTAATATTAAAAAATCAATGAAATTTCATAAAGTATGTGACAAACAAATATAAAAAAACTATAATAATATAGGAGAGTTCAATAACTGAGATTTTCATTTTTTTATTAATATCTATTATTGCTTTTCAAAAAGACATAAGATATAATATTTAAAATTCATAAATTTTTTAATACAGTTTATGCATAAAGAGAGAGGAGTACTATTTTGAAAAAACTATATTTACTTATTTTATCGGTTATATTTGCTTTTGGAATTGTAGCTTGTGGCGAAACAACTACAACAGAAGAGCAAACAACAGCTACACAAACAATAGCTGAGCAAACCACATTACAAGCTGAACCTGTTATTGAGGGTGCTGGCGATTTAGTAATCACACAATTAGAAGAGGTGGATTTACTAGAGGGTATTACAGCGTCTGATGGACAAGATGGTAGCCTTACAGATGAATTATTAGTAGAAGACGGAGACTTTACTAATCTTGAAACTGGTGACTATGATATTACAGTGTATGTTGTTGACTCAGATGACAATAGAACAGAAGTAACTTTTACAGTTACAGTATCAGCAACAACATTTGATGATGGTGATTGGGCTTATTATGATGTTAATAAGATTGAACTTAATGCAGAGGATTTAGAATTACCTAGGTTTGGTGACAATGGAACATATTTTTACTGGGCTACTACTAATGCTAGAGTTATCACAAATGACGGATATGTTATCAACCCACCTGTTGGGTCAGACCCTGTAGACGTTATATTAACTTGTACAGCTGTTAACGGATCTGCAGTTGAAACAAAAGATTTTTCAGTTACAGTTCAACCAAATGAAGAAGTTACAGTCACATCTCATATCACAGTTCCGTTTGTTGGACTATCAGAAGAGTATGTTGTAGAAGCTGATGCCGAAGTTAATCTTTTCTACGTAGATGAAGGAACTGTTCCTTATATCGACGTTGAAGAATTCTTATTCATGGTTGAAGGTGCTATTGAACCTTCTGAGATTACAATTGCTCCAGTTGGAGACAATGGATTATCATTAACTTATGAAGTAGAATATACTGATTTGGATGATATAACTATACTTACTGATCAATACTCAGCATACTTTGATTTCGATGAAAACACATTTACAGTCAATAACTTTGATTTCTTTAGCGGATATCAATCTTCAACAGAATCAGATTATAGTTCAGGGCTAATTTATTTAGGCGCTGATGAAGTTGTTGGTGAAGAAGTTACAATACCTTTAGGGAATTATGATATTGATATAGTTATATATGAAGAAGATGGTGAAACTTATTACTTACTACCCTTTACTGTTGCAAACTTATTATTTTTAAATGAAGTTTATTATGCTGCTTTCTTTAATGGCGATACAATTTATGGTAGTTCTGTATTAATAGACCCTGAAGCAGGTGGGGGTGAGGATTTAATTAGAACAAGTTCTCTAAATGATAAAGAGATGGAATTAGATTTAAAACTTTCTACATATAACTTTATGGCTTTAGTAATAGATTATTTTTATGGTTTAAAAGAAGATAAGAAAATTGAGTCTGGTTATGATATTATGACAGCTTATGCAAAAAGTATGCTAACAGGTACTGATTCGAACTTATATAGAAAACTTCATACAATTGTTTATGGACTTGATGATTTACATTCATGGCATCAGTCGGTAGGATATTACGAAACGTTTAGTTTAGGGACATCTATATCTGATTTAGGTCCGAATTCTACGGCTTATTATGAATACAGTTGGGATATAGATGACTTAATAGAAGCAAAATATGGTGTTGGGGCTAGTCTTCCTCCATTTGAATTACTTGATAATGGAACAATTTGTGTTATTCATCTTATGGGATTCACACTTGATACACCGGATGAGTTCAAAGCGATTCTTGATGGACTTCCTGCGACGGTAACTGATGTTGTTGTTAGTTTAATTGATAATGGTGGAGGCACTTTAGGTCCTATGTTACAAATATTTGGATATATGACTGAGGAAACATTTTCTTATCATTCAATAAATCCAGCTGATAACTCAACATATACGGCTTATTATGAAAGCGAAGATGATGCTTACGATTATAATTGGTATGTGTTAGCTTCGGGCGTATCATTCAGTGCTGCTAACTTATTTGTTAGCATGGCTAAAGAATTAGGTTATCCTATTCTTGGACAAGATACAAGGGGTGGAGCATCATCAATTGGAGATTTTGAAACTCCTGATGGGTCTGTATTGGTTCTCAGTACTAACCATGTATTAGCTGCAAGAGTTGGAAATGAAGTTGATGGATATGTGTATTCTAGTATTGAATATGGAATTGAAGTTGATCACTTCATGAGCAATGTTACAAGTGATTCAGAGCTGATTGGAATCATTAATGCTTTGAGAGCGGCTCAAAATAATTAATGATACATTTGTGATGATTCACAGACGATATTTGACGTTTATTTAGGGTTATTTGATAATTTTGTGAAATATTTGTAAATTATACCGTTATAGTAAGGAGTTTATGCGCAGAAAACCTAAAGGTTTCTTTACATGACTATTGTAATGTGATATAATTTGTTAACAAGTTTTCATGTCGTATTTATCTTAATATCTAATTAAATGGTACAAAGTGTTATAAATTTTCTATACTTAACCAAGATGTTTTTCCGTTTACCCGATGGAATTTACATCAAGAGGAGAAAGAAATTTATATAGATATGAAAAAATGTAAAAAAAATAACAAAGAAATGAGAGGAGAAAGAAATTGAAAAAACTATTTATGCTTATGTTAGTAGCTCTTTTTGCAGTTGGTTTCGTTGCTTGTAATAAAGACACGACAACTGAGGAAACTACAGCTGTACAAACTACTGCTGAAGAAGAAACTACTACACAACAAGAAACAACAACTCAAGCTGAAACAACAACTGCAGTACAAACTACATCTGTAAATGTTACGCCTGTATTAACTGGCGTTAGTGACATTACTGTTGTTAAGGGTACTACTTTTGATGCAACTGTGGGTGTAACCGCAATTGATGAAGAAGATGGAGATATCTCAGCAAACGTTACTTATACAGGTACATTTGACCTATCTACTGCAGGTGCTTATGACTTAGTATATACTGTTACTGATAGCGATGGTGCAATAGTTACCGTTACAAGAACAGTTACAGTTTTAGCAATAACTTTAGATACCGGAGTTAGTGGTTTCTATAACTATAAGTTTGCTACTACTGATTTAAGACATACATTCATGGCTGCTGCTGAAAAATACTTGATGAATAATATGGCTGCTGGTGTACCATTATTTGCTAACGGAGGGTTTGTATTATATAGCCCAAGACTTTCGTTACCTACTGGTGTATACATGCCTGTAATGGGGTATGGTTCTAGTTTTGGTACATTTACTGCTGATGATTCAACAGTATTAATGGATGATGGAGAATTAGGAGAAGTTGGTGAATACACTTACCGTACAACTGTTTCAACTAATCCTGGTACATTTAACCAATGGTTATATGATACTTCTACAGATTCAGATTTAATGGGTGTTTATATGGACGCATTATATACTTATGAATATAATGATGACAAAACTGGTTATGAATTAGCTCCTTCAATGGCAGCTTCTAACCCTGTTGCTATAACACCACATACAACTGAAACTGGAAAATCTGTTACAACAACTTGGCAAATCACATTGAGAGATGATTTAGAATGGTTCTACCATCCTAATACAGTTACAACTGGTTTTGCTACTGGTCACGAAACACTTGATGCAAATGATTTTGTTGACACATTTGAATTAGCTTTAACTCAAGAATGGTTCAGAGCTATTTCTGGTGGTGGAGACTTCTTAAATGAATCAACTGGAATTCAAGGCGCTCAAGCTTACGTTGATGGTTTAAGTGATGAAGGTGTTCCTTCTGTTGCTTTCTCAACTGTTGGTTTAGAAGTTATTAGTCCTTTAACATTCCAAATGACTTTCGTTAATGATATGTCAGAATGGAATGTAAGATATTTCTTAGGATCATTCGTTATGAATCCTATTAATATCGAATTATATGACGCATTAGAAGCAGATGGAGATACTACTACATCTTATGGTTTAGATGAAGAATCTATCGCTTATTGTGGTCCATATTATGTGGATTATTATGAAGAAGACAAAATTTTACGTTACGAACAAAATACAAGTTATTTTGATACTGACAGATATTTCTTTACTGGATATACATTCTCAGTAATTGAAGATTCTGCTGTAAGATTCCAAGAATTCTTAGCTGGTAAACTTGAAAGTGTTTCACTTCCTACTGAAGAATATGACACTTACAAAGATTATCCTGGATTAAAACAAGTTCCTGGAGCAACAACTTTCAGAATAATGATTAATGGTTTAGGTACTGTTGCAAATCAAACTGCAGAATTTGCTGGGTCTACATGGGTTCCAGAACCTATCTTAGCTAGTGTTGATTTCAAACAAGCAATGTTCTTTGCTGTTGACAGACAAAAATTAGCAGAAGAAGTATTAAAAACTAGTACAACTAACATGTATCTATTTAGTGATGCTTACTTAGTTGATGCTGAAATGGGTATTCCTTACCGTGAAACTGATCAAGGTTTAACAGTTGGTTTAGGATTATCTCCTTCAACTCATGGATTTAACCCAACAGCTGCATCAGCTTATTATGAATTAGCTCTTGATGCATTAGTTACTGCTGGTACATATGCTGACGGTACTGCTGCTAGCCCTACAATTATTACAATCGAATTTAACTACTTCAGTGGATCAGAAGCTCAAGTAACTATGTTCGAATATTTACAAACTACTTTTGAAGAATTATTCGTATCTACAGAACATTATATTAATGTTGACTTAGTAGGATACGCTAAAGACTTCCCAGACATCTATTATGATTACATGATGATTGGTGAATTTGACTTATCAATTGGTGGTATTTCTGGTTCTACATTAGATGCTGCTAGTTTCTTAGACACATATTGTTCAGACAACCGTGGTGGATTTACACTTAACTGGGGTATCGATACTTCAGTTGCTGAAATTCCTGTATTATATCAAGATTTCAACGGCGACTGGTTCTATGAAGAATGGTCATTTGATGCTATTACATCTGCACTTAACGGAAAAGTATATCTTACCGATGGTGCTGAAGCGTTAGTTCCAAATGCTACAGTTACTGGAGCAACTGCAACTACTGTAACATTTGACATTGATCAATATGAAAACGTATTATTTGGCGCAATTACTTGTTCAGTACAAATTTATGATGCTGTTGCTGACGAATATGTTGAATTAGATGGATACCAAGAGATGCCTCTTACTGATGCAAAAGTTACTGCTGATGCTTTAGATGAAGGAATATGGACAATTAGTGGATTAACTCCTTATTATTATTGGTATAATAGTGATGGTGCTGTAGAATATCGTTCAGGTGATTACAAAGTTGATATCAACTATGGTATAGCTGGCGACTTAACTAATAGAGCTACAACAACTACATCTTGGTTCCCAATGGATACAATCGTTTATGGTTCACCAACTGGTGAAGGATATGACGAATGGCTTACTTGGACTGAATCAACTGATACACCTACATCTACTTCAATTGACTTAGTTCTTGATGAAGATTATGCTGTTACTGACATCGCAACTATCAAAGTATTTGATGTAGCTGATGGATTTACTGAAGTAACTGCTGATTTCACTATTAGTTCATTTGTTGCGAATGTTGTTACTATTGATGGATTATTACCTGGTGGAAACTACTTAGTAGAATTTACAATGACTGACGATAACTGGGATACATTCAGAATTAAAAACCCTAACATCGTTTCTGATGACGCTGCTGTAGTATTAGAAGATGATGCTGCAATGATTATGGTTGAAATTAACGAAGATGACGTTGCTAGAACAATTACAGATGCTGGTTTATATATCTGGACTGCAGTTTATTATAGTGGAGACAATCCTGATACTAAAGACGATCCTCTAACACTTACTGTAGACGAAAATGTTGTTGAAGACGGATATCTCTTAATGGAATATATTGAAGTTGTTGAGGGAGCTTATACTCTTTACGGACTAATTGATATGGTTGGAGACGATCCTGATACTACTGCTGTTGAAACTGATGCTGATTACCAAGTATACGGCGCAATTGCTAAAACTGGTTTCAGTTATCAAATGGGAGTAATGGACGCTGACAACCCTGCTACAGAAGCTGTTGAAACTGACTGGGCTGGTACTATTACAGTTACTGGACCTATGTTTGTATTCTCTGCAGATTCTACATGGGCTTACATAAGTGGATTAGCTGAAGGCGAATCTTACGCAGTAAAATATGTATTCTCTGACGCATTTAAAGATATGGTTGAATTTGACGGACCTGCTCCTGTTGTTGAAGAAGCTGCTGAATAATTACCATTTCTTAACAAAATATAATTGTATAAAAATACAATAATATAACTAGATAACTTTGCAGACCATCTGACTAGCGTTAGATGGTTTGCTTGTTGTCTAAATGTTTTATTTGAAATTCAAACAAATAAATTAGAATTTATTTTATTAAGTATCTACTAACTGGGAATTAGTAAATATCTTAATATCATAAACTAAAAGTAATAGGCAAAAAAAGATTCAAAGAATTTTAGTAAAAAAAGTTTTATAACATGTTTTTAGTGAATTACTATTAATTTTGAAATTAAACTCTATGTAAGTAGTAGGATGAACAAAACTATTGCATAGTTATTTTTTTAATATTGTTCAATCTATTATTAGAAATATATAGAGGTTTATATAAATTTATTACAGAAAGGAGATAATGTTAATATTTAACAATATTGACATTTGACATACAAATGGGTAAATACATTGCTATAAGAGTTGTTTGGGTATTTCTTGTACTTGGAATTATTTTGACATTAAATTATACTTTAATCAAAATTGCGCCAGATTATCCGCCTACAACAGAAGAAGCAAAAGAAATTTATTACGCACGTCAAGTTAGTGATGGTTACATGACGGAAAGAGTAGAAAGAAACGAATATGTTGTTATTTCTATGGGTAACCAAGAATTTGAAATCCCAACAAACGCATATTATGAAGATGAGGATGGTAGATATAGGATTTATGAACCAATATCAGTTGCTCTTCAATATTTCAGATGGATTACAAATATAATTACAGACTGGGATTGGGGTGTATCCACTAGGATAGCCGTTAATCAACCTGCTTTTGGTGTGCTTAGTCAAAGAATGGGGATTACATTAAAGCTTAATTTAATTGCTTTATTCTTCTACATTCCAATTGGTTTCTTATTTGGTATTATTGCTGCCCTTAAGAAAAATACCTGGATTGATAATGTAATATCATTTTCAGTTATGATTTTTATTTCAGTTCCTAGTTTCGTTTTAATGACTTTGTTATTAATGTTTTTAGGATATCAATGGGGATGGGTTCCTACTCAGTTCCCGGCCGCCGACCTAGAAGGGTCGATACAGTTTATCGGTCTAATATTACCAGTATTAGGTCTTTCATTCGGTGCAATTGCCGGCCTTACAAGAACAACAAGAGCGGAATTAACAGAGGTTTTAACTTCTGAATTCCTATTATTAGCTAGAACTAAAGGTCTAACAAAAACTCAAGCAGTTTTAAGACATGCTATGAGAAATTCATTAGTACCTCTCGTTCCTGGAATCATCGGTTCATTTGTAGGCTTACTTAGTGGTTCAGTTATTATTGAACGAATCTATAGTATACCTGGTACAGGTAGAGTATACCTGAGAGCTATGACAGAAGGACAATATGACTACAATGTTATTCTAGTATCAACTGCATTCTATACAACAATCGGTTTATTTGCAGTATTGTTAGTAGACTTATCATATGGTCTAGTTGACCCTAGAATTAGAATGGGGGCGAAAAAATAATGGCAAATAAAAATGACATTAAAGAAGAACGTATTGAACAAGACCAATTTTCATTCGTCCAAAAAGAAGAACGTATTTTTGATAAAAAATTTGATACAAAACCTATTGGATATTTTAAAGATGCAATGATACGTTTCTCTAAGAATAAAGGGAATGTTGTTGCTTCAATTATCTTAGCTATAATTGTATTGTGTTCAGTTTTCGTTCCAATTTTAAGCCCTAAAAACGCTGAAACATTAGAAGAAAGAGTATCTTTCTTACCACCACGTATTCCTTTATTAGAAAAAATAGGAATAGCAACAGGTTATAAAAATTTAATCGACCAACAAGTAGATATGGATACAATTGACCCTGAAACAGGGCTTGGATTACCTGCTACTATTGATTCGCAATACCTAATTATGGATTCACTAACTAATTACTGGGTAGAGTGTACTGATTCAGATGATTTATGTATTGGTGGACAAAATGTAATGAGGTTAGAATCAGGCAGTACTGCAGTTGCTATTGATACAGAAATGAAGACATTTATGCCATCATTAGATAGTACAATTACAATTGTTGTAGATGAACTTACTGGTGAAAATTCAGCTCTTAACATATTAATGATTGATGGATTTGGCCCTTATATAACAGTTTATACTATAACTGAAGCTGGTACATACACTATAAATCCATTTGATACATTAACTTCATTTTTTTCTTATACTGGAATTAGATTAGAATTTACATCTGATGATGCCACAAATACTGTCTCTTTAGAGAGCATTCAAGTTGATGATACATCTCAAGGAACACCAATCATGTTCTATGATGGTTATAAGTTATCACAATTAGCATTGGTTTCAGGTGTAGATCTTGATGAAGATGGTGAACAAGATTATTCTGGTTATTGGGGTCGTTCAAAAGGACAAAGACTTATGTCTTCTTTTGACTACGATGCTTATGCTGAAGCGTTTGGTGAAAAATTAGAGAATGTTTTTAGTAAAGATGAATATGACCAAATTCTAATTGATTACGCTGACGTATGTGTTATGTCTCCTGATCCTAGTAATCCTAATGGGTGGCTGTTTGATGAAGGATGTCCAGTTGTTAGAGTTATCAACAAAACAGAAACTGTTTGGGTTGATAAAAACAAAGATGACATAAGAACAGAAGACGAAGAATTTTATAATTATAAAGTAGTATTAGATTATGCTTTATATAAAGGATATGACGACATTCCTTACTATGTTTTTGGAACAACGTCACAAGGTAAAGATTTATTTAAAATGATATGGATTGGTGCTAGAACATCACTAATCCTAGGTCTTATTGTTTCAGCTATTAATATTTCAGTAGGTATCTTATTTGGTGCTATATCTGGCTATTATGGAGGAACAGTCGATTTAATCATGCAACGTTTCTCAGAAATTATTGGCCGAATACCTTGGCTTGTATCACTGAGTATCTTTACCGCTTTGGTAGGACCGGGTCAGACAACTCTGATTCTGGTGTTAATTATTAATGGTTGGATTGGTATCGCTTCGATTACCAGAACCCAATTCTATAGATATAAAGGTCGTGAATATGTATTAGCATCAAGAACTTTAGGTGCTAAGGACGGAAGACTTATCTTTAGGCATATTTTACCAAATGGTATTGGTACAATTATTACATCAGCTATTTTATCTATTCCTTATGTAATATTTACAGAATCAACATTATCTTACTTAGGATTTGGTATTGGTCATGGTCAATCATTGACAATATTCGGATTTGAGTTAACAGGAGCTTCAATTGGAGTTCTATTGAATGATGGTAGAAATAAAATGAGAACTGAACCATACTTAACATTATGGCCAGCAATTATTATTTCAATCCTAATGATTACATTTAATATGTTTGGTAACGCACTTCGTGATGCCTTCAATCCTGCATTAAGGGGGTCTGAATAATGAGTAAGGAAAAAAATACAATATTAAAAGTTGATAACTTAACAGTTTCATTCCGTACTAATCAAGGTATGGTTAGAGCCGTTAGAGGAGTAACATTTGATTTAGAAAAAGGTGAAACATTAGCTATCGTTGGTGAATCAGGTTCAGGTAAATCTGTATCATCAAGAACTATAATGGGAATTTTAGCACCTAATGGTGTTATTGATGATGGAAGAATCATGTATGAAGGTCAAGATTTAACTACAGTTGATGAAGATCATTTCCATGAATTACGTGGTAATAAAATTGGTATGATTTTCCAAGATCCAATGTCAAGTTTGAATCCTATTATGAGAATTGGTCGCCAAATTACTGAAGGTATGTTACTTAATGGTAAGAGATATAAAAACAGACAAAAAAACTTATATGCACCGGATAGAAATGTATATAAAGAAATATTACACAATATAAAACAATTAAAATTAGGAAAAAAAGGTGCTTTGAAAAAAATTAAAGATGGTACATCAACAGAAACTGCTCAAGTAGTTAATGTTGAATATAATAGTCAAATTGCTGAAAAAGCTAAATTAATAAAACCAGCAAAAGCTAAATATCATGCATCGAAAAAAGCAGCTGCTAAGACAGTTAAGGAAGAATTTATAACTGAAAAAGCTAGAATTAATTCTGAAATTGCTAATCTTAATAAAGAATCTTTAGGTAAAAAATACAGAGGAAAAGTAGGAGAACTTAAGGAAGAATTTAGAAGATATATAAAAGTTACAAAAAAAGAAGCATATGAAAGAGCAATCAAGATTATGTATGAAGTAGGAATACCACAACCTGAAAGAAGATTCAAACAATATCCTTTCCAATTTTCTGGTGGTATGAGACAAAGAATCGTTATCGCAATCGCTTTAACAGCAAGTCCAGAAGTTCTAATTTGTGATGAACCTACAACTGCTCTTGATGTTACAATACAAGCACAAATCCTTGAGTTAATTAATGACTTAAGAGTTGAAAGAAATTTATCAGTTATCTTTATTACACATGATTTAGGTGTTGTTGCAAATATGGCAGATAGAATTGGTGTTATGTATGCTGGTAAAATTGTTGAAATTGGAACTGCGGAGGATATATTCTATAATCCAATGCATCCATATACATGGGCTTTATTAAGTTCTATGCCTGACTTAGATTCAAAAGACAGATTGGTTGCTATTCAAGGAACACCACCGAACATGTTATTTCCTCCTAA
>Ga0207997_1000136_pt1 | contig 34735 bp, 50 predicted proteins | sample AntAceMetag02UKN_FD_184777 | JGI IMG/M metagenome (GOLD analysis project Ga0207997, IMG submission 184777) | Saline lake microbial communities from Ace Lake, Antarctica - Antarctic Ace Lake Metagenome 02UKN (SPAdes) (version 2) | ecosystem: Environmental > Aquatic > Non-marine Saline and... | reverse complement strand
CAAGCTGCCGTCGACGAACCGCTTCGTAACCGGCACACCCCAGCAATCCAACAGTGCCGTAGGTGTAGAGGCGATGCGGTCGATGGTCCGCGTGGACCACCGTTTCGACTCCCATCGTGCTGTCGTGCAAAACGCCATTAGGCTGCCATTGGGTCTTTGAAAAACGGGCCGCCGCCGCCGAGGCCGTTGAGGCTGCCGCTTTGGCGGAAGAGTCCGCCTGCCACCGGCCCCGCCACCTTCGGCGTCAGCGCGTCGAGCTTGTCCACGAGGGCATCGGCATCTTTGAGCCTCGCCCGCTCTTGTGTCAGGTCTCTTGGCATTTCCCTATCCTTTCATTGCTGCGAATACCACGCGGGTGTTGTACATCCGCACCTGTTTTTCGTCGACAGTCGGCTCGATGATGGTTTGAATTTGATTTGCCATAAGAATTTCCTTGTATTAAAAAAAACATTATTGAGAATGTGGGATATATTTGTTAACATACTATAATACACTAAATTAAAGTTTTTCTACTCTAAGTCAATAGTGGTCCTATACCTCAAAGCAATATTTCGCCTGTCCGCAATCCCAAATCTTAACTAGACCCTTATCGTAACCAGTATTACTGGGAAATTTACTTCTGTGAAATACCTCATATTGTCCATTTGTCCACTTAAAACTAGGATGTTCTCCAACATACTTAAAACCCAAGTTGGTAAGATATGACCCATTTCCATACCTTAAGTCTATAAAAGTTGTTATAGATGTAGGCTTTAACTGTCCCACAGCATATTTTAGCAACCTAGAAAATCCTCCACGCACACTACAATTTAATAGTGGGCAAAAGCGAGAAATCTCATATGTAGAATCTTCAACACAACACACCCTCATCAAACATACGATTTCATCATTAAGTATTAATGCGTAGGATGTACCCCTACCATTACCCATTAAATGATTCTTCTGTAAGAAATCCTTAGAAGTAGTCTTGTCCACCGTTTGAATTTTACATTCTCTAGCGTTTAACTTGCGCGCACCACCAAACTTATTAGATATGATAGACTTTACAATATCAAATTTATTATTGATTTCATCCTCTCTGAAAAATAGCGGAGTATATTCATTTTTAATATAAAGTTTGCGTTTGTTAACATGATAATTGTTATCTTTCACTACTGCATCTGAATGCCAATAAAGACCATCACACTCTATGATTAAGTTATGAGAGGGAATAAAGAAGTCTGCAATTTTTCCTTCTACACGAAATTGTTTTTGATATGGGATAGATAAGGTGTTGAACCATTCTCGCATAGTTACCTCTAAAGAACTTTCTTGTGGAGTTAATGTAATAGCTTTTTCTATACCATATTTAACTACCAAAGTATAAAAATGAGAGCGCGAAAACCCAACCTGCTCAGCAATAGTAGGATATGTTTGGTCTTTATATAGTTTGACATCTCCGTTTGCAATTCTTGTTAAAAGCCCTTTATGCACTGCATCCTTAGCAACATTAGATATCTTCATATGATGAGTAACTCCACGCTTTTGAATATGGGTTGCGCGGATTTTGGCCTTTATCCCTTCATCCTGAAAGGCGTTATCTACGCCAAATTTAGTTTGACACCCATCTTTCATAAGCTCTTTTCCTGCATCACTTTGAGAAGCATAAGCAGTACCAAATCGCTCTTTACAAGTCTCCATTCTTTTTTGTTTAACATCTTCTAAGAGAGAGGGGTTATCTACGCCATATTTATCAATAAATACTTGTTTTTGATGTTCCTTTACATCGTCGTTTTGTATAGCATGTTCACAACCATATTTTTTTAGATTGGTTTGTTTAACTTGCTCTTTAAATTCATCTGATTGGAGACGGTCTATATTAGCATCTCTAATCTTATCTTTTACATCCTTTAACTGAGATACATTTTTCACTCCGTACTTAGCCATATTTACATCCGACATCTTTTCATAGCGACAAGCTTTACAAGAATCCTTATCAACCAGGACATTTGATTTAGTTCGTCGTTTTGGAGTCGTGTCATAAATCCTATCACAATAATCACACTGAACTTTAACCTTTTTATTTGAGCCACTACTTAAGCTTGCAGGATAATAACTATAGGTCTCTAAAGTTTGTTGTACTAATAACATATTAAACCCCTAAAAAAGAAATATTAGAATACATAAATAATTATGGTACGATACCGTGTTCGGTGTATCCGATTTATCCCTTTTTGACAAAAAAATAACCGGAAGATTGCTTCCGGTTATTCTTGTTTATTAGTAACTTAAATTACTTATAAGGAACCTAGGATGGCTCTTCGGTTGTCTAATACTGCGAACCCTTGTTCAGACCATCCGTAAACGCCAGCCCGCTTCTGGCGATGCAATGCATCATCAGGGAACACACTTGGCTGTTCACGTAGGGGCATAACGAAAGAGTCACGACGGTCTAGGTCTAAACCAACTACTAGTTCAACGTCGCCAGTTGGCATAGTGCCAGATAGTTCGTTGTCGTAGAATAGCTGATATTCTTGACCTTCACCTAGTTCATCTAGGTCGTGTAGATTTACACCAAAGATACGAGAAAGTGCATTATCACCTTCTGCAATCATAATTTGTCTACGGGTTACATCATCAACTTGGTCAACATTCCAGTTACGGATGTCTTCCATAGCTTCTGGGGACAAGTACAGGTCGGTTAGTTTGCCGCGGTTTACAGAAGTGGAGTTACCACCACCGTTACGACGCATAACAACCTTTAGAAGAGATACTAGTCTCTTGGTAAATTGTCCAGCAGCAGCATCACTGTCGGTAACCACTACGTTACGGTCATAAGCTGCGGATAGAAGGGTATGCCAACCGTCATCGTTCAATTTCTTGACGAATCCAGCTTGGTATACTTCCATGGCGCGACCAATGATATCCCAACGTGCATCGCGGGCGTACTTCAGATTCCAATCAATTGCGTTACCACAATCGTAAGTAGGAACCATGACGTAATCACCTTCAACACTACGCTGTGGAATGTAACCATGATTAGGAATAGTATATGCTACGTGGTCTTTTTCCGTTCCTGGTGCCAATAGGTCCAGAGGAAATTCAGGTGTTGCACTCTGAGCTAGTTTAATTACCTCAAAGATACCATCTAGAATATCCCCATTCAGGACGCCTTGACGTAGAGGTAGTTCTAGAGCCTTAGCTAGTTCGACTAGCGCAGCTAAAGATTCCTCTTTTTTGTATGAACCGGAAGCTACAAGAATCTGAGTTTCTTTTTTGCCTGGTTCAAACGCTTTTGTCTTAGCCATTATTTATTTACTCCGATTATAGGGGGATATTAATTGCTACTTTAGCATAGCCATCACTGTCTGCACCAGATAGGAACTTGCCTACCTGATAGTATCCACCGGTGACTGTTAGTTCACCAGATGTGGAATAATACGCAGGGCTGCCAGCCACAGGGGTCTGACCACTCACAATGGAATCGGTAACTACCCAACCATCTACTAGAAGTGTTACCTTGCCACCTAACTGGATTTCATCCTTGTGCCAATTAATATGTTGGCGAGTTAGGTCTAGGTTAACAACGTCGTTCAATAGCAAGCCAGCAGGTACACCATCGCCTGTACCAGTAGGAACCTTAACAGTAGCATTAGCGTCATCCATAGCAGCACCGACACCTGTGGTGTCTGTATCATGGGTAACGATAATACCTCTGGTAGCAGTTTCGTTCATGAAGAAACTGATTTCGCTTCCTATACCAATTTTACGGTCTGGTTTTAAAGCCATTAGTTATTGTCTCCTTTAGAGATTATTCTTCAGATGAATCCGCAGATTTCATCTTTTTACCTAAACGATGTGATACAAATGCAGCTAATGCCTGACGAGTTTCAACTAGTTCATCTGCTTCAGTATCTACAGCAGCAGCACCAGCACCTTCGACATCATCAGTTTCTACATTTTCTAAAGTGTCAGTAGAAGCATTGCTATCATTTTTATCTGTTTCCTTATCGGAAATCACAGACTCGGCAGCTTTTGCTTCCTTATCTTTCTTTGCTTTCTTTGTTTTCTCATCATCTTCGCTTGGTTTCTTAGCAGCATTAATAAGTTCAGTAGCCAGAACTTCAAATTGCTCATCAGTTAAATTACTGAATGTTTCAACCTTAGATTCTGCCTCACTCTTATCAATATCGCCATCAACCAATGTAGAGATGCGACTCGCACGAACTTTCTGAGCTTCAACATCAGCTACTTCTTGAGTCAAGCCGGCGTTAGCCTTAGTTAACTCTTCGATTTTAGCTTCTAGTTGTGTAATCTTTTCGCTGAGTTGAGCGACTTGCTCACTATCAGCTTGAGCCTTTTCACCAGCGGTCTTTACTGCGACTTCTAGAGTATCAATCTTGGTTTCATACTGGGCAATTCCAGCACTAGTAACCTTCTTCTCTAGTTCGGTCTTAGCGTCCGACACGGCTTGCAAAGCCTCTTTAGTTTCAGATAGCTGTGACTTTAGAAGTTCAATTTCTGAACTCATATTATTAGTCTCCTCTTGGGATTTTTCTAAATTAGCAGCAACAAGCTGCTCGTTATTTAAGTATACACCAGCACTATCTTTAAGCGAGGTTTCATAGACGGCAGTTTTAAAATTGACCGATTTTACGCTACCCTTACTGAATATTATACTATCTGGATTAGCAGGTTCATCAACGTACCCCTTACCAGAAAACACAAAATTCCGCAAATATCTACATACTCGCTTGTCGTTATATACACCCGAACCTCCATAGACTCTAAGATGTTTGGTTAAAAATGCAGTTGTTGCATTTCTAGTTATCACTTCTAACTTATTGTCACTGTCAATCATGGCATAGTCAAACATTGCAAATAGGCATTCCATACTTACATATTTCTTACCTGCCTCAATCTCTTCAATTAAAGTATCCACCTGTTCTTGAAGTTCATCCTTACTCCAATTGGTGTAGATTACCGAAGCATTACACACATGAAATAAGTCTGGTAAATCTTCAACTGTATCAATAGAGGATTCATCTAACACCTCTCCAGCGTCATCAATAATCCAACTACGAACCATATGACCAACGATTCGTTCTTCGTTATGGTCTAGATTATCTGGCTTATTAACAGGCGTACTTCTAGCCTGATAAGTATCCCATTGAGGAAACATATCATCATTGAGATTGCAAATGGTACTAGCTAGTAATGATTCGGTGGGATACAAATCTTGGATGGTTAAAGAAGAGGCGCTGGACGCAACGATACCATCAATAACCTTTTGATGTTTCTTTGGGTCAGCGGGTTTTAGCTGTGTAACATATGAAATTGACCTATTAGCTCTAATCTTGTTGGCCAATCCCTCTATGTCAGCTTCGGCTTTAAAAATAGGAATATCAAGCATTGTTAGCTCCATAAATTAATACACCACTATTAAGATTTACTTGGTAAAAGCGCCTTGGCTAGACTCTCAGAAAGCTCTTGTTGCTTTGCCGGGTCATTAGACACCTCACGAAAACCACCTAGATTTTCTACAATTTGCGAAGCCACAGCTTTCACTTGTTCATCCCATACTTCACCATCTTTTGAAGCCATAGTACGAATAACTGTAACAGTATCATCTTTTTCATTACGGGTCACTTGAGAAACCTCAAGAGAAAATTTACCATCATCATCCCACTTGGGATATACATAAATACCAGATACATCTTCTAAGACAGTTGCACCCATCTTAACCGACATAGTCTTTTCGGTGGTATCATAATTAATTGTTATTTTCATATTCATCTCCTGATAAGTGTATACAAACACTTGTCTGAACTTTTCTAAGTTCATCTAAGGTTAGTTTTCTGTCCATTTGACTAGCTATCTCACCTGACCACTCCTTACACAAAGCAACTGCCTGTTGGCTTACAGGTAATTGTAGAGCAGCAGAAATAGTAGTCTCGCTTACTTCACTCAATGGTTCAATATTACATAAAACACCAAATTTAACATTTTCAGCCATTCCCAACTGCTTGGCGGTTAGACTGCGCATATTCTTTTTTTGGTAATGCTCAATAAAGCCTTCATTCAATACCTCTGAAATTGCTGATTGCGCAAAATCTGCCCAAATCTCCATTACAGCTTTAGACTTAGGGGTAAATGTCTTCTTCTTGCGCAGCGTAGAGTCTTTCTTATTCTTGGGGCGACCCTGTCCAGGGGCACCTTTCTTCTTAGTCGTGGTAGTACCACCTGGCGGCACCTTCATTTTTAGTGCTGGTTGTTCGCCGGATGGCTTGGGGTCTAACTTTAAACCTACTTGACCTGGAGTAACAGCGCCGGTTTGTAAAGCAACTTTCTTGAGTGCCAACATAAACTGAGGGTCATAGAATGCGCCAGCTTTAGGAGGCAAGGAACCATTCTCACGACCTCTATGTTCTCTTCTAATTCTAATGTTTTCCATTTCTTCATCATGTCCAAAGTAACGTTGAAACAACTCGTCAGAAATTAGATTGCGGTCTACCATTTGAATTAACAATGCTTTTTCGGCAGCCTCATCACCTAGAGAGGTCCAAGTAAATTCTAACCTAGCCGGAAAACGAAAACCCATAGCTTCTTGAACTAATTTGAATTCGTTATTCCAGAACTCTTCTAATACTTCACGACCATACTCTAGGCGCTGTACTAAGGTTTTGATAGAAATAAAGTTGTTGGTTGTGCCAGCAGCGCCAAATGTACCAGTAAGAGTTGGGGGAATACCTAGACCAGCATAGATATTATTAAGAGTAGGCTTGTACTTGTCTTCACCTAAGAATTGATGGACGGTAGTTTTACTTTCTACTAATTCAATATCTGGACCCCATATTAGGTCCATAGTACCAGCACCCATATGGTTTTCAAGAATCTCACCTAGGCGAGCAGCAGCAGTTCTAGTAGGGGCAATTTTATGTTCCAAACTACCTAACTTGAAAATACGAATGTTAGATATTGCACCATCTAAAGCTGCCGTATCAGCCAACTTGAGTTTCTGTAAAAGGTTAATATCTTCCATGATAGAATAAATCATGGGATTAGCCCAAGTTTGCCAGTCATCTTTTTTGTAATGATAAACGATGGTTTTATCTGGTGGTAATAAAACAGGTTTATTAGTTCGAGCGGCCTCTTTGATTTCAGGTGGTAATTCTTTAACTAATTCTATTTCTTCTGGTGTTTGAGGATTGGTAATCATCCTACGTAAATGAGCTGGTATAATTAAAGAATATAAACTTTTACCAACAAAAGAAGATAGTTCCTTACCAACTACATCTATTGTAATAGGATTGAGGAATGTATACCTCCAAGGAATTTCTCTTTTATGAACTACATCTTTGACCATCTTAGTATCAGGTTTAGCCTGAGCCTTCTTGGTCATTTCTGTTTGGTCTTTAACGCTAATACGCGCAGTTTGCTTACGTATTACAACATTTCCTAAGCGATACAAATGATTCAAAAATCTTTCTGAACGTTCTTTCCCATGTACCTTCTTCCACCAACTACGCATAAAGCGTTGGATTTTAGGATTAGGATGAACAACACGTACTCCTTGGCAGGCAAAATCTCCCATTAAATCAATAATATTCTTTATTAAACCGACCTTTTGATATGACCTATCAGACATGAACATAATAGCTTTATGGTCACCAATCTGAGGAATAGCCTCATTGGGTCTAAAAGCATCATAACCATCACGACCTAGTCCTGGTCTACTAGATACATTAGTAGCTAAATCAGAATAGTCTTGTCCGTATGGGGCACTATAATAACCGTTGTATGAACCAACCGCTTTACCCATTTCGACAAAAGCCTTATCTCGTTGAACAGCACTACCAGCCCACGAAATAAACATAGGACCATCATCATGGGATGCTTCTGGCACCCCTTTGATTTCAGCAGCACTTCTACGTCTCTTAGCCATAATAAAGTATACCTTTGTTATAATAGAATTCAGTATAACTACAATACTATTGTAATAGCATTGTGTAATACTATACACCAACCGTTATTTTTTACGCACAGCGAACCCAGAAAAAGTATCTGTTCCCTTAGTAAACCATTCTGGGCCATTATACATACGCTCTCCCTCTTTGGGTGGACCCATCTGACCAACAAAACCCCCAATAGCCTCATACTCTATAACTGGTAAACGACGTTGAATTTGACGAGCTACCATATTTGCAATCACCAGCGCAGAATAACGGTCTTTACGTAAGTGGCCCTTTCTACCCGTTTCGGTTTTAACCTCTGGGGTGTCCCAACGGTCTCGACCTTGTGTGCCAGTACCGGTTCTAGTCATAACAATTGTAGTTAATTCATTCTTCAGTTCTTCTATTTCTAACACAGCATCTTCTAATGAATCATATATAGTCAATTCCTTACCATGTTTTTTACGAAATGCATCAACCCTCTCTCCATCATCAATAGCGGATAACTCTAAGGTAACAGGGTCAAACTGAGGAAACAATAATACCTTATCTTCCATATCTTTACGTAAACCATGGTTTGCCTCACTGGTCCAATCAAACTTAGCAAATTGTACTAAATCTACTATGTGAGAACCTGGTAAATCATCAGTATCTTTTTCCTTATCAGGGTCAATAATGGGCCACAGAGAAATTTCACCCGGATGTATTTTATCTGGGTCATGTAGTGCTTCCATAACAGCAATACCACCGCCCTGGGCATCCATACCTATTGAAGCACCCTTCGGGTGTCCTATAGCAGGAGGAAATACAACCATTAAGTCTCTAATCTTGCGCGCACAAAAACCGTAGAAATCAGCAGTTTCAGTAAGCCCTGCTCTTTGGCGCTTTTTGAAATCACCTCGGTTTGTGGTCCAACAATAAACCACACGTTGATGTTCGGGGTGAATTTCTAGAACGACAATAGAAAAATTATCAGCTTCAGAGGCGGGGTCTATACCATAAGCATATTGTGCCGTAGGATTACCGCGAGTCATAGTGTTATATGGTTGATTGCACCATACAGGGAAATGGCCCGAGTTAATGTTTTTTTCGACAGCAACACATGACTCAATCAGAGACCTCTTAAAGAATCCATCACTATCAGCAGTAAAACAATTATGGGTAGTAGCATTAAGGGTTGAATATGAACTATCCTCTTCAACTTCTAGGTTATATACTAAACCATCATAATCTATTTCTTCTTTTTCTAAAATTGGCAAAATAGTCATATTATTAATATTGCGAATAAAACCACATCCAATATCAATATGTATTTTCTTATAAAATTCAGCTAAAAATTTACGATGATTATTTCCAGACATAGTTAAGCTAACAGTACCATCTGCTTTATCTAATAATGAAGAAGAAATTTCAAAATAAGATAATCCAATTCTAATTTGATTCAACAAACTTTGATTAATACAATGGGCATCAGAACAATCTTTATCATAACTAATATAACCATCACCATTCCAATACCCTTCAATAATACCCTTAAGACATTCTTCATTAGCAAACATTATATTATGTTTAATTAACTTATCATGAGATATCCCAGGACAAATATGTTTCATAATTTCCGCAACCAGTCTACTATTAACACATATCTCAACAGTATTTTTTTTCTTAACATATCTTTTACCCTGAAAACCAAAAACTTTTTGAATAGCTTGTAATAACTGTTTTTGATACTCTGTATCTTTATGTTCATCTAATGCAAAACTAACTTGTCTGCCATCAGCTCCTACACTGCCCTCTGCTGCATAGTAACCAATAATCAAACCAAAATTATAATCTAGCGAAACCGTTTTTATAATTGAGGTCTTTGGTTTCCTGTTGTCATTTTCAATATAGGATATAGCCGTTTGCCCTATACCAAACTCTTTGGATAATGAGACTTGGGTTCGACTACCCTGTCTTATATACCGTTGTTGTTCTAAATTTATTTTAGACTGAGAACTTTGAGGATAAATGTATTTTTCATCTAAGGTTTCTAAGTAATTAGTACATACATCTTCTATATTAAGTATATTTATGTTTGCTAATTCATTTAAGTTAGTTAAACATGTTTGTTCTTTTAGTGGTTCAAATAGATTGTTACCATACCAGAACGGATGGTCTACTGTTATCCCAATTTGTTTACTATAACCAAAAGTTTTATATTGATATATTTTACCCACATAATGTCTATATGTTCTTTTAGTAACTGGTCTAAAACGACCTTGGTGTGTAAGCACTAAATCACCAAGCTGTACATTTTGAATAAACTTAACACCATTATTAGTAGTGATACTAGTGTTTTTACATTCGCACGCCCCATATTCCATTTGGTAAATACCACTATGTACTGTAGCCCTAGCTCTAGCCACAACTTTGTCATCCATGAAGCCTTGAGGGATTAATTTGTAAGGTATGCGAATAACACAGTAGTCTGAACTGTGAAAGTGTTCACCCATTTCATCTACAGTAAAACCCTGTTCTCTTAATGCTGTAGCATTATTCTCAGCCCTAACAAAAGCGCAATATCTTTTCCAATAATCGGCATAGTGTTTAAAATCATAATCGGCAGTACCAGAAATAATAATTTGGTTTCCATGCTTAGTTTGAAAGTCTGTTTCTTGTATCTCTGTCCATGTACCAACTCTCTTGCGGTGCTCTCTACTAGCAAATGCTTTTACATTATCAATAGGGTCTGCGGACACAGCGGCGAAACCCTGAACAACAGTTTCGTAAATAGAGGGAGGAATAGAACCAAATTCGTCAGCAATAATGATAGTAGCACGCAAACCACGAATCTTAGAACCATCACCAAGAGGTACGGCAATTGTCCAATTTTCATTAACGCGCATAGTACAACGGTCAGTGTCTTTACGAGGGCCACTTTCGCTATCAACTAAGTCTCTATAGATAGGAGCATTGCGCCACAACGTTTCCATGTATTCAAAGATAACCTTAGATTGACGGAAGGCCGCACCAACAATAACAATTTTACAACCAGCTCCACCAGACAAAGCGCTGGGAGTTAATATCATTCTTAACATACAATATACAGCCATTAACCACGATTTACCAAAACCACGACTTGCCACGAACATTGGGAAGGGACGAGTCCACATTTTATACAACACCACAGCTTGTTCGGGTAGCAATTCAATGTTCAAGAGTATCTTACATGCAAATGACAGATACCATGGGTTGCGCATCAACTTTAATTCATAGTACCCAGGTGGTTTATGAATCCAGTCTTTTGGTCTCTTTAACGGATTTTTAAGAGTGCGGCGTCTATGTTTTTTTAAATCTAGGTCTAACCATGCCCTAGATTGGTCTTCTAAATATTGTTTATATTGATTATCCATATTTCTCAGCAACTCTTTTCATAATACTAGTAGCTATACTAACTGCGTTTATTGTAGTACCAGCTAAAATAATTGGTATTCTATCATTAATCATAATTTCCGACATTCTTTTATGTATATACGGACCCTTCACCTTTAGTTTTCTCCACATCTTTTTAGGCACACCAGAACCCATAGGATAAGCATTGATTTCTTCTAAGCCAAATTCAAAGATGAGAAACGCATATGGAAACTGTGCCATCCTTTTAAGCTCTCTCTCAAAGCGTGCTTCAGTAGCATTGGTAGCAAATTCTGCTACATTTCTTTTGCGCTCAATACATAACTCATCTTCTAAACCCTCTATAGTATAATCCCCGGTAGGTAATTTATGACGAATAGTACGCGCTACAGCCACACTTGTAAATTGCCACGGAAGCTGTTCTTTGGTATCAATAATAACATTAAACATTAGGTAGTTCCTACAATAGTAATTAAAAGAGGTGCATATGTTTCTTCTGCACCAGTAACCTGTTTGTGATGTGCCCAACATAGCGTAACCCCATTATTTACGTCATAGCGCAAGAATGGATTACTTGACCATTTTTGAATATGATGCGCAGATAATCTACGCTTACATTTACATCCAGGCCACCTACATTGATATTTATCCCTTTTATAAACCGCCGTACGCCACTGTTTATACTGTGGGTCCAATGTTTGCTCAGGGCGATTTGGGTTAAACCAAAATTTCTTTTTATATCTTCTTCGCATGTTCTATATCGCTAAATACCATTCTTTTAACTAAATCTTTAAAGTTAACAGTGGGTTCCCAGCCTAATCTCTTTTTAGCTTTAGCAGCATAACCGCATAAATATTGCACATCAGAAGGACGATAAAATTTAGGGTCTATAACAACTAAATTTTTCCAATCATCTATATGGGCTAATTTAAAAGCTAAATCTAAGAACTCTCTAATTGTATGTACTTTACCAGTAGCAACAACATAGTCACCTGGTTCATCAGCATTAACCATCATCCACATCATACGAACATAATCTTCAGCGTGGCCCCAGTCTCTAGCAGCCTCTATATTACCTAGTCTTAGTTTTAAAAATGAATGTTCTTTTCCATGATATTTAAGATTGAGTGTATAAATTTCGTTTTCATTAGGTATTAACCTAGACTTGTCAATATGGAAATAATTACACCATGCTACAAATTCCCCAATCCACTTAGTAATCTTACGTGTTATAAAATTCTCACCACGACGCTCACTTTCATGATTAAATAGAATACCTGCGGATGCATGTATACCATATGCATTACGATACATGCTAACTAAATGGTGGGCCGCAGTTTTAGCAATAGCATAAGGAGAAGTCGGCATTAATGGAACAGTTTCATCTTGATAAGCTGTGTTTATATTAACACCTTGTACATCTCGTTTAAAATTATTTCCAAACATCTCCGAGGTTGACGCTTGATAAAAATGCGTATCAGGACTACACACTCGAATTGCCTCTAGGATATTTAGAACACCACCAGCACACACATCTAATGTATAACAAGGCTGTTGAAAACTAGTACCTACGTGTGATTGTGCCGCAAGATTATAACATTCATCGGGTTTATATTCAGAAATTATACCTGTTACGGATGGCATATCTGTGACATCACCCTGAACTAACGTAAAGTTGTCATTGGACAACACATTCAATAATCTCTCTGTGTTATTAACACTTGAACGCCTTGCAACCCCTATAACCTTATATCCTTTCCATAATAAGAGTTCACTTAAATACGAACCATCTTGTCCGGTAACTCCAAAAATTACTGCATTCCTCATGATATCATCCTTTTAAGCGTGTCGTGTTTTAGTAGGGTCATTAATTGATTTACCTGGGTTGGGAATAAATACTCCGGTTCTACTACCAGGAATTGATTTGAGTGGTTGAGTAGGCACAACTGAATGATTACGTTGTGTTGGACCAGCTATCACTGGGACATTCTTACCATGCGCACGCGAAACATTATGGACGTTTCTAACTGCTTTAACAGTTTCATCAGATAAACTCTTATCATATGCATCTGGTTTAGCAGGAGAAGATATAGGTTTCATTGGTCTTGCTTCAACAATAGACTTTACGGGTACTTCTTCGTCTACAGCAAAACCTTTTAGGGGTGCTGTATACTTTGCTAATGCCGCTAGTTCTTTTTCTTTTCTTAATAGGGTTTCCTTTAATCTATTTGCTGCATCTTGCATAATACCATCGTCATCAGATGGTACTGATTGTAAACTCTCTTCTTTATTCGTCTTATTCATCTTGTAAATACTCCACATCTAGTAAGGGTTGGTCTACTTTTCCGTCTTCATACTCGTGAAACTCTGCTAATTTTTTAGCTTTCTGTTCTGCCGCAATCTTAAAGAGTTCAGCTTCTTCTCCCATGTCTGAGCGCCTCTCTTCGTCTTCTAACATTCTCAATAATCCTTGCCAGCTAGTCTTACTATCTTCGACCCTTTTAATACGGTCATCTCTACTAGCTTTAAGCGCCTTGGTAAGGTATTTAGATACATCTGATAATTTAGCATATTCAGTAGTGTATGCCATTACGGATGCGCGAGATGCAGCAATCTGAGTGGATAAATTAGCCATCAAATCTTTATCTCTATCTCCAGGCTTTGCTTTATACTCTTTATCAAGCTGTTGTTGTAAGTCTTCAGCGCCCATTTGATTTTGTCGTCTATCTCTCATGGCGCGATTCATAGAGATTTCTATGGTAAGATATTGTTTGAGTTGCATCTCTTCAGATGGAAGCATATCTTCCTTAAACTGCAACTGCATATCAGTCCACTGTTCTTCAAAATATCTCAATTCTGTATCAGTAAATTGTTGTTCAACAATAGGCCAATATTTCTTTTCGTGTAACGTTTGCTTTAAACGTATACGAGTAGCGCTTGCCTCCTGGTCTATTTGAGGGCGCAAACTCTTTAATTTTACAAATTTAGCAATTGTTTCAACTGTTCTATTAAGTTGCTGGGCTATGTCCTCATCAGACATTTCAGCAACATTACGTCGAATAAAGTTAATGTCGTTGTTACTAAATTTCCCACGCTTCTTTGGCATTGATACCTGCCTCCTCTAATATAACTAATATCGCTTGTTGTAATTTGATTCTATGATTTTTTGGTATGTGAACATCTTTTTTACACAGTAACCAATCTTTACGTAAAGTCACAGGTAGTTTTTCATCTATAATATCTATCAACTCTTTATACATAAGTGTCTTAACAATATTATCGAAGTGTTTGGTTGATGATTCTTCCTCATCATTGATGCCCGATAAATCCAATGGTTTCATTAGGTTCTTTTTAGCATCATTGCGCCTAACCCAATTTGTGTGCAATGGACAATCTTTAATGATATCATACACAGAGCATTCACCATTGACAAGCTTGCTACATGAATCACATGGGGTATTAGGGCGTTCGAAATTATCTCGCTTAAAATTAAATAATCTATTATGAACATGAGTCCATAAAAAGTTTTCGAGTGGACGCTTGCCATCATATTTACCAGATGCCAAAGCTTTTATAGCCAATAGGCGTCCCTGTTGTTTCATATCGTCTATGTCATGATATCCAAAACGAAACTTATATGCCAATCTATAAACTACTTTGTTAATGATTTGTACGACCTCATTCTCGGTCATTCCCTTGGGTATGTTCATTAGCTTTTATGATTGCCTCTGCTTTTTCTGGTGATGGGTCTGGAACCTTTAACTCTTCAGCGACAGCCTTATTGAGCGAACCAGTGGATTGTATGATTACCTCGGATGGAACAAATGTCATGATTTTCTCCAAAAAGTGGTTGACAGAATTATAAAACTAGCCTATAATAGTATACACTGTAAGTGTGGCGTATGACACCAAGAAATGTGGATATTTCAAGAAATAGGAGCAAAATGATGAATAAAATATGGTCAGACGTAGATAAACAGTTCGTTAAGGACAACGCTGGTAAGATGAAGGATAGTAAGATAGCAGAAGAATTGACTAAGCGTAACAATAGAAAGGTCAGTTTACAAGCTGTACGTAAACAACGCCAAAAGCTAGGTTTAAACAAAAAACCTGGCAGAGGTATATGTGCGCTAGTAGAGCAGGAAAAAATTCAACAACCAATGGCGGCACCAACCCCATTATCGGGTGTCCCCGCTAATGTAGCTTTATAAGGAGGCTTAAAATGAAGACTAAAGTACTGAGTATAGTTAGTCTGATATTCTTGTGTGGGTGTTTATTAACATCAGAGACTATGGGACAAGAACGCATACCTTACCATCCATATGTTCATTCACCTAATTTGTCTAAGATTATACCACAAATGGTACAGTATAACGTAACATTATACACAGACCATAAGGACACTAATGGTATTTCCTTTCTGCAACACATACGTATCTATGCGAATCCAGAATCAACATTAGCCTATCGTGCCGTGTACAAAGATGTGTTCAACACTCTGGTTGTGATACCTTTAGAAACCGGTGGGGTGCTGTTCGTTCCCCAACCATCTATTAAGGGAATTAAGATTGTCCACTCTCCCAAAAAGCAAAAAACCACGCTAAGCATGACGAAACCCACAAATTATTTGACAGAAATTCCAAATGGTCCAACAGTTCGGCTTGACAAACTGCCGACTTATGATATAATGCCGATGCCGCAGTAGGATGGCGAGGTTTCAAAGACATTTTCAAATTTTGAGGAGTAAGGTATGATACTAGGTTATAATGAGAACATTATGCTGTTGACTGACTCGTACAAGACAAGTCACTACAAACAATATCCCCCAAAGACAACCAATGTCTATTCTTATTTTGAGAGTAGGGGCGCCCCTTATGATATTTGTTTCTTCGGTTTACAATACATCCTTGAGCGATATTTAGCTGGCGTACAAGTTACACCTGATAAAATACGACAAGCTAGAGACCTTGTTAATGAACACATGGGCGGCGATGTTTTCAATACTGATGGTTGGAACTATATTCTCCACAACTATCAAGGACGCTTACCCGTGCGCATTAAAGCAGTTCCCGAAGGTACTGTGGTTTCCCCACACAATGTTCTGATGACTATTGAGAACACTGACCCAAATTGCTACTGGCTGACTAACTATCTTGAAACACTCTTAGTTCAAGCATGGTATCCTACTACGGTAGCCTCTCAAAGTCGCGCCATGAAACAAATCATACAAAGACACGCCGATGTAACCAGCGAAGACACAAATGTAGATTTTAAACTTCATGACTTTGGTTTTCGGGGTTCTACCTCTGTTGAGAGCGCTGCATTGGGTGGGGCCGCACACCTTTTAAACTTCAGGGGCACTGATACAATAGCCGCCCTCTCATTACTAAAGCAGTATTATGGAGCAGATGATGTAGCGGGATTTTCTATTCCAGCATCGGAACACAGCACTATGACGGCGTGGGGTCAGGACCGTGAACTTGATGCCATGCGCAATATGCTTGAACAGTATCCTACTGGTCTAGTTGCATGTGTTAGTGATTCATTTGATATTTATCAAGCATGTGAAAAATACTGGGGCACATTACTAAAAGACCGAGTATTGGCGCGAGATGGTATATTAGTAGTGCGTCCTGATAGCGGTGACCCACCAACAGTAGTCAGAAAGGTTTTAACAATCCTTGGTAAACAATTTGGATATACTGTTAATAGTAAGGGGTATAAAGTACTAAATCCCAAGGTAAGAGTTATCCAAGGTGACGGTATTGACATTAAAATGTTAAAGGAAATTCTTTATCATATACAAGTAACAGGTCAGTGGGCCTCAGAGAATGTTGCATTTGGGTCTGGTGGTGGTTTATTACAAAAGGTTGATAGAGACACTTGTAAATTTGCCTTTAAGTGTTCTAGCGTGGTTGTAGATGGCGAAAAAAGAGATGTTTGGAAAAAGCCCATAACTGACTCTGGTAAGGACAGTAAAAGAGGGCGATTGTCATTAATTCGCAGTGATGCTAATTTTATTAGGCGTCATAAAGATGAATTTATAACTGTAGCAGAAAATCGTAATAAAAACTACGATGAACTTCAAACTGTCTTTCTGAATGGAGCAATAGTAAGAAGAGATTCTTTGACAGCTATTAGAAAGAGAGTAACTAGCCCACCAGTCGGTGTATAGTAATGTGGTGGGACGCACTTTTTGTTGCCCCTTAACTATTCTAGGTTTTAAGAAAAGGAGGAGACACTCGATGTACTTCACTTCAATTCTAGCATAGGGAGGGGGTGGTCATATCTCGGTGTGTCTTGCCGTATCATAGACAACATGAGGGTCGCATCAATTGGTGCGACCCTCTTTATATTGAAAGGAATACTTAAAATGTGTTTGGTTAAAAGTAAGGTTCATACTAAAGAATTTCGTAAAGAAGCACCTAAAATTGTTACTGTATGGAAAGTTCTATTGGTAAGGAATGATAGGTGGTTTAGTCCATATAGATGTACGGATAATGCTATTAAACCAGGCGAGTGGTTACTTTCTAATAGACGCTGGTATCACCGCTGGCAAGAACGATTAGGAACAGTCCATAATGGAATTCATGTTTATCTAGACGAAAACTGGGCTAGGTGTTATGCTATTGGTAATTCTACAAACCTAATTCTTGTAGAATGTACCGCCAGAAGAAAAGATTTTGTTAGTTGTTGTTATTCCAAACGACATGCAGTTTTTACTAAGATTCTTATACCAAAGCAACCAGACTGGCAGTAACTAGAAAAGAAGATACAAAAAGGATAACAAAATATGTGTTTAATCGCTGAACCTGTTAATACTCAACGTCTATTAGAAAAATTACATCCAATTGTTACAGTATGGAAAGTAGTAAAAAGAATACCCAATAGTATACAATCACCACATTATTACACACCATATTATTGCAAACGAATTAAACAAAAGGGTTGGATGCGCTCTAATAGAAGGTGGTACACACCTACTATAGAAAGATTTTTTTCACTTCCTCACCCATACTATAGTGTACGCAAAGGCATTCATGTGTATTTAGACAAACGCACAGCAGTTGGAATGAGTCATATACTTCAAGGTGATGTAGTAAGATGTAGAGCCTTAAGAAGTGATTTAGTTGCTTGTGATGGATTACAAAGCCATGCTGTATTTACTAAGATTTATGTACCAAAGTTAGACATATGAACAATATAGCAGAACATATAATTGTCGTTAACCATGCTTTAAAAAATAACCTACCTATTTACTGGCATCAAGACGATAACTTTCAATGTGAGTTCGATGACATCTTTGATAACCAACAATTAGACATAGTTAATGAGCCTATTCCTCTTACATATCCAAGTGTATTACCAGGAATAAACAAGGTAATGTTCAAACCCTCTATAATTTGTCGCGCAGAAGAAATGTCACAACAACTTAATGTGGGCGAATGTATGGGGGTTGAAATGGATAGTATTGGGGTAAAGGATGATGGACTGCCTTTGTTCTTGAGTGTGCGCAATAGACAGGAGATAATTGAGGGGCGCAGGAAATGGGGCGAGAGAATCACATATTATAATAGGTCTGTATGGGGCTACCATAGGAAGGACGGGGTCGTAGAAGGGGTTATAAACTTTCTTCTGTTCGTTATGTGTGGTCAAATTAATACCTCAACGTATAATGGCTTTTTAGCTCAGCGTTTTAGTGGGGCCGTTAATGTATAAACACCAACACGCCAATACAACGATTTGCGGGCCTATAGCCTTGGCTAACCTACAGATATGGGAGGGAGGCACCACCTATACCTTGAAACAACTCAAGCAAATGTGTCATTGTACTAATGGGAGGGGCTCTCCTATGATTTGGTTTGCAAGGAGTCTTTGTGAGATGGGTAGTACATACGGGTGGCAAATAGAGGCCGTGAATCGTTTAGAATTGGTTGTGGCGCAAGATACAATAATGGTCGGGCATTTTCGCAATGAAGAATTTCCGCGCGGGCATTATATGTTAATCACAGGTGGTCACGGTAGTGTTTTTTGCTGCATAAATTGGAGGAGGAGAGTAGAGCATGTGGCTTTGGAGGAGCTGTTGAAACTAAACATTTCGAAGACGTGGATTGTGAGGAAAGGTGTTAAATAAAAGTGACTGTTTGTTAATATGGTGTATTTGATAAAGGTGGTATATTTCACATTTTTGAATGAGGCGTAGATATGGGAAGACCAGCAGGTTCTTTAGATAAGAAAAGACGTAAAACTAAAACACAATGGACTACTAGTGAAGTAGAGTTGCTTAAACAAAACTTATGTGATTTAACAATAGTAGAATTAGCAATATTATTACATAAGTCTAAAAGTTCCATACGTAATAAATTAAAACAATTAAGGCTAATTAAACCTAACATTTTAAAAACATGTACTTTAGATAAATCTATAGAATGGTCTTTTGCTGGTGTTTATGGTTTATTAAACATTAAAACTAATTGTATCTATATAGGTAGTAGTGCGAATATTGCTAATAGAATACAAAATCATTTAAGTCGCTTAAGGGTTGATTCACATTGTACTAAAAAACTACAATCTAATTGGAATAAATCAGATTTTGTAGTTGCGTTATTATTTGTGTGTGATAAATACAAAACTGAGTTATATGAACAAAGATTTACAAGGTCGTGGCCTGAAGACAAATTGTATAATTCTCCCCCGATACAACATACTAAATTACGTTTACTACCACTAGAGAGACAAAAGATATTAGATTTAATAGATAAAAAAGGGGACGATGAATGTTGGAATTGGAAAGGGCCATTAGATAGTAATGGCAAATATGGCAGAATAAGGTTTGACAATAAGCAGTATACGCCTCATCGCCTGGCAGTGTTTTTAGATGGACGAGACCCATTTGGTTATGCAGTTTGTCATTTATGTAATAACCCATTATGTTGTAACCCCAAACATTTGCAACTAGGAACCGCTATAATTAATAATGGGCATAAACCCCACCCTTTGGATATCTATAAAGATGAAATGATTAAATTATACAATAGTGGTATGACTTACAATAGTCTAGGTAAAAAATACAATAGAGACGGTGTAAGTATTAAAAGGTATTTACAACAACATGTTACATTAAGGCCCGCACAACGCAAGAGGACATATGTAGCCTTTGGAGAGTATAAATCTTTATCCGAGTGGGTTTTAGATAACAGGTGTATTATTACACTATTTAGACTAAAACAAAGAGTCAAAACAACAAACTTAAATGATAATAATATTGAAAAAATTATTACAACCCCATTCATAAGAAAAACCCCGTTTTCTACAAAAACATTTGAAGCTTTTGGAGAACAAAAAACAGTGCGAGAATGGCTATTAGATAAAAGATGTGTAGCATCAGAATCAACCCTAAAGGTTAGGTTATTTACTATTGGTTATGATGTAGAAAAAGCTTTAACAATCCCATCTAAACCTGTATTTAAAATATCTCAATTAGAATATCCTAAGATTATTGAAGCGGCTGCAAAAGGTGAAACATACAAAACTATTGCCGAAAGATACAATGTTTCTATAACAACGATTAGACTCATTTGTGTCTATAGATATTCATCGGATGTGTATACATTGCCGTAAAAGTGGCCATTTCAATAAATAGGTGGGGGTATTTATGATAAATGAGGCTCACCACTTAGCCTGAACCCCTGCCAGAAATCTTACCTAAAGTACCTACCCTTTTTACATTGAAAAAACCCCCTGGGTTCATCGGGTACAGCGAGTGTGCTTCGGGTACAGCGAGTGTGCTTCGGGGAACCCCTTGACAATCCCCTCAATCTACTGTATGTCAACCATGCAAACCGGCACCGATTATCCCCCTCGAATAGAAAATAAAGTATTTTCAATCGACGTAACCTATTGCTATCAAAGGGATTACATCGGGGGGTGTGGCCCAATTCACAATGGGTACAATGGGGTATTTTTCGACGTAAATTGTTGGTGTGTAACTACTTAAGTATTACCCCACCTTTGGTGGTAAACTGTAGGGTAGAGGGACACATGAAACACAAACAACAACGCCCCGACGGTAGCAAACGGCCCCGACGTAACGGGGAACGGGGTATTGCAAGGCAAAGCTATTATGCAAAGTATCGGGCAAAAAGGTTTGCGGCCCGATTCTTCCCTTCTGAAAAGGAGTAGCGACAATGGGAGCCCTGCCACTTAGCTTGAAACGTTTCGAGGGAGCGACGCCGGGTTGTATCGCGTTCAGCCATAGGGACAAGAACGGCACCGTTACCTACCACAGTTGGAGTCTGAACCATGAGGGGGCCAGGGTATACCTCCGGCGTGGGGTGCTGGTCGTCAAGGGATACGACTACAATGCCCCCGCCCGCTACGGGTGTGGTTTGGGCGATTGGAGAACCCTTGAGCTAGCCCGCATGTTCACCCGACATTCTGACATAGTGGTCGGATGATAACCAGGGGCTCCCCTCGCAAGAGGGGAGTCGCCGCCTGCCCCCTCGCTGGAGGGGGTGGGTGGCGGCTAACTACAATCCTCTTTTTTGGAGAGTCGGAATGCATTACAGCCCCTATGAGACAAGTTTGTTTATCGCCATGTTGGACCAAGCACCCATTCGCGTCAACGGATTCACCCCAGCGAGGGACTGGATTCGTATTATGGCAGTCGTCTTAAAGCTGGAAGTTAAAAAGGACGGCCTTGGTGAGTTAATTGCCACAGTCGAGGACAACAAGGGTTGTGTTCTGGTTGTCGAAATAGCCGATGGTTAACCAGCACCAGGCTCCCCTTCGTAAGAGGGGGAGTCGCCGCCTGCCCCCTGCTAAGGGGGTAGACGGCGGCTGAAACCCTTACTTTTACTTGGAGTGGTTACCATGCAAACAATGAATCTCAGCTTGCAAGTGGTTACAAGAGACGGAGAAACGGTCGTCAAGGCTAGAGTCGGACGTGGTATGTCAGTCATGGAAAAAGACTTCTCGATTGTGGAGTGGAAAAGTCTGGCTAGTGACATTGCACAAGAGATTAGAGAGATTGAATTGGCACAATGGGCGGAGTGTTTCTGCCCCTAGGGTAGCGTACCCTCCCCCTCACTTGAGGGGGAGGGCCTTTTGCTTTTGGTATTCATCGTAAGTTGTTATTACATAAGGACTTACAACTCGTACTGCGTGACGTGACTTAACCTCTTGCTATCAAAGGCTTTACGTCGAATCGTCCTTAAGTGGGGGTTACATAGAGGGGTGAGTATCCCAGAGTACCCAGCTTATCTATACTACTCAAACAGCACACCTTGCCCAGTTGTCCCAGCTTAACTAGCTTCGTCCGCCGGGGGGTATGTGCCCCTGCTAGCGAAGTACCTCTAATTATTTTTTGGAATCCCCATAGGTGGCAACCCCCTCTGAGGTAGTACAAATGGTAAGATGGGTAAGCTGCGCTAGATAGGTATGTTACTATGGGGTGTTTGGGTACATTAGGTTGACCTACCCCCCCGTACCGGAAACGGAAGTGTCCTTTACACCCGTTTGGGGGGGTGACGTGACGTAACCCCTTATGGCATAACGACTTACGACTACCCCTCCTATGGGTGGCATAGGCTAACCCTTGACTACCCCTGTATAATACTATAGAGGGGTTCGGGGGAGGCAGGGGGGTGAGTAAACCCCCCACCCGAACTACGGCACCCCACTAGAGGAGTACTCATTATGGCGGAAACCCAGACCTGGAAGAGTGGGCAAGCTACGCAAGATACGCAAGCTCCGCGGTTCTGCGGCACTGCGTCGATTAGTCAAGCCATAGAATGTGGCGGGTATGGGAAAACCTGGGGGTTTTGGTACTTTGGGAAGAAAGACCAAGCCCCGCGATATAGGTGGGCTACGGTCCACCCCCCGACTGGGGACAAGCCCACCCTCGTGAGTGGTAGTCACTTCGTGGGGTACGACCCCCACGCGAAAGATAGGAAGACTGGGGCGATTGGGGGGTTTAGGTTCTTCTACTTCGGAAAGATGGACGACCTTAGTCCTGTGGAGGGGTACTTCACCCCCTAGACTGAGTAGTCCAAGTGGGGTGCCCCTCGCAAGAGGGGTGCCTCTCCCTGCCCCCCAGAGTAAGGGGTCAAAGAGAGTCAACAACACCCCCACAAGAGGAGCATACAGATGTTCAGCAACTCCGAGTTCGCCCAAATTACCGGCATCCCCCAAGATGCCATGGGTGCCCTGCCCCCCTTGGGTGCCCACCTTTGCAGGGAGCTGTCATTTGCCGAGTTTGCCCTATTTACCATCCCGGTGGTTGAGGTAAACGGGGCAACCCACGACCTCTGGGCTGTTAAGCGACAGTCGGCAACCCGCATGGGCCTGGATGCTCGCGGGGAAGAGGCAAGCTGGGCAAAAGAGGAAGAACGGAGAAGGAAGGAAAACCTTGCACACTACATCGAGTTGGCTGAAAAGGGGTTCTGCGACGGTGAGGAAGTCGAGGAACTTGAGGTAAGCCTGACCGACTGTGCCCTTCATAGGAAAGGGGAAGGTTAGGCTAGTTGGGTAAGTCGCCCCCCGAAAGGGGGGCTTTTTTATGTAGTCATCCTATTTGTCCCAGCTTAACTTGCTTCTTCCACCGGGGGGTGCGCCACCCTGCCAGCGAACTAGGGTGAGCACACTTAGTGAAAATACACTAGGTGTGTTAGCACTACCGTAGTGTAGTAACACTTAGTGCGTTAGCACCTTGAGTCGCCATAAGCCCTTTGATAGCCTAGACTTAGGATTATTCTAGAATTATTCAAGTTACGTGCTTGACATAGCCGATAACTATAGTATAATGAAGGCATGAGACGGGGGAGAGAAAAGAACCCCCAAACACCCCTAACAAGAGGTACTACCATGACTCAGCAATGTCCCCCGTGTGGGGGATACACCATCGAGGTAGTGACGAACCCCCTGGAATGGGTAGAACTAACGTGGGCCTTGGATATCGAAGTCTCACCCCTCAGACCGGCTAGTATGTCGGGCCCCGAAGAAGGGGGAGTGGAACCGGCGGACTATCTGGTTGTGCAAGCGGTTGTCGCCTGCCAAACACTAGTCCGCACAAGTTACCGCCCGACTGAAAAACAACTCGAAGTCAATTCTATGCTTGACCGCTGGGAAATGGCACACCCCCTGGATGACAATGAGATAACTGAGGCCATGCGGGAATGGTACGCCCGCGAGTCAAGATAGGGTAGTCCCCCCGCAAGGGGGGCCGCCCGCCTGCCCCCCGGAAGAGGGGTGAGCGGATGGTTGCCCAACACCCCCAAAGGAGCTATTATGCCGAGCTATGCCGCAAGAGTCGAGAATGCTTTGGGCGTTGACAAATGTTTCAAAGCTGAGTACACCGGGGGGTCTGGTGGCCCCCGACACTTCAGAGTCAATGACAAAGATGAGTCAACCGCGTGGGTTTGGGACTTTACCGCAAATGAGGGAGCGGGAGGATATAGGCGGTTTGCGTTTGACCGCGTTATCCTCGGAACCATAGTCCTCGCCAAACTGGGGGCTAACTTCCCCGATGATATCGGGACCGACTTTTGTGATGGGTGTGATGCCCCAAAAGAGTGGTGTCAGTGTGACATCCTCGAATTATTCGGTTAACAAAACAACGGGGGTGTTGTAGTCCCCCATTGGTAGGGTACAGGTGAAGCACCAACGGTTAGCAGTAATAAGCTGCCCCGTAGGTTAGCCCTGCCCTATCAGGGGGGATTTTATCATCCACGAAACAAGGCGGGGCAACCGCTGCTGATGAACCCCTGATTCCGGCTGGACGCAAGTTGCCCTGTCTTAACCTATCAGGACTAGTCATGCGAATTCAACATTTCCTGACATATATCATGTATGATGGAAAAACACCAGAGCATATTAGTCCCGCCAGGTGGAGGGGTATGCTCAAGTGGTATTACACCCGCCTGAATGAGGGGCACACTATCCCTCAAATGAACCATATGGGCAACATGCGTCATGGATGCTGTATTTGGGGTTAGATTCTCACAAAAGGAGGGCTACCAATGAGGTATTGACACCCACCCAAATTGGGTATTCAACGTAACTCCTTACGGCGTAGGGAGTTACGGCACGGCCGGCGGGCCACGACATAACTCCTTTGATAGCCTGGACTTACGATGAATCCAAAATAACCTCAAGAGTGGGGTTGTAAACGCCGATAATAGTAGTATAATGAGCACATGGCCTGAACGGCCACAAGCCCGCTGCCCATACATACAAATGTCAGACGGTGTTCAAAGCATCCTGATATGCTTGGCGTCACTGGGACATGGCGAAACCCACCCCGCTACGGCGGGGTTAGTTTTTACATAGGAATAGTCTAATGCTAGAATATGGCCTTGCGTTACTCCTCACCATTGGATTCATTGGTTTTCTACACTTAGTATTCGACGCCTACAAAGGGGATTAGTCTTAGCTAATCAAGCTTCTTGCGACGTCCAGATAGTCTAACAGTCAGCGAATCCTGTAGAACACCCCTTGACAAGCCACAGGATTGTGGTATAATGAGAATATGATGCAGAAGAAAGAAGTATATTGTGATGTATGCGGCAAATCCATGGGAATGCGACACCCCAAAGGCGTGTATGCCCACTTAGCTTGTGCCGACAAGAGGGCTCAAGGTATCCGCGATAAGATACAGGCCCGAAAAGATAAGATGGCCGCCGTACAAACTGTGGATTGCCCTGAGTACCTGGAACCCAAACACCGATGTAGGATGAAAAAATGAGCAAAAAGTTCTATGAATTGGTCGCCGGCCTTATCCGAGACCACAATGACGGAAAGATTATCCGTACAGCAGACTTGATTGACGACTTTGTGACAGAATTCGCAAAAGAAAATCCCCTCTTTGATGAAAAACGATTTAGAAAGGCATGTGCCAACTGATTCAACGTAACCCATTATGACATAGTGGGTTACGTCATACGGTGCGGGGCGTGACGTAAAGCCTTACTATCAAAGGGCTTACGACGAAACTAAAAAAACAAAGAAAACCTCAAGAGAGGGGTTGAGATAGCCGATAAATATAGTATAATGAGGGCATGGAAAGCAACACCACCTAACACAAAGGAACTTGGAAATGTTTCGTGAAGAAAATGTAGACCCCCGAGAGGATGTGATTCTGGCCGATGACGAACTGGTCTGCCCGAATTGTAATGACAGTCCCGGCGGGTGTGCATACTGTGAACCCGATGAGGATTACGATGGGGTAGCCGATTACGAAGAGAATGTAGTCGACCCCTACTATGATGACTACTTCGAGGATGAAGATAACGATTATGGCGATGACGGCCGCCATGATGACGACTGCGATGAAATGGCGTGGTGAGTTGTGATAGTCTGCGGGGAGGTACGCTACCCGAATTCAGGGGTTGCTCCCCGTAGGCTTATTTTTTCTTTTTTCACATGAAAGGTTACAAAATGAGAACCGTTACTGTGTATGCCGCTAGTCTAAAGGCTGGCGATGTTCTGGACGGACAGCGTATTCTCGCTGTTCACAAGTATGGTCGTCGGTGCCGAAGTCAGGGGTCGGTCCACAAGCTGGCTCATACTGGTGTGTTACTAGTCGCCCCGAATCCCAACGGCCATAGGTTGGATACCTTTGACATTATTGGGGATGTCAAGGTGGCAGTCAAGCGGCCCAAATACAACATGGCACCGCAACGACGTAAGCCAAAAGAGGCTAAGCCACTGTTGGCAACTGGCGATGCAGTGAAGTCCACAGTTAATACGAGTGACCGTTGGCGTGTCGAAAGTGTCAATAAGGATGGTACATGTAACTTGCGATGTCTCAACACAAACGGCATGGTAAGCCCTCAAGTGTATCAAAACGTGGACCCGAAGATTCTGTATAAGGTCTAACCTTTCGGCGTAACCCCTTGCTATGCAAGGGGTTGCGTCTACGCCCGCACGACGAGACATAACTCCTTACCTGGAAACGACTTACGACGAATCTAAAAATTCAAGTTTTGGGGTTGACATAGCCGATATATATGATAGAATGAGAGCATGTGAGACGCGACAGATACAATAACTAATATCATAACCCGAGAATGGGGTACAAGACTTAGGGCCTCGCTGGTTGCTTTAGCCAATTCCATATAAAGAACAGCCGAGCGACCGCCCGAAGAACAACGTACTTGTGGGAACATGGGGAAACGTAGTTGCTAGCGACTGCGTGGCGTGACATTTTAGGGTAATAATTTAATAATTATTCCTAAGTTTAGCCCCCACTTCCCACAACATTCAGCCCCCCGCCGAATATCAATGGCGGGGGGTTTTCGTTTTATTATAACTCGTTTGATAGTAATAACTTAGGTTGTGTTGAGCGGGGCGTGACGTAAACCCTGATTACCAAAGGACTTACACTTAATCCAAAATAATTCAAGTTAGGGGCTTGACATGGCCGATAAGTATAGTATAATCAGGGCATAAGACACAACACCCTGGGAGCAAAAACAATGACGACCGCTCAACTAGCCGAAAGCAGCGGATTTGTGAGAACCCCCACTGGCCTCAAGGCTATCGTGTATAAAACGCTGTATATCAGCGGTGAGATACACGCCCGAATCCGCTACTGGGATTCAGACAAGCTGGCCGATGTATCGTTGTCAAAACTCGTGCCATGGGAGGGCAAACCGTGAGACATATTGACAAAGTAGTCGAAAACTACCGCGACGGCTGGTTGCCCACCTTGGAATGGAAATGTCCCAACTGCGGTATAGTCATTGACCGCGGCCCCCTAAATGAAAAACCTTACCACTTAGCTCGTCAACACTCACTCCAATGTATCAAAAAGGAAAGCTAGTTATATGGCACAATCCCGCAAGTTATTTAAGTTCGGTTACCATAAGGTTTTGCGTGACAAAAACGGCAAACCAGTAATCAACGCCAATGGCCGCGAAGTCAAGCACCTTCTGGTGTCTGACGACCCTGGGCAAGTCGCTGAGTTTAACGCCACCAACTGTTTCCGCACCAAAGGAAAAAAGTAATCATGATTAACCGATTGTTTGAACTCTTGGCATCAGTCGAAGACCGAGTGTGTCAACACCACTTGGCCCGCTGTATCAGGCGACACGTCAAGCTGGAAATTGAAAAGACAATTCCGCCGCCGCCGCCGGAAACAGACCTGGACTATGGCACCGAGCTGAATTTCGAAGAGCGTGAAATGGCACGCACCGAGTCCAAAATCACAGCTATTCGGATGATTCGGCAACGTATGCATATCACTCTGCATTATGCAAAGCAATACGTCGAAAACTATCTCAAGTCATTAGACGAATAAACCGATTCAGGGACACCCCGTCACCAAAGCTGAGTGGGCGGCATCCCGCCAGAAGTAATCATTCGGCGTAACCCCTTGCTATGCAAGGGGTTGCGTCATGCCCCGCTGCCCGCAACGTAAACCCTTACTACATAAGGACTTATGAACAATCCAAATAACCTCAAGTAGGGGGGTTGACAATGCCGATAAGTATAGTATAATGAAGGCATAAGACACACGAACCAAGGTGTAACAAATGAGAACACCATTCGTCCAACATCTATTAGAGCGTGGACTAACCGAAGATATTAGTCATTGGATTGACTATGTTTGTGAGATAGTCACGTTCCCCCTATTTGGGGTAGATAAAGCATATCGCGGATATCAAAGATATGCTTGGGACCAGCCTAAAATCCGTAGTAACCTTGGTCGATATTATACCTGGATTAGTCCGGGGTATAGGCCATTGGCGTTTTGGGGTATGGAGTATGTCTCGCCTTATCTAGCTAGATGTGCGGGTCGTGAGGTAGCCAGCGATAGTCCGCTGATTATTGTAGAGGGTATATTTGACGCCCTGAGAGTGATACAGTGCGGGTTTCGAGCGTGTGCTATTCTTACTGCAACACCCTCCCCCCTATTTGTGGGGTGGTTTAATCAACTCACGTTAAGGCAGAGGAAAATTGCCATAAAAGACAATGATGGGCAAAAATCAGGGCTTGACAAGCTGGCACAATATGCTATAATGAGTGAGTGGCATAAGGACTTGGGCGACCATACGGTTGAAGAAGCCGACGAGTGGTTGCGAGAAACCCTAAGCGAATTGGATGTAAGATGAGCCGCCGACGCAAAAAGCCAAAAGAGACAATTAATCTTGATGTTAAATCACCATGGGATGGTAAGAAGGGACACACCAACCATCAAAGTGGTAGCGGTGAGCATCAGGACAAGCGTACCAAAAGACAACGTACACGACGCAATCAATTCAAGGCACACTTGGAGGAAATGGAATGACCAAAGCACAAGCGTTTGCAGAGTTCCGCGAAAACATCCTACCTCATTTGCCCGTTGGTGATATCCCCGCCAAGTGTGAAGCGTGGAACAATTACACAGATATGCTTTGTAAGGACAGGCAAATCACCGAAAAGCAATATTCAACGTGGTGTAACCCCTTTTGACGTAAACCCTTTGGTTTGAAAAGAATTCAATGAAAGACTTTAGTTCTGTTACAGAGGCCGCAGAATACTATCTACAACGATGGGGTAACGCAAATTCTAGTATACATAGATTAGTAGCATGGGTTACAAAATATCGAACACATCTTCCAGAGGAGCTTGAAGATAAATGGGATACTGTAGGCAATATTACTATGTGTAATACTTGTGCAAGTGTTTTATCTAGATGGAAAAACAGTCTAATTTCTCAACTAGATAAGCATCATGGCTTTAGTCATAAAACCACAGAAGGAGATATTCGCCTTGAGGTTGCCATAGTATTAAAACGACATGATTTTCATGTTCATTGTGAAGTACCATTTCAAGGTAATCTTGGCAGAGTAGATATTCTGGTTTCTGCAAAAACTATCCCACACCATCCTATCCTTATTATTGAAATTAAAAATAACGATAGTTGGTCTGTAAAAAAACAAGCCGAATCACAATGCCATAGATATCAACAAGCAACTGGCATTAAAGCAATAGCAATTTGCTGTAAAACTACTAGAGAGGCTAATTATACAGCAATCAAACTAGCATTGTCATTAAACCAACTTAAAGAATAAACCCACTCCATTCAACGTAAACCCTTGCACAGCAGGGGTTTACGGCATAGCGAGCGGGACACGACATAACCCCTTACTACATAACGACTTACGCACAATCCTTTTTCTCAAGTTTACCTCTTGACATAGCCGATAACTATAGTATAATGAGGACATGGCGAGTGGACACCTAGGGATGACAAAAGGGACGCAGATATCGGCTGCACTCCTTACAAAGCATCCGGGCCCGATAGCCAAGCCGGAGTCATTCTTCGGCCACTCGCCTTCAGAAACAAAATGACTTGGCATGAAAATGCCAGTCTAGTGAGGAGTGGCCACGAATCACTAGGCAAAGTGAGGCTTATCCGTTTGGACCGCAATAGAAACATCGAAAACGGAAAGCACAGAGACCTGTTGTTTTACTTACTATTTCCATAGTCGAGCTTCTAAAGGAGCAATCGTATGGCACGCAAAGAAAAGGTCAGTCAGTCTCTCTCCGGTGGCGTTAAGTGGCACAATAAGTCTGAGAGCTATCGGACCGATGCTCTCAAGGCCGCCAAGGTCGAATCCACCAAAACCCAAATTGGTCAGTCTAACGCTGAGTTTGCCAAGACAAATCAGGCATTCATCGCAGCGTGCGAAAAGGTTGACATCCCCGCTACCTCCCGCCAGGCTTCCAAATTCCGCTGCAAACGTGGCAAGGCGTACCAGGGGGGCTAGTCATGCGTGAAGTAGCAATAGCAACCATAGAACGTAGGTCTGACGAACTATTCACTGAGTCATTGCCCCGTGGTGGTTCGTGTTGCTTTATCGACCTCGATGGTATATGGGGAGTCAAGGTATATCGACACGAACACACCCGCAACCATAACCATTCGTGGCAATTAAAGGCGGCCGATTGTGACCCCCCATTGGGACCAGATGTTGGACCTCGGTTTGATATCGAAGTCAAAGGCAATACCTATTACTGCTTCATTACCGAAGTAGTCGAAACCGTCGCCAACCGTTGTATGTATCACGAAATACGTAAACCAAATGGGCGTGATAATGAATACTGGGATGGCTTACACAAAGATTTTGAGGATTTGGAATCGGAACTAAGGTCTAACCTAGAGGAACAAATTGGGTTTTACTTTGACGATTCTTTTGCCGGCAACTGGGGATGGAAAAACGACCGACTAATCTGTATCGACTTCGATGGTTGAGTTTAGACGTAAGCCCTTACTATGTAAGGGTTTGCGTCATGGTGTGCAGGCGGTGACGTAACCCCTTATACCATAACGACTTATGACGAATCTAAATTATTCTCAAGAACCCCCTTGACAATGCCGATAAGTATAGTATAATGGGGGCATAAGAGCAAAGGACAAGCAAGAACGATTGTGCAACCTAGGAACAATCGGGCCGCGTACCTACGTCTAAACAAGAGCCGTTATAGTCGGATTCGTGCCCTTGCTTGTTTTTTTTAATTCAACAACGGAGAAACAAAGTGCTCAAGTTCAGTCCACAAAATGCGAAAACCCGCCACCTAGCGTCATTGGTGACAGTCGCACAGTATTTGCAATCGAAACACAAAATCTATAGTTTCGACCTACCCGCCGGCGTAACGTGTCCAGGAGCTAAGGATTGTAAGTCTATGGCAGTCGAAACCCCGGAGGGGTGGAGAATCCAAGACGGCCCCCATTGTAAGTTTAGGTGTTTTTCCGCCAGTCAGGAAATAGTTTATCCCGCCGTTAGACGGGCAAGGCAACACAACCTGGCTATGCTCAAAGCGTGCCGTAGTCTAAAGGCAACGTATGCTCTATTCGAGCGTAGTCTGCCGGCAAACACGGGTATCGTTCGCCTGTTTGTTGCTGGTGATTTTTATACTATGCGATTGCTCCAAACTATCGACAAGCTAGCCGAAAACAAGCCGAACATTCTTTTCTACTGCTACACAAAATCGCTACATTTTCTCAGTACAATCGAGTGTGCTGATTTATCTAAGGGTATTATTCGGCCTAACTTTTTGGTTACTGCCAGTCTTGGCGGAATGTTTGACCAGCTAATCAAGCCACTAAATATCCGCACCGCCAAAGTTGTTTTTACTAAAACCGAATCCGAGGGCCTGCCAATCGACCATGATGATAGTCATGCGGCCACTATAGGGGGTAGCTTCGCCCTATTGTTGCATGGCATTCAACCAAAAAATACTCCGGCTGCGGCAGCCCTTACACTCTTAAGAGGAAAGGGAACATATGCCCGAGCAAAATGTACGGCCGCCTGCAATGACGTTTCGAGAATTAAGAGACTATCTGAATCAAATTGGTGATGATGGTACACTAGATTGCCATGTTTCACTATGTTTCGATGGTGAATTTTACCAATGCGACATAACCGAAGCAGTCGAGGATTGCCCCACTACTGGAGGGATTCTTGATGACGGACACCCTTATTTGGAAGCAATATTATGAACAAAAATCTGTATCTACTTACAATGTAATATACTGAAAGTATTGTTGCTGATACTTACCTTGTCTCCAACTTTCATCTGCATAATTCCCATTATATTGGTGCAGACTATATGGTTATTATGACATCCTCAAAATGTCCGAGGTGGTTTGTAGGTGGTGCTTTTCGCTGGGAACACGTACTAAAAATTGAGAAAATCTAGATTCGACGTAAGCCCTTGCATAGCAAGGGTTTACGGCATGGGCAGCGGGGCGTGACGCAACTCGTTTAATAGCCTGGACTTACGACAAATCCAAAATAATCTCATGATACCCTCTTGACATAGCCGATAATAGTAGTATAATGGGGGCATGAGAGGAAACAACACGAACCCCGGAGCGACAAAATGACAAACGCCGATTTGCTACAAAAACTAGCCGATGACTTCGGTTTTGAGGATGATTTGGAAATGTTCCAAGAGTCAATCTGTGACAGTGTAGTCCCGGCTATCTGTACCACCCCAGGGTGTGAATACACCACAGAAATGGAACCCGACCAAGATAGGGGATGGTGCGAGGAATGTGGAAACAACACGGTAGTCTCTTGTCTGATTTTGGGGGGTATCATCTAATGAAATTGGACAACCAAGCCTGTCGAAAAAACAACACAGTCAAGCACGACCTTCCCGAAGGAATTGCTATCACACTGCCGGACGGTAGGCTAGTTGCCTATCGCAAGCAAGCCGTCGGCCCCTGGCAGTGGATTAGAAAAGGTTTTCAGTTTTTCAAGAATGGGGCTTGACACACCACGAAAATGTGGTACAATACAGTAGTCGTTTGAATTTCACTTTACTTTACTTTTTTTGAGGAGTGCCAAAATGGCAGAAGGCGAAAAGCGTGTGCGGGTTCTTATGGTTCCTTTCATCACGGCTTGGGAATCCAGCGAAACTATCGCTGAAGTTGCCAAGAAAACCGGGTTGAAGGAATCCAGTGTTCAGGCACGGGCGAGTAAGTATCGTTCGGCTGAGTTTAACGCTGAGGGCGTAGTCATTCGTAAGGCTATTCCGTTGAAGCAGATGGCCCGCGGTGGTGGTGCTAAGTTGCAAGCGGACAATGCTCTTGAGTTGCTGGCCACCCTTCGGGGTAAGTCGGCCGAAGACATTGCGGCTGAATCGGTCAAGCTGGCCGAAAAGAAGGCGGTGCGTACCGCTAAGCGTACCGCTGCGGCTGCGGCTGCGGCTGCGGAAGGTGATGCTGAGGACTCGGAACCGGAAACCCCGGAAGCTGAGTAGTCTAGCACCCTTAACGCCCCCCGCCCCCTACTTAGAGGGGCGGGGGGGTCTTTTTTCCTCACGGAGTAATACTAATGACAAGAGACCTATCAGGATACTATGGTAAGGTAGTCATGTTTCCCTACAAGGGTGGTGAATATCCAGGGGCCGTTCGGCTTGTGGTACTCATAAACAAAGTTGGGGAACATACTTACAATGGGTGGGATGTAACAAGAGGATGCTATCGCTCGTTTGCAACAGCTCACATCGGGCCAGTTTTTATTGTACCCTCAACCCGGCTAAATGTCCTAAGCCTACCGAAAACGCTTGCCGTCAACGATATCATCGACGCATACGCGACCGATGGTATAATTGCATTTTTGGTCGAGAATAACCTTTATTGTCTGTGCTAATTAGTATAGCTATAATCGTTGTAATCGGCTATATAGCAACTCAATGTGATTGAGCATCCCCCCGCAAGGGGGGATTTTTCATAACCTGTTATGTAGCAACGGGTTACGTCACGCCCGGCGGCCCCACACTTAAACCCTTACTACCATTGACTTTACGTCAAATCATGGTATAATGGATGTAAGTGCTTATGGGGTAACGACTTACGACGAAACCCCTCTTCTAGGGGGATACTCTTTGTCCTCCCTCATCTAGCTAGATGGCAG
>Ga0207997_1000135_pt1 | contig 35088 bp, 58 predicted proteins | sample AntAceMetag02UKN_FD_184777 | JGI IMG/M metagenome (GOLD analysis project Ga0207997, IMG submission 184777) | Saline lake microbial communities from Ace Lake, Antarctica - Antarctic Ace Lake Metagenome 02UKN (SPAdes) (version 2) | ecosystem: Environmental > Aquatic > Non-marine Saline and... | reverse complement strand
CTGAACCGATTGCTCATATCCTAGAGACCATTGAAGCTTCTGGGTGGTTTAATGAGAATTAAGAAGTTTCCAAAGTACACCAAGCTCCTTATTGTTTGGACCGATATTATCTCGGACTCCTCCTGGCATGGTGTCGAAGATATAGAGAAGGCTCAGGCCATTCAAGTACAGACCTTGGGATTCTTCTTACAAAATAAGATGAAAGACTTGAAGGTCGCACACACTATTGCAGATGATGGTGACAGTGACTATACAATAATTCCGTGGGCGTGTGTTAAGAATGTTGAGGAGTTGTAGGAATGTCCGTTACAAATAACGTCCAAGTACTAGCTATTTTGGAAGGTCTTGGTGAGGTGGAAAACTTTGCTGACGCCTTCTCTACCACCACAACGATTACCTATAAGGATAAAGTCTACATTGAGCAGACTACTGCTGACACTGAACAGGCTTTGGCCTTGGGTGGTGTGACTACTCCTCATTTGGTCATTGTTAAGTGCATTGCTAACGACGTTGATATTGATCCGAGCTATACGGCTGCTACGTTCCGTGCTGGGATTACTATCCAAGAAGGAGAGTTTGCTGTATTCATGCCAGCTGGAACTGTGTACTTGAAGAACAATGATGCTGGTGAGAAGTCAACGATTGAGTGCCTAATTTTGGGAGTATAGCCCTTGCCAACTTATGCCTACAAATGTGACGAGTGTGGTAACTTCCACGATGATAATACTATATCAAATAGACAGGAGACAAAGTGCCCTGAGTGTGGTAAGACCTGCCAGAGGGATGTGGAGTATGAGCTTAACTCTGGATCGGAGTTGAATGTAGTTTCTGATAACCACCGGTGGAGTATGAGTATGGGGGTTCCACCCAGCCAAGTTGAAGCATTCAGGAAGAGATTTCCAAAAAGTACTTATGACAACAGCGGCAAGCTTCTAATTAAGAATAGAAGGCACAAGCTTTCTGAAATGAAACAAAGAGATTTTGTCGAATTGGATAGGGCATCATATGGACAATAACACTTGTGTAATTTGTAATGCAGGGTTCCCTAATTCTGCAATGGTGGGAAAGAAGTGTATTATCTGTAACAAGCTGTACCCCGATGCAGAGAGTGGAGAAGAGCTTAGGCAGAGTAAATCTAAGAACAAGGCTGAGACTTTGACTGACGTAACTGTCCGTAAGATGATCTATGAAGTTCTTGATGAGGCTAACATCAAGCGTCATAAGTGTGAGAAGTGTTCGGCTCTTTTCTACAGAACCAGCCCGGCCCAAAAGATTTGCTTGACCTGCCGCAATAATAGGGAACAGAATGTTCCCAAACTTGACAATGGAACATTGTCTAAGGAGAGCAAGTGATGCCTGATCCCACAAATGACATTATTGATGAGAATCTAGAAGAGACTACAGACGAGGTTATTGAAGAGTCTGAGGATACCACCGAAGAAACAGAGGAAAATAAGCCATCTATCCTAGATGTAATCAAGAACAAGATTAAGAGTTTTACTAATAAGGATGAAGAGACCGAAGAAGTAGCCACAGTAGTTCCTGATGACTTCTCTAAGGCTGCCTTGAATAAGGGTTGGTCTGGTGAAGACGTTAAGGAGTTTGCTAAGGACTACACAGAAGCTGAACTAGTAGAAATGATTCCTGCGTTGCTCAGTGAGGACACCGACGAGTCGGATGAAACCTCGGATATGTTTGAAGAAACAGAAACTGAGGAAACGGAGGAGGAAGATAGTCAGGAGGACGAAAAGACTAAGAAGCTCTTGGAGAGAATCGAGGCCCTTGAGAAAGCTCAAGGTAAGTCTCAAGAAGAAGACGAAAAACAAGAGTTGATTGGTTTTATACGTACCGCGTCTCAGGCCTTTGATGAAGCATCCAAAGAGTTTGAGGTTTTTGGCAAGACGGAAGACCTGCCAAAGTTTCCTGATGGGCGTTTAATTCATACAAGCCCACAGCTGAAAGCTCGGAATGAGGTGTTTGACTTAGCGAACCAATTGAGGGCAACTGGGATGGGCAGTGATGATGCACTGTCAGTTTCCCTAAATGCCTACAAGGGTAAGAACCTCAAGAAGGACGTAAAACGGAATTTGATTAAGGATTTGAAAGGTAAGGAGAAACGTCTGTCTGGTAAGAGAACCAGTCACGAATCAGGGACGAAGGAAATGACAGGCCCTGAAGTAATCAAGGCCATTTTGAACAAGAACAATAAGTAGACTTTCCGAAAGGATAGATCATGGCAACGGATTTTTCATTGGCTACCGATATTTGGAATGCCACTCTGCAAAATATTGTTACGAAGCAGCCTGCACTTGCTACCTTTGCGTATAACAAATGGCAGCTGTTTAACAAATTCTTCCAGAGTGCGGTAAAGGTCAAGGGTGGAGACTCGCTCGAAGGTCACATCACTCTTGACAGTGAAGGAAATGCCCGGATGGTTGGTATCTGGGACCAGGATACCCTGGTGAAGAAGAACATCCAGAGAAAGTATACTGCTAACTGGCGTCAGGCCAAGGGTGGTATGCTGTGGAATCTCATGGAGACTTCTCTGAACTCGGGTGAGCAGAAAATCTATGATGTTTTGGAAGCACAATACCAGAGTGCTGTAAAGGATATGGTTGAGGCTGTGTACCTTAGCTTGGTTACTGGCCCGACTAGTGCCACGGATGAGGATAGCCCGAACTCCCTTAACACCTTCCTCCGCGTTGGTACTGCTTCTAGTACTGGTGGGTGGACTGGTTATCAGAGTCGCTATAATGATGGCTCGGCTCCTGGTACGGCTTATGATACCTGTGGTTTGACTTCCTCGGCAAGTGCTAATGCTGGTTGGGCTTCTTACTACGCCGACCACCTGGGCAATCTTGATGAGAGTCTTCTGAGTATGATGGATGAGGCTATTCGCAAGTTGAACTTCCAGGCTCCTGTGGTTCCCCAGAAATTGGGTGAGGAAAATGGCCTGCTTAGCTTCTCGATGTATACCTCTAACAACGTGCTAAAGAAGCTCAATACCTTCTATGCTCAGTCTGATGACAACATGGGCTACAACCGTGACAGTCATTGGGGTACCCCGACGTTTATGAGTATTCCCTTTGCCTACTGTGACCTCCTGGATACCGCTCGTACTTCGCTGTATGGTACTGATCCTATCTTTGGTATCAATCACTCCGAGCTTTATCCGATCATCCACCAGGATTGGAACTTCAAGGAGATTGATGGTACTGATCCGAATCGTGCTGTTGTGAAGCAGAAGCTCATGTATCTCCGTTACCAGATGTGGGCGTCTAATCCCAAATATTGTGGCTTCCTCATTTCGCAGCACCCGAGTAGCTAATAGAATTCCAAAATGAATATAGAAGCAAGATTAGAAAGGATATACAATGCCTAGTTATTACAGAATGCACTTGGATGAGACTCTTAAGGCTGGGATCTACGAAGGACAGGTTCCGACTCTGGATTTTCTCACCAAAGTAAGTACTACGATTGATCCCGTCTTTAAGCCGGGTGATGGGCTCGTCCTGCCTGATGGTCGAGAGTTTCGTTACGCTCTTTCGACTGGGACCGCAGCCATGAATCCGAATATGGGCTGTAACTATACTGATGTGGGCTTCATGGCTTACACCGCTTTCGCTGCCGCAGCAGCTGTAGGTGTGGTAGAGATTACTATTCCTGCAAATACCCATGTTCTACAGGCAGAGGATGCGTTGGCTGGTGGATATGTTGTTGTGTTCGATGGTGCTGGTGCGAATGACATCACCTATGGGATTACTGGCAATGATGCGACAGCAGCTGATGTTGCCTTCAAGGTAAGACTTGATATGCCTATTGCCAATGCTATTGTTGCTGGTACTGAGGCTGCTGAAGTTTATAGCAACCCCTGGAAGGCCATTGCTCAGGCCAATACGGTAGTTCTTCCTCGTTGCGGTGTCCCTGTTGTTCAGGTCTCGGCTGCGGCTAACTACTTCTGGCTCCAGACAAAGGGTATGAAGTTTGTTAATCCCCAGGCTGGTATTGGTGCCGACAATGGTGGTATGGTTGTCCAGTGGCGACACGACGGTTCGTTGCAGAAGGGTGAGACCGCTCAGGGTGCTACGGTTCCTGCTCTTGATACCAATCAGATTGCTGGTATTGTGGTCAGTGGAAGTGCCGCTGGTAATGGTCCTCTTATCAACCTGATGGGTTACTAAAATCTGTCTCCTCCTGCCCGTGAGGTTATGGGAGCAGTAGCCGGGCCAACGCTGCTTTCCTGGGAGATAGAAATGACAGTAGAACAAGCAATGAATTTGATTGTAAAATATACTGGTGATCTTCGTATTAGTAGAAATGAACATGCTGCAATTACTCAAGCCCTAGAGGTTATCAATAGGGAACTCCGTAAGTTGCCAGTTATTGCACCTGCCAAGGACCCTGAAAATGAGTAGGCTGACTCTCTCCTATCAAAATCTGTATGATCGAGTCTCTGCTTATCTTGGGCTAACAACTGAGGGCTCTAGTCCTACTGGCAATAACCTTACGTTGTGTGAAGGTATAGTAGATCGAGGCTTGCGTCAGTTTCTGTACCCCATTGATGAGAAAAATGGTGTACGCCACACTTGGTCTTTTGTACAACAGTACTGGACTTTCCAGACAGAAGAGGATAAGTGGAAGTACGCTTTGCCCATAGATTTCTCTGACCTCTTGTCTGACCTTTCCTATGATTCGGAAGATGCTTATCCTCCGCTGAAGAAAAGAAGTGGACAGCAGATCAAGAAGATGCGTGCTATAAGTGTTTCTTCTAGTTCTCCTGAGTACTACGCCGTAGTCCCAACTCAGTACGATATTGAAATTGGTACTAAGTATGAACTGTGGCTGTACCCCGTTCCCAGTCAAGCTTATAAGCTCTCTACCTTTTACAGGTTGGACCCCACTCAGCTAGACGCTACCTCAGATTTAGCCATCGGTGGGATTGCTTCTATAGAGGCTATTTTGGAATCGTGCCTTGCAGTAGCAGAGACACAAGAGGACGATAACAAGTCTACTCATCACCAACAGGAAGCACGTAGATTGATACAAACTCTCATTCGTTTTGATAGTGGTAAGACTGATACTGATGTTATTGGTAATCTGTATGATAATCGGGAAAGCCATAAGATTGTCTTCCCTGATGTTGATTTCACAAACGACGTTTACTAGACAATAACAACTATTCTGGAGTAACTATGTCCGCATTTAACTGGTTTAATACTGAGCAGAAGGCGTTCGACATGCGTACCAAGTCTCTTACGACCGCAGATGGTGACATTACCTACACGGCTAAGACTGGTAGAACTGACGACAACTTTATTATTGATCGTGTGATAAAGGTAACTACCACATCTACTTTTGACATGACTATTACTGTTCCCGATGGTGTTTATTATGGGCAGCAATTACTGGTTATCATGGAGGTAGAAGGTGGAACTGACACTGTTGACGTGACTACGACCACAGGTGACAATGGAACTCAGTTGACCGCAGCTGGTGGGTATAATGTTCTTATGTATCATGGTGATACTCTTGGTTGGGCTTTGATTGCCTCCAGTGCTACCTAAGAAATAGTTTAAAGGAATTCTGTAATGGGAAACGCATATTACAAGTTGTCCACTACAAAAGGACAGCCTGAGACTATTGGCACCGCATCGGTTCAAGGAACTACTCTTGCAGTTGGGGGTAGAACTTGGGCCGATGTGAAGACTTATTTCAGAGATACCCAGACTACATATCTGGGCTATACTGTTCCATTGGGTATCAATTCTGGTGAATTTAGATTTCAAACTAAGGCAGAGGATGATGCTCAGGTTGTAGAAGTCTGGGGTTCCAGGGGAACAGATCACTTTACCCTCTTGGCTACCCTTACACTTACTGGTGGAACACAGACGGCTGACAGTAGTTTGGTCTTTGTTGATACCATTGTTGCTAGTACTGAGAATCTTCCGAAGGCTGGTGTTGTCTGTGATAATGCCGGTGATGGAATCTGTAGGTACTCTGTTGATCTTTGTGGTTTTGATAAGATCCTTGTTATGGCTACCACCCTGGCTGCTGGTACAACTCTGGCGGTACAACTTGGAGGTTACTAGAATGCAAATTCTTAGAAGCTTCAATTGGAATGACCAGGATTATACTGTCGTTGAGGGTGACGACGGCCAGAGGATAGAGCTTCGATGTAATGCCAAAGAGGCTCCTGCTATATACTTAAAGCTTAGCAAGATCGTTGACGTGCCACAACCAGCTAGACTAGAAATCACAGAGTACCAAGACAAGGTACTGCTGGCCGAGGTAAAGCGACGGGATATTAAGCAAGTAATACTCGGGGAGGCAATATGACTGCTGAAATCCTGAAAAAATATATATGGAATGAAACCGAGTATTGTAACATCCTGTATGGAGATGCTACTTGCATTACTCTGAGAGGCGAGATAGGGCAATACACAGATGAGCAGTGGATTCTACTGGCTCTTGAACTGTATGCGAATCTGCCGGAAGAGATTGATCCGATGTTGCAGATACTACATAGTTGTACGGATCAGATGATAGTTGACGAAGTTATTCGTCGGCACCTGGAATTGGTTGTAGCTGGGGGAGCAGTTTAATGCAGCCCGACCACAGGGAATGTATAGACAGGCTCCATGCGATTGCGGAAGAGTACCACAAACAAGGGATTCGTTCCGAGGATCAATGTGCCCTTCGGTGGTCTGCGAATATAGTGGCCATTGAAATGAATAAAGGGGAGGCCACATAATGGCTATCATAACTTCTACAGCTACCGGAGCATGGGATACAGGTGCAACTTGGGTTGGTGGAGTTAAGCCCGCCAACGGTGACTCGGTGGTAATCGCCACTGGGCACATCGTGACATTCGATGCTGATCTATCCGGTGATGGAATCGACCTCGCAGGGCTGACTATTACTGGAACACTCACGGCTGATACTACGGCTGGGGCCTACACGCTTAAATGCTCTGCTGACATCACCGGGGCCGGTACGTTCAATATCGGTTCGTCTGGTGCGGATTACCCTATCACTTGCACCTTCCTTATTGACTTCGATACAACGGCTTCATCTATTGATGGGACTCCAGGATTGACCTGCAACTTCTACTGTGTGAATCCAACTAATCCTGTGATTGAGTTGACGGCCTTAGAGGCCATAGGCCAAACCGAACTTGGGGTAACTACCGACGTCACTGGCGACACCTGGGCTGTAGGTGATGCCGTTCGTATTGACAATATTGATGCTGGTGTAGATAGTGAGGCACGAACGATTGCTGCCGGGGGTATCTCGTCCGACCACATAGATGTCACCGCGGGTTTGACGGCAGAGAAGATTGCTGGGTCAAAGGTTGTTCTTGTTACCCGCAACATCAAGGTTACAGGAAGTACTGGGTTTGCGTTTGATGATGTCAGTGGTTCCAATCTTGGGTGTGAGATCAGTGGCTGTACCAGCGGGTACACTGTAAGTGTTTCTAACACCATAAGCGGGGTAACTAGTGGTTGCTCCTACGGGATCAATGCCAGCTATTCTAACACCATAAGTGGTCCTTTTAGTGGGTGTGGCAGTGGGGTTTATCGTAGTTATTCTAATGCCATAAGTGGTGCAATCAGTGGCTGCACAAATGGGCTCAATGAGGCTTATGCAAACATCGTAAGTGGTTCTATCAGCGGTTGTGGCAGCGGGGTCCTAAAGAGTTATTCTAATGCCATAAGTGGTCTTGTTGACGGTTGCACGAATGGGCTTAACGGCAGTTTTTCTAACTTTCTAAGTGCTGGCCTTAACAACTGTGCCAACGGATTTGTAACCAGCCCTTCAAATACCGTCAGTGGTGTTATTACTGGATGTGTAAATGGGCTTAACACCTCCTATTTTATCACCCTATATGGCGTTGATTTTTCAACCACCACGGCTGAAAATGCTTCCTATGCAAGCACCTCTATCCCAGCATGGGCCTACACCAACTCCTACGACCACGACGCCACCACCGGAAAATTCAAGTCGTGGACTAAAGGAGGAATTACTTTAAGTGAGGTTACGACCGTTCCGACTGGCTTTACTCAAGGTTACAAGATGACCTGTGAGGATGCAGACAACGCTGCGTTCCACCAAGAGGAAGTGTCATTGGAGCCGGGCGAAACATTGGAGGTCAGCGGGCAGATCAAGTTTGCTGACAGCCACGCGGCCTACCTCCCGAGACTGGAACTGATTGATCCTGGTGCTGACCCGTTGTGGGGCTCTGGTGAGGCTGTGTTGGCTACAGATAGTGTAGCAAGTGGCACCTCGACTGATTGGCAGGCGGTTTCTGTGAGTTACACCAATTCGACGTCACTGGCTAAGCCCATCCTGGTCCGAACGCTGGCGAAGCGGGCATCCGGCGATGTGTACTTTGGTTGGGTTGAAGATAAGGACTATCCTGCTGTTGGTGACGTTAACTATGGTACCAGCTTCGATCATGGTTCTACCGGAACCTTACGTCCTGGTGCTGTTGACAATAGATATAGATATAACTATTAAGGATACCCAATATGGCCAAGTATAGAGAATCAGAGAAAAAAGATTACATGAAGTATTATAAAAAGACAAAGGCTGCTGGTAAGCCTACTCTTACCTTTGCTAAGTGGTTGGGACCTAATTGGAAATCCCCTAAGAAAGCTTCCAAAAAGACCAGTGGAGCAGCAAAAGCTAAGTCCAAGGATACTGTTAGGACTAAGGCTGTTTCCAAGGGAGCCTACTCTGCTGGGCTGACTAAAGAAGAGTTGGCTAAGTTTAGGGGGAAGTAATCTCACGAAATCCGTAGGATTTCAGTTAACTATAATTTCAAGGAAATTATGTGATGCAGAAGCTGGCTTTACCAATCAGGGGGATCTCAAAGGGTCTGACTGTAGCCGTGACTCCACAAGAGTATACCACGAATATTAGTAATGTCCGCCCTAGGGATGTTTTGGAACAGCGGATCAGGTTGGGACAAAGACCAGGATTAGCTAAGTGGTCTAGTGTACAAGTTGGTGCTGCTTCCAATCCGGTAGTAGCTATTTGCTCAGTTTCTTCAATTAGTTAGAGATTATGGCTGATCTAAGAGAAAACTATACTGGTGATCCGGGCGAAGAGTCTGGGCAGTTCTTCTATAATGATATCTTTTCAGAGGTTCACACCTATGCCCAAACCTTCTTAACCACTGCTGGTGGTAACATAGAGTATGTGGACATGCTCTTTAGGTCTTCCGTCGGCACTACCTCTGATACTGTTGTCAACATGTCCATACAGGCTTTGGATGGCGGCGGTAAGCCAGATGGTACTCCCTTAGAAACAGCTTCAATTACTATTCCAAAAACTCAGACTACTTTCACATATCAAACTTTGACTTTAGCCGCTCCTCTGACTGTTACGGACGCCACTAGCTATGCCATTGTTTTAGAAGCCGGCACTGCTGATGCAGATCATTTAGGACAAGTTGCTGCTAACGATACTGGAACAGCTTATTCAGATGGAGCAAAGTTTTATACAACAGATGGTGGAGCTTGGACAGAAACAGGTTCCTCAGATGATTTGGTATTCAAAAATTATGGTGCTGCTCATGCCAAAGCAGACAACCCAACTCCTACGGATGCAGATACCGAAGTTGACTTCTCTGGTGGTGTGCTTGACTGGGATGGGACAGGTGATACTTACACTGTCCACGTTGCAAATTCGGGTGGAGGATTCATAGCCTCGGACATAGTAGTGACCGATACCGCTGCTACAACCTACACTTTAACTACTGCCCAGAAGGCTAAGTTTGCTGGATTGACTGATGTGCTGTACTGGCGAGTAAACTCTACCAAGTCTGGATCAACTCTTACTGGAGATACTTGGACCTTTGACCCTAGACCAGGGAAGGCTTCTGTTCCTACTCCGACTGATGCAAATACCGGTATAGCCACTAGCACTGACTTCTCCTGGACCTTAGGAACTAATGGTACTACTAATGAATTGCTCATTGATGGGGCATCATACTTAGACAGTAGTGATGTCACTTATTCTATGACCTCTGATCTGTTTATTTATGAGGCTGCCGTCGTTTGGCGGGTAGATACCACTAATGAGTATGGTACTACCACTGGGGATACATGGACCTTTGATGCTCAGGCATTTGGTATGCTTAGAGTTTCTTACACCTTGATCCCTGGTGGAAGTGGTGATGGGCCTTATGACGCAACTCCTGGAACCGAAGGAACAGATTATTGGGTCACTGGTGACAACAACGTTATAACTGTTAAACGATTAGTAGTAGCCGCAAATAACAAAATTCACTATGAAAGCTTCGGATAGCAGGAGACTGTTTTGGCAATTGCAATTACTAATATAACCAATGTTCTCCGGTTAGTTGCCTGTGGAAATGATATAGCTTATTATGAGGATATTAACGTGGCTGCTGGAACTATGACCGCCTTAGCTGCAAGTGATGCTGACATTGATACGAGTGATAATCTCAATATGTTTGAGGGGTTCCAAAAAGTCTATGTAGTGAACGGAGCCAATCTTAAGGTCATTGATTTTAAGAATGCTGAGCTTACTCACGGGGCTTTGGGTACCCAACATGCTGTTGGTGATATTCTAACTCAGGCTGTCACAGCGGCTGTAATGGTGGTGGACTTTACTAACACTGCCAAGACTAAGACCTATGGGTATGTGACTTCTGGAACATTTAACTCTACTAACGCTGTAACAGGTTCTGGTTCTGGATCTGGCTTTACTCCCACTGGTACTGATACTGGGGTTCCTGGAGGTAATGATCCTCACTGGTATGATTGGACTGTCTATCCTGGTGGAGCTAGTGGAGCTATGATCGCCAAGGCTTATCTTGGTTGCTTGTATAGAGGCCGATGTGTGATTAGTGGCAATCCCAATTATCCATATCAGTGGTATATGAGTAAGGTGGGTGATCCATACAACTGGGTATATGGAGCTAATAATGCTCTATCTGCTATTGCCGGAAAGGATGGCAAGGCAGGAGAACTAGGCGATGTTATTAGAGCCTTGATTCCTTATCAGGATGAGTATCTCTTGTTTGGGTGTGCTAATTCCATCTGGGCCTTGAGAGGAGATCCCGCTGATGGAGGCTCACTTACGCCCTTGAATGTATCTATAGGTGTTTTTGGAAACCAATCCTGGTGTTTTGATGCTGGGATGAATCTGTACTTTGCAAGCAAGAGTGGAATACATAAGATCCCTTATGGGTTTGGCCCAATTCAGAATCTCTCTCAGTTTGTTCTTCCCAACCTAGTAGAGGATACCAATATTGATCCTGCTATCCATAGAATTACAATGGGATATGATAGAGAACGGGAGGGAATCCTAATCTCTATTACCACAATTGATACTGGAGCCAATGTTTGTTACTGGTATGATATAGGAACTGAGGGATTCTATCCTGAGTCCTATCCCGCTACTTGTGGTGCTTACTCAATGTTCTTTCACTCTGCTAATGATGACGCATATCGAAAGCTCCTTATTGGGTGTACAGATGGATACATTAGAAAGTTTGATGGAACTGCTAAAGACGATGTGACTACCAATGGGACTACTGCTATCTCATCTTACATGACGCTACCTATTATTACAGTTGAGGAAGACGATACTGATCTCAAGATAAATTCAGTGTTGGTGACTACTGCTGGGGGAGCAGCTGGTGGTGCGGCGTCTGATACAGACTCTGTTGATGTTGAAATTTACACAGCAGACGGAGCAGAGGAAGTAGTAGAAGCTATAGAGGATGGGGATACACCACTACACAATACTACAATTACTGGGCCTGGAAAATCTAATAGACTCAGGAATAGAACCAGGGGCAAAGCAATCGGAATTAGACTAGCAAATGATACGGCCACTTCTACTTGGGCTATAGAGCGGGTGTCCGCGAACGTAAAGGAAGTATAGTTATGATACAGTCAACAGGTTCAGGATATTCCAAGACAGCAAAGAAGAAACCTACTTCTTCAGGAGGAGCTTGGGGTGGGGGTGGAGCTATGAGCCCTGAAGACCAAGCCAATCAGGCCAACTTTGACAGAGAACAAGAGATCAGGAACCTACTAGATGAAGTCATTGGAACCTATTCTCCTGCAGGCTCTGGCGGTGGTGGTTCGTTTGGTGCTGGTACTGAGGCCATGATTGAGCGTCAGAAAACCAAGGCTATCGGACAGGGAACTCAGAGTTTGATTTCTTCTGGTCTGTATGGATCTACCATGACAGCTGGATTGGGAACCGCGTTTGAAGAAGACGTGGCAATGCCCACTAGGTTAAAGCTAGAGGACTTGAGAACCCAAAAATATTCAGATGCTTTGGGACAGAAGGCGGGCTTTATTGAAGGCATTGAAGATCAATCTCCCTCTTATGAGACAATGGCTAAACTTACTTCCCAGGCTAACTCTGCACCAGAATCTTCTCTTAGTGATTGGTTGGCACAGAATTTTGGAAGCACTCCTAATCCTACTAAGTCCGCTTCCTCACAAGCTAGTGCTCAGTCCGCTAAGGCTGAGACCTCCCGCTGGCAGAAACAACAGACTGGTAATCTGGCTAAATTGAAATCCCAATATGGATACTCAGTATAATGTCAGTGGGCTCAAGAGTACCATATATTGCTAATGTCATTCCTGAAGACTGGAACTCGGTACTGAGGTTCAGCCGGGATGTACAGAAGTATATGTCTACCCTGGCTAATTCTGAGCAGACTATCTACACCACAGAGCTATTCATCACAGGCAGCACTGCTTCTAGACTCTTGGCTACTGATGCTTCTCAGGAAGTAGTTAGTACCGATCTAGCATCCTGGGTCACAGGAACAGCCAATCAGGTTATAGTTACAGATGATACAGATGGAACGATAACACTCTCAACCCCACAGGATATTAACACTACGTCTAGTCCAACCTGGGTAAATAACACACTTACTGGATATCTTACAGCGGTTGGAAACATAACAAGTACAGCAGGAGAAATTCGTTCTGGTGTCCTAGATACTTATCGTGGCTTCTTTAGAGCGTATGGCCATGCTACTGGGAATGCCTGGGGTGGGACACTTTATCTTGAGCCTTCTGCTGACTATGATACCGACATTGGTGCGTATATTCTATCGGCCTATGAGGATGACTTCGTTATTCAGAGTGGTGGGGGAACAAGCTGGTTCAGGATTGATGGGCCAACGGGTGGCATTACAATTGCCGGGACTCTTGAGTCAGTTGGTGTTGCTACTCTAGCTGATGCTTCTTTGTTGAAGACTAGTGCCGCACCTACTACTGATGCAATGATTGCCAACAAGAAGTATGTAGATGACTCTACTGCTGCTCCTGCTGCCCACGTACATGACGGAGACACCCTACAGTTAGATGGAATCAATAGTGATGGTGGAGCCTTTTCCTTTGATACAACTGGAACCGTAACCTTTAATGAGTCAATAACAATGTCCGCTGGCAAGGACTTAACAATTCCTGGTCACATTATCTTCAATACAAACAACTCTTACATTGGCTTTGCCAACCCAAGGATTACCTTCAATGATACAGATGACCGGCTTGAGCTTACTGGTGGTTTAACTGTTTCTGAGGGTGGTGTCTTCCAAATAGCTGGGGATGATCTATCGGTAACAATCAATGCTCATGCCTATTCCGCATTACAGGTAGTAAATAATAGGTCAGCCCAGAACACTGACTCTGCTTTTGACTTCTACAAGTCACGGGGAACACCGGCTCTCCCAACAACAATCTTAGATGGCGACTGGCTCACTAAGTGGAGATTCTACAGCCATAATGGCACAGCGTTCGCACAGACCGGCGGATTCATATATGATACGTATGATATCGGTAATAATTACGGAAAGTTCAAGTTCTACTACTATGCGGGGAATACGTTTTTCCATTTTGAAACAGGGGCCGAGTACACCAGAATAGGTGATATCACAAATGCTGATTATATCAACATAAGTACCGCTAACGGCGACTTGACTTTTGTTGGGGATTCTGGGTTCTACCCCAGACGTGTTACTCAAAGTGCAGAGCCAGCTAATGGTACTGGCGTTACACAGATCGATGTAGGGGAGCTTATAATCTGGAGAGATCCAGATGACAATAAAACATACCTATTGTATCAGGATACTGACGAAGGTGTCAGAAAATCGGAGATGACCTAATCATGGGAATAGAATTCAAACATGGAGCAGCAGAAGTTAAAGCACTGGCAGCACAAGCTGGGAAAGCTCAGGCTGCTAACGTTGCATTGAATCAACGATTCACAAAAGATATGGCAATGATGGACTACCAGTTCAAGCTTGCTGGCGAGCAGAGAGCTAGAGCTTGGGATCTTGAGAAGATGGAGATCGCTTCTCGGAATGATTTCCAGCAGGAGGAAACTGCTAGGGTTCAGAAACAACAGCAGTGGAGCCTTATCAAGAAACAGATTGAGGATTCAGATATTCTAAGTGAGCCACAGAAAGAACAGGCCCTACATGAGAACTTTATGAAGCTTCATGGCGGTGTGGTTCCCAGGCAGAAAAGTGTTGAAGAGCAAATGATGGAAGCTGCATTCAATGGCCCACAAGGTGGTGGAAAGACTGGAGGACCAACACAAGGGTCGCAGGATACTGCTCAGTCTAGTCCAGATCCCGGTCGTTCCCTCGGCGTTGTTGAAACCCCAGAAGGTATGCAAGTTATGTCCCCAGATGGTGGGATGAAGCCAATCAATCAAAGCGGTATGGTCAATGTAATTAACCCTAGTGGTGAGAGAGTTAAGATTAAGGGCTCACAGTTACAAGAGGCTATCGCAGAAGGATACCAGTTTATTGGTGTGGCAGCTTCTTCTATGGGACAGACCACAAAGAGTCCCACTACGACTGCTCCTCGACAGAAGGATTCCTCATTTGATTTTGAGGAAGATGTACTTGCTGGAATTTTTGGTGCGGACACCACTATTAAGTCCAGAGACGTAACAACAGAGGACATCTCCAGGATGGGTTGGAACCCAAGATCCAAAACTATAAAACCTAAAAATAAGAAGCCCTCTGCTCTTCGTAAATTACTTCCTTGGAGTAAATAATTGTGGCAATAGAAGAATTCCCAAGTACATTTGAAGAAGAAGTAGTTCCTTATTTTCCTGAGCACAATGACTCGACCCTGGAAATATTTGGTAAAGGTCTGGTTAAAAGTTTTCTGAACATAGGTGCAGGGGCTGTTGGTACTGTTGAAGAACTGGCAGAACTTACTCCTTGGGTTGATGAAGAGAACTACTTAACTGGAATCCGTGAGAATATTAGGGCAGAGGAAGAGAACTGGGCTACTACTCCAGAAGGTGCAGTCGAATGGACAGCAAATGTTGTTGCTCAAGCTCTGCCTTATATGGGAGCGGCATTAACTGGACATGCAGCGGCTGGTGCCCTTGGTTCTATGGCTATTTCTTTCTCAGTAGAAGGCCAGGAAGCATATGACAATGCTAAGAAACGTGGTGCTACAGAGACAGAAGCGAATACTAGCAGGGCTGTAGTTGGTGGAATCAATGCTGTCATAGAGGGTGTCCAGATGGGCAGGCTGCTTAAAGTAGCCAACAAGGGAAAGCACTCACTAACTCAATTTCGTAAACTTGCTGCCCAAAAAGCTTGGGGAAAGATGTGGAAAGAAGGGACAGATTTTGGAAAGGACTTGCTGCTTAATTCAGTAGAGGAAGCGGCAGAAGAATTTATACAACAGGGGGTGTCCTTAACTGTACCTTATTATGTCGAGAGTACCCTAAAGGGAGGCTCAGAATACTTTGACGATAAAGAGATTTTCTCATATCTGTGGGCCAACAAAGAACAGCTAGGAGCAGCGGCTTTGGGTGGGGCTGTGGTATCTCCGTTCCTTGGAGTGGCTAGGGCTGCCATCCCGGCTGCTGCTAATCCTGGTGTTGCACAGATTCAAGCCTTAAAGGACAGAGTACAGGACCAAGGCTGGAGTAATGAGAAGAAGGCAGCTTACATAAGAGACATTGATAAGTTTGCTGAGAAGGTCTATGGTGGAATACCTGATGTAGTGCAGACTCTGAACCCTGAGAATGTAGAGGCCCAGGAAGCACACGCCACCTTGATTGATCGGATGGATGATGTCCTAGATGGAGTAGAGAATAATCGTGCGGCCTATGAAGCAGAGATCAAGGAGACCAGGGCTGAGAGATTTGGGGATGTAGAGAACACTGTCAAAGGGATTATGAATGATCCCAATATAGATGACAGAGCTAAGATGGCTATGGTTCGTAAGGTCATGCAGGGTAAGATGGGCTCCTTGTTTGACTCTCTTATAGAACAGGGGTGGACTCAGGAAGAGTATGACCACTTTATCCACACAACTATGGTAGTCCATCAGGACTCTGCTACTGATTTGCTTAAGTCTTTCTCGGCTTTCCAAAAACTCTTTGAAGATGGGATGATGCCTGAGGTCAATGAACTCAAGTCTCTTGAGCCTATCCTTGGTAGAGCCTTTGTTAAGAAGGCCACCGAGACTGTTACTAAGATGAAGTCCAAGCCTAAGACATTTGGCCAGAAGATTCTTAGCAATACCAAAGAGTTATTCAACTTTCCTAGAGCGGTACTGGCTTCCTTGGACTTCTCTGCTGTTGGTAGGCAGGGTGCATTGATAGCCTTTATGAAGCCTGGAGCTTGGGCTAAAGGTGTTGGTGCTGGATATAGGGCATTCTTTAGTGAGGATTATGCTGACTACATTGACTTGCAAATTAAGACACATCCTATGTATGACCAGTTAAAAAAGAATGGAGTCTTTATCTCAGAGCGTGGAAACTTGGCAGCATCCGAAGAGTACTTTGCATCTAGGTTGGCTCACAAACTTCCTGGTATCTCAGCTTCAGAGCGGGCTTATGTTACCTCACTGAATACAATGCGGGCTCATGCCTTCTTTAACATTGCAGAGAAGTGGGCTGGTACTGGGTCCATGAGCAATCTTCCTGAACTTGCTAATGTTCTAAATCACATTACTGGGCGTGGTGATTTGGGGTCTCTTAGAAAACTAGCTCCAGCTTTGAACATTATGTTCTTTGCTCCCAAGCTACAGATTGCCAGGATACAGACCTTGACTGATCTGGTTCCATTTAAGGATGGCAAACACATTGTTAGTCCTACTCAGAAGATACTAGCCGCTACCTTAGCTGAAGCCTTTGGTACTGGGGCTCTGATTCTCTGGCTATTGTCACAAAGAAAAGGCGTAGAGGTAGAACACGATCCTCGTAGCTCGGACTTTGGTAAGGTTAGGATTGGAGACACAAGGATTGATTTCTGGGGTGGGTACTCTCAGATGATGAGGCTGGTTGCTAATCTATCTACAGGCGAGATGAAGTCTACCACTACTGGTGAGGTTTATGATCTTAAGAGAGTGGATACGGTTGCTAGATACATGCAGACCAAGCTGTCACCTGTTGCTGGAATAACTTTGGATGCTTATCGAGGTGAGGATTTCAAGGGAGACTTGCTGGAACCTAGTCTGGAAACTGGTGCCCAACAGTTCTATCAGAGATTTACCCCCCTGTTCATACAGGATACCAGTGATGCCCTGTACTACCAGGGATTGACCAAAGAAACAATGGCTACATCTGCTCTAGCCTTGCATGGTATTGGGGCTATGACTTACCCTGTTAGTGAGGCTGGTCAAGCTGCACAACTTAAGAACAAGTATGCCTCTGAGGTATTCAAGGGTTCTCGGTGGTCTGACCTTGGACCTCTCTCTCAGAAGATACTGAGACTTCACTATCCTTTGATTGGTGAGTCGGAGCGTAGATCAAGAAGTGAGAGAACTGGTAAGAAAGCTAAGGCGAGGGTACAGAATGAGATGAGGAAGTCTGAACGTACACTCATGCGTAGCCTAGAGCCTGACGTTAAAAATGAGTTGGATAGGCTGTTGGTTCCTGTAGGTGGACTAGGACGGAGGCTGTCTGAGGATTGGTACTTGAATGACCAGAAGTACAAACAGTATCAGTTTGAAGTCTCAGCTGCATTGAACAAGGTGCTACCTAGATTTACCAGCATGGACTTGGATGCCAACGTGAAGAGGATTATTTTGGAAAATATTATCTCCAAGATTAAGGCGAGTGTAAGAACTAAGTTAGTGAACCAAGCTAAATTTGAAGACTTGCAGAGGCTGCGATGAATGAATCAGAAAGAGATTTGTTAATAAGAATTGACGAGAGAACGGAATCTACCCATAGGTGGGTACTTGAGCATCAGCAAACTCACAAAGACGAAAGGGCCACAAGATGGAAAATTATTGCCCCCATCTATGCAGCCCTTATTGCAGTCGTTAGCAAAGCGATCTTCTGGGATTAATTTTTAACCCCAATTGCAGTGATAAAAATAAGTATCCATAAAATCAGACCAAAGGTTTGCATTGTCATCTCCTTTTCTTACTCAAATTAATGCCATATACGGCAAGTATTTGAACTAACTAAGGCCCAGCGACCTGGGCCTTGCCTCCCATACGATAGGGCCATAAAGGGCACCAGTTAATATCACAGGAGTTTACTAGGCTTTCCTGCCATAGCATACAATCCAGGCACTTGGCCCTGATCGCTGCTTTCCTGGAACTGAGCCCATCTTCTATAGCCCGCTGGTATATCTTCTTATGTCTAGCTGATCGCTTACGATAATACTCCGACTGTTTTTTGTTCACATTATTCCTCTTCCCTTTCAAATTCTATCTCTTGTCCAAGTTCAGGAATCTCTCTAGCTTCCCAGATAAACTCACCTTGAATCCGAATATCCTCTGAGCTTAAACTGGCAGCAATATTATCTGCATCATACTCATCTTGGGCATCAACGGCCATATCATATGCCTCTGTTAGTTCAACTCTGACTCTATATCTTTTCATAGTTCACCGCCATTCAGGATAAATCATAATTTGTGTGTGAAGTACCACAACAGTATCACATTTTGGGCAGCTGGCTGCTTGGCCATCTAAATCACCAGCAACGGATGGAGCAATATCCCCTATGGTATAGTCATTCAGTTGACAAGGACCAGACTTTGATTGAAACTCTATCTCTGATCCACAGTTCTTACAATTAATTCTAAAACTATCAAACATTCCCATTGTAATTTCCTTAAAATTACATTAACTTAGTTTGTTTCACAAACTGAGATCTCTATCCCTCCAACCCACCAGACCTTCGGTCTGAGTTAACTTATTCACTAGACAAGCCCTGCTTGTCAATATTAGCAATCTCTGATTGCTTACTTTGTGAATCGTGCCAGTGTTTATCAAGAATCTGCTTTGCTTTTGCCATGCGTTCACCATTCCAATGATATACATTTTCTGGCAATAATCTATCACTGGCACTAACACACTTTACCACGCCCAGAATTCCTTTTCTAATCATACAGACACACATTGGAACAACAATAGCATAAGCCAGCAAAGTTAGATAGTATCTCCCATAAGCAATCAGTACAATCCACAAAGCTCCATCACCGGCTTCTCTAGCCAAGTCGCACAACATCTTAAACTGTTCCATGTTCATGTCAGGTCCTCCTCAATAATTTCTCTTGCCAGTTGAATTTGTCCAGCCGCAAAGCCTTTCCAAAATGCATCATCTACATTTCCTCCAGCATAGTCATCAATAACAACATCTTCCTCATCCAAGATACTTTTACGCACAGCAATTTCTTGTAGCCAGGGTTTCATCCTTACTCCTCCTCTAACATCTTGTTATAGGTTGTATTACTCACTGTAAAATATTTATGGCAATCGTTGCAGACAAGCTGATAACGTGGGATTCCCATAGCACTTACTCTAGTCTTGGAAAGAGATATATCCTTAGAGGCACAGTGTACACAATGCCATCTTTCACCGCCTTCCAAAACAGCTATGTTAGTCTTGTGGGGACAGTAAGGGGCCAGTTCATGGTACACATTCTCCAGCATAGTAACGTCGTTCTTGCAATAATCTACCATTGTCTTAAGAGCTTTCTTCTCTCCAGACATTACTCTCTTCCACAGATCAAATCCAGTAGGAAGCTTTGCTACACCTCCAAGGTACTGAGAAAGATAATCTAGCTTGTTAGAGTTGAAGTAGAATGTTCGAGCCCACTTCAATGTGTCAACAGTTTTGTATGTAGGGAAACAAGGAATGCCGTGCTTTACACACCTAGCACGTAACCAAGGAAGATCAAAGTGATCTCCATTGTGAAATACTACTTCGTCTGAATCATTCATTACCTCCATAAATTCTCGGATTAATTCAACATCACTCTCTCCATCCCACGCAATGGACTTAACTTTCTTTTCCCCCTCCCATTTCCATGCTACGCAGATAATGTTTCTTTCCTTGATAATGTTTTCTGGTGAGAGATTAATCTTATAGCCAACTCTCCAAGAGTAAACTATATTTGGGGCAGTCTCTAGGTCCGCGAACAAACGTCTGATTGCCATGGTATACCTCTTTTAATATCTGAAATTACTGATTGTGAAACTACAAAGAATTTGGCCAATCTTGTTTGTGTGACTGGACAGTTTCTACTAAATAGTTCCCTAATGGTATTTACTTTTTTATAATTGAGTTTAGATCCTCCATGTCTTTCACCACTATTATCTGTTCCGTGTTTAACCTTGTCTAGTAAATTATTTTTCCGGGTGTCCCATCGTAGATTTTCTATCCTATTATCATCCCGGATTCCATTGTTATGGCAAGACTCCTTACCTTGTGGACAAGGACTAACAAATGTTTCTAACATAATTCTATGTAGATAGGAAGTCTTTCTGTTTAATATAACCTGAACATACCCTCGTTCATACCTTGGGATCAGCCAGCCTCCTGTATTATTATTCTTTTTATCACTCCACACATTTCCATCCTCAGCAATAAAATATCCAGGATGCCTGGGAATTGGAAAGCATTCTTTTAGTTCACCCATTGGGGGCCTCCATTAGTTTTCTTAATTCTGCCATTAGTGAGCAGGTTTGGTCACTGAACAGATTGCGATTATCCTTCAGGATTTTCTTTAACAGAACCTGCTGGTTATCCAAGATGTTATATAGTACTTTAATCAATAATTCATCAGACATGTTGAACCTCCTTGAATCTCTTTTTGGAATCTAACAATGTTTCACATTGTAATTACTGGCAAAGCTTAAAACGTTTCTTTGCCTGTTCTACAATCGGTGAAAGAACCTTACGAACTACACCGAAGTTTGCCTTCAATAAATCTTGGTAGATAATCTGTGGGCTTCTATTTAGGCAAAGGGTTGGTTCTGCCATTTTTAGAGTGACAGCTTCCAGATATTCTTCCTCGCACCCACGAGATTCACTAGTCCACCACCACATCCATCCTGAACAGGCTCTTAGAATCTTTAGGTCAGCAAACATAAAATCATCAACATCAATGCGTTTATCATACCATAGAATTTGCAAGACCAGATCGTGATCCGCCGGGCAATAGATAGCCACCTCCGGGAACACACTTCTGATCTTGGAAGCAACTCTCATTGCTCTCTTACAGTTCTGTTCAATAGTCAGGTCTCCATTGCCTCTTACGGAGTGAGACATATACAAAGTAGGTTTTTGGAACTTAATTTTCATAAACTTCTCCTTTAGCTTTCTCAGTATAAGGAAGTACCGGATTAGGATACTTATCAGATATTGCTGCGGCCATGTTGTTGTAAGCTTCTATTCCTGCTCCACCTGGGATTCTAATTGGCCGGTCATCTTCCCAGTTCTCTGCAATCATAGAATCTCGGAAGGTAGCCAAGCAAGTTAGAACCTTTGTAATGTGAGACAACCCGGTATCTGGATCGTCATCTTCTCCTTCCCACCAAGCCATGAGATGCCTCATAGCCGCGTCATAATAAACAGAAGCTCGTACCCCTGCTTCTCTATAGTTATGGGAGCCATACTTACAAGCCCCATCCATCATTCCAAGACCCATCTCAAACAACACACGACAGGATACGTTGTGCATAGGAACTTTCTTGACACCAACCACATCCTTTGGGTTAGACTCTTTTTTCGACATGCCCTTCACCTCCAGGGAACTTGTTCCCAGACCTGGGGATGTATCCATCCCCACCACAGTTAATACAATCTCTCTTACCCTTGTCTAGTCCTTTTGGATTACACCGAGAACAGGGTACCCCAAAAATTTTTAGGTAATTGTGGTCAAAAAACTTCTTGTTTACGCGACGAAATCTGTCGCCTTTGCCTGCTTGTCCATCAACCATTTGAACTCCCAAGAGTAACCAAGGCATTGCTCTTGCTCTTAATTATACTATCCTTCTTACGATTGTCAATGACGGCACCAAGGCCCAGGATACCAGCCAGCGTAAATCCAAGGCCAACAGGATCTACTGCACCACCTTGAGCGATAGCCCAACCAGCTTCTAGCAAAGCCTTACGCATAGCTTCCTGCTTATCCAGGTCTTCAACAGCAGACGATACCTTAACTACATACATCTGAACTTCGGCGTCCAACTCTGCTCTAGTTACAGGTTCGTCAGTGAATGGGCTCTCTGTCATTACATCACAGCCTGACCATGCCAACAGAAGTACACACACTATAGCACCAGCTACTAGGGTTTGGTTATGACGCAGGTATGTCTTGATACGTGATGCAATAGGCATCACGTTAACTGGAAGCTGTGCTTCCGTGATATTTTCAATTACCTTATTCATTATACAAGTCCTCTCATATATGTGTGGAATCGTGGAGCAATCCACTTCTTGTTGGAAACAATCTTCAACTCAACATCTTTCCATTCTTCTTCATCAGCATCAATACACAGTCCATACTTGCTACACAGTACTAGGTAATCTTCTACAAACTCTCTGCGATTTGCTAATTCTCGTTTACTTAGCTCGTCCATGCAATATTCCTTACTATTCGACCTATATGACATTGAAGAACTCTAAAACATTTTGCCAACTTTTGTTGCGTAATTTTTGGATTTTTATACAACTCCCTAATTTGAAATACTTGATATCTTGTTAGCTTTCTATTTGGATTGCCCTCCTTTTCTCTGCTGTATTCTGTTCCATGTATTTGTTTGTCCCTATTATTTTCCAACCGAGTTCCCCACCTTAAGTTACACAATCGGTTGTCTGTTCTAATACCATTGTTATGACAACATTCCGTACCCTCTGGACAAGGCCCAGCAAAGGTCTCTAGAACAAGACGGTGTACTTTCTTAGAATGCTGTTCTCTATTTTGTACTAGTGTAATCTGCTTATAGCCCCCACTATTTGTTCCGGGATTTAACCATCGGCCCAGATACAAGCTCCAAATTCTGCCATCTTTGGTAATCTCATAATTGGGAAAACCAGAGATAGCAACTCGCTTTGCCAACTCTCGTTCATCCACAGCATTACTCCTTAATGAATAATGAAACGAAACAATAGTTGCATAACTATAAAGCCAACACTAAAACCAACAATAAATTGGACTAGTCTGCTCATATTCAACTACCTTCCTTTACAACCTTTACCTCATATCCCAGTTCCTTAGAAATCTCCGCTACCGTCATCTCCTTGACTATGACCTTCTTCTTTTCAATCAACTCAAGGACAAACCAAGGAAACCAGTAGCTATCCAGACTAATTCCATTCTCATGTTCCTTGTTAACCACGTACCTATTACCAATAAAGCGATTCATTCCTTCGGTCCAACAAGTTGACCAGCCAAGGCTGTAATCTTCGGCCTTCCGTAGAACCTTAACAGTGTCACCAACTCCAATACCACAGCTGTCTTGCATTACCTTGTAAGCTTCTCTCAGATCCATTGGAATTCCTTTCAGGAATTAAGTGCTGTGTTAGCTAGTGCCAACAACATTAATATGAACAAGATTTCTAATACCGATCTCATTGTTTTCATTCCGTGCTCTAACGAATCTGTTAGAGCGAGTTTGGACAAACATTTTGTTTGTCCTTCTTTCTGTATTGGCTCCATTAAGAAACACCGTCGGAAGGAGTAAAGAGTTTGTGGTCTGATATTGATCCTCCTTCCCAGTAATTACTGTCGAATCCACATCCCCAACAAGCTCGATACTCCATTTGTTTTCCTGAGCGGTCATAATCTAATCGCAATTGGCCACGCTCAAACAATTCTCCACAATTCTTGCATCTAAAACTAAATTTACTTTTCATTTCAATAGCTCCTCCTTTATTTGAGTTAGTCTGTCTCTCCAGTTTGTATCGTGGATAGTAGCTTCAATCAACATGTCTGCCCAGTTGTCTCCCCTACTTCGTAACATTTCACGCATAAAATGTAACTGGTTCTTGTGTGCTGACATTGGACTGTTGACATGACAGTTGTGACATAGGCACGCTCCATTAATTTTATTCCACCTTACTCCGTAGTGCTTACATCTGTGTATATGGTGACTTTCAAGGCTAGTGGTGCTTCCACAGATTTCACACTTCCAGCCCGCGTTGTCTTTTACTTTCTTAGACCAGAGTTTATCAAGACAGCTGTTACCATAGCCCCTAAGTCTTTTTGGAACGCTAACTCTTTTCTTTCTACGCCGTCGTCTCTTAGCCATTAGACACACCCACCACAACATCCATGAGGAATTTCTCTGTTTACTTCTATCTCAGCTTGTTCTTTCAAATCTTCTGGAAAATCATCTGGCCACTCGCAAATTGACCATTCTCCTTGTGTGACATGCTCAGTCCAATCCTCATCAAACCATACGCTGCCTCCAGAGGACAAACAATAGTCAGGAAATAACCAATCTTTCCCATCTATCATTACAATTAGTTTTCCTGAACATAAATTTGGATAACCCCCATCATATTTAATCAACATTGTCTTCCTCCAACAATCTGATCGTTGACTTCAACTCTTCAATGGTTACGTAGGACACAAGCGTAACTTCACAATCATCAGCCTCATTGAACATCCTTATAATAAACTCTTTATGGTGTTTCTGAATTTCACAACTACAGCCATAAGCATCTATTCGCTCAGCCATTTTTGTGTCTCATCCTTTCCTTCTGCTAGATACATATCATAAAGATCATTGTAAGGCATTGGTGCAGCCACTTTTACTTCTCCTAACAATGCTGACAATTCATTAGCACCCTCTACTCCAGGGCCATCATAATCTGCTACAATAAGAATAGACTTAAACTCCTTGTTGGACAAACATTCACCCACCATGTCATTGCAGCCATTAGAGTTAGGTCTTGCTATTCCATGCAAACCGCATTCCAAAATAACTCCCAGATCAGAGCAGCCTTCTGTTATGTAAAGCACCTGTGAGGGATCAAAGGTTATCCTTGGGATAGTAAGGCCTCGACGTGAGCCACTAACTGTACCCTTGTTATTGTCTGGGAACCTACGCAAGATACCAATTACATTGCCGAGACCATCTCTTTCAGGAAAAGTGCTGGCTGTCCCATCCCATCCGTGTTCTAGTTTCATCATGGTTACTTTTGAAAAAGCTAGGGGTGACTGAACCCCCGATGAAAATCTATTGCTTATATAATCCTGGTTTAGTTTATCCCAGTCTAGTGTTGCCAACTGTCCTGGTGTTTCAGTCCTCATGGACCTAAGTTTCTCTAGGTCTTTGTCTGGTATCTTGCCACTGTATCCGCAACTCCAACAATGAAAGAAGCCAGCCCATCCTCCTTCCAAGGTAACATCTAAATCTGGTGATCCTTTTTGTGATATATGATTTGGGCAAACGAACATGGATCTCTTGTAGTAGACCTTGCTTAGTTCCCAGTTCTCAATCATATCGAATCCCCTCATAATAGTCATGAATAACTACCGCCTCATCAGAAGATGATATCTTACAAGCCATTCGATCACAAGGTCTATCAGTAGTCCAGGTCTCTATTTTAACCCTCGCATCTGGGTTACACTCTACTAGTTTTTCAATTAGTTCTTTCACTGTCATCAGTACAACCTACCTTCCTTATTCTGCATACTTGCCGACGTAGCAGTACTTATTGTATTGTTCTGGGTGTATCACTCCATCCGAACATAGTGCGTCGGTCCAATTGTTAAACTCCTCGTCGATCATAACTTGGTCGTCCCTATTCTTGTGAAGCCATTCTTCATGTTCCTCATCAAATCTTGTAGACAATTCCTCTTCACTGGACACCAGCCCGAACCAATCAGACTCATAAGAGGTTATCTTCAGATACTCGGCATAGGCTTCCACCATATCCAACAATTCTACATTATTCCATATCACAAAATTCTCCTAGGGAATCAAAGATTCCCAACATTGACAATCGAAGATTGTCTACTAGAATTTTAGTTAACTGGAAGCTTTGCTTCCGTGATTAGTATAGTCCTCTAGGGAAGTGAAACTTCCCAATATTGTCAGCAAAGCTGACTACCTGGTTTATTTTGGAACTTCAAAACAATGTTCCTTTAGCAGAACTCTCATTTATATCTGACCATCTCATACAGAATGGTTCAAACTTAACATTGATCTTTCCTGTAGGTCCAAACCTTTGCTTGGCTACAATAATTTCTGCTTCTTCTGCACAGTTAGTTAGCAGTGTTAGGTCTTTTGGTTTATCATAATACTCTGGTCTGTGCAGTAGTAGAATCTCAAATGAATCGTTCTCAATAAAACCAGAATCCCTTATGTCTGTCTTTTCTGGAGTAGGGTCCATGCCTTTTACTATGTTTCTTTTGGCAACATCTTTTGTCAGTTGAGACAACAGAATAATTGGAACCTGTAGATCAATGGATATTCTAGCTAACTTCCCGGTCAGTTCCTTAATTCTTAAGGCTTCACTCTCTATTTTGAATGACCAATTGACTAACTGCAAGTAATCAATGAAGAATATTCTTACACCTTTTTTGTGCATGGCTTGCATGGACTGCTCAATAGAGTCCTTCTTTGGTCCCTTCTCCAATAACCAGGATGGATACATTGATACAGCTGCTTCATCAACATAGATTCCTTTTAGTTTCTTTAGTTCTGCCTTTGCTGCTTTGATGGCTTGTTCTTCAGTCTTGCTTAACTTTCCTTTCTTGTGATAGTTGACTCTAGCTAGGGTGTATATCATGACTTCAACGGTAGAAAAGGTACCACCTTCAATTGGAAATATTCCAACAGGAACCTCTTTTGCTGCGGCTAAAGCCATGCTTCTCATTAAACTACTCTTGCCCATTGAACTAACAGCACCAATAGTAATTACATGGCCGGGATGGAATCCTTTTATTGCATCGTCCAATGCTTTAATACCAGTGGTAATGCCTTGGGCAACTGGGTTGTTTAGTATTTTTTCTATGCTGCTTTGTATAGATTCCACGGCCTTACCTCCCAAGGGAGAAGAATCCTTTCTTCTCCCGCCAACCTAGATTTAATTAAAATGGGCACTCATCCTTCGGCTTAGCAGTTCCCTGGTTATTCTTATCCATATAATGATCCATCAACATCTTCTGGGTACCAATCATAATATCCTTAAGGTCTGTCACCGTAAGGAACGGGCTTTCATCAAAAGTTTTGGTCTCCTCATTAAACTTCTTCTTCTTCAAACTAAAGGAGAACGTGGTCTGCTCCTTATAAGTTCCCTGCCACTTCGCGAATTCTACCATGCCCACCTTGAACTGAGATACAGGACCTGCCATAATACATTCCTTAAATGTGTGTCAATATTTTAATTGTCAAAAACATTTCCGATTACTTTGTATGTACAGACTGTTCTGCCATTGTAAAAGTCAATGACCTTTGGCTTAACACCTCCTCCTGTTTGACATTTGTAACAATCATAAGACACAAATTTACCTCCAATTTTTAGAACAATTCTCTTTCCTCCACAATCATTAGTGACAATATCTCCATGCTTCGGTTGAATATCCTTCGCTTTCTGGGCTATGCGTCGTTCCTCCGTATCCTCCTTCTTTAGCTGTTCCAGGTTATCATTAAGAGTTTTAATGTTTGCTTCACATTGCTTGATCTTGTCATTGCTCATCAGTTTTTTCTCCTTTTTAATCCACTGGTTAAGAAATTGTTGTGCCCGTTCTCTGGTCTTCCAGTAACCTTCACTGAACCTGTGATAATCATATACCGCACAAGCATTCCGAGAAAACGTTCCATCCTTTTGTAAATACTTTCCTTCATTGTAATTAACAATGGTATATTCATTTGGTATTGGGTCATGTCTCCTTGGTTGAATAACTTCCCAGCTCATCCTTTAATTCTCCTTAATAAGTTTAATACAGGCTTTTACATTATCAGCTGTAGGGAATCTCTGGAACTTTGCATAGACTTGTGATGCTGTCCACTTTGTTTCCTGTTCCACTATCTTTAATGCTTCTTGCTGTGGAACGGTTGGAGTTGGGCAGGTGAGGTCTGAAACCACGCCAGAGAAGCCTTGCTTCTCAGTAACTTGGGAGCTTTGCTCCCTGGCTGTCTTAGGTTTTGGGAACGCAAGCTCTTCTGTTTTCTGATACACCAACTCACAGTAGTAATCGTGGGTCTCTGTCACTCTCTTCTTTACATTCTCTAGTGTGAATTTATCTAGGCCAGAAGCACCAAGACCCATCACAGTTTCAACCGCACGCTCCAGACAGGACTGTGATACAATACTAGCTCTCTTCAAATCATCCTTCTGCTTCCATTCCAATTTGGACATTTCATTTGCCATTACTTTTCTCCTTTATATTTGTCAATACATTTATCTGAGAATCGGCAGACGCTACGCACATTACAGTATGAGTCACAACGCAAGCACCCACCTTTTCTATGTTCTATAGAATCTCCACGACCCTTTGTCTTAATCCAAGATTCTGCCTCTTGTTCTGAATCTAGTACTCTGAGTGCTTTCTTGGCTCCCTTATTCTTAACAGCAAAGGTATCATTCTTTTTCCAGCGGTACTTATCTGGGCAATCATAAGGATGATCCTTATGAAAGTTCAAGTTATCCCAGATAAACTTCTCTTCTTCCTTAAATGTCCAGAGGGGTACTTCCATTTCCTTGTAAGCAATTGGAGGGTAATCACCATACACCAGCATTAACTTCCAGTTTCTATAAATGATGTCAGCGACTAGCTTATCTACATTTTGGAATCTCTTTCTCCTTTGATAAGCATACACATTAAGTTGTTCTTCAATGTCTAACATACCAAACTTCTCAAAGCCAGTGGCCTTTGTCTTGATGTCTATAATCATCGGTTCGATATAGTTATCAGCCTTGCCTACCAGTGTAATGCCAAACTCTTTTCCCTCCGAATCATGGGTATCAGTTAACTTGTGTTCTGTATCTTCATTTGCTGGGGCCTTTGATTCAGAATACTCATGCACTGAAATACCAATCAAGGTGGATAGCATGTCACTAATATCCATCTCAATATCATCGTACCTTTCAATTAACAAAGAGCGAATTCTCGGACTGTCTATCAGACCGGTAACACCCATCCTATTAGGATTAGGCTTATAAGACTGTGATAGAAGCCTTGTCATTCTTTCTGGTAGATTGTGTACGTTAGAAATTTTAGGCATGTTTCCAAATACTCCTATTTGAAATTCTACAAATGAGGCTGGGATCAACTTTATACACTTTAGCAATATCTATTTGTCGTCTCCCATCTTTTTGTCTCACTGTTTATCCATAGAGTAGCACGGTCTTGGTTCTTCTTTCTCCTTTTCTCTCTTGCTTTCTCAACTAGTCTCTTCCAATAATTGTTGATAGAATTCCCCTTAACATAAGTGCTTACGCTGTTCCAAAATCTACTATATATGACTGGGCCAGCCATAAGTATTATCGGGTGTGTCTACTTGAGTTCGCTGGCCGCTGGGATTGATCCTGAGTTGCTTCGCATATTTTATACTCTCCTATAGTATATACGTTAGTTTTCGAAGAATGTTCGGGATGAAATCATCTAAATCCGGCATTTCCCGACATTTTTTAGCTGTAGGCCACGAAGTCCTCCTCGTCATGCCCGTATGGGGCCGGGTCAGCTGTAACCGGCATAACCGGGGCAGGGAGGTCAAGAAAATATGAACTCCATGTGAGCCCCATTGGGATGTGGGGCACCGACACCATCTCAGGGGCGGGATCTGGCTTATCGGCCTTTATTTTCGCCTCTGCTTTTGTCATCAATTCATCACATTTATCACAATATAATGATGAACCATGCTTCTTTATATCTGATTTTGGAACAGCCTTACCACAGTACCCACATTTTATAAATAGCTTATTGAAACAATCCCTACAATAGTAACTGTCTTTGTATGAGTCATATGTTCCAGTTATATCTCCACACTCCTTACACTTCATAATATGTGGCCCTCCTGACGTAGACTCCAGATAGAATTTACTCTCACTTTTGGTGCTAAGCTTTATATGGCCTTCGTCAATAATATCCATATGAATGAAGCTATCCGTATATGGAAACAGGTGCTCTGCAATATCTATATCAGGATTTAAGGACAGCTCAACAGAAACTCCACTACCATCCCATAAATCATCTTTTGGTTTTAGATTATTCTCTTTTCTCCATGTCTTTAGTGCCTGATAAGCTAGGTCTGAGGTATAGTAAGTCTTGTCCATATATCTAATGCCGTCTATTGTCCATACCAAAGCTCTAGCTGCATGTTTAGTTCCACTTTTGAATGTAGCCAGTTGAATAGCATCAGGATTGTGGACATAGATGTCTAGATATGGTCCGCAGTGGTCATGGGACATACAAGATTCAATCCCAGAATTAGCATCATTGTAGAAGTCTCTTATATCTTCACCAGACAGTAGTTTTACTTCTGCTGCTGCTGCCCACAATTCAGCATTGATTTCCTTTCCAGCATTCAAAATACCTTGATCGTCAAACCACTCTCCAAAGAACTTTCTGATGAATCTTCCAGTCTTACAGGAGTATCGCTTTTCGCCCGTGGTATATGAGATCATATACTTTGCACCGTTTGCAGGAAGATCAGCTTTCAACTCGGTAAGTTCCTGTGTGAAAGAATTAACACTATAAGGTCCGGGTTTCTTGTATTCCCACAGGATATTTTCAATGCTAGGGATAACATTCATCACAGTTCCTCCAAAATGAACAAGGTTTCATTAATAGGCAAAGGACAGTTAGGTTCGTGTGCTTGTATTACAATTCTGCTGTACAGCCTTGGCTCCATTAGCTCACACACGTCGCACACTGAGGTCTCTTCCTCTTTTTCAATAAACAAACGAAGATTCATCTTTTTATAGTGTTTTTCTGCCCAATCCTGAAAGAAGTCAAATCGGTTTATGTCATCAGATGTAAATCTTTTATGAAGGGAGTAAGTTATTCCATCCAGACTAGAGAATATTCCTTCCTCTTCGTCATAATAAGGCCACATCGCTGTCTGTAGATACACTTTTGAACCATAAGGAACCCCACGTATTACCTTAGCAATTCTATCTGGATATAGAGTAGGCTCCCCTCCAGTAATAACGTAGTTATCATAGCCTTGGGGAATCCCTTTAATTTTCATAGCTGATGCCAGCATCTCCTTAGTATTACTACAGTTCTCACAGTTCTTAAGACACTTGGTTGTAATAATAATCCTGGCTGTATTCTTCATTACTTTTCCCTCTTACTGAAAATCCAGTTCAACTTCTCCTGAGCCATCAAGCCAAGAGACAGCATATAAATCGTCTTCTGTCGTCATAGCTCCATATCCACAGGTATCACATCCTGTTCCACTTATCTCTCTAGTTGTAATAACTTTTGCATTTTGGTTTTTTACTTCCATCAATTTTTCAATCAGTTCTTTCACTATCATAATTATCTCTCCTATTAGTCAAACATGGAATACCCATGATAATGATCCCAATTCTCATTAGGACCAATCCAAGGCTCATTTTGTGCCTTTATCTCTTCATAGTATTCTTCCCAATCGTCCTCATCTATCTCAGTTATTTCTTCAGAATTGTCTACTAGGGAACCACCGGTTCCCAATATTGACCGTTCTTTAGAACTGTCTACAGGAGTGTAAATCCCATCCTCAGAACGAACCCATGATTTCCAATTACCTCGATGGTTACCAAAATATGGAATCTCCTCCTCAAAGTGGTAGGCATGAAAATCTCTTACAAAGGACATTAGTTTTGTCAACTGCCTATCTACTACCGAAGGATCATACCAGCTATTTACCTGATGGCTATTGACTACCCCAATTCCAAGATTAATCTTACTGCAATGACACATATCCAGTTCTATAATATCAGTGTACGAGCCCCAGCCAGATTCAAAACCATATGCGGACAGTACATTAGACATATAGTCACAGCACAAACCGTAGTCAACATAATCTTCGCCTTCTCGGTCCAACTCAACAATAAAGTTGTAGTCATGGGAAGGTTTGAAAAACTCTGCTGTTGATCTACAGGTTTCCTCAAAATCAGTGATAAGCAGATCAAAATAGTTAGGATACTTCTTTACCAGTTGATTCCCAAGAAAACACCCTAGCCTATCATCAAACCCTGCACCCATGTTCCACCGTCGCAGCTGCGGTGTTTGTACAGTATCCATGTGAGCCACAAGAAGAACAGGAGCATTATTGTCTACATAGATGTATCTCATTTCCTCAACAAATCCATTTATCAGTTGACTCTTATCAAATTGCTTGATAATAGTACTCTTCTTTCCAAAATACTTCCCAATGTCAGTCTTATTCATTAGAAGTTGCCTTCTTCCTTGATTTTAATTCTTGACATTCCTCACACAGGTCATCCTCTAATTCATCCAGAGGACAAACTTCGTTGCAATTAGAACATTCACTATAGTTCTCAGAACATTTGTTACAGTAATTTCCAACCGAGTACTCATTAATGTCATCATTGTGTATGTATTCACCACAGTCATCACATTCTGTGTAGTACCTAGATACACAGTTCTTACATATATTATCTCTCTGTATTACTTCATAATCTACAATTTCTTTATGACGCCACTGTCCACAGCAGGTACAGTAATACACATACTCGTTATAGCAGTCTGCACAATAGTAAGATCCATTATGGCCACATGCGTCATCTTCATAGATCGAAGTATCACATTGCTCACAATTGATCCTGTCATTTCCCTCTGTGTACCCTTCTGTACAATCTAGTGTCATGTTCCCAGAAGTAGTTGATAGCCTTCCTTTGTCATAACTTATTGCTGTGAGGTTCCTCATAGAATCCATATAAGGAAATGGTCCATTGTCTCCATTCCTAAGTTTAATCTCCACTTCTAAATTTTTGTTCCACATCTCATCATTTATCACATCATTTTCATCTGCCCACTGATTTAAAATACAGTTAGCCAGAGTTGAAGAATGATAAACAACATCCAAATATCTCTTCTTCTTAATATGCCACAACAACCCTCTAGCAGCATTGTTCTTATTGTGTGCTGTAAACTTAACTGTAGCCAGCTTAATAATCTCAGGATTATCTACATAAATATCCAGGTATTCTTGAGCAGAATCATAACTCATACAAGAGCTAATTCCTGAATAACTTTGATGATAGAATTTTCTTACTGCTTCTCCTTCCAGTATTTCGACAATATTATCCACCTTTCCCCATACTTCAGCGTTAATAGCAGCACTGGCCTTTTGAATTTGGTCATCCAAAAGTATTGCACTAAAATTCTTACTCAAGAACCTGCCAGTTTTACATTTGTATCGGCCTCCAGTATCCACAATATAAGAAATCATGTATGGACTGCCATCTTCTGGCACCTGGATTTGTCTTTTCTTTAGAACTTCTGCATACTCATTTTTCCCACAGAACTCTATTAGAATATTAGCAACACACTTTATCAACTCTTCAGGATTCATTGTCTATCCTCCGCAACAAAAGTTCGCTGAGATCCATTAGAAGAACGCTTATTCCGTCCTCATCAATTTGTTCTAGTCCACAGTCTACGTTATACAACATATTAATTATCTCAGACATCTGTTCATAGTTCACAATACTATCCTTTCAATACAGCCAAGGGTTTTAGCTCCACAATTGGAGTCACTAGGTCTTTCTGATTCTCCATAACCACATCTATGCTCTTATATGCTGACGGTGCTTCATCTAGCTTGGACCTTGAATTCATATTGTGAATTATTCCCTTCATATTTTCTTGCTCATTCTCCAAATCCAAAATTGTCTTTGCCTTTGTTCTACTCATAGCTCTTCCAGCACCATGAGAACTAGAATCAAATGAATCAGGATTCCCGAGACCTTCAACAATATAAGAAGATGTTCCTTGTGATCCGGGAATAATCCCCAGCTCTCCTTTTCTGACTCTAATTGCTCCTTTACGGTGAACCATTACGTTGGTTCCAAAATGATTCTCCAAAGCAGCGTAGTTATGGTGTATATCAATTGGCTTATAACAATTACACCCAGTATAATCTTCAATGATAAACCTGACTTGGAGCATCATTCTTGCTCTGCTTTTCTTGGCAAATTCCAGAGCATAGCCCATTGCTGTTATATATTCCTGCCCCAATTCATCATCAAGTGGAAGAAAAGACAAATCTGGTGGAACATTAGAGAACCAACGTTCACAGTTCTTTTTAGCTAGTGCATGATAATGATTAGCAATCTTGTACCCAAAGTTTCTGGAACCAGAGTGAATCATAACATACACAAATCCGTCGTCACCCTTTTGTATTTCAATGAAGTGATTTCCACCTCCCAGGGTACCCAATTGTTTTCTGGCATTAGAGGTATTAATGAAGAACTCAGTAGTTTGAGGAGCAGTATAAAATTCTTCCCATGGCTTATCACGTTTGTGGTGATTAAATCCAACTGGAATCAGACGTTGTATTTCTTTTACAATGTCCTTTAATTGATCTTCTAGAATCCATGTTAGATCAGTTTTCATACTGGTCATGCCACAACCAATATCTACTCCTACAGCATTAGGAACTACTACATTTCGTGTAGCCAGTACGCCACCAATTGGCATTCCATATCCTTGGTGTGCATCTGGCATTATAGCCACATGATGAAAAGCAAAAGGAAGATTAGCCAAGTTTCTGGCTTGTTTCTCAGCCCCTTCTTCTAAATCATCTAGCCACATTTTAATCGGGATGGTTTCATCTGAAATTACTCGCATGATTATAGCCCTTGAATTACAACTGTTGGTGGTGTAGGTTGTGTTACCTC
>Ga0207997_1000131_pt1 | contig 35667 bp, 95 predicted proteins | sample AntAceMetag02UKN_FD_184777 | JGI IMG/M metagenome (GOLD analysis project Ga0207997, IMG submission 184777) | Saline lake microbial communities from Ace Lake, Antarctica - Antarctic Ace Lake Metagenome 02UKN (SPAdes) (version 2) | ecosystem: Environmental > Aquatic > Non-marine Saline and... | reverse complement strand
CTGTCCATCTTGGTTCGTTTGGGAAACTATTAATTATTTCTACAATAGTTCCCTTTGGTATTCCACTCACAGCTCGTGAGACTTTTACTTTATTTCCTACTCTATAGTTTGTGTTCATTTATTTCATCTCCTTTTTCTCTTTCTCTAATTTAGAAAGTCTCTCATTCAAATTAAGTATTGCTTCATATAATAACTTACCCTCTAATGCTACCTTGCCATACATATGGTAATCCTCTTCTAATTTATTCCATATCTTCCTTGGATGTTTCAATTTAGCACTTCCTTAATTCTTTCAGCAACAACTTTCCCTAGCTTTTTAATTTCTATCATATCATCTACAGTAGCATTAGATACTCCATTAACAGATTTATATCTATGTAATAATTTCTTGGACATTTTAACTCCTACTCCTTTTATAGATGCCAATACATTCTCTTTAGCTTCTCTTGGGGAAGTTGCACGTCTCATCATTGGGGCAGGTCTAACTCCTTTACCTTCTTCTGTTAGTTTCTTATCTAACCCTATTAAGAAGTCAATAAAGTCTTCATCATTCTCAAATTGTAATATATTAGCTTTAGGGTATTTAGCTGTAATGGTTGTTAGACAACCTTTGTAAGAGTTATGTATGTATCTATTCTTTGAGAAGTAAAACTCTCTCCATATATTATCTGTTATAATTGCTATAATTGGTTTCTCGTACTGGTACAAATTGTTCAGTTGTGAGTATAACCTTTTATCAGATATAGAGGCAATAAAGTCCTTTCCCTTCTTTCTCTCGATAGCATATCCATCTGGTAATAAGAAATCCCCAACTTCTAAAAACTCCTTCTTCATATCTGCTTTACGATTCTGTAATAACTTAATACACTTAGTCTCTCTACTATCACATACAATGATATGAATCACTCCGTGGTAGGTTGTGTAATTACATTACCAAAGCAATAATCGAATAACCAATTGGAAAATATCTGCTCATTATGTTTTTCATACATTCTATATCACCTCCATTTACAATACAAAACCACCAATTAAAATGATAAATGGTGAAGTAAGCATTGTATAAAATCCAACGTCCTTCATCTGAAATTTAGTTGTGTATGATTTATCTAACCACATCATACCAAATCCTATAAACATAATTATAACTCCTAATAGAATTACATATACATTCATTTCTTATTCCTCCAACTATAATACACTTCAATTCTCTACTATCTGCTATTATCATAAATTAAAGAACCATTCTATAGTATGTGATATCTTATCTAAATTGAATAATACTAATAAGATTATACCAACCCAGATACTTGCAAAGATTGCTAGTAAATGTGGATGGATATACTCTTCTCCATTAACTTCTTTAAACTCTACTTTCTCTTTTGCCATTTAATCACCTATCATATATATCTTTAAGATTTTGTGGTCCAATTGGGAATCCAGTTAAATCCCATCTATAACCACAATCTTTACAAACTCCAATATCAGGAAATTCGTGACTCCAGTTATATGAATTACATTTTGGACATCGTGCTTTCATTTAATCACTCCATATAAAGAAACAAGAGGAAGGTGAACAACACCCCCCGAACGGTTCTGTGTAGATACCATGGTACCTATATCTATTCTGTTATCTGGGTTCCAAGAATGAAACCTGAGATAGCACCTAGGAATGTTAAAAATTCCTGCCATGGTAATGTTGTTAGAATACTAAAAGTACTAGAACCCATACTCTCAAATATTCCACCAGCAAAGTATCCTATAACTAATCCAAACATACCAACGAGCATTCCGCCCATTAGTTTTTGGAATAGGTCTCCCCATGTTATTTTTATAGTTGCCATATTATCTATTCACCTCCCTTTTCTTTTTGTTACCAAACAAGTAACTCTCAATCTTTATCACAAAATCCATAATCAGCTTTTAGATTGACTGGAAATAGGTTTCCAGTAACTGGATTGAATGGATGTTTTAATAGAAGAATACGTCTAGCAGATTTACCATACTTTGCTCTTGCTGCCATATCAGAATCTATCAACTCCATAACATATTTAGAATTATATAGTACCTCATCACCACCATATACCTTACCAAAGTCTCTACCCCACTTCATATTGTCAATACTAGCGTGATGGTTGATTAGGATTGCTATATTGTGTTTGTATGCTATCTGGTATATCCTGTCAAAGAATCTTGCTACTAAATCAGCTCTAGCTGGTAGATTCTGTGTCTTATGTCCAATAGATGATTTCAATGGTTTAGTAAGAGAATCTATAACTATCATTCCAGTATTCTCTAGTAACTCCTCTTTGAGTTTTGGTTTAATCTCTTTGAATGTAACTGTGTATTTATCACCTTTCTTAGATTTCTCCAATTCTGCTTTGTAACCCACCATTTGTAGAAGTATAACTATTGCCTGATTATCAAAATCTCCTAATACTGTGAAGAAATGTATATGTTTGATTATCTCTTTCTCTGTTAGATTGAATCTGTCTGAAAATCTGAGTAATAATTCCAAGTAGTCCTGTTCTCTATTACCTTCTGTCTCAAGGATAATCACATCCTTCTTTAGGTTCTTGATACATGATAAAGCAAGCTGTGCAGTTAAGAGGGTTTTCCCTTGACCTGGTTGTCCAAATATAGCAGTCACACTACCTAACGGAAAACCATTACCCATCAAGGTATCTATGGTTGTACATTCGCTTAAGAAATTCTCAAATCTCTTTGTCGGTTTCATTTTACTCCAATCCAGATTATCTATTAGATGTATGATATGCTTGCATGTGGTAACTTGTTTTCCTTTGAGTATCCACCAAGGACATGTACACCAAGTATCATATGTATCTCCATCAATAGAGGTAACATATTCTCTACCAGAATCACCCTTGATAATTGCTTTGCATATTGCATCATTGCCATAGATAATCTCTTTAATCTCCATTAGAGTATTGCATCTAAATCACTCAACAGTTGATTATAGTTTTTCTTTAACTTCCCACCCATAAATGCAGCGTGTCCGTCTATCTCTAGATAATCTATACCTTTTAATGTATCTCTATAGTATGTAGCTAAATCTCCTCTTAAAGATAATGAACCATTCCTCTTGTTAATCGCCATTACAGTTTTATTCCTTAATGAATCCATTAAAGCCGAACCAACGTAACCAGACATTCTATATTTAGAATAGAATAATACTACACATAGATTATCATAAAATACTATATCACAATCTAATACTGCTGACTTAAAGTCATTTGCTACATCCATCTTTGCCATTCTTGCATCCTCGGATGAATATAATGCTAGTGGAGTATCTGCATATCTAATTAGATTTATAGCACTTTCATATTCACCTTTACGGAGAAATGCATTAATTGGTGAAGATAGTAGTTTGTATAGTGGAAACTTTGATATTGTCCAGTTATACTTTTTATAAGCAGATGTCTTTACACTTTTTAGAAGTTGTGGACATTCCTTATATACTTCTGTTGGGATTAATTCAACTTGTCCATCACCAGCCAAACCTATTGCAACTTTCCACCATTCACTCTTTGGTATCTTATCTTTGAAATAGTTGAATGTAAGTAATGATGCAGGTTCTTCACCTGATATGAGTTTATATTTATGTCTTTCATCATGAGGTAGGTGGTGATCAATACATGTCCCATCCCACTTGTAATCTTGAGGCTTCATATCTAACATCCATGAATCTTTAGTTAATCCACCTGTATAACCGAATCCTTTCTCATACACCCCAATCTTTAATTCACTATCTGGTATCCCGAATGTAGCAAAATGTCCACTACATAGGCCATCAGCGTCCCAGTGACACCTGAGTTCAACAGTCATCTACCTACCAACTCCATTATGTAAATGCTCTATTATATGTTCTGCTCTACTTAAGCACATTAGATTATCTATATCATTGTTTAGTTTATTCCCATCTATATGGTGGATCACATGGTTTTCTGGTATTTCTCCAAAATATTTACTCCATATATATCTATGCTCAAGTAATTGTTCACCATTTACATTTACCAGTTTGTATCCAGTTGACTTATCTATACACCCTCCTTTATAATTTGGGTGATTCTCCCCCATTAACCGTACATCACCCTTTTTAAATTCTGTTTTTGGGTGGAATCCTTTCTCAAATCCACACTGCCCCAACTCACAACATTCCGATGTAGTTCTTCTTGAAATATTATTCTTTACCAAAACATTTCTAACAGTCTCCTTTCCCATACTGTAGATGGTAGCAATTTCCTTTAATGGTTTGTTTTCGTTACAATATAGGTTTATTATATCTTCAGTTAATTCATTAGTCATCCAAGAATCACTTTATGGAAATCTTATTGTCTTTAACAGATAACACACCATTCTTCTCAAGCACTGGAATCAATGATTTAATCATACTAGAATTGATAGTGCTTCTTATACCAAGTATCTTAATGAAGTCTGGAGTTGATATACTACCTTTAACTAAATCAGGTGAGTTAGACTTCAAATCTTTAATCACATCAGTGGCTTCTTTTAGTTTGTCATCGGGTATCTTAATCTCTTTAGGTGTTGGTGATACATCACCATCTCTACCAACAAACTTAATATCCTGTGTCCAATCTCCTGTTTTGGTTATCTCAAATACACAACCTGGTATATCCTCTGGACGTATATCATTATTCTTACATTCTTCTATAAACTCTCGTAAGAATGACCATGTCCTACCACCTAGACTGTACAATTTGGGAGACCCATTAACAGTTACGTATGCCTCATTCTTTACCCATTCTTTTTCCCAAACATTTCCAAGAGAGTCTTCATCTCCCTTTTCAACAGCTACAATCTCGGATTGAAATATAACCCGTAATGTACCATCCTCTACACTTTGGGTGTAATATCTAGATGGTTGCTCTTTCTGTATATTATCCCAATCATCCTGGGTTAACACTTTTGCCATATTATTTCTCCATATTCCTTTTTACATATTATACAATTTAATCTCATTCATATCTATTTCTATCCTTCCAATCAGTATCATTCCTAAATCTAAAATCATCTTTCATTTTCTTTAATACTAATGTATCCATAACCACACTATGAATAAATTTTCTTAAATCATACTTCCGCCATTGACAAAACATATGTTTATCTATGATATTTTCTATGATGCCATTTATATCCATTCTATCACTCTATTTAATCTAAATATTTTCCTAAATCTGTTTTCTCTCTAAATCTTTTAGTTGCTTTCTTCCCAGTTATTATATGTAATTGGTGTTCTGTTTCTCTTATACCTAATAATCTACCTAGCATCATACCAACTATAAATGAAACACTAATAAATGTTATTACTAACCATATCATTCTATCTCACTTACCAAAATCTGTAATGCTAAACCTCTACCGATAGATATATCACTTCTTTTAACTCTAATCAGTATAGGAAAATGCTCTTGGTTATTCAATACTTCTATCTTGCTTTTAGGTGTAATCCCCATATGTATAACTCTACTTCTAGCACTTTTACCTAATGGTAATCTCTCTATTAGATACTTACCCTTTCCAACTGATGAAAGATATGTTATATTCATATTGCCTCTCTCCATTTTAAAAATGTATTTCCGTATTAGTTTATCCAATAATTTGTTTCACACCAGTGATTAAGTTTATCCTTTAGTTTCTTATATTGCTCATATTTGATATCATATAAGTTTAGTAATCCAGTCTCGTCATAATTACTTCTATATCTATCTAAGACTATGGTTACAATTACTAATGAAAGCATCTCTGATGTATAACCTCTACCAAATTGATATCCAGTATTATTAAATAATTTATCAACTATATGGTGTGATTCCATAGGGAATAATGTATTTTGTGAATATCCTAAATGACTTAATATCTGTTTAATACCATTTTCTGTATTGTATGTAGTTAGTGAATCCAATCTATTATTATATAATTTCCACAATTGGGAATATCTCTTCTGTAATTGCTTCTCCAATTTACCCCCTTTATGTTTAGTTATTAATAACTTTAACTCATCTAATGTAAATCCATCTACTAGGAAATCATCAACAAACCTATTACCTGATATCATCTTCATCTATTTCAGTAATATCAACTTTTCCATATACATTTAGTGATGGGTGTAAAACTTTAATCTCACCATATTCATCTTTGGTTACTATATCATAATTACTATTAAAGTGTGGTTCGTCACCATACAGTGAATTATCTTCTGTAAAAGTATTTCTATTATATAATTCTTCATTAATCATTTTGAAACGCTGTTGTATCCCCTTATATTCAGAGAAGTATTCAGGATTATTTAAATCATGACCCATAGTATAATCTATCATATCATCTTTGTATTTCTCTTTTAGAAATCTCAACCCTGAAATATCCGTATCTCCTAATAATTTATCAAATTGATATTGACTATTTGCACTTTTCGTTCTTAAATCTTTTAATTCTGTCATTTCCTCTTCTTCCTAATCATATTATATGAATTTTTCTTTATAAGTCTTTCGGTAGGATTTCATCTAATGAATCAACTTCTATAATATCAAATTCTACATTTCATTCCTCCTCATATATAATATATGTTGGCAAATACACCATTACTCCTGTAGAGATTACCTATTACCATTCTTTCCACTTTGGTATAAGTAGATTCCCACATTCACAAGTTACATCTCTATTACCATTTCTTAATGTAGAATACAAATCTAATAGATTTAATATCCTACTACATTCTTTACAAACTATTCTTATCATTCTATTATCCTCAACTAACAGCATATTTTACTTACACTAATATATATGTTGCTAATTGTGTTAAATGGAGGTGGAGGACTACCTCAAAACATCGCTGAGGAACGCTTGTAGTAGCCCTTAAAGGCACGAACTATTGTCCCAGATAGTAACACCAAGGGGGGTAGGTGAAATCGGCTTAAAATGAAGATTTATGACTAAGGTTAATTCCTTAATTCTATTATGTCAAATAGATATAACTAAATTATTGCATTTACACAAATATCTTTTAGAAATCCATAGGTGATATATGAGATAATATATCAGAATACCCCAATCCACCTATAATATGATTACCACGGAATATATATACCATGTTACTAACTCTGTCAAAATGTAATGTGTAATCATTTGATATGTTAGATATGTTGACACCACCACCAGGTGCATCTTCTTCATCATAAGAAATTACCCACTTACCATAATTATACTTCATACAATCTATCATCCCTATTTAAATGTATTTCACGACAAATAGTATCATTTAAATTCCTAATATACATTTTATCATCATTCTTTACTAGATGTATTATAACACCAGCTACCTCATTAGTCACCTTTATTCCATTAATGTCCCATTCTTTCTCACCAGCATATTCTAATTCCCAATTCCCATACTTACCTTTCATACTAATACTTCCTATAATGGATAACTAATTGTATTACGCATATTATCATGAATATCTCTAAGATATAAGCCTCTATCACTTTTACATAGATACATCTTGACACCAGCTGTCTCATTAACAATAAGGATACTATCACCTTCCTTATATTCTAACTCCCAATTTCCGTATCTTCCTTTCATTATATATCCATCAATACATCTATATTATACAATTCTCTTCCTATTATCCTACTTCTACCCCTTATTAGATTTATATTATCAGAATGACTTACTATACTTACTTTACTTATTAAATTACCATTCATACTTATTAACCCCAATTTATATACACTAATATCGTATTCCATCAATTTGTCTCACCATATATAGATATCTAATATCAAAACTTTTAATGTTGTGTTCATAATCAAATAGAATATCCAACTTCTTCTCACTCCCTTGCCAAGTTTCAGCAAGAATATGAACTCTTTCAAGGATAGTAGGGAATGTAGTTGCTGTTAGTTCATAACTATATTTCTTAATTACCATACTACCCCACCATATACCTTTTATTGTGAAGATTATCTATAGGGAATACACCATTTAATTCAAAATACATATCTTGTTTATCTAATCCCTTTAACATTTTATTATATGCCTCTCTATATCCAGTTGCAACAATGTCAACTGTTAGGTAGTTTTCAAGTATATAGAATGAGAATGTTAATATCTCATTCATATCTCACCCATGTCATTAGCATTATAGCTCATAATACTTGTTGGATAACATACTTTTTCTATCTCACTCATGTATATTCCAAATCTTTTCCTTGCCCCAATATCATCAAATTTGGTTATAATATCAACAGTTGGATTATAATCTCTCTTAAATTTATAATCCCATACCTCATTCTCATTCATTATTCCCCTCTCTGAAAAATGTAACCACAATCATCAGTATCATACCATTCAACATCAACACTATCCATTTCCACCTCATATTCCTCCTTTAATAATTTTAGAAGCTTAGTAATACTCCTTATTGGGCGATCTTCGTATATCTGTATCGTACTATTACTATCTACAACTTTCCAGTTACAAACTTTAGTCATAATCCCCTCTCAAATGCCATGGACTCGTGGTAGAAGAAATAGTTCCAGTATAGTAGTATGGATTAGTATGTTGTGATGACTCCACCTCAACTTGTGCAGTTGGTTCATCATAGCTACTACCATATCTACTACACGATGGTTCCTTTTGAAGACTATTCTCTTCCCTAAATCTAAGTAATATATCTTCTAATCCCTCCATCTCACCAAGACTTATATAATTCACACTACCATTAATATTTATAGAAAGAATAAAGAATCCTTCTACTCCTACCCCAAACATTGTTTCAGATATATAATCTACATTTCTTAAGTGATAAGAAACTATGCTCACAACACTTGATGGAATGTCCTCAGACTCAAAATTATACACAATTACATCATCACTCTCTTCATTAGAATGTGAATCCAAAATTGAATGGAAATGAGCACCAAATGATTTCTTACGGCTTGCAATAAAGTGCATATATTCTCTCCCACTAATATATCCAATAGGAATAGTAATATTACTAAATGCTGATGGTTGGCACACACTAACAACTTTTGCTAAACTATGGCTAACATTATTAATTATTATTGCTGTCTCTTTTGAATATCCTTGATCCGTATCGACTATAAATTTTGTTGCTATAACTGTATCTAATGGAAACAAACCTGAATGCAATTTAATTAACATTATATCTACCCCTAACTAATGGATAAGCTTGTAAATAACTTATCAAAGAACTTAACTATGTACTCATCTTCTGAAACTTTCATCTTCTTCTTGTCATTCTTAAATAAATCTTTAACTAATTTATCTAATGCTTTACCATAATAGATGTTATCCTTATCAAGTGTTTTAAGTAATTTAGGTGCAGTTGTTTCATAATTTTTCATAAAGTATTGGCAACCCATATGACATGAATATAATATATATATATCCTTTCCTTTCTTCTTTATTGTATATCTTCCAGCACATAAATCTGTTGATGGGCAGAAGCATAGAGGATTCGCAGTTATTGGATATTGGCAATTGTTTAATGCATCCTCACATTTACCATATTTTCTTTTCCATATACAAAATTTCTCTGTCTCTTTGTCGCAACCATTAAATTTAATACCTAGTATGTATTTATTCTCCTTCACTATTATCACCTCCATTAATCATCTCTATTAAACTTTTCTTGAGCACTTCTAGTTTATCATCATCTATACTATCTGTTGACATTTCATCTGAATTACTATCAACACCCAAATCTTCAATATCTTTTCCATATACTGTCTCAAATGATGACCTTAACAAATCAAGAGATGATGTTAATGAAAGATTCTTAACCTGGTCGTGTATATATGGAATATTATCATGTTTATTCAAATCAGCTAATAGTCTTAATGTTAGACATCTATTATAGTCATATGCTTCCCTTCTTGTAGAAGAATTACCGAATATACCGTTGATAAATAACATATCATTTTTCATATGGGTAAGAATATCAGTGAATCTATTAGATATGTTTAGAACACTAAACAATCCTAATATATCACCAATCTTCCCTTCAAATCTCATTCTGAATATATATTCTCTAATCAAATCAAGATTAATATCAACAGAGAACATATCCTTATATTCATCAATCATTCTCTTTAAATCCCCAAAATGTGATTTATTCCTAATCCCATATTCCTCAGTTACCACACACATACCACTTAATGATGGGGTATTCTCATCATCTAAAGACTTTATTATATCACCGATACTTTTAGCTCCACTGATTACCAATTCATAATCACTATCATTGAAATCTATCTTCATTATCTCACTCTATAGTTTTCTAATCTACCACTCTCATATTTATTATTAATAACATCTATCAATTTAGTTAATGTATAATCCCCCAATCCACAAGCAGAATTAATCTCAGATAGATAGTATTCATTATCTTCACCTTTCATAACATCAATGGTATAATGACACAAGTCATATCCAACACTACTATGAAATACTCTAATAGATTCCTTCACCCAATCTTTAAACTTCTGACTTATCTTTGCATCTTCACCAAGTGAACGATAGTTGAATATATAGCCACCTCTCTCAGTAGTATCAGTATGTCTGTCTCTATGGCTAACCTGATATACATCCCTATCAAAGATATTGAATCTAAACTCATGCTTAATAGGTATTAAGTCTTGGAAGATATAACTATTCTTATTAGATATACTATCCAATTGCTTTCTATCCTTTACCACTACTATCCCATACCCATGATGTCCATTAAGTGGTTTAGCAATAATAGGAAAGTTAATATCTCCATTTAATTCACTATTACTATATACATTTGGATAGAAGTCTTTTAATATATTCCAGTTATGTTTCTTGTTACAACAATAATGTATAGCATCTGGATGATTAAGAAAATATAACTTACTTACATTTCTTCCAATAGAATATGGTTTTGAATTTCCATGATTAATGATAATACAACTTCTTGTAAAGTTATTTCTTCTTGTCAGTGTTATTTCCTTACTTCTCAATATATCTACAAACTCCCGCGAGAATACTATATTTCCCTGTCTTAAATATATATTGGGACTATTCATTTGCCACCTCTACCTTTCCTAGATTGTTACCATAGTTAAATCTCTTTTTAGATAGTCTATCAGTATCATCATTAGTGTACATTAATGATGTCAACAAACAATTGTAACAATAATCCTTCCTATCACTTTTACTTGGATGTCCATCACAACGGAATGTAGATAATACTTCCATCTTCTTACCACACCAATCACATTTATCAACCCTAGTGTAATCATGTACAGAAGTAGTTGCATCAACCCACCATTTATTCAACTTATTAATCTCTGGTGTGTAATCAGTTGTCCTCATGCTATCTAATGTATGTATACCACTCTCAACTTTCTCTAATGTTGTGTAATCTGTTACTTCTGGGATAGGTTCACTTATTAGAAATATACCATCATCTTCTAATGTATATTTCCATAACTCTCTACTTGTATCTTTACAGATTGTTATGTTACTATCCTTATCAATTTCTACTAACACACCAAATCCATTTGGAAACATACCTTTCATTACATTGTATATCTTCTTTGTGTCAACTCCATATTCATCCCTAAGTTTATTAAACAATACACTTAATACCTCTGTATCAGTATCAGTATTAAATACATGTCCCTCATATATCTCTAAATATGTTTTAACACTAGCAAATTCAATTGCAGTACCATTGTGAACATAGTATCTATCATTATAGAATATGGGATGTTGATTCTCAAATGTATTATCCCCATAAGTTGATTTCCTATGATGTAATACAAAGAAATCTGATTCTATATTATGGAGTTTCTCCATCTTCTTCTCAAACTTCTCCTGTTCCTTATCATACGATTCTTTATCTATTGCAATCATCTCAATAGAGCCAATGCTTACTCGTTTAGTTGTCCTCTCATCGGATAACTTCTTTTCACTCATTTCTTCTAATCCATATAAGAATTTCTCCATATAAAGTTTATCATTCTGTTTATATAGAATACCAACTCCATCATCTCCTCTATGGATATTGGACACAGCAGCATCTATCATATCTCTTGCTTTAATTCGTCTTCCTTCATATATTATTATTCCACACATTCTAATCTTCCTTATACTTATTCACTTCCGAAATCTTCCATATAATCTTCTTCTAATCTCTTATCAAACTTTCCATACATTCTTATTTCCCTCTATCCTATCTTGATAATAATCTCTTATCTCCACTTCCCACAACTTTATATTTTCCCTGTTCATTCTTATCACCAAATAATATATCTTGATAATAGTCTCCTCCACCATCTGGTAAGAAAAATCCTATTGTCTCATATTGCCATATACAGTTATGACAAATTGAACCCTCATTGTTACATTTATTATGGTATCTACAAGTCATATCAATACCTAACTCACTATTTATTCTATCACCTCATACATTCTTATCTTCTCCTACTCTATCTAGATTTAAGATTCTTAATGGTTAGTGTTGCTTTATTACCTTCTCGTTGTAGTAATATTAATCCTTCTTCTGGTTCGGTTAGTATCCAATCATCACCTAACATTATCTTATCTAATAGATGTATTACTTCCTTCTCATTCATTCTATCTTCTCCATAATATGATGAAGACTATATTCATAAAGTTTTTCGTTCATTTCATTATAAACATAATTACTGCACCGTTTATAAACAGCATAACTTTCTATAACAATATCACATTTTTTGTCTGTTATTATAGTTTTTGGGTCAATCCAAAGTGGTATCCTTAATTCAAATATTGCTGTTTTACTAAATATATATGATTTTAATTCTTCTTTTTTCATTCTATAACATCTCCAAAGCAATAGTCGAATAACCAATCATTCCAACATCCACATTTAGATTTAGAATATAATCTTATAAATTCAGGGTGTTCGCTATGTGCTATAACATAACCACTATTATCATATGGGGGATATGTTCTATATTTCTTATAAAACTCCACACGTTCAGCGAATGATTTAAAAGCAAAAAGAATACCTGTACCATACATATTAAGTCCTAAGCTCTTTCTTTCTTCTATCAATTCCTCTTTTGTCTTAAACATTTATATCACATCCTTGAAGCAGTAGTTGAATAACCACTCATTATAAGGTTTTGTCTGCTCCATATATTTACTAACTAATTCAGGGTGACTATAATATAAATCTTCATTATACACACCACCTAACTTGTAGTTTCTCTGTATATGTTTTGTAGATACCCTATATTTCTTGTAGAAATCACAAGCAGATTTGACATTATCAAATCTAAATCCCTGTATGGCATCGTAGTTACTACCTCTTTCCACTTCGTCAAACCACTCTACTTTTCCTCTTAACGGCTCTGGTATTATCATATCTAATAACTCCATAATCTTAACCCATTATAAATCTATCAAGTTCCAAGTAGTAGTCTAATAATTCATCTTCATCATCTACCACTTCTTTCTTATACTCTCTTCTTCTAGATGATAATATACTTTTCACTTTCTTTATCATTCTATCACCTTCACCGAATACACTTCAAATTTACTATCATATCCTTCCCTTCTACTATATGTATTTTTCAGATTTGGTATATCCTTCTCTGCTCTCCGTTTGGTTTTATACAAATCACTTGAATAATCCCAACTTGAACCATCCCAGAAACTAGATATTTCTCCATATATCTTATAAATCTTCATTCTATTCTCTCCTATCCTTCCTATTACCCATAGTATCTACTAGATTATTCTTAACTAAACCATAATACTTTAATAGTGATAATGTAGATACAGGTTCAAATCCCCACACGTCGACACCTACATTAATAATCGGTGTATCACACCCATCTAAAAACTTATGTTTCCACTTATTATGGACATGACCACAAACCACAAAATCACAGATAGGGATTTCTTCAATAGTTTTAGGTGGGTGATGCTGTACAAAGACATCCTTACCACCAAAGTACATCATACACTTTCTAATATAGGTTTTTGTTCCATTGTTAGAATCATGGTTGCCTTGAATATGGACAATATCCCCATTTAGTATCTTCTCAAAATGCCTACCTACTCCCTTAAATGCAAAATCTCCAACATGATAGAGTAAGTCATCTACACCCACTACACTATTATATCTTTTGATTATAGTTTCATTCATCCATTTAGTATCTCTATCTTTTATCTCTTCAGTTTTCCAGATAACATCTCCTTTCTCATTTATAAAATAATCTCCCTCTTCACTAAATGGACGGTTAGTATATGCTATAATATTAGAATGTCCAAAATGAAAATCGGCAGAAAAGAATATCTTGATAAATATCACCTCCTACTCATCGTCTCTCCACATAAGATTGTGGATATAATCATCTATTAGATACTCTTCATAATCTTTATCTTTCATTTTATCAAATCCTTATTTTCGTAGATATTGCCTATGACTTCCATTTTATCTCTTTGCTTTAAATTATTACTTTTATTTCTAACATCTTCTTTCTTTGGTGAATTAAACTTTAGGATTAAATCAAAACAAAACCTTGCTTGTTTCTTATCCCAAAATATAATACCATACTTCTTTAAATGTTCATTAGCATAATATAATATATCCCTCTCATATATCTCCTTCCCGTTCTTATCTTTTAGTCCAGTGTAGAATACTATATCAATATCTTCTATCTGTTCTATTTCCGAATTTATATCTGAAATGTAAATAGTTCCTGTTTGGTCTAGAATGATACCTTTAACCCACCTCTTTTCTTCTTTATCCCATGCTCTAAACTTTATTTCTCTCATTACAACCAACCACCATCAAGAGCCATAGATAGATATCCATTAACATTAGCAGATATACCTAACCTTTCTCTATACTCAAATTGAGTTTCTCTTGGAAATTTAATATCAAAGTATTTGGATATATCTTCACAAACATCAGCATTCCACATACGGAATATCTTGTTAATACCATACCTCTGGTTAACCATTAGATTTCTTGTTAATGTTAGATAATTGGTTAATCTACTACTTTTCAATATCTCCAACATGGGATTATTACTCTTAATGTGAGATGATAATGCCATTACATATTCTACAATAAATTCATAGAATGTAAGTAATGATGGGGTATCAATTAATCTAACCTCCATAGTTAATGGTTTAACCATTCTATGTCTATCTTCACTTGAAGTAACAGGACGACTTAATATTAAATCTCTATACTTATTATCCCCGCTAGTTAAGTTTATGAAACCATCTTTTGTTAGATATGGTAATCCTATATGTCTGGAATTAACCATTCTACCAGATACCTCTAATGTGTTTGATTCAAAGTTCTTGGTATGATCTGCTAGAGATAACAAAAATGGATATATCCCCATAGCTTTGTTATAATATGGTGGTGCTGTCTTTCTTTGTGGGTAATTAATATGCACATGCATACCACAAGGAATATAACCATCATTAGATATATTCGGTGCTGGTACTAAAAATACATCATGTTTAGCAAATTCTTTAGATGCTTGTCTATATAATTTTATAGTCTCTTCTATAATAGCCTTTGGTGAACTTGATGGTGATGTCCTTATTTCCAATTGGTATGGATAGTAATCTCTATAAACATTATAAGGTAAGTTATCTAACACATCCTCTACCAAATCCATACGTTGTAATAGCTCTTTCCTGTGGGTATCGAATAACATAAGTTCTAATTCAACACCTGCTGTGATTTCCTCTCCTTTCTCATCAAACCAATCATCAAATTTAATTGTTCGTTCCATCCATTAATCCCATTCCTTTAAGGATTCTACCTAATTTCATCCTATTTCCATCCGTGTCTTTTATCTTTATCTTCTTTCTTCCAAATGTAAGTCCAACATCCTTAAACACTTTTCTAGCTTCTACAGGAATTTTAGCATAATATTCACCTTCAAAGCAGTAATACCCATTAATATGTGAGTAAGTTAAGTCAAGAGTTTCTCCTAATTCCTTTAGATTTTCATTAAAGGTAACATCATGTTTACCATCCAACATTGGAATATCTCCTACACCATCAATTAAAGTATCTACCATCTTATTTATCTCCTCTTTTGGTGATATTCTGTATTTAGTATACTCACTTTTATACATACCATCCTGTTTGGTGTCTTTGAATGTTGTCTTGTTTAATAACTTTACCAATGCATTATTTGAAACTAGTATAACTACTTCATTCTGTATTACAGATATAATAGTTTGGATTTGTTCTGGAATATTGTCATATGGCATAAAGAGTTTATATAATTTCTTTAATGAGCTATCAATGGTAGATATGTTGGTGTTAGTATTGTAGTTTCTGTTATTACAATTATATGCACTCCAAGTAGTTGTTGCTGGTGATTTCAATTTACCTATAGATTTCAACCCATCTCTACCTAATTCAAATATCTCATTAATATCTAAACTCTCTACCTCTACGTTAGTTAATTTCTCCTTATCATCATATGTATCTACTATATAGTCATCTTCAGATGCAAAGATTAATAATCCTTTATCCTCATCTTTATAATATTGGATAGGATTTCTATTATTCCTAAATAGATATAACTTCCTCTTGTCTTTGTCATATAACCAACAAGCATATCCACCATCTAATTCTTCTGACATCTTAATAATAGAATTCTTAACAGAAAATCCCTCATCATACCATTTCTGTATGAGAGCAACTATTATGTAAGAATCACATTCAATATCAGTTTCTATGTTATACTTCTTTACCAGTTCTCTATCATTAGATATAATACCATTGTGAGCTAGTATAAAGTTTTTGGTATTGAATGGATGATTATTGACATTTATATTAGGGTCACCACCAGTTTCCTGTCTGGTATGCATAAGGATTGTGTGTGTTTTATCTAAATACAATAATCCACCATTATCATTAAGAAATTCACCAATAGAATCTGGCATCTTAAATAACTCACCAGGTATTGTTTTATCTTTCACACCACAATCAGTATGGTAGTTACCACTTTTCTTTTCTATATACACACCCCAAGCATGTGTTCCCCTTTTCTCCATCTCACCGAGAAGTGAGATAGCATTAAGTTGTGTCTCCTCATCAAATACTTTTCTTCTATCTAACTGTATTATTCCTCCTATTCCACACATTTCTTTATCTCCTCTATAATAATAGGTAAGGATTCCCAAGGTATAAACAATCCATTAGTTGCACTATATCCTCTATCTCTTATTATTCTCTCTACCTTATTCATTTCTTCTCCAATTGGAATTTCATAGATGTTGCCCACGACTTCATAAAAGTGAAAATCACTTCCTCCACCACTATGACACCAATATGAACCCTCTTCATATTTAACAACTTCATTATGTTCGCCATCTAAAAGAATATCCCCTTCATATATCTCTTTCCCATTTTTATCTTTGAGCCCTGTATATTGTAACCATTCATAATTTCTATATGCTCTAAATATATCATCTATGTGCATTAAACCAGAACCAAGAGGTATTCGGGGAATAACCATCTTCTTTACTCCTTTGTCCCATGCTCTAAACTTTATCTCTCTCATTCTACATCTCCTAAATTCCTAATCTCCTCTATTGTAAAGCGTTTATTCTTTAAGTTTCTCGCAAAGTGTCTAACACCATGTACCATATTGTAGTATCGCTCTATAGTTGGCTCTTTGATACTCCAATAATGTAGCATCGCCATTGGATTAAAAATATGTTGATATCCCTTATTTACCATCTTATCAACGAACTCTCTGATATACACAAATTTCATAGGTGAGCCAGTCATTCCAACAAATTCAGTTTCATAATAGGGTTTTATCACTTTAGAGTAGATATTCTTTGCTTTCTCATAATCCACATTATCAATTATCTTACGTATCCTATTTATATCGACCTTATCAAATAAGTCTTTCTGTCTATCATTATATACAATACTAAATGAGTCTCTTACAAGACTTGTATAAAGTGAAACCATAGCAGGAGATACTAACCAGAATGATGATGGTGTTCTATATTCTAATCCATGCGGTTGTATTCTATATTTACCTGCTTGTCCATACCACTCTCTTCTCACTACTTCCTCTTTACCATGTGAAAAACATACAGACATAATACCAGGTATAATATCTAATACCTTTAATAAATCCATCATTCTATCTACATCTTTCATCTTCTTCATATATATTAAGTCGTCGAACCCAAGATGGATATGTCCACCTGAAAACCTAATATTAAATTTCTTACCATCTGGATATTTAATCTTTGGTGAATCATATATACAACTATCTGGTGAGCATCCAAACCTAAAACACTCTTTGTCACATCCTTCCATGTCCTTAAGATTTACTTCAATAGAGCCAAGTGGTGCAAATTCTATATCCCTTTTACTATATTTACTTATTGCTTTACTGTATGCTGCCTCAAGACATCTCTTTATATTTCTTGCAAAGATTTCTCTACAAGCATGTTGCATAGGATTAATCTCTGCTTGTACTCCATCAAAGAATATACTCCCATATCCATATGATACTGTTTCCTTATTTTCTTTAGATGGTAAAACTTTATCTGCTGGTATAACCTCGTACTTATCTTTCACTTTACCATAGATAAAGAATTCTGGGTCGCCACCTATAGTTGGTACTGTTTCCTTCATTTACATTCTCTCCAATACATATTATCATTTCCTATTAACATTTCTTTCTTATCCAAAAAGTAGATAGCACCCTCATCTTCCATATTTACTATTTGCATACATCTATCAGATGCTTTTACAGCGTTAGAGTCACTATAGATGATTACATGTGAGCATCCACTAATACCAGTGAAATATGTGTATTTCATCATCACAATAGATGGCTCCCCCTAAATAAACTCCCATCATAACCTAATGACTCACTAATTATAATTGACTTATCATATCCTTCTTGGTACTTGTCAGATATGATTATTATTTCCTCACCAACATCACTATGATTATATGAAGCTATATACTTCCCTGCTATTAATTTCATACAACATTCACCATATTAGATTGTAGAGTTGATTTAGTAAGCCTACTCGCTATTAACCACCTAACACTATCAAATCTATCTATAAATCTATTCTCATCAGTTGAAGAATTACCTATATATCCCTCTGTATCTATCATATCTGTTATTGGATAGAATACAGGACTATTGTAATCTATCATACACATGATATAATTATAATACATTAAACATTCAAATGAAGTCATACCATACTTGTTATAAGCCCATTTTGAGAATGCATTTAATATTCTATCTTTCTCCTCAACACAACTCCCTCTTATATCATTTAACTTTCTAAATAATCTTGGATGCAGAATACGAAGTTTTACTCTCTTATCTATTATAAAATTAATTTCATGGAGAGTTGGTTTATCTAAATTCATACCTCTATCTTCCTTGCTCTATTCTCATTTATAATTTTAGTATTACCTTTTATACTATTTCTATTAACCATTATAGATGGTGGTATTTTAATATAAAGTAAGTTACCATATCTAGTATACTTAATCTTGTAGATAATACCTCTATATTTGTCAGTAGTTAAATCTCTACTCTCCTGATTAACTTCTGCTATATCACCTATGTTCCATACCATTTATTTCCCTAATCCTTTTTATACATTTCTTCATAAGTTTTTCATATCCATCTATTCTACTATCAAATTCATCAACATCTTCTAATTTCAGTAAGAGACCAATTGAATCTTCATGTATAGATTCGTAAGCATCCAATTCCATTAGAAATACTTTTATTATACCTATATCCGTAAAGTATCCCCAAGAATTTCTGAACGATTCTTCTCTAGAATATACTATCTCCCCATCAATTGATAATACATATCCATTATCAGTTCTTGATAATCTACCTTTCTTCATTTCAATGTTTGGTTGAAGACCAGTGGTACAATATACATCAATTACTTTACCCATTGTTAAATCTATCTGTTTAGTTGTCATTTCTAATCCCTTTGTTTAGATACTAATACCATACATTCTAATTCATTATCCTCTTCCCAGATGATATAATTGTTTGGATTATTGTGGTAAAGTCTAATATATCCATCAACTGTGACGGTTGCTTTTAATCCTTTAACTCTAAAGTCTATATCTGCATATTTAATATCTATAGCTTTCTTAGATTTAACTATATTCATATCATCTACAATACAATAGCCAATTTCAAGTGGTTTATCACCACCAGGTATACTCTTAATATATGGAGTTGCTATATTCTTCTCTAGATAACTTATCATATTAGTTAATGTTTCATATTTCATTATTTAGCCTCATAATCCTTACAATCATTATGTTTATTCTTTACCTTTGGGGTTGTAATACCAACTAAATATTCTTCATAGTAGTTATTAACTACCTTACAACTCATATTACACATTTCATCAATACCACCTACTACACCTCTATGGTGTTTACAATCTCCACAATACACTTTATTCATTCTATCACATCTGCAAAGCAGTAATCAAACAACCAATTGTTCCACTCTTTGTCCCCCTGTTCTTGCCACTTGTCAAATATTTCTTTATGATACTTTTGCATAGATTCTATAAACTTAAACTTTGTATGTATATCATAACAGTCTGGCATTCTATACTTCTTATAGAATATATATGCTTCTTTGATATCATAATCATCAAATAGAAATCCATCCTTATCACATTCAAATTCTACTATGTTATCAACTATATTATCCTTTATTATCCTATAATCTCTCCTTCTCCCTCTTAACGGACTTCCTTCATTCATTCAAACACCTTCCTAATATTTTCCAACTCCACAATCTCAACTTCATCATTGGCTTTCTCATAATCATTTTTAGCATACTGTCTGTCTATGCTTAATAGATATCTTATCAATCTAATCTGCTCATCTGTAAATATGTTAGATAGATTACCTATCTCTTTACTAATTTTAGATAGGATATCATCATCCTCTTGCATAGTCTGTTCAGCAATTAATACTCTATCATATAAATCATGAATACCCATAAGCTACACTACCACCTAATTTACTTACTAATTGCCAATCTGTAACAACACCATGTCCATTACCACCTTTATATGTTTCTGGAAAATATTTTATAGATGCATTATCTAACTTTATACCAATATCTTCATTAATAAGTCTCTTTACTCTAAGCATAGAATCTTCTGATGATTTTGCCATAATATAGAATTCAATGGTAGTATAACAGATTCTCCACTTATATGCATCCATTACTTATCAAGCTCCTTGGATATTACCCCAAGAAAAGATGTAGTTACATCTATTAGTGCTACTATTATGAATATCAACGAATCAAACTCCACATTCCTAGCTACAGCACAAACACTCAAATATATTATGGTAAATATCATATTCACATCTCATATATATCTAATCTTTTCTCATGCACATCGTAACAGAATGCACTCAATCCATATCCAAAACCATTAAAGCTACCACGCCAATACAATTTTACCTTATTAGGATTGAATATCTTCTGGTAACCATCATCTCCTATCAATAATTTTATACAAGCTATATAATTACCATTACTCAATATAGATATCTCATCATTTTCCTCTTCATATTCCTCTTCGTTATCATCATCAACATAATACTCTTCTTCATCATCATCCCAATGTTCTTCTCCTTCACCAGTATATAACGAGCCACGAACACCATCAGTACCATACCATTTAAGAATAATATCCCTATAAACTTTTATTGCTGCCTTATAATCAACTTCATTAATAATCCTATATATTTCTCGCTTATCAATTTTATCAAATAGTTTATTAACATCTATATTATCATCAGCATTCATTATATAACAATCTCTTGCTATACCATACACCAGAGATACTAATATAGGACTACTTATCCAAAATGGAGATAATACATTATACCAGAATGTTGGTGTCATAGTATCCTCACCAGTTATATTATAATCTCCTGCACAACCTATTCCTATTTCTCTTCTTACCTTTTCTTCATCACCATGTGATAGACAGACACCAAGTATTCCCAATATATAATCCATAGTCAAGCATAGTTTATCACCATTCCCCTCATTATCAACCGAGAATCCCAATCCATTAGATAATATTCCAATACTAGATGTAGTAGTAAGTATCTTATCATTACTCTTAATAGATGCTGATGATACTAACTCATATTCATTATTATTAACCACACTATTCTCAACTACCCTACCTATTTCACCACCAAAACTATTAGCTACATCCTCTCTACAAGGATAATTATCATCATCAATATTTAATCTCACTATTGGATATTTAGATAGCATTAATTTATGTGTAACTTTCCTCTTATAATATCTAAATACTTCTGCCTTTCCAGTTAGATTTGGTCTAATATCACGCATATTATATCCACCCATACATATATTTTAGTTTCTTCACTTTATACCACCTACTTAATCTATAATCATATTCTACTATATCATTTTCTTTTATCTTCTCATACTTATTAGATGTAAAGAATGTATCATCATCTCTATAAAATCTCACCTTAACAATCCCAGGTATGCTTCTATTAGATGTACCATTAGTAAATATTAGATATCTATCCATACCTATTATAGGACTTCTCACCTTCAATACATCCGTCCTCATTGTCCTTCTCCTTTAGCTTCCCCATCTCTTTATTCATCTTTCTTATTTGCCTTTTGGAAAATGTTGGACCACTAACCTGATAATTGGCAAATATCATTACAAATGTCCATGTAACCAAACTAATGACTATAATAATACTACCTATTAATATATCTACATTCATTGCCAATAATACACCTGTAATCATACCAGCAATACCACCGAGAAGCAACATAATCATCATTGCATCAAATATTCCTTGTCTCATTCAATCACCCAAACGCAATATCATTCGATACCTCACCATTCTTAAGTAGATTATACTCATTTCCTATGTGTTTAAGTGCTTTACTCTGTATTCGTAAGAGTGTTGCTATTTCAATTGGTGTAAGTTCGTCTGTTATTCGTTTGATAACATCCAAGTCATTCTTGTCCCCTGCATTATCACATTCCACATTTATCTTAGACATTCTATCTGCTACATCAATCATATCTATATCTAACTCTTCAAATATATCCTTCTTCTCACTCATATTCACTTCCTCATATCCATCTTAAAACAAATCTCTAGATAATCCCTTACCTTTATCAAATCCAGTCTCATATATCTCCTGTATGATTAATTCTAATGTAAGATTATCCTTAGATTCTACTGCTGCTTTTACCCTTCTTATATATCCATCCATTGGTCTCATATTTATCACCTCCTTCTATATTATATATCCAACATCTGTATCATTATCATATATCAAATCACACCTATCAATATAAGCATTATAATCACTAGATAAAACTATCATCAACTTATCTTCACCTTCAATATAAGTGTCAGCGAGAATATAATAAGACATTTGCATAGAAGTATCATACCATTCCCATATTTTCATTTTACTCACTTCTCTACTCTACTTTTAAGATATGATTGTAATGAATTGGATAGATGCTCATAGACTGTACTACTTGCCATTTGGTATATATCCCAATCTACTATCGGTTCTGCAGTAAGTCTAGGTGTTAATACCTTACCAGTATTAAGAGATATTAAACCATATAAGTTATTACCAATTTCACATAGCATATACAACTCACCCCTTTCTTCTATCTTAAATATACTACCCAACTCAAATGAATCTATTCTAGTTTCTCCAGTAGGTAATTCCATAGCTTCTTCCATAGGTAATTCAGGAGAATCATCTTCAATTGTGATATAACCATGATTTATTAATCCTTCAGTAACACTTTCTAATCTACTTGTTGGTATTCTATATCTATCATAATCTCTTGCACCACCCATATTAAGTTGATAATATGGTAATAATACGTGAGGTAACACACTATCCCTACTTGCTGGTGAATGGATTTTCACAATAAACATTAAGAAATCAGGATGAATAGTCGCAAGTGATTGGACACTTGTATCACTATCCTCATAATGTCTAAATCTATCTGTTAGCCAAGCACTCAATTCTTCCATATTCATAATTATCTTTTCCTTTTATCTACTCGTATGTCTACATTAGATATACAAACATCCTTTTTAGCTCGTCTTAATGCTAGTGCTCTACCACAAAAACCATTTACTTTATCCACATAAGGACAATTCGCTGCTAGACATACTTCCGTATCTACTTGTGCCATATTCTCACCTCCTTCTTACATTCATAGTATCAATGGCATAGATTCTAAATCATTATAATTATATTCATGTCCACATTCCATACATACAAAGAAATCTCCTTCCTCTAGAATATGTTTAAATCTCCTACCATTACATCCTTTTTGAAAACAAATACCATAATAGATGTTATTCAGTATATCCTCTTTACTTCTCATTATCCCACATCACTTTCTTATCTATCCTCTTAATATATTCAAAGCTGATTCAGGCCAGTAAGTATCAGCACCCCAGTTAGGAGTTTTAGATTGCATCTTGTAACATTCTACTATATCACCATCTAATGATATTTCAGGTGTTGCCCAAGTAGATGCTAGAAATACATAAGTATCTCCTTCCTTCACTGGCTCTCCATCCTTGTAGATATCACCACCAGTGAACTCCCAATCACTCTCTAATCCAGCTGATGCTATACTTGGTTTTCTCTCTTTAATTAGTCTTGCTGCCTTGTCCCAATCAAATACTTTTGATTCATTTCCTCTACTTGCTTCTCCCATAGCAAATGCACTTATACTATCCATTCTCTTATCACTCTCCTTATCTACTTACCACCACAATGATTACAGATACCACTCTCATCGTAATCTAGTGGTTTACCACACTTTCTACAATATCTATTATTCATTTTAACTTCCTCTTAAGTAGGCTATTATTACATAGATAAGTCTAACACCATGCCCTTCCTAATAGAAAACCAATCACTAAACAGATAACCATTATTACTAACTCTTTATTAGATATATCCAATTCCCTATTCATTCTTATTCCTGCTCTTTACTTTCACAATAACCATCAACTGATAATACCACACTCATAAGGGGGCATCTACCATTCTTATTATGAATACAAGATATCTCCTTACATTCACTAATACTCGTCATATATATCTTTATAACCTTTTCCTTTTAGATATTCTATCAAACAATTCATAAATCTATGCTCTTCTTCACTCACACTTAACACTTCCTTTTCTATATCTAATGCGTGATTGTCTATCAGTTAATACAAACTCATCTGTTGGGCCTGAATAGTAGAAATATTTACTATCTTTTGGATAACCACTAATAGATTGTGCAACTATATTATCAATTCCATTAACAATATCAATTCCATCAACTATAACTCTACAAACTTCTCCTTCCCATTCCTCATTATCATTGTTTCCTTCTATTATGAGGATTAAATCCCCTATCTTCACTTTTGGGTTATCATGTTTCATATATCTATGTCCATCTTCACTTATGCTTAACACTTCATTTTCCATATTTAATCTGTCCTCAAAATCTTCATTTTAAGCCGATTTCACCTACCCCCCTTGGTGTTACTATCCAGCAACATAGTTCGTGCCTTTAAGGGCTACTACAAGCGTTCCTCAGTGATGTTTTAAGCCTATCCTCCACCCCCATTTACACATTCTACAACTATCTTAATTTTATCACCATATTTTAGGTTGCTTAACACTTTATTTAGTTTATGGGCATCATTATTTGGAGATATAAATGTTTTATTAATCTCTTGATTATTACTAATGATTGTTAAAGCACCATACATACTACATTCCAATAGATACTCTTTCCCTTCTACAATGTTAGATATATTAACTTCCATACATCTAATAAACTCATCTTTAGTCATTAGATATTCAACATATCCCTCTGACTCACCATTAGAGTAATCACTGAATAGATAATCTAATACACTTGTACTCTCTCCTTTACCAAGTACCATTATATTACCATCAACCACTGCTATTATACTATTGATGTCAGTTTCATTTATGTCGTATGGCTCCATTACCAGATATAACTGCCTCAAATACTCATTCACTTTCTTTCTCTTATTCATTTACTAATCTCTCCAACTATAATCAGGTGCAAAGTCATTCATATCCACTTCAATAGTACAAGAAGCAGTAGTTGAGAATTTCTTTTTACACCTCGGACACTCCACTTCTACTTCACACTCTCCTTCTACTTCTACCATTACAATCCACATTCCTTTAGTCTTTTATCTATATCTTTCTTTTCTTCATCTGGTAGGCTATCCCAATAATCCATTAGAATATTGTATGCTTTTTTATAATCAGCGAAATCCCATATATTCGGTTCTACATTCTCTCTTTCTACCATACTCCAACCTTCAGTTTATCAATACATTCAGTACAATAATCGTTAGAACCACATTGAACACCAAACTCATTAGATATATCCTTCCCACATTTACAACACTTACTACCTTCTTTCATTGTCCCCATCATTATCATTCATTCACCTTCTACCTCTACCATATCTATTCACCTAACATTTGTCTAATCTCAAATATCACTATACCTATACCCTTTTTAGATAGTTGCCAGGTACCATTAGCTCTATCTTGGAATGTCCATTCTAAATCTTTGGATGGACAGCCAATAGCTCTACACATACTATAATGTTGTTTGGATACAGGTAATTCTTCCTTAACATACTCTTCAAGTAATATATTCTTTACTTCCTCAATATCATCAGTATCAAATTCTCTTTCACCAAAACATGATACTATACCTAAATGTGTCCCACCTTGTATTCTCATATCATTCCTCCTCTTTATTATACAATTCTCTTATATAATTAGCTATATCCTTATTATTAAATTTATAACAATCCATTATATCAGCACTACGGAAACCATAGAAACTATCTTTTGTTTCACTAAATAGTATCTCATTTAGTATTATTGCAATTGCTGGACTCCTTGATAATCCAGCGTAACAACATACATAGATATTATGTGGATTTAATGTAGATAGTCTTTTCCCAAGTTCTATAATATATTTAGCAGTTTGTTCTGTTATGAAACCGTAATTACCTTTGGATTCATCATCAAATATAAATGAATTCACCTTTGCATACTTCATTTTAATAACTGGATACTCATTCCTATCATGGTGTTGTATCTGTATAATCATTGTATTATTCTTATCTAACTCATCCTTACTCCTATACAAATCTGGTATGGATAGAATATTTATTCTATGATGTTTCACTTTATTCACTTCCTCAAATGTGTTCTAATCCGTTTAGTCTGTAATCTCCTATTTAGATGTGTATCCTTATATCCATCTTGGTATTTATCACTCTTTGATTTAGTATATCTAACGATACCCTGCTCTACATTCTCAATGTACTTATTCCTATACCAAATGAATACTGAAAGTAAAGTTTTCATTATATCTCCATTCCTTTATAATCACACTTAATATCTCCACAACCAAGTATCTTCTTACCACCTAATGAATACCAGATACTTAATCCTTTACCACATTTAGGACATTTATCCATATCTATCTACCTCCTTATAGTAATAACACAACAATACCAATTAATATCAAAACATTATTAACAATATCTAACTTATTCAAAAGTTGATACTCTGGTATATTATTGTATATACCATCAGTTATAGCAGTTAAGTTTGCTATAATATGAATTACACAACCCAACATTAACCAACATATAAGTATTGTTTTCCACATAGATATTTTACTCCTGTACAAACACAATCTCTATAATATCTGGTATAGTAATCTTCTTCTTACGCATAGATATCTACCTCTTTAATAACTTATGAAAGGCATATGCTACAATCGAAATGAAAGTAATCATAGAGCCCAACACTAACAAGAATTCTATTATCTCACTCATAGATACTATCTCCTTTCTTTATAGATTACAACCACATACCCAACATTCTTCACTCTCTTTTTGGTTAGGCATTTTACAATCTGGACATATCTTCATTTTCTTCATAGGATATCTACCTCCATAATAATATTACATTTCCATATTCATTAGTTTGTTTATTGCATTTATGAATTTAGGTATATACTTGACATCAATAGAAATACTACTATGCTTTGAGTATGTTTTAGTCCCAGATTTAAAGTTATTACTTTTCCCATCTTTAAAGTCAGTTTTGACTATCTGAATATATGGATCTGAAGTCATCCTAACTGCTACCCCATATTCACTTTTTGTTGGTTCACTTGCTATTATATATGTCTCTTCTATTTTCCCTGCCATGGTTAATATCTCACTTATCTTCATTTCTTATCACCTCCTTTTACTCACTTTCTCCTATTCCCATACCATACTTACCAAACTCACCCACACACCAAATACAATGACAACATGGTGAAAATAGTGATTTATTCTCATTTGGTTGCTTATCATATACAGTAGATGTGTTATTATAGCTAATAGATAGATATGTTTTCTTTGTTAGTGGTATTCCCATTTCATATGATACATTACCACTCTCAAATCCGTATATAGATGTATTGTTTATGTTCACTACTTTCATATCTATCTTAATCCTTTTATGTATCTAAATAGCATCATTAGTTGCTTTCTTTTCTTATCCCATTCGTGCATACCATCACCATATCACTTACTCTTTTCACTCTCTAACCAAGTTGCTATTTCTTTCCATTCCTTACCAGAAACTACCATACTACAAACTCCTTATACAATCATTACACAACCAGATATACTTACCTTTATAGAGAATATAATCACCATCATCTGCTTCCTTTTCTCTATCACACAAGTTACACATATTAGTTTCCATATATATCTAATGCTCCACTACTGTTATCTTCCATGTTGGGTAATCAACTTCAATGAGTTTTACATCCATTCCCCTAGAACCCCATAGAAGTATTATCTGTTGCTCAAGTGTCTTATATTCCTCATCATCCATTTTAATCACTATCTAATCTACTCTTTAAGCCTAGTTCCCTAAACTTCATTCCGTTGGATACAACACCTATTATGTATTGCATTTCCCCAATATCTTCTCTGGAATTTACACTACCTGCTACTATACATCCATCCATTTCTCACCACCTACCTTATAATCAATTAGATACTCTTTCAAGCAAAGTATCTACTTTCTTTTCTATATCGAACTTGGTATATGATAGTAAGATAATAGGTTTACCACTCTCCAGATTATATATATCTAACCTACACTTACCACTTCCATCAGTGGATATTATATCTTTATACACTCCACCACCACCTATGGTTCAAAGTAATCATCTGGTTTTACTATTTTTACATAGGCATTACACTTTTCATTAGTGCAGGAAGTAAACTCTATACTCCCTATACCATTACTTATTTTAGCATAGTATATTACACCTTTCTTACATAGAGGACACAAACTGCCTACATTCTCAAAGTCTTTAGTCATATAATCTATCATCACCTATTCTCTATTAGTTACCAATTCCCCTATAATTCTATTACAAGAGTTACAACTAATTATTCTTTTATCTACCCTAAACTCAACCTCCCCACAAATACACTTAAGAAATGCACAGTTAATTATGATATTCTGTTTAGCCACATTTTCTCCCTTCATTATTCTACTCCTGTTTTTGGTTTTCCACATTTAGAGCAGATGCTTAAGCACTTACCATCTACCATTTTAAGTATAGTAGTACCTTGCTCTTTGCATCTACATATGTCCATTTTACTCCCCCTTTACTCTAAACTTTATAAACCAGATAGTAAGAAGTGTAATCCCTACTACCAACACTATTATTTCATTCAACATATTTTATCTACTCCATTAAGCACTAATCCATATCGGCTTTTAGATTAGATAAGCATTAAGAGTGGAGATACCGAAACCAATTAAATCTACCATATATGTAGATGTCCTAAATTTCACCTAATCTATGTATCTACCGTAGATAGCACTTTAAAGGTAGAATATAGGGATACTTTAATCAACGAATGATAAAGCATTTTACCAATGTGGATTTCCACTTGTAGTATCCCTATGTGGGTTATACTAGATGTATAACTATTTCTTGTATAACCCTTTTGTGCCGACTTCTGTTAATAGGAAGTTAGCCTGATGCACTTTATCACCAACAGCTACTTTGCCGTTTCCGTGAAAACCTATACTACCAGTGGAGAAAGGATTTTTCTTTCCACGAGTGTCTAGGTCAATGCTTTCGGTAACTTTCCCATCAACTTTTACGTCAATAGAAACTCCCACATACATCACTCCTTTACATTTTCTTATTTAAGCATATTCTAGTGTTCGTTTTAGAACTCTATATAAACTAGAATACACATGGGGAAGATGATAGAAACCCATTACTATTTATTCCACAATAAGATAGTAACTCTAATATTCTCCATCTACTATATATTTAGCATCATATATACTAAACTTGTAATGCTCTACTAGATGTGTTATTGCTTCCACTCTATTCATTTTATTCACTCCTGATAATCTCTTTTAAGGTAAGAGGCAGGTAAGGAGAACACTCACACATTAGGTAGTGTTTTAGGGAATCGAACCCTGAAATATCTATAAGAATATTAGATATAAACCCCCACGGGACTAGATTACTCCTCACCATTTTTCGTAGTCAGCGAAGTCATGTCAATAGTATTTAAGCAATATTAGATATACCTTTTAGTACATATATCTATAATACCCATGTAATTCCTTACCATTGAATAGCATACCACTCATATAAGGCTCTACTACCACTTTACGCAGTATCTTGGGTATCTTTTCTACTACCATCACCGTAGATGCCCCACGGGCTGATAGTATCTTTACTCCCTTTGGCTTTATCATTTTATATCACTCCATATAATCTGTTTTACATCCACATAATACCTATATTATGCTTCTGTTCCTCGCACTTATGTTCAGTATACTCACTTTCTGGTATAAACTCACAACAAGCAGGACATTGAATATGTCTTTCCTTTCTACCTGTTTTAGGGTTTATAAAGATATGTTTTCCCATATCCATCGTCTCCATAATCTTCATTTTAAAGCGATTTAAGGTTTACCCCTACCTATACTATCTGGGACAATAGTTCGTGCCTTCTACCCCCTTTAAAATCAATCCTCATGGATGATTTAAGCATATCCTCGGTATGTATTTACTCAATAAGTTGCATATTGTCATCTATGCTATCAAAGTAATCATCCATCACTTTATTATAGTAATTCTGCCCTTGTTCATGTTTCCCTATTGTTTTAAGCTCGATATTCCCCTCTATGAAATCCCGTAGTATCAATCCACAATAACCACATAGGTGATATTCTATTGGAGAATCTTTATTAGATACTATGGTATCCTCACTATCTGGGTATATCTTCTTGCATCTATCACATTGTATATTCACTCATTTCACCTCCTTTTACTAACTCCTTTATATTATCTTGTCTATATAGATATATAACTCTGGATATGAATCAAACTCCTTAATCGTTCCATTCACATTATCTATTAACTTTAATGACTTCATATTCACTCACTTCCTTAACCCAACTTATAGTATGATTCTACACACTTTCCTATTGCCCAAATAGCTACACTAACTGCAATAGTAGCACCTAATACATCACCTATTTCTATTATCATTCACTCACTTCCTTACTACACATTTATAGTATCCTTAATGTATCCTTTCATAAATCCTTGATGCTTTACCAGATAATATAACCTTATCACCGAGTTGAAGTTTAGGTAATACGATTTGAATAGTATTTATATCTGCTTTATATAAATCACTCATTACTTACACCACCATTTACTCCTATTCTACTACATATTTTAGATATTCCTTATCAGATATATCCCCATTCATGTAGTCTATTAGAATATCTTTCATTCTACCCCGTTTAAGCATTTCTATCTATCTCCTTTTAATATAACATTTGATAATCTCTTTACCACATTTAGCACATCTATATACATCTTCTGAGAATACATAGACTAATTCATGGTTACACATTTCAATCACTTTAGGATATATAATGCTATCATTATTATAGATGCCATAAACAATACATCTAATATTACCTGCATTACTACAAATTTATCGTCATTGTTCATTTCAATCACTTATCACATATCTATTTTCTTGCTTACAATCCATACAGGTGGCATACAAGCACAATTCACCTGTCTTTTTACTTCTACCTATGTGAAATGATAGATTACTATTGTGTCGTTTAGCAAAGTCTAATACACTATTTATGATTAGCATTTTAACCACTCTACTTTTTTACTTTTACATACCTAGTTCCTGCAATACTAATAGATGGGTAATACCAATATTCACTCCCATCTTTACATACTATTTTAATAGAGTGTTTATTCAACCTAATATATTCTATTATATCACTAGGTTCAACATCCACCATTGCTTCTTTCTTTATATTCATTTTAATCACTATGATTTAAGCACTTACTATATCCACTTTTACAGGCAAGGAATAAATCATACATACTCATAGTGGAAACCAATTAGTATAAACTATTTTGGCTTATGGTATCCTATACTCACCTGTATTTTACATCTATGGTAATAAGCACTATCTGATTAGATGTTATCTACTATATTATGAAACATTAAGGTATGTATAGGTTTATAGATTGCTAGTAAATTCACTCTACGATTATCCTTTTTATTACCGTTTAAGTGATGGACATCATAGTTATCAGGTAGATTAGTATCTTGTTTTACTATCCTTCTATGTTGCATTTCCAAGCACGTTCTAATCTTACCTTTATCTTCCACTAACCAATACTCATAAATATAACCATTCTTATCGTACTGGTTAAGCAACTCTATGTATTTCATTTCAATCACTATCCTTTAAGCACTTACTATATCGGTTTAGGGAATAGATTAAGCACTCTTCCGATACCAATTTATTGGTTTGGTATTACCCAACTTATCCGTTACCCCTATCTACCGTAATAAGCACTATCTTACAATCTTTTACCACAGTTTAAGCACCTGCGATAAGATGCTTTCCAGATACTACCACAGTTATGACAGATACGTATCTTACTTAACTTACCTTTAAGCAGATATCTACTTTCCTTTTTCAGCATACTATCACTATCTCTTTTAACCTACACTACATTACTTCATACTCTATCCTTTTACCAATATCTTCAATACCTTTATTAGCATAGAATAGGATATCTTTTAATGCTTGTGGGGTGCTAGTTTCTAGATAACATACACTATCTATGTTACCATATTCACTACCAATTACCTTTATGAATACTTTATCCATAATATCACTATCCTTTTAAGCAATCCTTATTACACATTTTAATCATCCTATAAATCGTATTTACCAGATACCACATCACCAATGTAATCCATATCTGGTTTATTACAATCACATTTAGGTAGTATGGACATTTCATCCACTAGGAATATTCTCTTACAATTATTGCATTGGTACAATTCACTCATATTATCATCTATCCTTTTAAAGCATATCTTGTAGTAGATTTAATAGATATCTACATTCATCTTCTGAAAACTCATTAGAGATTTCATCATATATCTCCATAACTTTATCTTTATTCACTATTTCACTATCCCTTTATACAGGAATATATAATCCAATATCCAGATATACTTTTGTTATGTTTTCCTGTATTCTAATAACAACATCTTCAGGTATATCATTTATTTCACGTGGATTATCTATTATTTGTTTTAATAGAAGACTCACATCTATTAATAGTCGTTCCCTTTTATCCATGATTCCACTATCCTTTTACTGATTACTTAAAGACGTAATGACACATCTTTAAGCACACTTGGTAGATGCTTTTAACTATTCAACTGGTGTCTACCCCACTAATATCTAATAAGCACAGATACCTAGATATTTTATTTTAGGTATAGGTTTCCATTTCCAAATAAAGCTTGTCCTTGCTGTAAGAAAATGGTATAACCATTACGGTTACTGTTATCAAAGTGTTTTGGTCTAGCTGTACCATTAAGCACTAATTTGCCTATCTTTATCTCCATAGGCACATCTTTGCTCGTATCTTTAACAACCTTTTTCTCTTTAATGGCTACCCAATCACCGTTATAAAATATCTTACCGTCTTTAACATCACCATCTGTTGGCACTTTTCAATCACCTACTCGCTATCATTACTTCAAGCACACGGTATGTATGATTTGAGCATACAATCTATCTGCATTTTACTCACAACTACCCAACACCTTTATAAAGAAATACAAAGAGTTTATAGATATACTTTAATCATCATATTCTGGTATATTATGGTTATTGCATATATAATTAAAGTTATCTCTTGCATCATCATTACTTAATGCTCTTACCAACTCCTTTAACAACTCTTTATCTGGTATATATTCAAACATATAAGTAAGATGATTTAATCTATGGTATAATACTTCCATTTTAAGCATACTCCATTATACCTTTTCACCAAACCTAATTGCAATAAGTTGTGTTAATTCACTAAGTTTCTTATCTATAAGTTTAAGCACAACTGGGTTAGCTTTTAAAGTATCCCTATTAGCATAATGTATATGCCAGATTTGTTCTATCCTATCGTTTTGATTTAACCAATCATTGTTATCCACTTTAAGCACCTTCCTATTATATTTACGGTATAAGATAGTTGTTGGGGTAATAACTGGCTTACAGAATATATATTTATGCTATCGTATTAATCGGCAGTTATCTATATACAAGCACTAAATTCTACGATATTATTACCCCGTAATCTGTTGCTCTTTCAAGCACTCCGTTATCACTGTTTTTACTGTATATCGTAATTAATGGGGATACACGGTATCTTATATCTATATATCCCATATTTGCAATAAATACCTATATTAACCATTTTAGCATCTATATTCTAATAACCAAATAGAATTAAGATTTAAGCATTTAGGTTAATATTTAGATTATTCAAAACTTAAACTATTGATAATTCAAAAATGGTTAATAATTGAATTGTCAATTAAGAATTTGAATTAGTCCAGCATTATAGCAAAATCCGTAATTAACTATTTAAACTTATTTATTCCAACAGATACAAAAATGTATTTCAATTACATTATGTTTGGTTTACCAAAATTAAGAATCGGGTTGATTATAACAGATAACTATTTAAACTCATAAGTGTTATGGGGTAATTATGAATAAAAATGTAGTATTCGGCAATTTAAGTAAGGCAGGTGAAACAGTTAAACAGCAACAGATAAAACCACCATCTAATAAGGTATTATGTGATACCAAAAAGGTTTTAGATAATCTACACAAGATAACTGATGAACGGTTAAATTCTGGAATTAAGATAACACAAACACATGACGGTATAACAACCGAATTAACCTTAAGTAAAACGGTTAAACAGGATAAACTAGATAACTATAATATATCTGATAAACCAGTTATG
>Ga0207997_1000128_pt1 | contig 35926 bp, 39 predicted proteins | sample AntAceMetag02UKN_FD_184777 | JGI IMG/M metagenome (GOLD analysis project Ga0207997, IMG submission 184777) | Saline lake microbial communities from Ace Lake, Antarctica - Antarctic Ace Lake Metagenome 02UKN (SPAdes) (version 2) | ecosystem: Environmental > Aquatic > Non-marine Saline and... | reverse complement strand
GAGTACTATTTTACCTATAGTTGAGGATGCAAATAATAGGAATCCTCCAAGTTTTCTAATAGTCATAACATGTTTACCAAGAATATCATCTTCTGTTAAATCCCACTCATCTACTTGATTACTAATCTCTGGTTTAGTTTTTATAACTAACTCACCGTCAATTTCTTCTACAGAATAAAGATAATGGACGACTATCTCATCAACCCCATCAAGATTAAGGTCTACATTGAAAGCAATTATTTCTCCAACTTCTATTTCATCAATAGTAGTTGAGGAATCAATAATGACAATATCTCTTACACTAATAACCGGTTCCATACTGCCAGTGGCTATTACGTAATGGTCATACTTTGCTATAAATGGAACATAATTAAATATTCCATATCCAATAGCCAAAACTAGAACGACACCTAGGAAAAAACGTATTGTTTTATTAAGTTTAGTGGATTTTTTCTTAATTTTTTTCTTTGGTTGTTTATCTAAGCTTATTTCTTCAACAACGTTTTTATCTTCGGCCATACTATATACTCCTTATTACAAGTATATATTTATTATATACGAGTAAGTTAATTTAATTCTTCTATTTCTATTATACAGCAGGTACGGTTGTTGAACTAGAACTATTTACTAATTCAAATACAATTCGAAATTAATTGAGACAGAACCTGTAATAGCCATAATACCTACCGTTATTATAAACAAGGAATCTTTTTGGTGGAATTATGCTAAAATTTCCCCTTAAGTTTTCTATAATTTTTTACACACACTAATACTTAGTAATAAATACTATAAATACAATATGTATAACGTATTTTACCAAACCTTATTGACAATTACTTTGTTTGATAATATAATAATTCACAATAAATCATTGATTGGGATTAGTATGTAATAATTATTATTAATAGAGAGCTAGCGTTGGTGGAAGCTAGTAATAGAGTAATTACTGAATGGACCTAAGAGAGAGTATCTGAATTAAAGTACGATACTACGGGTACTCCCGTTATAGAGTTAAAGTATGATAGTACTTAAAGAGGGTTTCTTTATGAAACTGAACTAAGGTGGCAACACGTTTAATACGTCCTTTACACATTTTTTGTGTAGAGGATTTTTTTATTATATAAAGGAGAAGTACTTATGGGACCTTGAAGAACAAATTTAAATAACCAAAACTCAAAACAAACATAAACAAGAAGGAGAAAGAAAATGAAATTTGAATATGGAAAATTTGGTGGTCAATTTGTACCTCCTGTAGTAGTAAATGCATTAAACGAAGTAGAAAAGGCTTTTTTGGAAGCTATAGAAGATGAAGAATTCATAAAAGAATATAAATACTATTTAAAGAACTATGTTGGAAGACCAAGTCCATTATATTTTGCAAAAAACTTAACAGAAAAATATGGGGGCGCTAAAATATATCTTAAAAGAGAAGACCTGAATCATATGGGAGCACATAAAATTAATAATACTATTGGGCAAATTCTTCTAGCTAAAAGAATGGGTAAAACTAAAATAATAGCTGAAACAGGAGCTGGTCAACATGGAGTAGCTACAGCTACGGCCGCAGCTATGTTCTCGATGGAATGTGAAGTGTTCCAAGGAAAAGTTGATATGGAAAGGCAACAACTCAACGTTTTTAGAATGGAAATGCTAGGTGCTAAAGTAACAGCTGTTGAACAAGGAACAGCTACTCTAGCTGACGCAGTAGACTATGCTATAGAGAAATGGGTAGAAAGAATTGATGATACATTCTATTTATTGGGTTCAGTTGTTGGACCTCATCCTTATCCAACTATGGTTAAATTCTTTCAAAAAATAATCGGTGAAGAAGCTAAAAAACAAATACTAGAAGTTGAAGGAAAGTTGCCGAATTATTTAGTAGCTTGTGTTGGCGGCGGAAGTAACGCGATTGGATTATTCACTGATTTCTTAGATGATAAAGAAGTGAAAATGCTAGGTGTAGAAGCGGCAGGAAAAGGATTAGATACTTCTGAACACGCGGCTACTATGACTTTAGGTAAAGAAGGAGTTATTCACGGAATGAATACCAAATGTATCTTTGATAAATTCGGAAATATTAGTCCTGTGTACTCGATTTCAGCTGGACTTGACTATCCTGGAGTAGGTCCCGAACACGCATTTTTAGGTGCTACTAAACGAGTAAAATATGAAAGTGCAACAGATCAAGAAGCTGTAGATGCGTTTTTAGAACTATCAAGACTGGAAGGAATTATTCCTGCAATTGAATCAAGCCATGCATTAGCTAATGGTGTGAAATTAGCAGAATCTCTATCAAAAGACAAAGTTATCATCATTAACTTATCGGGTAGAGGAGATAAAGATGTTGATATGATTAGAAGTTATATATAATAATATAAAGTATATAATCTATATAAGTGTTAACACATATTCGGTCATATATTCTATATTGTTTGAACTTCAAGCAAAATCACTCGAAAGCAATTAGCTTTATGGTATTATTTTTACATAGGATGGTGGGAATATGAAAAAAATATTAACATTAATGGTTTTAATCGTTGGTATAGCATTTTTAAATGCTTGCGGTGAAACTGGAATAGAAACAGGAACAGTAACAACAGAAACAGAAATATTAAAGGTGGGTATGGATTTAAGATATCCTCCATTTGAATCAACTGATAGCGAAAGTGATCCAGAAGGAATATCAGTTGATATAGCTTATGCATTAGGGGAATATATAGGAAGAGAAGTAGAAATTGTGAATTTGGACTTTTCAACAATAATCCTATCTTTAAATACTGGAATTATAGATATAGCAATTGCTTCAATGAGCATTAATGAAGAAAGAGAAAGATCAGTAGATTTCACTGACCCTTATTTTTATTTTAAAATTATATCTTTAGTTAATAAGGATTATGCAGACGAAAATGGTCTAACAGAAGACTCAACTATGGAAGATATTCTTGCAGTTGAAGATACAGGATTTATAGGTGTAACTGCTCAAGTTTCTTATACGATTCCAGCTGCTCTAGGAAAAACAGTATTAGAATCTATATCACTTGGTTTAGCTGTTGAACAAGTAGCTCAAGGGTATTCAGATATTTTACTAATGAGTGCTAACCCAGTAGTAGATGGATATAATGCAAATCCAAATGACACAATAGTTATTTGGGATTCATTCCAATCAAGCCCTATTGGTATGGCTGTAAAAGAAGGTAATACAGAATTATTAGCTCAAGCTAATGCTTTTATAGATACATTTATGGAAGATGGCGGTTTATACGATATACTCAAAGCTGACTGGGATTCTGTAATTATGGAAGAAATTAGCAGATACGGATTGGATTTTTTCATTAATGAATAAACAAGAAAAAGCAATAAATTATTCATTAGCTATACTAACTTTTTTTGCATTAATTCTATTTGTAATTTTAAGACAAACTCAAGAATTCACTCTTGAGCCTTTTAGTAATATAGCACCAGATATTTTACCAGCTGTAGGTAGAACGCTCTTTGTTTCAATATTATCTTTATTTGGAAGTATGATTATTGGTTTTATGTTTTACTTAATGTCAAAATCTAATGTTAAATATTTTAGAGCTTTAGTAGATGTGTTTACAGAAATCATTTACGGTACTCCGTTACTTGTTATGATAATTGTTATGGCATTTGTAATCGGACCTGCATTTATGAGTGGAACAACTGATCAAGCTGGTCTTCACAGACTAGGAATTATGGGTATTATTATTTATATGTCACCATATATGCATAATGTTTTTAAAGCAGCTTTTTCAAGTATTTCAGAAGAACAATATATGGCTATGGATTTATTTGGATTTACTTCGTTTCAAAAGTATAGATATATCATCGTTCCTCAAGTTATTAGAATACTAATGCCACCTTTAATGAATAACTTCTCGTTAATTATTAAAGGTAGTGCTTTATTACATATATTAAGTTATCCAGAGATATATCAATTAATCTATTCAGAGACATTACGCAATTTCTTCTTCATCGAAGGATTTATCCTATTATGGGCAATGTATTTAATTATTACAATCCCATTATCTCAGTTAGCTAAATTTGTCGGAAGGAAGTTAGCAATATGAAACTAGTTATTGAAAACTTAAAACACAGTTATGATGTTCAAGTATTAAATGATTTAAATTTTAAATTAAACAAATATAAATCAATCGGTATTATTGGTGTGTCTGGTTCTGGTAAATCCACCTTAATAAGATTATTATCAGGTATGGAGAAACCTACTTCTGGAAGTATTATGATAAATAATATCAATGTGATAGGAAATGATGAATATAAGAAAAAAGTTGGTTTTGTATTCCAAAACCATAACCTTTTTCCACATCTAACTCTAAAGAAAAATATTACTTTAGTATTAGAAAAAACAAGAGGCAAAACTAAGGCGGAAGCGGAAGAAATAGCTATGTGTCGTTTGAAACAAATGCATCTTTCAGATCAAGTGAATAAAATACCCAAGAATGTTTCTGGTGGTCAAGCTCAGAGAGCTTCAATAGCCAGAGCACTATCAGTAAATCCAGATATCATCTTCTTAGATGAACCAACAGCTTCACTTGACCCAATTCTTACGAATGAAGTTTTAACAGCTGTGGAAGAATTAAGAGACTCAGGTAAAGAATTTGTATTTGTTACTCATGTTATGAGCTTTGTAAAAGACTTTGCTGATTACGTAATCTATATGCATAAAGGCCATATCCATGAACATGGATTACCAAAAATGTTAGATAATCCAAAAACTGAAGAACTAAAAGAATTTATGAGAAAGGTACGATAACATGAAAGAATATCAAAAAAAGTATACATTAAGTAATGGCGTAGAAATACCCAAAATAGGATTCGGCACCTGGCAAGTAAAAAATGGGGAAGAAGCCTATCAATCCGTTGCTTTAGCGCTTAAGAATGGTTATATACACATTGATACAGCTTTAGCTTATGGAAATGAAGAAAGTGTTGGAAAGGCAATAAAGGATGCAAAGATTGCTAGAGAAGATATCTTTGTAACAACAAAACTTCCTGCAGAAATAAAAACATATGAAGAAGCAGAAAAAGCTTTTCTTACATCAATTAAAAATCTCGATTTAGATTATATTGATTTGTATTTAATTCATGCCCCATGGCCATGGTCAGATATGGGTAAAGACTGTAAAGAAGGAAATGTTAAAATATATAAAGTATTAGAAAAATATTATAAACTGGGGAAAATAAAAGCAATTGGTGTTTCAAATTTTTCTCCAGATGATTTACAAAATATAATTGATAATTGTGAGATAGTACCACAAGTAAATCAAATAGGATATTTTATTGGTATGGACCAACATGAAACAATAGAATACTGTAGAGCAAAAAGTATCTTTATTGAAGCATACTCTCCTTTGGGAATAGGGTACTTACTAGCTAATGAAGATATTAAGATTGTCGCAGAAAAATATGATGTATCATCTGCACAAATTTGTTTAAGATATATATTACAAAAAGGTGTAGTTGCTTTACCTAAATCAACACATGAATTTAGAATAATCCAAAACTCTGAATTAGACTTTGAAATCCTAGAAGATGATATGAACTTCTTAGATACAATCAAAGGTGACCCACGTCGTTGGGAATAATTTTCTAATTGTTATATTGATTTAGAAAAAAATTAGATTGATAATAATCTAGTTTTTTTTATGATTTCACATTCAGTTCAAACTAGAAATATATAATACAGTAGTTAGATAAAATTATTAACTTAAAAGGAGAATATACAAAATGTTAGAATTAAGGAATTTAAGTAAAAATTATTATGCTGGTGATACTACAGTTAAAGCGTTAAAAAATATAGATTTAAAGTTCAGAAAGAATGAATTTGTATCTATCTTAGGACCATCAGGTTGTGGTAAAACCACAATGTTAAATATCGTAGGTGGATTAGACAAATATACAAGTGGAGATTTGTTAATTGATGGATTATCTACAAAAAAATATAAAGATAGTGATTGGGATGCATATAGAAACACAACAATTGGCTTCGTATTCCAAAATTATAATTTAATTTCTCATTTATCTGTATTGGAAAATGTAGAAATGGCATTAACTTTATCGGGTGTATCTGCTAAAGAAAGAAAAGAAAGATCAAAACAAGTATTAATCGATGTTGGTTTAAAAAGTGAAATTAAAAAGAGACCAAACCAATTATCTGGTGGACAAATGCAGAGAGTTGCTATTGCTAGAGCACTTGTAAATAACCCTAAGATTTTATTAGCTGATGAACCTACTGGTGCAATAGATAGTAAAACAAGTGAACAAATCATGAAATTGATTAAAGTCATATCAAAAGATAGATTAGTTATCATGGTTACTCATAACGCAAAAATTGCGAACAAGTACAGTGATAGAATAATTAATTTACTAGATGGTGAAATAGTAGCTGATTCAAATCCAGCGAATGGTGATACTAAATATGGTGGTAATCTGATTAACAGTAAAACATCAATGAACTTTTGGACAGCTATTAAATCAAGCTTCAAAAATCTAATTACAAAAAAAGGTAGAACAATAATCACGGCAATAGCTGGTAGTATTGGTATTGTTGGGATTGCTTTAGTTTTAGCTATTTCTAACGGTATGACTAGCTATGTTGGAGACTTAGAAAGCGATTCGCTTGCTGGATTCCCAATTACTATTTCAAGTCAAGTTGTTTCATTTGAAGCTAGAGGCCCATCAAGCTTTATTGGTGAAGATGATACAAGTTTAGAATTCCCTGAAGGATCTATTATCTATTCTTATGATGAATCAGCTAGTGTTGTATTACACACGAATGTTTTTACTGAAGATGTATTAGAACATGTAGGTGATTTGGATACTGATTTATATAATTCAATATCATATACTAGGGCTATTTCACTTCAATTATTAACTGAAACTGCTTCAGGATCTTATGATTTAGTTGAAGTTGATAATGCATCTAGCAATGGTTTCTTTGGTGGAGCTTCAGCTTATGAAGAATTACCCGATAATCAAGAATTTGTTGAAACACAGTATGATATGCTAGAAGGAACTTACCCAACAAGTTATAATGAAGTACTTTTAGTTGTAGACAGTTCAAATCAACTTGATACAGATATCCTAGATGCCTTAGGATTTGACATAGAAGAAGAATATTCATTTACTGACTTCATTGGTAAAGAATATAAAATTATTCCTAATGATGTATTCTATACGCAAGTAGGAGATATATTTGTTCAAAACTCAAACTTATCAGCTATGTATAATGATGAAGATGCAATTACATTATCAATAGTAGGGATCATAAGAGTGAATGAAGATGCATCCAGTGAAGTATTAAATACAGGTATCGCTTATACAATGGATTTGACTGAGTATATGCTTACTGACGCTAGTAATTCAAATGTAGTAGTAGCACAAAATGCTAGCCCTGATACGAATGTATTAACTGGTCAAGCATTCAATGAAATACTATCTTACGAAACAGTTATGCAATTAATTGGTGGAGATTCAACACCTACAGCAATTCAAATATATCCAAAATCATTTGAATCAAAAGATTCTATTAAAGCTTATTTAGATGAATACAATGTAGGATTAACTGAAGAAAATACTATAGTTTATACTGATTTAGCTGAAGTATTATCAGATACTATCTCTAGTATGGTTAACACTATTACAATAATCTTAGCTGCTTTTGCAGGAATTAGTTTAGTTGTTTCATCAATTATGATTGGTATCATTACTTATGTATCAGTAATTGAAAGAACAAAAGAAATTGGTATTATGAGAAGTTTAGGTGCTAGAAAGAAAGACATTTCAAGAATCTTTACTGCTGAATCATTGTTAATTGGGCTAACCTCAGGTATAATAGGTATTGCATTCTATGCATTACTATCAATACCAGTAAATGCTGTTTTAGGTAATATGATTGGTGTTACAGGATTCGCAAGTCTTGGAATTACTTATGCTGCTGGTTTAGTAGTATTAAGTTGTTTATTAACTTTAATTTCAGGAATTATTCCTAGTAAAATAGCAGCGAATAAAGATCCTGTAACTGCATTAAGAACTGAATAAATAATTTAAGGGAGTGATCACATGCTAAAAGTGCTTGTAGTTGAAGATGATAATCGTCTAAGAGCAATTATTTCAAAAAATCTAGAAAAAAATGGATATGAAGTATTGCAAGCAGAAAACGGAGAAATAGCTTATACTATCTTTGAAAATACCTACATAGATTTAGTTATTACTGATATTATGATGCCAAAAACCGATGGGAACACTCTTATTAAAAGAATTAGATATATGAATGAAGATATTCCAATTATCATGTTAACAGCTTTGGAATCATACTATGACAAAGAAAAAAGCTTCACGAATGGAGCCGATGATTATTTAGTTAAACCAGTTAACATGAAGGAATTATTACTAAGAATTAAGGTTTTATTAAGAAGATATAAAATTGTTAGTGAAAGCACCTATACATTAGGTGCTCTTCACTTAGATTTTAATTCTAAAACTTGTACGATAAATAAAAAGCCAGTAACACTAACAATCAAAGAATTTGATCTGTTATATAAATTATTATCATCGCCAAATCAAATATTTACAAGAGAACAACTCTTAAACGAAATTTGGGGATATGATAATGAAAGTTATGAAAGAACTGTTGATACGCATATTAAGCGTCTAAGAGAAAAAGTAAAAACAAAGAAATTTGAAATCGTAACGGTTAGAGGTTTAGGTTATAAGGTGGTTCTATTATGAGTAAAATAAGTAAAAAAGTTATCTTGCTTGCAGCATTAACATTTATGTTAACAGCCGCAATAGTGAGGATATTAGTGCAATTAACTGTTGGTGAGAATTTTCATGAAATAGTCACAGAAGATATGATGTATATTGGTGTGCTATTCTCTATTTTGGCATCGGTTATTATATTTACATTTTCTATAAATACCATAATTATTAAAAGAATTAAACAACTAGAAAAGGCTACTATTTGTATTAAAGAAGGTAATTTTGATGTAACATTAGATACTAGTGGTAAAGATGAAATCGCTAGACTTTCAGATAATTTTAACCTAATGGCTCAAGAACTTAAATCAAATGAATACTTAAGTAAGGAATTTGTTAGGAATTTTTCTCATGAATTCAAAACTCCTCTGTCAGTGATTAGAGGATATACTGAAATGGTTGAGCAAATGGAATTAACTGAAGTTGAAAAGAAAGAATACTTAGATATCATTATAAGCGAAACTCAAAGACTATCTAATTTAACAAACAATATGTTACAAATATCTTTGATTGATAGTAAATCAATTATCACGAAAGATGATGAATATAGTATTTCTGAACAAATACGTAATGTAATTCAAATGACTCAATTAAAATGGGAAGAGAAAAAATTAACATTTGATTTAGATATGGAAGAAATTAAGATTAAAAACAATAAGGAATTAACTTATCAAATAATATTGAATTTACTAAGTAACGCGGTTAAATATTCTGACCTCAAAAAAGAAATTAAAATTACTCTTAGAGATTCAAAAGATTCATTTACGTTTTCAATCACGAACACAGGTCAAGAAATACCTTTGGAAGATTTCGATAAAGTATTTCAGTTATTCTATATATCTGATAAAGAAAAGAATCAAGAATCAACTGGAGTCGGTTTAACATTGACTAAAAAAATTGTTGATAAGCTTAAAGGCGAAATATCGTTTAGTAGCGTTAAAGGAATTACTACTTTTAATGTTTCGTTAGCTAAATAACGTAAAGAGGACAATTTGTCCTCTTTTTTATTTTGTCAGTATTTTTCCTATCGTATACTTGGTTAATTCTTAATATCCTTATGCTATAATATTAGTGTCAGATTACAGGTAATTATTAAGGAGGTAGTACAATATGAAAAAGGTTATAGTATTTGTATGTACTCATAACAGTTGTCGTAGTATCATGGCTGAAGGCATGATGAAACATCTAGGCGAGGATTTATTTGAAGTTTATTCAGCGGGGACTGAAGCTTACTTAAAACCTAAACTTATGGCTATAGAAGTGATGGAAGATATAGGAATAGATATGAGTCAAGCTAGATGTAAGCTTTTAGATGAAGTTCCAAAGAAACTAGATATACTTATTACTATGGGCTGTGGTGTAGAATGTCCTTATGTACCTACTAAACTAAGAGAAGATTGGGGATTAGATGATCCGAGTGGTGGCCCAAAGGTTGATTTTATTTATACAAGAGATGTTATCCAAGATAAAGTGTTGGATTTAATTCAAAGAGTTAAAAATGAAGAACTATAGAAATAAAGATGATAGATAACACTTAAGTCTTTCTCTATCATCTTTTCATTATTTGAAATCTATTTTACAATTACATAGTACAAAATAACCAAAAAGGTAGTTGAATTAGTCAAAAAGTGAAATATGATTCCCACAGAGTTATTCTTAGATTTATACACAGCGTAGCTTAAACCTAATGCAACAGGAAGAATAACGATAATATCAAAGTATTTAAAAGCATGAAATAATGCCCACATTAATCCATGTATCCACCATAAATTTTTGTCAATTGCTAATTTTTGTCTTTCTAATACGTAACCTCGCCAGTATATTTCTTCACCTAAAACATTAATCACTAATACAATAAAGGCTACGAAAAGCAGAAGTACATTACCGTATATATTTCCAATACTTTCTTCAATTAATAACATTGAATCTGTTAATCTAGGATCTGCAAACCTTGGTAGAGATTCAAAGAAATAGTAGAAGTTATTCTCTAGTAAATAATCATTTAATATAACAACGAAAAAGAAAAAAAACATTTCCATAGCAAATACAATTAATAAAGTTAAAATATCAGATTTGCTAACTCTATTAAAATTCAGTCTTTTCATGATACCCTTGAAGTCAATGCTTTTGTTTTCTTTTTTTATTAATATAATACCCGTTAAGCCAAGACAAAATAATGGAATAGTCAATGCAAAAAGATATGCATAATACTCATTCATACCTATCATTTCTAGAAGTGGTGTTACAAAATAGAAAAATACCGCAAATATAACTGCGGGTATTAAAAAATAAATGATTGATTGTTTTATGTTCATAGGTTTCATCTTATTACCTCGATTTATTATAATATATTTAGTTAGATATTATTATTAATTTTACAAAAAATTGTAGATTAGTATATAATATGTAAGAGGTGAAAGCTATGAACAGATTATTTACTTGGATTTCTTTAAAAAATAATAAGAGAGTTGTTATTCCTTTAGCAATTATAGCACTAGTATCGTATATACTTATGGGAACTGATATATTTGGATTAATTGATAATTTTAACAGACATCTTATGTTAGATATGCAATTTGTCTATTCAGGAAATGACTTTTATAACACATTAAATAGTTTGGACTCTTTAGAAGTAACAGCTTATCTATATATCCATCTGGTAGATTATTTCTTTATCTTCTCTTTTTATCCTATGCTCACATTTCTATTTGATTATATTAACAAACATCAATCTAACATTGTTTTATTACCAATATTAGCTATGATATTTGACTTGTTAGAAAATATAGTGATAGATATAAACCTTTTAGCTTCATTACCTAAGTTTTTCGGATCACTAGCTGGTATTTTCACCATATTGAAGTTTAGTATACTGATCATTTCAGGCATGCTTATTGTAATAAATATTTACATAAACAGGAAAAAAAATGTCAAAGCTTAAATATAAGGAATTAGTCTCTAAAAGATTAATATTAAGAATGCCAAATAGAGAAGATTATAAATATCAAATGGATTATATGAGTAATCCATTAAATTATCCATTTGCTGATTATAAAATCACAAAATCTATGGATGATATTGAAGAGTATTTTGAAAAAATGTTGTCAGAGCATATATCTAACACTCTTTTTTGGATGGTTGCTGACAAAAAAACAAATGAACCTGTAGGAATGATTTCAGCTTGGAACACAGACTGGAAAGAAATGACTATAGAATTTGGGTATTCTATATATCCGAAATATCGTGGAAAAGGTTATATGAAAGAGGCGTTAGAAGCAGCGATTGACTATATAAAAGAAGAAAACAATTTTTATCTTTTCGATATTTGGACAGATATTCACAACAAATCATCTATAAGATTGGCTGAATCCTTAGGTTTTGATTATCAAGGAGACAAAATAGAAAAAGCGCACAATAGCGAAAAAGATATAACATATGCAACTTATCGATTAGACCTAAGAAAGGAAATAGATTAATATGAGTATAAAACACGAGGAAGTACTATATAAAAACTATGGAAATTGTTTAAAAATAACAACCCAAAAAGTTGAAGTTCTAGTCACTTTGGATATTGGTCCAAGAATTATAAGTTATCGCTTATTGGATGGGGAAAATATTTTTTTTGAAGATACTGAAAGACTATTATTTGTAAATAACGAAGATACTGATAAGATGTTTTTTAAAGGCGCAACATGGTATGGCTTAGGGGGACATAGACTTTGGAGATCACCTGAAAGCTTTAGTACTTATTACCCAGAGAATAATCCTGTTGAATATAAAGTTAGTAAAAATGTTTTTACTTTTAATCAGGAAAAGCAAATATATAACGACGTAAAACTAACAATTACTCTATCATTTCTTGATGAAGTTCAATTAAAGTTTGAAGGGATGATTACTAATAAATCCAATGAAGATAAAACTTTATCTAGTTGGTCAATCTCTATGTGTAAAGGACCAGGCCTTGAAATAGTTAAACTTCCTAAAGACGAAACAGGTTTTGTACCTCAAAGAAGTTATTCCTTTTGGGGATTTGGAGCCAAAAACAATGATTCAAGAGCATACTATGGGGAAAACTATTTTGCATTAAAGATGGAACCTGGAAATCAAAATGCATTTAAAATAGGGATGAGAGTTAATAATGACTCAGTATTATACCTTACAGGTAAGAGTGCTTTTGTTAAAAAAGTCTATCGATATGATGATTTACTTTATCCCGATAATAATGTTAACTATGAAACTTACACAAAGGATTTGTTTATGGAGTTAGAAACATTAAGTCCGTTAAAAACATTAAAACCTAACGAATCAGTAACACAAACAGAAGTTTGGAGTTTATCAAAACTAGAAGATGAAATTCCAGTTAGTTTAAATGAAAAAGAATTAAACAGATTGTTTGAAAAATATGCAAATAAAAAAGGCTAATTAGCCTTTTTTTATTTAGTTATACTACTATGTAAAATTTCCTGATCTTTTAATTTTAATCTCATTTCGTACCATTTATTTCTTTCCAAGAAATGAATTACTAATACTTGTAATATCATTACGCTAATTTCAATAAATAAAAGTACACCATAATACACATTTTGCATTTTTATAATGTGAATTTCGAATGGACCGAAAATAGTAATAAGCATATTATTTAAATAGAAATTGAAATATGAGAAAAATACATAATTAATTATTGAGAAAGTAAAAAATGACATTTCAGTAAACTTGTATGTTTTATGTTGTAAAACTAAAGCAAAAGCAACAAAGAATCCAATAAGACCAGCAAAGAAAGAAAATGATCCAAATATTCTCATAGGTCCTGATAACCAGGCTAAAGTATATATATTCTCTAATACCATGTAATAACCAAACTGAGAAAGTATAGTTAATACGGTAAAGATAGTTATCAATGTTGTTTTTCTATAAAAAATTAAAATTATTATGTAAAATGGTATTGTTAAAAATAGTTCAAGTATTGGTGAATATCCAGTTATAACTCTACTCAACACGATGTTTAAAATGGCACTAACACCAACAATAGCCATTAAAATATCTCTTTTTTTCATTTTTTTCATCTTTATCACCTATATCTATATATTTCGTATACATATTGTATCACATATATTAAATATTGAATATAGTTTTTGAACAAGATTATATTGACAATACAAGTTAATAATGCGATAATTTTTGTACACAAATATAAAACATAGGAAGGTTTTTCAATGAAAAAAATATTTATTCTTCTTGCAATAGTTTTTACAACAATTAGTTTTGTTTCATGTGGCTTCTTAAGTTCAACAACAGAAGCAAATACAACTAAAGAAATTACAACAGTTGAAGAAACAACTCAAGAAACTACAACTTTAGCACCAATTACTAATACAACTACTAAGTTGTTTAAACCAACAGATTACTCTTTATTACAAGATGAATTGGATTTTGTCGGAATTCCTTCACTTGGGAGTCCTAAAGTATTAGTTTTTGCAGTTGATTTTAGTGATTATCCTAGCAATACATATGGATTACCTATTAGTGATATAGAAAAAGTATTTAATGGATTTAAAGCGGAAATGGATTTTGAATCATTAAATAGTTTTTATTTAGAAAGTTCTTATGGAAAATTAAATTTAACAGCTGATGTATTTGGATACTATCGCGCAAGTCATTCAGCTAGTTATTACGAATCAGAGTTTAATAAGTTATGGTTTGTTAATCCTTTAACTGGCGATTATATGTATGATGATGACGAGGTAACTTACCCAGAATCAGATATAATATTTGAGGTATTAAGTTACTATGATGATCAAATTGATTACTCAGACTATGATTATAATAATGACGGTTATATTGATGGTGTTTATATCGTATATACACATACAGTAAGCTATACATCAGGATCAGATTTATGGTGGGCTTATCAAGATTATTTTGTAAAGAGCGATGATTTGGAAGATTATCTTTTTGACGGAGTAGAGCCATATTATCTTTGTTGGAGTGGTGTTGAATTCATGACTGAAGGCGATGACAATCTAAACGCTAGAACGGTTATTCATGAATCGGGACACATGATGGGATTAGACGATTATTATGATTACGATAAATCAGATAATTATAACGAAGGTGGTTTAGCTGGAGCGGACATGATGGATAGTGCATACGGAGAACATGGACCGTTTTCTAAATTGTTACTAGGTTGGGTTACACCGATTGTAATTGAAAAATCAACAACATTAGATATTATGCCGTATGCTGATACGGGAGAAGTTATTTTGATTATTGATGAATGGAATGGAACTATTTTTGATGAATATTTCTTAGTAAGTCTCTATACACCTACTGGATTATATCAGGAAGACAAGTTTATGTATTTTACTATGTCAGGGGTCATGATATATCATGTAAGTGCTGGAATAGGGAATGGGTACCTTGATGATTCAGCATATTACACAATATTTAATAACAATAATACAGATACTCAAGATAAAGTAGTAAAATATTTAGAAGCGGATGAAGATAATTCAGTAGAAAATACTGGGTATACTGAAAATGGTGATTTATTCCAAGTGGGAGATGTTTTCGGAGATAATATTTATTCTACATATCAGTGGTATAATGATCAATTAATAAACATAGATATTGCAATAGAACAAGTTTCTTTATCTGGGGCAACTTTAAAAATTGAAATTGAATAAATAAATGGCTGCAAGAAAAATCTTGCAGCCATCTTTTTTTATCTAATTTTTGCTTTTAAATAGTATTCCTCTTCAGTATCTAAAAGTTTTATTATAATCATTTGAGCAATCATTACCGCTATTACCAAAATATAGCCGATAATTTCGACAACGACCACAGTAGACTCAATAGCTTGTTCAGCCGGTCCAAAGAAAGCAATTAAAATACCTGTTAAAGGGAATATATAATATGAAAAGAAAAAATAATTAATCAAAACTATAAATGCAAACAAACTTTTTAATAATTTTCCTTTGGGTTTCGGTTGTAAAATAAAAACGAAAACTAAGACATTATTAATTATACTTCCAAAAAAAGAAACCATCCCTATCAACTTAATTTTGGCCGAGTACATAGGGAAGATACTCAAGTAATCAAGCATAAATACATTAGCCATCAAAGTGAAAATTGTAAAAAAACAAATCCATTTTATAAATCTATACCTCTGATAGTATATGTAGACTATCAAGTAAAAGGGAACTAGTAAAACAAATGAAACAATACCTGAAAAATTTTTGAACACAAAATTACCCAATATAAACTGGGTTAATGTGCCAAGAAAAATAACAAGTATAAATATATTGCGTTTTTTCATAATGTTCCTCCCCTCGTTAAATAATTATAACATATCCGGTTGTTTTAAAGCTTAAATATATATGATAATCTAAGTCAAATAAACTTAGTAATTTTTGAAACATTAAAAAAAAGGAAATCACTTTAAGTAAGGTGATTTCCGTCTTAATTATAGCTCAGTTGTTTTGGTGATAATTTTTAAAACTATTTCCGCAGCCTTTTCAGCTTCCTGAATAGAACAATACTCGTATGGTCCATGGAAGTTATAGCCACCTGTCCCTAAGTTAGGGCAAGGTAATCCAAGATAAGTTAATCTAGCGCCATCAGTTCCACCTCTAATAGGCTCAATGATAGGGTCTAAGCCAACTTCTTTGATTGCTTCTTTTGCTACTTCAACGATATATTTATGATCTTTTAGTATTTCATTCATGTTAAAGTATTGATCTACTATTTCTAAAATACAAGTTTGATCACCGTATTTTTTATTGATAACCTCAGTTGCATTAATGAAATCTTCTTTTTGTTTTTCAAATAATTCACGATTATGATTTCTTATTATGTAAGTTAATTCAGTTTTTTCTACATTACCTTTACAAGTAATTAGATGGTTAAAACCTTCATAACCTTCAGTTAACTCAGGAGTCATCTCCATTGGTAAAAACATTCCAAATTCTTGCGCTACTCTAACTGAGTGTAACATTTTATTTTTTGCTGATCCGGGATGAACTGACTTACCATGAATGGTAATTTTAGCTCCGGCTGCATTGAAGTTCTCGTATGCAATTTCTCCTACTTTTCCACCATCTAAAGTATAAGCAAAATCAGCATTCAGTTTTCTAACATCTATATATTGCGTACCATTACCAACTTCTTCATCAGGTGTGAATAGAATTACAATTTCTCCATGTTTGAATTCAGGATTTTCTTGTAAATATTCGGCTACCGCCATGATTTCAGATACACCTAGTTTATCATCGGCTCCTAATAGAGTATTACCATCTGTAACAATAATATCGTCGCCAACATTATCCTTCAAACTAGGGAATACAGAAGGCTTAAGAACAATATTATGTGTATCATTTAACACAATATTTTTTCCATCATAGTTTTTAATGATTCTAGCGTTGATGTCTTTTCCTGATGCGTCAGGAGAAGTATCCACATGAGCAATTAAAGCTAATACTGGAACTTTCTTGTTAACGTTACTAGGGATTTTACCAATAACGTAACCATATTCATCTAAATTAGCCTCAATTTTAAGTTCAATTAACTCTTCTTTTAAGTATTTTAAAAGTTTTAATTGTTTAGCTGTTGATGGGTATTCTTCAACTTCAACTTTTGATTGAGTATCAAATTTTACATATTTTAAAAATCTTTCAATAATCTTCATAAAATTCACCTTTTTCTTTATGCTAATATCATTATATACCAAAATAATAAATCTTTTATCCAAAAAGTAGAAAAATATTATAAAATAGAAAGGTATTTAAAAAAATGGTATAATAACGTAAGGTGATAATATGTTGATATATAAAAGCTATAATCCAAAACCAAGTGATAAACTAGGCGCGAGCATCATAAAAGAAGCTCAAAAAATTGACTTTGTTAAATACAGAAAAAAAGTTAATATAAAATTTGTATATACATCTGGTCTATCCAATAATTATCATTATCCAAGGAATATAGTACATGAAATCATCGATTTAGAAGGTTTAAAAGTAGAATGTATTTCAAAAAGCAAAGAAGAAGTTAAATATGCTTTGATTCATCTACATGGAGGGGCTTATATAAGTGGTTTTAATGACACTTATAGGAAAGCAGCTAGAAAATATTTGAGATGCAATAATAACATGAAAGTATTTTCTCCAAGATATAGTTTAGCTCCTGATAATCCTTTTCCAAAGGCTTTAAATGAAGTTGTTTTCTTATACAAACATTTATTAGATAGTGGATTCAAATCTGAAAATATTATTATGGCTGGAGATTCAGCTGGTGGGGGTTTAGCAATAGCTACAACACTTTTCTTAAGAGACAATTCATTTCCCTTGCCTAAAGCAATAATTACGATGTCTGCTTGGACAAATTTAGGTATGAATGGTGAATCTCATGAAAAAAATAAGTATATAGATCCTATGTTTGGCATTGGAAGTCTACCGCTTGATGTTAAAGCGTACACACAAGATTTCAACATTGAAAATCCGTATATTTCTCCTAAGTATGGTGATTTTACTAAATTTACAGATATGATTATGTTTGTGGGTGGAAATGAAATAATTGAGTCAGATACGTTAGATGTTGCCAAAAAAGCTCAAGAAACTAATGAAGTATACGTTCATGATTTTAAAGGAATGTTCCATGCTTTTCCATTTGGATTTAACATGATGGCTTCATCAAAAGCAGCATGGAAGATAATAAAAGAATATATAAACAAAAAATTAAGGGATGATGCAAGATGATTGATACAACAAAACACAAGGATTGGTTTAGGCTAGATAACTCAGCTAAAATTTTTCCTGAAGTCTCTACGCCTAGAAATACAAATACTTTTAGAATACAAGTTGCTTTAACGGAAGTAGTTGAACCTGAAATATTACAATTAGCCACTTTAGGAATATTAGAAAGATTTCCAATGTTTAAAGTTAGATTAAAACATGGAATTTTTTGGAATTTTCTAGACAGAAATACTAAACCATTTGAAATTCAAAAAATGAGTCATGAAGTATGTTCTACGATAACGCCAAAAGAAAATAACAATTATTTGTTTAAAATATTATATAGAAATAACATTATCGCAATTGAGATGTTCCACTCTTTAGCAGATGGTGGAGGCGTTGTGATGTTTTTACAATCGCTAATATATGAATACTTAAAACTTAAGGGTTATGATGTTACTCCAGACAATATCATTAAAACTAAGAGCGAAAGACCGTTTGATGAAGAATATGAAGATGCTAATGAAATATATTATAATAAAAAAAATAGAAAGCATGTCGCTGAAGAGAAAGCGTATAAAGTAAAAGGAACACTTCTCCCTGATAATAATACAGGCTTAATATCAGGAACTTTAAGTACGAAAGCTGTTTTAGAATTAGCTAGAAGTAAGGGGTTAACAATTACTCAATACTTTGCTGCTCTTATGATGTGTGTTATTTATAATACACAAATCAGATACAGAGGGCATTTAAAGACTAATCAGGCTCCTGTTAAAATATTTGTCCCTGTTAATCTTAGAAAGCATTTCCCTTCAAAAACGCTTAGAAATTTTTCGAATTTTGTAAAAACATCATTAGTAATGACTTCTGATGACATAACTTTAGATGAATTATTTAATCTAGTTAAAAAACAATTTGCTGAAGGTATGACAAAAGAAGAACTCATTAGAAAAATGAGTGAAAATGTTGCTTTTGAAAAAAATATTTTCCTAAAGTTTATGCCCTACTATATTAAACGTTTTGCCTTAAAAATCGGATACAACATGTTAGGTATGAAACTGAATACAATGAGTTTAACTAATATAGGTAGAATTGTATTTCCTGATTCAATGGAACCATTCATTAAAGATGTAACCGCAATTGTTAATGCAGGAAGTTATAACACAGTTAATTGTGCTGTATTATCTTTTAGAGATAAATTAAAAGTAACTATTTCGAGATCAATTATTGAAACGAATATCGAAAGAGAATTCTTTAGACATTTCACTGATTTAGGTCTTAACGTTTTATTAGAAAGTAATTATGTGGAGGAATATGTATGAAAAAATGCGATAAATGCAATATTGAAATAGAAACTAATCAACTATACTGTCCTTTATGCCATCAAGTGTTAACCGGAGAAACCGACCCTGATTTTAAAGAAGTTTATCCAGAATATATATCTCTAACTAGAAAGATATTACCAACAACTAAGAAAGCTCTCTTAATAAGTATGATTTTATCAATAATAATTCTTGGCTTGGTAAATGTATTGTCTTTTAAAGGCTCATATTGGTCGCTAGTGCCCATTGGTTCAATCCTATACTTCTGGTTCGTAGTTAGAATAGGCGTCTTATCACGAAGAAATGTGGCCTTTAGATTAGCTTTCCTAACGACACTCCTGATAGGATTACTTATATTAATAGATTTTAGAAGTTTTCCTGACAATAACGGATGGGCTGTTGACTATTTAATGCCGATATTATTATTCTCTTGTAATTTAGCTATCTCAGTTATTATTTGGATTAAAAGACTTAACTATAGAGATTATTTCTTTTATCTTTTAATAGTAATAATTTTTTCATTAGTTCCTATAATCTTAGTGGTATTTGATGTTATTAAAGTAATGTGGCCATCGGTAGTAGCCTTTGGTGTTGCCATCTTTATACTATTGTTTTTAGTGGTTTTCTATCCAAAATCAATTAAAGAAGAGATTAAAAAAAGATTTCATGCATAAAAAAATCCTCTACAATTTGTAGAGGATTTATTTTTAACCGATTATAACTTTAACGGGTGGATATACAACAGGAGATACTGGAGGATGACCCCAGTTCTTATTCATAATACCAAAGATAGTAATAGGGCCTAATCTACCCAAGAACATTAAAATTGATAACAACACCTTTGATACTGGCATTAAATAAGGGGTTATACCCATACTTAATCCAACTGTTCCAAAAGCACTAAATGTTTCAAACAACATTTTTAAGAACGTCATTTCGTAATCAGGATTGTTAGCTTCTATTTTACTTAATAGAACAAATACAACAAATATTGAGAATAAAGCCAATATTACAAGTGTAAATGCCTTTGTTCTAGTTCCATTATCAACTTTTCTTTTATTTATGATTGTAGGTTTTCCCTTTAGGAAACTTGCTATGGATTTAAAGATAATATATAAAGTAGTTGTTTTAACCCCACCACCAGTTGAGTTGGGTGAAGCTCCGATAAACATCATGACCATAATAACTATCAAAGTAGAGTAACTAAATAAGCTTATGTCAACCGTAGAAAATCCTGCAGTTCTTGTAGTAATGCTTTGGAAAATAGCTTCTAACCAAGTAACGTTAGCCCATTCAAACACTTTTATGAATAATGCGCCAAAAACTATTAGAAATAAAGTTGTTTTTAAAACTATTTTAGAATACAAACTTAAAGCTGACCATTTTTTCTTAGCTAAAACATCTCTAATAACTATGAAACCAATACCACCAACAACGACTAATAACATTGTATTTATATTCAATAGGACATTAGTACTATAATTTTCAAGAGAAGCACTTCCTAAAATATCAAAACCTGCATTATTGAATGAAGATATTGAGTGAAAGGCTGATAATCCTAAAGCTTTCCAGAATGCAAAGTCCTGAATAAACACAATAAAATTGACCATCATACCAAAAACTTCAATTATTAAGGTAGTTATTACAATTGACTTAACTAACCTAACAACGCCAGATAATGAATGTTGGTTCAAAGCTTCTTTAATAATATATCTTTCTGTTACACCAATCTTTATCCCTAAGACAATAAGAACATATATGGCAATAGTAACAATTCCTATTCCACCAATTTGAATTAGTAGAGCTAGAATAACTTTACCAAAGACAGAAAGGGTTATTGATAAATCCGGTATTGTCGATAATCCAGTAACACAAACAGCTGAAGTTGAAATAAAAATAGAATCAAACCATGATAAAGATTCTTCAGTTTGTGTTGATATAGGTAATTTTAATATAAATATACCAATAACAATAATACCTAAAAAACTTAGAGCGATAATTCCTAATGGTGTTAGACCTCGTTTTTTCATAAATATACTCCTATTTATTCTAAACAAAATTTCTTAGTTATTATACTACTTTTATAATCATTTGGCAAATTCTGACAATATTTTAACTATATTATATTTTAGTACAAAAATAGAATAAATATTTGGTATAATATTATTAGAATTTCATTGGAGGATAAGATGTTAGTACTATTAGGACCAAGCGCATCAGGAAAAACAGAGTCAGCCAAAATAATGATAAATAGATATCCTATATCTAGAGTGGTAACTTGTACAACTAGAGAAAAAAGGATAAACGAAATTGATGGATTTGATTATCATTTTTTTAGTGTTGAAGAATTCAAGAAACTTAAAAAAGAAGATTACTTTGTAGAAACAGCTGAATACAATAATTACTTGTATGGAACACCAAAAAATGAGTTAGGTAAAAATAAGTTTATAATATTAGAACCACAAGGACTAAAATCTTTTCTAGAAATCAAACCATGTAATATAGTCGCTATATTTCTAAGAACAGAAGAAGACATTAGAATATTAAGGATGAAAGAAAGAAAAGATAAACAAAAAGATATTACAAAACGAATACAATCGGATAGAAATGATTTTGATTTAAATATAATTAAGGGATTGGATTTAATCATTGATACATCAAATAAATCTTTATCAGATGTAGCTGATCTAATCTATTCAAACTACTTAAAAATTTTAGGCCAAAAACATGGGAACTAATTTAGTTAGAATTAGAAAAGCAAAAAGGGAAGATACGCCTTTAATATTAGAAATGATTAAAGGAATAGCTGAATATGAATTGCTATTAGATAAAGTTGAAGCAAATGTCATTACTTTAGAAAAGGAATTATTTGATGAAGGCAGCGCTTCAGTTATCTTTGCTAGTGTAGGCAAATTGACAGTAGGATTTGCATTGTACTTCTATAATTTTTCTACATTTAAGGGAAGAAAAGGCCTATATCTAGAAGATTTATTTGTAATACCTAAATATAGAAAACAAGGAATAGGTAAGCAGTTATTTGAGTATTTAATCAAAGAAGCTAAACAAAAAGAATGTGGTCGAATGGAATGGGTTTGCCTTAATTGGAATACTTCAGCTATTGACTTTTATAGAAAGAAAAAAGCAATTTCAATGGATGAATGGATTACCTTTAGATTAGACGAAAAAGTTTTCTAAGCAAAATGATTGTCAAAGTGAAAAACACATGTTAAAATGAATAGAAATTTTATATATTAGGAGGAATCGAAATGCCAATTAAAGTAACTACAGAAACATTTAAAAAAGAAGTATTAGAATCAGACGTTCCAGTAATCGTAGATTTCTGGGCTCAATGGTGTAGACCATGTTTAATGTTAGCTCCAGTTCTTGAAGAAATAGCTTCAGATCTAGATGGTAAAGTTAGAATAGCTAAAGTAAACGTTGATCAAGAAGGATACTTAGCTAATCAATATCGTATATCAAGTATACCTACAGTATTACTATTTGAAAATGGGAAATTAAAAACACAAGTTATCGGCTTAATGAGAAAAGAAGATTTAATCAAAAGACTAGGCATATAATCTATGTATGATTCAATTATAATCGGCGGGGGACCAGCAGGTACTACCGCCGCTATATATTTACAAAGATTTAAAAAGAACGTTTTGTTAATAATGAAAGATGAAGGCGCACTTGGAAAAACTCAACATATTGATAATTACTACGGTTTTATCGATACAATTAGTGGGCCTGAACTTTTAAGAAGAGGAATTGAACAAGCGAAACGTTTAGGTGTCGAAGTTTTAGATGACGAAGTGTTAAGTATTGATAATTTCCCAGAATTTACAGTTAAAACAATTAAAGGTGAATATAAAAGTAAGTCCCTTATGATGGCTACAGGTAAAAAACAAATTAGATTAAAGGCTAAGAGTTTTAATAACTTCATAGGTAAAGGTATTTCTTACTGTGCAATTTGTGATGGATTCATTTATAGAAACAAAAAAATTGGTTTAGTAGGAAATAAAGAATTTATGGTAGAAGAACTAGAAATTCTTAAAAACTTTAGTGAAGATATTACTGTTTTCACTAATGGAATGAATTTGGAAGTTGAAGTTGATAAACCAGTTGTTACTGATGTCATCAAAGAAATAAAAGGTGAAGAAGTAATTAACCAAATAGTAGCTGGAGATAAAACATATGACATAGATATATTATTCATGGCAATTGGATCACCATCTGCTACAGATTTTTCTTTAAGATTAGGGGCCTTCTTAGATGGGTCTAATAACATTGTTGTTGATGATACTTTCATGACAAATATCCCTGGATTATTTGCGGGGGGAGACTGTATTGGTGGATTATTACAAATCGTAAAATCAGCCAGTGATGGAGCGCATACTGCAATTGCTATAAACAGATATCTTAAAAACTTAGATAAATAAGACCATTTGTGGTCTTTTTTTTTATTAATATAGACAAATCGCTCATTGAGAAATATAATAGACACATAGATATTCTATTTATATATAAATATATATAATAGTGAAGGTGGTGTATGTATGAAAGATTTAAGAGATCAAATTGACTTAATTGATGAAAGTATTCAAAATCTATTTTTAGAAAGAATGCAGATTGTGAAACAAATTGCATTGCACAAATTGGAAAACAATCTTCCGGTTCTTGATAAAAAACGCGAATTAGAAATTATTAAAAAAAACGTAGATCAAATTGATAATTTAAAAATTGTTGATTTGTATGAAGAATTCTATAAAAAAGTATTGGAAATATCTAAGAAATACCAAGAAAGGATAATTGGAGAATAATATGAAATTTATTGACTTAAGAAGTGACACTGTCACAAGACCAACAAAAGAAATGCGAGAATCAATGCTTAATGCACCTGTTGGAGACGATGTATTTAGCGATGACCCAACTGTAAATGAATTAGAGGCATTAGTAGCTAAAAAACTAGGTAAAGAATCTGGAGTTTTTTGTCCTTCCGGAACATTTTCGAATGAACTTGCATTATTTACTCATTGTAATCAAGGAGATGAAGTCATTTTAGATCAATTTGCACATATTGTTCAACATGAATCTGGAGCTTCTCCAATAATTTCAGGAGTTCAACTATTTACTTTAGAGAGCAACATGGGAATCTGGGATTTAGATAAGCTTGAAAGAATGATTAAAAGAAGAACAATTTCAAATACAGAAACAACTTTAATCTCGATAGAAAACACGTTTAATGGTAGAGTCTTACCGCTTGAATATATGGAAAAAGTATACAACATAGCTAAGAAGCATAATGTTACTGTTCATCTAGATGGGGCAAGAATCTTCAATGCCGCGACACATCTTGGTGTGGAAGTTGTAGAAATTGCTAAATATTCAGATACAGTTAGTGTTTGTTTATCAAAAGCATTAGGTGCGCCAGTCGGAACAATTTTAGTAGGTTCAAAAGAATTTTGTGATGCTGCTAGACTTAAAAGAAAAATTATGGGTGGCGGTATGAGACAAATTGGTATCCTTGCAGCTCCTGCAATAATAGCGGTAGAAAAAATGTCAAAGAGATTAAATGAGGACCATGAAAATGCTGCTTATATGGAAGAACTTCTAAGAGAAATCCCTGGAGTTATTATTGATGAATCTCAAAGAGATATAAACATGGTATTCTTTACTATTGATGATGACAGAAAAAACGGATTATCTAAGTATTTATTTGAACACGGGGTTAAGATACTGGATTTTGAAGGCTTTTTTAGATTTGTAACTCACTATGATATTACACGTGTTGAAATTAAAAAAGCGATTGATTTAGTGAAGGAATATTTTGCATAGTTTTTCATTATTTCATTTACATTTATTTACATAAAAATATATAAATTTTTTTAAATCAAAATAGTGTACATATGTTATAATATGCAACGGAGTATTTTTACCAAATGGAGGAAATAGATGATTTTTCAAAAGACTAAGGGGATTCATATAGATGGTCGCAAAGGTATGTCCAAAAATCGACCTATGCAAGATTACTTGAATCCAGAGACTGTTTACATTCATCTTTTACAAGGTAACTCCAACCTTAAACCAGTCGTTGAGGTAGGAGATTCTGTGAAAGTTGGACAGACAATAGCTCTAAGAGAAGGATTTGGTGCGATGAATATACATTCATCGATCAGTGGTTCTGTTACAGCTATGAAGAAAGTTTGGCATTCCAGCGGAAAAATGGTTAATGCCTTTGAAATCAAAAACGATTTCAAAAATACTCTTGATGAGTCAATTAAACCAAACAAAAATGTTGATTCTTTATCAAGAGAAGAATTAGTTAATATGATGAAAGAAGCGGGCTTATCAGGACTTGGTGGAGCTTGTTTTCCTACGTATGTTAAATATCTTACTAAAGACAAAATAGATACGGTTATTATTAACGCAGTTGAGTGTGAACCTTACTTAACTTGTGACTATTATTTCTTACTTAAGTATCCTGAAAAATTATTAAAAGGATTAACTTACTTGATTAGAGCCGCAGGAGCAAAAAAAGGTGTGATAGCATTCAAAAACTATAATACGAAGATCAAAGAAGTTTTAACTGAATTACTACCTAAATATAAAAACATTAAATTACTTGAAGTAAAAGATGTTTACCCAGCAGGTTGGGAAAAATATATTATTGAAAGAGTAACAGGGAAAACTTACAAAAATCTTCCATGCGAAATTGGAGTTATTGAAAATAATTCAACTACGGCAATTATTTATAGTGATATAGTAGAACATAATATTCCACTAATCTCGAGACCAATAACTATCACAGGCGAAGGCATCAAAGAGCCTGGTAACTTCTATGTTCCTATCGGAACTAAAGTTAGTGAATTAGTTGAAAAATGTGGTGGATATATTGATGGCTTAGATACTAAAAAAGCTAACTATATCGCAGGCGGACCAATGACAGGTAGAGCGATTTTTATTGACGACTTAATCGTAAATGATTCGCTAGGAGCTGTTATAGTTAAACCTATAATTGAAGGTCTTAATCCAGAATGTATGGGTTGTGGAAAATGTGCTGATGTATGTCCTGTACATTTAACGCCGACAGAAATCAGAAATGCATTCGAAGCTAAAGATATAGATTTAATTAAACTATTAAACGCAAATAAATGTGTTCAATGTGGACTGTGTTCTTATATTTGCCCATCTCATGTTGAAATAACAGATTTTGTTGTTAAAGCAAAAGAATTACTTAGAAAGGCGGCGAAATAATGGCTAGATTTGCTGGTGGAAAAGCACCTTTCTTAAGAATATCTGACATAAAAGGACATGGAACAAATGTCATAATGAGAGACTTTATGATTGGGTTATTACCCGTTATATTATTTGCTTGGTATAAAAATGGAATTTTAGTTTACTCACAAGGAAATATCAATTTCATAGAAATGTTATATCCATTATTTTTTATCATCATCGGTGGTTTAGGATCAATATTAATGGAAGCAATATTCTTCTATGTTACAGATAAAGACGCAAGAAAATTAAAACCATTAATAGATAGATTATCAACATCTTATGCACCAATCCCAGGATTGATATTAGCGTTAATGTTGCCAGTCTATACACCTATATGGGTTTTACTATTTGGATGTTTTATATCAAATATTATTGGTAAGGCATTATTTGGTGGATTTGGACATAATATATTTAACCCAGCTTTATTAGGATACGCTGTAATTAAAGTAACCTTAATGGGTGTTATAAACGATGCAGGAGCTTATTTCAATGTATCTGAAGTGTTGATTGATTCATATGCTGGAGCTACACCATTATCAATGCTTGCGGTAAATAAGATTATTTCATTTGATGCTCTAGTAGCTCCTTATGGAAGTCTTTGGGACTTATTCGCAGGATTCCACCCAGGTGGATTAGGTGAAACTTCATTCTTAATTATGATAATATCTTATATCTGGCTAAGTGCTAGAAAAGTTATTAGATGGCAAACACCTTTATTATTTGTAACTGTTTTCTTTGGTTTATCTTGGATCGTAGGAGCTTTAAATGGTGTTAATGGTATTTGGTTCCCACTATATAGTATATTTACAGGCGGCATTATGTTTGGTGCTGTATTTATGATTACAGAACCAGTAACTACTCCTAGAAATCCTTTGGGTAAAACAATCTTTGTTTTATTCTTGGCTGTTCTAACTATTCTATTCAGATATGTTGGAAACTTACCAGAAGGTTTAGGAACTTCAATTATCCTTATGAATATATTTGCATTACCAATCGATAAGTTCTCAGCTATTATAAAAGCGAACAGATGGAATAAGACAACGCTTAAGTATGTTGGAATCTTATTTGGTATTTTACTAGTATTAGGATTCTATGCAGTATTAAAAGCTGGTAGTTTATATAATCTATTCATACCTCTTATGAGTATTGGAGGTGGTTTCTAATGAAAAAATGGTTTGAAAAGAACGGATTAATCACAGTTATTGCATTAATCTTAGTAGTAGTCTTCGCAGTTGGTGGTTTTTTCACTGATTACGTAGTAACACAACGTGGTGATGAAATTACAGTGGATGCTGAAAGATATAAAGATGCTGTTGTTTTAATAGATTTAGAATATAATCTAGACTCTGAAACTCTAGGACATAAAGCATATATTGTTACGTTTACATATGAAGGTTCAACATATAAAGCTTTCTTAGATAATACTTTCACATATGTAGAAATGATAGAAGGAGATAGTTTAGACTTAATTGTTTTGTCAGCTGTAAAACATCATGCTGAACAAGATGCACTTCTTCAAAATACAGCTTACATTGTAAGTTATAATGAAACAACAAAAACACTCGTTATGACTGCTGATGGATTTGCTGGAACTGGTTCTATTAGCATTGAATTTATTTTAAATGACGATTTAAATGCTGTAGTATCTTATTCAGTTACATCAAATGAAACATATAAAAGTGAATACAATACAAAATATACAGATGGAGTTGTTCCTTTTGTAGAAAATACATTTATGGACTTATACTTGGACGGTCAAGTAATAGCTACTGACGCAGTAGCTGGTGCTTCTGAAGGTACAGGCGTAGCAATGCAAGAATTAATTACCTTATTGGATCTGTTCTTAGATTCAATGGAAGGGGGTAATTAATATGAATAGCGGATTAAAATCAGGATTAGTATTATTAATCTTAGGAATTTTCTGTGGTACGTTATTAGCTGTTGTTAATCATTTTACTGCACCAGAGATTGCAAGAATTGAAGAAAAAGCAAAATATGAAGCTTTAGAAGCTTTCTATAATTTAGATGATTATGATTTAACAGTTATTGATTTTGAAGAAGATGAAGTATCAACTATATTTGTTTTAAAAGAAGAAGGTACAGAAAATATTGAAGCTTTAGTTTACTTAGTAGCTGCTACAGGGTATAACGGGCCAGTTCAAATGTTAATTGCTGTTAACGCAGATTTCTCAATTGAAGGCTATACAGTTGTAAGCCACAGTGAAGATGCTGGATTTGGAGCTGACATTGTTGGTAATGATTTCAAAGTTGATTCAGTTACAGACCTTTCAAAATTTGATGCAGTTGGTGGCGTAACATTCACATCAAAAGCAATCAAAGCATGTTTCACAATCGTCTCACAACGAGCCGGTACAGATTTTGGAGGTGGTTTAGATGACTAATAAAGAAAACCTTTTAAAAGGATTTGTCAAAGAAAACCCATTATTTGTCTCAGTACTTGGTATGTGTCCTTCACTAGCTGTTTCAACTAGTTTAGAAAATGCACTAGGAATGGGAATGGGAGTATTCTTTGTATTAACGTTATCAAACTTCCTAATCTCATTAATTATGAGTAATGAAAAATTGGCTGCTTTAGTTAAGCCGGTTCGTATTCCAGTATATATTGTAGTAATTGCAACACTAGTAACAATAGTAGAAATGGTTATGCATGCATATATACCAGACATCTACAAATCATTAGGTGTATTCATTCCACTTATCGTAGTTAACTGTATCATTCTAGGTAGAGCCGAAGCATTCGCTTCATCTAACTCACCTAAAGATTCAGTACTTGATGGAATGGGAATGGCTTTAGGATTTACAGGAGCTATTGCGATAATCGCATTATTCCGTGAATTCTTAGGAGCTGGAACTATAACAGTATGGGGTGACCTAGTAATTAATTTAACAGGTATATTTGATTTCATAGGTATAACGCCTATTGGAATTTTTGTACAACCTGCAGGAGCTTTCCTATCATTCGGTTTAATCTTAGGTACTATTACTGCAATTGGTAATAAAAACAAAGAGAAGAAAATAGCGAAAGGAGTTGTAGCAAATGGATAATATTATTGCATTGGCTTTTACAGCCTTTATCGCTGAAAACATCATCCTATCTCAATTCTTAGGAATCTGTCCTTTCTTAGGTGTTTCTACAAAAAGAAGCAACGCACTAGGAATGGGATTCGCAGTTTTATTCGTAATGTTAATATCAAGTATGGTAACTTACGCATTATACACTTATGTATTAGAAGCTTTAGATATTACATACATGAGAACTATCGTATTTATTATAGTAATTGCTTCATTAGTTCAAATGGTTGAAACATTTATTAAAAAAGTATCACCTACACTATATAAAGCATTAGGTATCTATCTTCCTTTAATCACAACAAACTGTGCTGTTTTAGGGGTAGCTATCTTAAATATTACTAAAGAACATAATTTTGGAGAAACAGTTGTTTATACTACTTTCATTGGACTAGGATTTATATTTGTAATGTATATCTTCTCAATGATAAGAGAAAGAATAGATAAAGCACCAATTCCAAAAGCTTTCCAAGGAATTCCGATTGCTTTAATCGTAGCTGCAATCCTAGCTGTTATTTTTGCTAGATTTGGAGGAATCGTATGATGGAAATATTGATACCCGCTTTGATTCTTGCGGGAATGGGATTTATACTAGGAGTATTAATATCAATAGTAAGTAAAGTATTCTATGTTAAAGATGACCCAAGTGTAATGGAAGTATTTGAATTACTTCCTAAATATAATTGTGGTGCATGTGGATTTCCTGGTTGTAAAGAAATGGCAGGAGCTTTATTAAAACATGAAGCGAAGCCTTCTCAATGCAAACCTATGAAAAAAGAGGATTTACCAGCTTTAGAAGCATATTTAAAAGATTATTTTGATAAAACAGAAGAATAAAATATAAACCGAGATTGAAGAATCTCGGTTTTTTTTATAAGAATTAATTTTCAAAACTAATAAAAACAGCAACATCGTTTGTATTGTTTTTACATATATAATATAATTATATTATAAACAAAGGAAAGGAGGATCCTATGAAAAAATTATATTTACTGTTACTAGCATTTGTTATGGTTATGTTTTTAACTAGTTGTAACACAAGTGAATTCAAGTTAGATGGAGAATTCACTGCTTATGAAGTATCGGTATATAGTAACGCCCCGCAAGTGACCTATGTCACCGTAACAATTACCGAAGGGAAAATTGTTGGGTATAACATCGACGTAAGGCAAGGAACACAAACTGTAACTAATGATGTAACTACAGAATACTCATATGCTTGGAAAGAAATGACTAAAAAAGAGTACATGGATGATTACGGAATGAAGTTATATGGGACTCAATTTGAATTGGTCAATGGTGAGTGGGTCGAAAACGAAGATGAAAAACCTGAAAATGAATGGTATGAACAAGCCAACCTTATTGAAGAATACCTATTAGAAAATGGTGTTGATTCAGTAGAAACAATTGATGGTAGAATTTCTAACGTAGCCGGTGTTACTATAAATGATGGAGGATACCTTGCATTAACAACAGAAGCTGTTGATTTAGCCAAAGCTGGAAAATTCCAAGCTATATTATGTTCAAGTGATGATCTATATATAGCAACAATGGAAAAAGACGTTGAGGGCGAAATGACTAGTTTAATGTTAGATATGTTACAAGGTAACCCAAATGGAGATACTTTTGCTTGGAATGATTTGACCAAACAAGAACTTAGTGATGACTACGGTATGAAAGGTATTGGTGCAGCATACGAATTCGTCGAAGGGGAATGGGTAGCTAGCGACGGAAAAACATCTTTAGAATGGTATGAACAAGCCAACCTGATCACCGAATATATTTTAGCTAATGGCTGGGATGATAATCTTGAAGCTTTAGCTGGCCGCGGAGGTACGATTGACGGGACAACCTTAATCAGTGATTTAGCAGGAGCTACAATTCACACACAATCATATTTTGATGTATTAGAGGAATTGTTTAACAAAGTTGCTTAAATCATAAAAGAATTGTTTTTTAGTTGCCAGAATCCTGGCAACTATTTCTTTTTGCTTTGACAAATCATATATATTAATATAAAATTATCTAGACGAGGTGAATTTATGGAATGGTATGAAATAATATTACTTGTATTAGCTTTTCTTTTAGTTATATCTATGTTTCTATTAGGAATAAAAATATTGAGATATAAAACGTTGAATGAAAACATCGAAAAAGTAATAAAAGAGTATCATCCCGATGTAGAAGTAGTTAAATATAAAGCACAAATGACATATCAACTAAAGTTTAGAACTGATAAGTTATTCTTAATCAAGATAATTGATATGAATCCTCGAAATGAAGTAATTATTACCAATTCAGAAAAAGTAGTTGTTAACGACGATATAAAAGGCTGGAAAAGATCATCTCAAGTTAGTTTTGTTGCTGGAATAAAAGAATTTATCGATATGAAATCAGAACTAGAATTGATAAAAATAGTTCTAATCTATCCAAACTGTCATAATATGACAAAATACATCAATGAATCAGATGCCTATAAAGTAGATAACTCAAAGAAGGTTGACGACTTATTCTTCGTTAAATATACTGAATTAGGTGATTTCTTAAAAAAACATTAAATAATTGTTTACAAATTGTTAATTTTGATTTAATATATTATATACATGCGCCATTAGCTCAGTTGGCAGAGCAATTGACTCTTAATCAGTGGGTCGCCGGTTCGAATCCGGCATGGCGTACCAATTTCGCTAAGTTTAGGGAAGTAGTTTTTACAACTGCTTTCCTTTTTTTATGTTTTATACCATTATAAGCGCAAAATGGGTGTCAAAATAGGTGTCAAACTTATTACCTATTAGCTCTATATTTAGCCAACTTCTTAGTTTGTTCGTTTTCGAAGTCATTTTTTATGTGTTGGTAGATGCCTTCAGTAACCTTAGAATCTTCATGTCCTAGCCATGCGGACGTAACCATTTTAGCTATTCCTGCATTAAGACACTGTGTAGCAAAGTAATGTCTAAGAATATGAAGTGATAAATTTTCAAGTCCAAAATTGGTTGCATGTGTTGAAAAGTTGCGAGCTGATCTCCACAACGAAACTTTAGCAAAAACTCTTGAACTTGTTTTATCTAGTTCATTTAATAAAATTTGTGCATCTTGAAATAATGGAATTGTTCTGATAGATGCTGCTGACTTTGGAGTGGAAACTTTCCCCATAACTGTATTGAATGATTTTGTTATTGATATCTTATTTGTTATGTCTGCCCATTCTAAAGCGAGAGCTTCCCCTTTTCGAAGTCCTGTTGCCGAAATAAACTTAGCAAATAAATACAGGTTATAGTCTTTTGTTTTAAGAAAGTTGAAAAATCTATTTAATTCAATTGTTGTCGGTATGTCTTTCTCTTTTGGTTTTGGTTTCTTAATTGGGTCTATGTAATCAAAAGGATTTTCTTTTATAGCTTTTGTTTGCATTAATTTATTGAAACAGCCCTTCATTAACAAATATGTTCGGTGTCTAGCTGAGAGGGCATCTATAGATAATAAAAAAAGCTCCAAGTCTATAGAATTAATGCGACCGACTGGTTTTTCTCCTATTTGGTTGTTCATAACCTTTCGAACTAAATTAATTCTGTAATCCTCAAATGACGCAGCTTTTAATTCGCTTTTATATATTTTCATCCAATCTGTAATCCATTTATTTAGGGTTATAGGTTTCGAAATGTTATTTTCAGATATATATGCGTTTCTTTCTATAATTTCTTTGTTAATTTTAGTAATAATATCTTTTTTGGTTGATGCGTATAAATATTTTCGTTTACCATTGTAGTAAAATCTACCTTGCCAACGGCCATCTTTTCTTTTTGAGATGGATCCTTCTTTTAGTTTCATTTATAATATCTCCTTTTTCTTCGAAGACATCATTTCTATTTTGTTTTTTCAGAGTCTACATATGAAGCTGTTTGTCCAACCGAATAACAATTATTGATGTTATCATAACAAACTATAAATGTATTTTTATATTAAGGATCTGATAACAAATTAGACCCATTAAAATATGTTTCTAATTCATCAATGATTTCTTTAAGTTTTCTAAGCAAATATTTATTCATAATAATCTCCTTGGATGAACTGCGTCTTTTTTCTAAATGCTTTTTCGTTTCTAGTTATTAAGAGGTAATCAATTGTAGCAGATAGAGATAGCAAATCTTTATTATTAAGCTTATCCAATTAAAATATTACTTCGTCATAGCTCATTTTCTTTAATTTTAGATTGTTACTTTGAACTAAAATGAAAGTAAATGGTCATCGATAACTTTTTGGTTAGATAAACTTTAAGCTATTCATTCGAGGTTCATTGATAAGGCGTTTTTTGGCTTTGATGATGGTAATTATACAAATAAAAGCGAAAATACGAAGAGCGGCGATAATACGTCAAATAAGAATAGTTATCATGACTTGTCTTTTTCAGTAGATTCATAGATTTGAAAATATCTAAATTGACAATAAGTATAGTGTATACTATTAAACAATTTTGTTAATCAGAGGCTGTAGCCGGAAGTATAGGAGCGCAGCGTGCCAAAAACAAATTACAATAAATATTACTAGGTTTTAAAAGCAAAAGTATCAATATTAATTGATATTTTGGCAAAAAAAATGAGACCGCTTAGATGTATATCGAACGGTCTTAGAATAGGAAGAAAATTATGGATAACTGCCTCAGAGCAGGGGGTTGTAATAACATCCCCCCTACAGGGCAAGCGAAGGGTATTCAAGGAAAATTTAATTGCCTGGTTTCTGAAGTAAAGTGAACCCGATTTGATGGGCACAAAAATAAAAAAAAGTCTACTTTTTAGGGTTCAGTTCAATTAATAGTGATTTTTTATTGCTTTTACTAATTCTTTACCACATTTACTAGTCTTTTTTATTGCTAAGGGGTCACTATCAACACTTCCTCTTTCAAACTTATTTAAATATGTTTGATTGCATACAACATCATACCCTAAATCATGTAAAGGCATGGACATCCCTTTTGAAGTGAAGCCAATGTCATCTTCTGATGGATGTTCGCAAATTGCTATTGTGGCTCCAATCTTCTTTCCGTTTATTTCGTTAACACTAGTCCAAATATGTCTATTGTTTTTGTCAAAGACTTGATAACAATATAATCTTTCAATAAATTTCTTCATGTCTGACGAAACATTCCAATAATATGTTGGTGATATTAATACCATAATATCTGCTTCATCTATTTTGGTATACAATTCTTGCATACCATCATTTATGCAACATTTATTAGTTTTTCTACAACATTCACAGCCAATACATCCTGTGAATTGATAATTATTAATGATTTCTAAATCAACTTCCTGATTGTTACAAGTTAAATATTTTTTCAATATTTTGCCTATAGTATGACTGTTCCCATTTCTTCGTTTGCTGCCAACAATAATTAATGTTTTCATTAAATGCCTCCAAATAAAAAGACACTGAAATATCTAATATTACAGTGTCAAATTTCATAAATACTATATCATATGTGCAAATATCAACAAATTTACCTATTGGATTGTGTTCTTATGTAACTTTGAACAAATATTCGAAATTGAAAGATAAAAGTTGCCGAAAGCTACATAACCCATAATGAAAAACAATATACTAAGAAAACATACAAGGAGTTTAGTTTCTCATTTATGACTATCTAATAGTTATGATATCGCTGATAATAATACATCCTTACAAACTGTACCCCTTAGTCTGTTCTGAGAGTCAACGATAGGG
>Ga0207997_1000125_pt1 | contig 36397 bp, 60 predicted proteins | sample AntAceMetag02UKN_FD_184777 | JGI IMG/M metagenome (GOLD analysis project Ga0207997, IMG submission 184777) | Saline lake microbial communities from Ace Lake, Antarctica - Antarctic Ace Lake Metagenome 02UKN (SPAdes) (version 2) | ecosystem: Environmental > Aquatic > Non-marine Saline and... | reverse complement strand
CTTGTTCATGGTTTTATGTGTATTAATCTAAAGTTTGAAGAAAAGGATAATACTAAGTTTTGGATATTCAACAAAGAAGTAACTAAAAAAGATTGGGATAATCGTTTTGATATTGATGGAAAATAAAATGGGTAAATATATAAACAAAGATGATTGATATAATACTATTCGGCACTTGTCTGAGAAATTGGAAACTAGCTGATGTAACTAAAATGGAGGAAGAAAACAATGGATATTTATTTAGACTTTGAGAAAAAGGCTTTAGAGGATTCTTTAGATTCTGCCAATAAGAGAGCAATAGCAAGAGACGGAGATGAAGGAAAGCCTAATGCTCTTTACGAGGATGCAGAATTAAGAACTGAAGATGATCTTGGATTTGATTCAAGTGACGAGACTATAAACTTTTCTGGACATATATTTCACGAAGGGAAAGACTTAGGATATATTTCTGCGAGCATACCTTTAGACTTTGAAGATATAATCGCTATTATAGAAACTTATAGAAAGAAACTTGGAAAACTAAAGACTGTCTTAGAAGCTACAAAATGAAGAAAGTATTTAATGTAACTGCAGAAGATAAATTTAAAACATTATTATCAAGTGATAGTGAGTTTAATGTGTTCGCAGAAAACATTACCGAAGCTAGAGGGAAAATTAGTAAAGTAATGTCAGAGAAACAAAGAATATCAGAAGCAAAACTACTATGCAAAGTAGAGGAAGATTCTGATTTATTACGATACGCAGAAGAATAAATCGTAACTAAAACAACTTATTATTATTTGCCCCAATGTTGTGGGGCTTCACAATCACACGACGGTTTAGAATAAGCAAGAGTAACCAATAACTATATAAACCTTAATAACCTATAAAACCTATGGAAAAAACAAACAAAAAACTTATCCTCCCTGTTAAAGGAAAAAAGGACGGACAAAAAAGAGTAACCATCCCACAAGATTCAGATATTGAAATAGATGATTATGTCGAGGTGACTAAACATGAATAAAGAAAAAAAACAAATACTAAAGAATCAAGTTAGAATAATGAAGCAATTAATAAGAATTGCAAAAAATAATGATAATATAAGTCCACTAACAGAAAAAGATATATCAGATACGCAATTATTACTTAATCCATCAAAAGAACCATCACTTCCAAAACAAACACACGACACATTAAATGTCGATGACGAGGTGCAACATGAGTAAGGAAAGAATAAAGCAAGGCTTTGCACCAACTCACTATGCCACATTTGAAGTTAATATGTGTAAGAATGTTTCAAAAGATAAAAAGAATAATGGAATCAATCAACTACCTAGAGAACTTGTGGAGATGCTAATTAAAACTTATACCAATGAAGGAGATACTGTTTTGGATCCTTTTGTAGGGAATGGAACTGTTATGGATATTGCTGATGAATTAGGACGAGATTCTGTTGGAATTGATGTTAATAATTATAAACTAAATTCGGAAGAGGAGGTTAAGACTTGTGTAACCAAGAACGACATTCATCCCAAGCATAAAGACTCGGGTATCCTGCCTAAATTTACATGAAAGTAGCAATAATTTTACCAGTAAGTGACAGTATGCCTCATTTACCATTTATGATTGATGCTCTTTATAAGTCTACTAATTTTCCATTTAGATTAATCATAATTGAAAGCGGATCTAAAGACGGAACCAAACAATATGTAGATAAATTATTTGAAGAAAAAGATAACATAGAAGTATATCATACAGCCAAGCGAGGATTAGTAAAAGCAATTAATTATGGAATAAAACAAGCAGGTGATTTAGATGTATATTTAACTCAAGATGATGTGATACATTTTAAATTATATGGTCGTGATTGGTTGAGGGAGATGTATAATGCATCAAGACAAAAAGATTGTGGAATAGTTACTAGTACTGCTGGTTATGGTATATCTAGTTCAGATTTTTTAGATAAATTAAAATGGGTAGGTACTTGGAATGCATATATACCTAGACGTATTATTAAAAAGATTGGATTATTTGATGAAGAATTAGGACCAGGAGATGATATGGATTATTCTTATAGGATAGCAGTAGCTGGATATAGAACAGGAATAATAAATTATTGGGTTCAACATCATAGATTAACAGAACATGGAGACTCAGATAACTCAGATAAAATATTAAAGATGGCTAAGAAGTTTAGAAAAAAACATCAATTAGGTGAATTTCATGGATAAGGTAGCAATAATAATGCCAGTATATAATTCTGGTGAATATTTAAAATATGCAGTAGACAGTATCTTAAATAATACAAAATATCCATTTAAATTAATATTAGTATGTAGTAAATCGACAGACGGCACAGATGAAGTTTGTGACAATTATGCAAAAGATAAAAGAGTAGAAATATTACATACTGAACGAGAAGGAATAACAAAAGCTATTAACAGGGGAATAGATTTAGCAGGTGATTTAGATGTATATTTAACTCAAGATGATGTGATATTACCAGATTTATTTAAAAGAGATTGGCTTGAATTTTTAGCAAATATAAGCAAAAGAAAGAATTGTGGCATGGTTAGTACTATTTCTGCAGGTGGAACTTCTGGTCCAAGTTATTTGGAAGGGTTTAAATGGATAGGCACTTGGAGTGTTTATATACCTAGAAGTACGATAAATAAGATAGGTAAATTTGATGAAGAATTTTCTCCTGGACCTGGTGATGATGTAGATTATACATTAAGAGTAATTTCATCTGGAATGGAAATATATCTTGCTAATTTTTGGGTAGACCATCACAGAAGAACTGAAAATTATAATGACAGTACCCCAGAATTAAATTATAAAAATTCTAAATATTTTAGAGATAAGCATAAAATAACACCCATGATTAGTGAGTTTATTTTTGATAATGAAAAGTTTATGTTAAATAGATTAACTTATGCAAGATTTGGATGTTTTGGTACTAACATTAAATTAGATGATCCGTTGACTATGCAAGAAATTAAAAATATAACTACAAATTTCAAAAAAGACGATATAACTTTAGATGTAGGTACAAATACTGGTATGATGAGTTTGGTAGTTCAAAATGGTAAAGTTTATGCATTTGAACCATCTAAGTATACTTATGATATATTAAAGGCTAATTGCGATTTAAATCCACATAAAAATATAATTCCAATGAATAATGCAGTATCAGATAAAGAGTTTAATTATAAGGTAAAATATGGAGTATTACATAAGCACGGTTGGTCTGGCATGGACTCAATTGAAGAATCAGAAGATGGCGAAAAAACAATCACATTAGATAGTTTAAATTTAAAGAATGTTAAATTAATTAAAATAGATACAGAGGGACACGATTTAAGGGTGTTAAAAGGTGCAAGTAAGTTATTAGATACTGGTCCAATATTAATTACAGAAGACGTAAAGCTAGATAATGAATATTTAAAAAGCAAAGGATATAAGCCAAGTAGAAATATTGGAGTTGGAGGTATAAATGTATTATGGGAAAAATAGAATGGTCTCACGGTGGACTTAAAACAAGTATAAACGATCAAGAATTTGGTAACAGGAGTTAGAATGAAAATAGGAGTAATCGGAGTAGGCAAATTAGGAAGTGTTCTTTTTCATATATTAAATAAATATTATGATGTAGTAGGTGTAGATAAATATGACGATTTTAGTGTCCTATCTGGATGTGATGTGGTTTTTAATGTAGTAAATACTCCAAGTAAAAAGAACGGAGAATTTTCTAATAAATATTTATTTGAGTCAATTAGACAAGCTAAACCTTATCTTAACTGTAAATTATTTGTAGTAGTAAGCACAGTAATGCCCGGAACTTGTTATGAAGTAGCAGACATGTTAGATTGTGATGTTGCTTATAATCCAGAGTTTATAAAATTAAACTCAATAAAAAAAGATATGGAAAATCCCGACTTTGTTTTGATTGGTAATTGTTTTCCATATTCAAAAATATTAAAAAGAATTTATAAAGAAATATTAAAAAACAATGCTCCAATCAAATTTATGGATTTAAAAAGTGCAGAATTAGCAAAGATAAGTCTTAACTCTTATATAACAATGAAAATAGGTTTTGCAAATACTATCGGACGAATATCTGAAAAATTAGGAACAAATGCAGATTTAATACTAGACGCAATTGGAACAGATAGTCGAATAGGTAAAAAGTATTTTCAACCAGGTGGTGCTTATGGCGGCCCATGTTTTCCTAGAGACAATCGTGCATTTAACAAGGCAGCAATAGGAGTACTTAATTATTCAAAACTTACTGATAAAATAAATAAACAAGTAGCTAAAGAAGTTGGACCATTCAGCGACGACGAAAAGTATCAAAATGTCTAAAGTAGCAGTAATAAACCCACCTAGTCCATTTTTAATAGATGAAAGAGTATTCCCTAATATGGGTTTAGTAAGAGTTGCAACAGAATTAGACAAAAAACATGATGTAGACTTTCATGATTTATCTGGTATAAAAGATGGTGAAAGTGTAATAAAAGAAATAGCAAATGATTATGATTATTATCTGTTTGGTGGAACTACTCCACAGTTTAAACATACACATAAATTATTTAAAGCACTAAAAGATGAAAATCCAAAAGCTAGAACAGTAATAGGTGGACCACATGCAAGTGCAATAAGTTCCTTAAGAAACAAAGGGGTGTTTGATATTAACACAGAAGCATTATATAATTATGATACAATATTTGAAGGTGAAGCAGAACAATCAGATAATATGTTTAAATTAGGTTGGCAAAAAGGAGATTTAATAAAAAGTATAGACGACGTATTAATTCCAGATGAAAGGTTCTTAGATAGGAAATCTTATCATTATTATTTAAACGGTAAAGAGACAACCAGTATTCAAACACAAAGAGGTTGTCCTAATCAATGTGAATTTTGTTGTGGTAGAGACATTGAAATGTATAATAAAGTAAGACAACATTCTCCAGAACGAGTAATAAAAGAATTAGATAAATTACATGAAGCTGGATATGAAAGTTTTATGTGGTACGATGATGAAGTAAATATTAATCCAAATAGATTAGAAGAACTTTGTGATGTACTTAGTACTAGACCGTACCAACATAGAGGCTTCGTAACATCTGACCAAGTAGTAAAACATCCAGAAACAATTAAGTGGTTAAAAAAAGCTGGATTTGTTAAACTTTGTACAGGTGTTGAATCAGGTTCAGACAGAATATTAAATGTAATACATAAAAGAGCCAACTCAGAGCAAAATTACGAAGCTGCTAGAATAATAAAAGACGCAGGTATACATTACGAAGCATTTATGATGATTGGACATCCTTCTGAAAATCCAGCTGATGTGGCTAGAACTATTGGTTGGATTAATAAAGCTGATCCAGACGATTTTGATATAGGAATACTTACACCTTATCCTGGTAGTAAAATATATGACGATGCAGTTCCTTCTACTAAGTTTGAGGGTTACAATTTTGAATATAAAGGGTTATATTTCAATCGTCCAGACTTCTCTAAGGAAGACTCATATTACAAAGGTTTAAATACTCAAAGTGCGTCTTTTACTCGTACTGATGAGATGACAGAAAAGTATATTCATGATAAACGGGACAAGATTCAAGAAATGCAAAAATCTAAAAAAAAAGAAAAGCCTCGTATGAGGACGAAGAATTAGGAATGTGGTATTAATATGAAAATTGATATAATGTTATGCACAAAAGACCGTCCAAGTGAAGTGGCTTTACTATTACAATCATTAAGAACTCAAACACATCAAGATTGGGATTTATTTATTTATGACGACCGTTCAGGAACTCCTTTAGCAGATTACCATTTTATTAGATGTATAATTAATTTATTAAAAAGTGAAAATCATAGAGTATTCTTATTTAGAGAAAATACTATTCGTTGGGGAGTAACAAAATTACGACAAATATTAGTAGAAAAAATATTAAAATTAGGAACAGGCGAATCTATTTTGAGACTAGATGATGATAATTTACTTGAAAATAATTATATTGAAAAATTAGTCGAAACTTTAGATTCGGGTTACGACATAGCAAGCGGAGTAGTACCACTAGCAATTCAACCAACACCAAAACGAGAAACTAAATTTGTAAAACCATTCATAGCAGACGTTAAGTTAAATAAAGACGGAACAATAGAAAAATTCGGAGATGATTGTGGTTGGATGTATATGGAACATGAAATTATTCCTTCTCCTCACTTTAGAAGTATGGCACTAATCAGAAAAACAGTACACGAGAAAATATCATACGAAACTAATTTGGGTTTTTGTTCATTTAGAGAAGAAGAATTTTTCAGTTTTAGATCCCTAGTTGAAGGTTTTAAAATTGGTGTAAATACCGGAGCAATTGCTTATCATCTTAACTGCGGTTCGGGCGGCGAACGTACAGCTGAATATCAATCTAGTTTACAATACAATCATCAAAAACTTAATGAATTTACTAAGGAACTATTTAAAAAACATGGCGATTTCATTTCTAAATATAAGGAGCAATTTAAATGAGAGTAGGAATAATGGGACTTGGCTTTGTCGGAGCAGCAATGAAAAGTATACTTGAAACTAAACATCATATTTATTGTTATGATCCAGGAAAATATGATTACAGCAATTCAGCGATATTAAAAAACGCAGAACTTATTTTTTTATGTGTAGGAACTCCAATGAGAGAAGACTCAACAGTAAATATGGATTACATTAATTCAGCACTTAATACTATCAGAGAATTAAACACTAATCCTGCAATATTTATTAAAAGTACCGTTCCACCTGGAACTTGTGAAGAGTTATCTAAAAAATATGGACTATCAGTAGGAAGCAACCCAGAATTTTTAAGAGAAAGATGTGCAGTAAAAGATATGTGGGCAAGTGACAGAATAATAATCGGTGGACCAGAATGGATAAGAGCAAAACTTAAAAGTGCATATTATCCAATATTTGGAGACGATGTAAAATATATAGAACTATCTTCAACAGAATCAGAAATGGTAAAACATACAACTAATGCATTTTTAGCAAGTCAAGTAGGATTTGCTAATGAAGTTTACAATATGTGTAAAGTGTTTGATATTAATTATGACAACATAAAATATGCACTATATCAAGATAAAAGACTAGGCCGACACATAGACGTACCAGGAACAGACGGACAATTAGGATTTGGTGGTCATTGTTTACCTAAAGATCTAAATTCATTAGTAAATCATTCAGTAGAAAAAGGCTACACTCCAAATTTATTTAAAGAATTATTAAAATTTAATAAGGTACAAAGAAAATGATAAATGTAATTGGAACACTAACCGGTAGCTCGGGTTATGCGTCACACTTTAGAGGAGTAGTAAATGAACTAAACAAACTAGAAGATTGTAAAATAATAACAAACTTACCTCAAGGTTTTCAGGGTGTAGTAAATGATGACGAACTAGCAATGATAAAGCGAGAACAAGATTTTGATATTAATTTAATAATAACACATCCACTTTATTGGAAGTCTAATTTATCTGCTAAACGAAACTTTGTATATTTAGTATGGGAAGGTGATTTAATACCCAAGTGGATGCTTGAGGAATGTTTAAATCACAAAATAGAAAAAATAATAGTACCATCTGAACACACAAAGAAAGCAATATTGAATACTCTTGAAGAAGAACAAAAAGAAATTGGTATTAAGGAAGGAGAAAATGTAGAAAATATAAGTCATACATCAATAAAGAAGAAATTAGTAGTAATACCACATGGATATAACCCGGAAGATTTCTATAGTCAGCAACCTAAAGTAACAGCCCGTCAAGGTGGGGGAGAAACAAGTCCTTTGAAAGAAGTAGTCAAGCCATCGGAGCAGACGGCAGATGGATCTTTTGGCATAGATTCACAAAATTCCCCTGCTGATAATACTCATCGAGCTATGAAGGAGACCGCCAGTGGATTAAACTCGAGTATCGAAGCTGGGCATCGATCTAACGATTCCTCTCCTGAGCTTGGTGAGAAATATTCTTTTAAATTCCTAGCAAATAAAGGATTCAGAAACATAGAAGATAGAGGAGGAATACAATATCTTATTAAAGCATATTTAAGTGAATTCAAACCAGAAGAAAATGTAGAACTAGTATTAAAAGTAAATCCAGCATACGGAATACCAAATTTACTTGAACTATTTCCGGAACTAAACAGCAAACATCCAAAGATAACATACATACCAGAAAATTATACAACCAAACAACTAAATGAATTATATAATGAATGTGATGTATTTGTTTCTCCAACAAGAGCAGAGGCATTTAATTTACCATGCCTTGAAGCACTTGCATGTGGTAAACCTGTAATAACTACAAACTACGGCGGCCAAACTGATTTTATTGATAATGAAGTAGGTGCATTGATTGATTATAAATTAACAGAAATAACTCACGAAGTAGAATATGAAGGAATAAACTGGGCAACTCCAAATCACGAACAATTAAAAAAAGAATTAAGAAGAATATATACAAATGGAATTTATGGATTCAAAGAGAATTGTATCAAACGTGCATCTAAATACACCTGGAAAAACACAGCAAAACAAATATATATATTAATAAGCCAACATTTAAATACTATAATTAATTAATTAATGTATGACAAGAAAACTAAATAATCAAATGGACAAAATAGTCCAACGAAGCATAGGATTTAACTTAAGGCAATTATTATTCTTCGCAGTACACCCAGACTTTAAACCAGACCTATATTGTAGAAAAGTAGTAGACGACCAAATAAGTCTAATAGACTCAAAATACCTAAAAAATGAATAAACTACAAAAAGAATTAAGAAACGCAGAAATAATAAATAAAGCAGTAGAAGAATACAAACGTATAGAAAATGAAAAGAAATTTAACAAAACAAGAAAGTAAATTATGCCGTGAAGGTATAAATTTAAGAAAGAAGAAAATAGCAGAACTAACTCAAGAAGAAAGATACTTCGAAGAATTTAACGCTTTCAATGATAAGTGGGCAAAATACCTTGAAGACAAAGAACTAAAAGCCAAAGACCGTAAAAAGTTAGTAATAAAAGAAACCCTAAACCAATTAAAAGAACAAATAGCTTTCGAAAAGAAATCAATGCATACAGAACAAACTCAATTAAAAGACGGCGTAGAAGTAAAAGAAATGCCAGGTGTAGAATGAACGAGTGGTTTGGTATATCAGTAATGTTATTTATATTAGCTTTTGGTTTTGCAGCAGTAAGTCTTCATTATAGAAATAAATATGAAATTAATAAACTAAATTAGGAGGAAAAAATGGATATAACAAGAAACATGACCAATTCAGAGCTAAACAATCTAACAGTAGACGGAGTTAAAGGAGTAAACTTAAACAAACCAAAACGAAGCAAAAATGCTCGAGAGAAATTCGAAATAGAATTAAACAACGAAGAGGCAATCGCCACAACAAATAATTTACCATTCGCTAGACAAGTAGCACGTGAAGAGTTCAATCAAGCAATAAAATCTCAAGTAGATGCACAATTAAGAGAATACGGATCAATAGAAAAACCAGAAGAATTAAAATTACCAAAGGTAGATTGGGATAAGTATAGTAATTTAAAAAACTTCAAAGTGGTAAAAACTCACGAACGTCCAGACACAAATCTATCTAAACATAATCCAGGACTAGATGTTAAAAGTAAAGTAACTACTTATAAGTTTAAAGGATATGGATTTATTTACAAAGTAATGGAAGACGAACCAGCATCAATTGTAAGAGCAGTAAAAAAACGAGCAATGTTAGACAAACAAATAGCCGGAGAATTAAAATAATTTAACTTGCTCCCAGGTTTAGGGAATCATACTCATGAGAAAATTAAATAAAATAGAAAAAGTAATAGTATTCTTAATTACATTACCAATTATAGCTTTATCATTAACTTTAGCTTTGCCGTTTATATATATAAGTATGATTATTAAGATATATGATGTAATATTCAAAGACATAAAGATAAAGTAACTTAAAAAACTAAAACATGGCAAAGATAACAAAAGGTGGTTTTATTAAAGCTTTAGACGGAAGTATAGGAACAAACAGAGAAATGTCTGTTAGATTAAAAGTTACAGATTCAGCTATTACTCAGTATCTTGACCGTAACCCAGACATGAGAAAATTACTAGACAAACAGAGACTAAAAAATATAGATAAAGCAGAAAACGAAATATTTCAACAACTAGACTTCGAAGATCCAAAGTCAGTATCAAGCGCAGCTAACATAAGACAAAAAGCATCTCAATTTATACTTAAAAACTTAGGTAAAAATCAAGGTTGGGTAGAAAAAACAGAACAATCAGTAGAACACAAAGGCGAACAAATTAAGATAATAATTGAGGAAAAGATTCCAGATGGAGATAAATCTTCAACTAAGTCCTAAGCAGAAACATGCATTTGAAATTCTAAGAGACAAGCAAACTACTGAACTCTTTTTTGGAGGAGGCGCAGGTGGAGGAAAATCTTATCTTGGTTGTATTTGGCTTATATTTAGTTGTTTGGCTTATCCTGGTACTAGATGGCTAATGGGTAGGGCAAGACTGAAAAGTCTCAAAGAGAGTACGTTTCTGTCCTTCCTGGCGGTACTTAAGGATTGGGGTCTAAAGAAAGACACAGACTGGAAGTACAACGCACAAGAACATTTTATTCAATTTCTTAAAACTGGAAGTTCTGTTTATATGAAGGATTTATTTTTATATCCAACTGACCCAGAATTCGATTCACTTGGTAGTACAGAATATACAGGTGCTTTTATGGATGAAGTGTCTGAAATAACAGAAAAAGCTAAAATGATAGTAATGTCTCGACTTAGATATAAGTTAGACGAATATGACTTAATACCAAAGTTACTAATGGCTAGTAACCCAGCAAAGAATTGGGCATATAAAGAATACTGGAGACCTTGGACTGAGGGTAAACTTGAAGACTACAGAGAATTCATCCCTGCATTAGTAGGTGATAATCCTTTTATGAGCAAGTACTATGTTGAAAATTTAAATAAGTTAGACAAAAACTCTAAAGAACGATTACTTTACGGTAATTGGAACTATTCAGATGATCCTAGTATGTTATTTAATTATAATAAAATAATAGACATCTTTACTAATCAATATAACATCCCACATAGAGCAAATAATTATATGTCTTGTGATGTTGCAAGATTTGGTAAAGATAAAACTATAATAGTAGTCTGGTGCGAATATCACATAGAAACAATAGTTAGTTTAGCTAAGAGTTCAATCCCACAAGTAGTAGAAAAACTAAACGAATTAGCAACAAAATATAGAGTACCTCATTCGAATATCATAATAGATGAAGATGGAGTAGGTGGTGGTGTGGTTGATTATATGGAAAATTGTGTTGGTTTTGTCAATAATAGTATACCAATCGAAACAGACTTCACAAAGAAGATTCACAATTACAGAAATTTAAAAACTCAATGTTACTTTAAATTAGCAGAAGTAGTAAATAATGGTAAAATAGGATGTTACAAAGATATTCCACTAGAAGTGAAGGAGGGTATAATTCAAGACCTAGAACAAATAAAAGCCAGAACAGCTACTGGTTCAAATGGTCAGGTATTAAACGAAGGAAAATTAGAAGTAATAAACAAAAAAGAATTACACGATGTATTGGGTCGTTCTACTGATTATTCTGATGCTATGATGATGAGATGTTATTTTGACCTAGATGATTATTACACCCCATACATCGTTTAATTATATGGAGATAACTATATATATTATTATACTCAATTTATATAAGTAGATTATTGTTAGTTAATTTATGGATTTAAAATCAGATACAGGAGTAAGTTGCTATTTGGCAGTAACACCAGACGAAAGAAGTAATATTCTAAATGAAACATTTAAGGGTGAAGTAGATGATACTCAAATAACTTTTCCAAAAGGACTTGGCGCAGAGCATCCATTTGATTTTGACCAAGTAGATAAAATTCTAAATAATGTAGGAGTAGCCGATGCATTGGTAGATAAAATAGTAGACGCAATTGTTGGAGACTTCAAAATATCAATCAAAGATGAAAATGCCAATGCTTTACTTGAGGACTTTGCATATGATACTAAACTTAAGATTAAATTTAGACCATGGATTAAAGAAGCAGTTTCTAAAGGTAATGGTTTTATGGAATTAGATTTAACCGATTTAAAAAATATTGAAAAGTTAAGAGTAATGAAAGCTAACAATATGTACGTCAAACGTAATAAAAAGGGAGTAGTCAAAGAATATAATTATTATAAAGGTGAATTAAAAACTTTTAGTATGAATAAAAAAGCTATTCCATTTAAACCAAATCAAATAGCACATTTAACAATTAACAAACTACCAAACGACCCATACGGAAGAGGATTAGTCTGGTCAAATAGGGTTAGTATTGAAAATTATGCTGGTGATGAAGTAGATAAAAGTAAAATAATTAGTCGTAAAGCTGGTGCACCACTTCATGTTAAATTAGGACAACCAGGACAAAAGGTTAAAAAACAAGATTTGGATGATTTTAAATCAGATTTACAATATATGAATAACTCTGTTGAATATGTTACAGATGCAAACGTAGATATGAGTATTATAGATTTCGCAGGAATAGGAGACAACATAACAAAAGCAGCAGAACATGATTTAGAACAATTAGCATTAGGAATGAAAATACCAATGAGCTTAGTAGGAGTAAGTAACAATCCAGAAGGTATGGCTAAAACAAATGATAAAGAATTTCTTAGATTTATTTCATCAGTTAGAACAATAGTCGAACAAACAGTCGAATCACAGATACTTAGACCATATTTAAGAAGTCAAGGTAAGTTAGATGGTAGAGTAGACTTTACTTGGGATTTACCAGGAGAAGACGAAAAGAACGAACGATTACAAAAAATAATTGATACTTTAAGAGTAATGGATTTATCACCAGAACTTAGAGCTAGCCTAGAAATAGAGTACGCAGAAATATTAGGATTAGAAAATTTAGAAAATGTTTTACCAACTCCTCAAGAAGCAAGAAAGAAAGCCGATGCTGAGGAAGCAGAGTTAAAGGCACAAGAAGATGCAGACCGTAAAGCAGAAGAACAAATAAAACAACCAGAAGTACCAGGAGCAAAAAAGACAGCAAATCAATCATCAGATATAGATAAAAATCAGTTGTCGCCAGATAGGGTACAACTGAAAGATTCAAAGGCGGTTTTGACAAAGATAACAGAATGTACTCATAATAAATTAACAGAAGGTCAACTAAATGCTATGACTATTGGCAAATATGTAAATCTTAAAGATATAGCAGGATTTAATTATTCAGATTACTTAGTTAAAATATTATTAAACCTCAGAACAGAAAAGTTCTCAGACTTATTGGCCATAACACAAAAAGACCTAACCGAAGGGTTACTTCCAAGTAGAGACATAAACAAATTAAAAATAATCCTAAAAGATGGCTTTCGTAAAAACAAAACAATCAAACAAATAGAAAGAGATATAAAAAATTCAATTAATTTAAAAGATAGAGTCAAAATAGAAGAAGACGGAACAAAAAAATTAACTTTATCTGCCAGTAAACGACCAATAAGTATCGCCAGGACTGAAACTGTCAGACTAGCAAACGCTGGATTAAAGGATATGTATATAGAAAATGATATAACTACTTATAGATACCTATCTGCAATAGACGACAGAACATCTGATATTTGTAGAGAACTAGACGGTCAAGTTTTTTTAACTAAAGACGGAACACCAGGAGTAAATATGCCACCTATGCATCCAATGTGTAGAAGTTCAATTGTTGGCTTAGTAAACTAATGGTTCAAATAACAGATTCAAATAGACCAATATGTGCTAAGTGTAAAGTAAGACCAGCACTTACTCTAATGAATGGGATGTGGATATGTGGACAATGTTTACATGAATTTATACAAAGACAAGAAAAATTAAAAAGGGAAGCATTTCTTGAAGGATGAGATGAAAAGGTATTTAACATGATTTTAATAGACCCAGTAACGAGACAGAGAATAAGTTACCAAAAATATTGTGGTGATTTGGAATATGACGTAATAGGCGGTTCATCTATTAGTACCCAAGTAGTAAGCAAACAAATAGACGGTATAACAGGAATGGATCAGATAAATTTAGGTCAATCAATAGATAGAGGAATAACTGGCGAAAACAAACAAACCACCAAACGAGTTCAAATTAGACGGAGAGTAAATTTTGGGAACGATTAATTTATTTGAACATATAATTGAAATGAAGACTGGTCAAGATTTTAATACCAATCTTATTACTGGATATTTAAACAGTCTAATAATTGACTCAGATGAATGTGTTTCTGTAACTATTGAATCGTCACTTGGTTATTTAATATTTCACAATGCTCAACATAAAGGAATAAACTATTATGCACCTAGAGCATTACTACAAGGTGCTATTTCTCATTTGGCAGTAAATGACCAATTTGATAAATTCAAGTTAAACGAAAGTCTTAACATTCGTGTAATGGGTCCAGTTGATAGTAAGGTTACAATAATTTTACGAATTGATTAATCTATTCCATCAGGAATTTCATTTAACAATTCTTCATTCTCAATCATAGCCGTATATAATAAATCTTCCATATTAATATATGATTTTAATCTTTATAAATGTTTACTTGTCAATATACATTAATATATATACCGATTATCAATTTATATAAACTCTTTTTAGCATAGGTTTATATAGGTAGTTTATAATGGCAGAAGAATTAATCTTAGAGTATTTCGTACCAATCGAATCTAGTGCAGAACTAGATGGTGATTTCACAATAAATGGAATAGCAATAAACGAAACAACTACATCTAATGGTCATAAATTTATAGGTGAAGAGTTAGCTAAAAGTGCTCATACATTAATTGGAGTACCATTACTTAAAGACCACGATAATTCTATTGATTCAATTGTTGGGAAAGTAAATGCTGCACGTTGGGATGAAGCACTAAGAAACATACCATTCAAAGCAATAATCAAAGACCAAAAAGTTAAACAATTAATCAAAGACGGATTACTTAGTACTGTATCAGTGGGTGCTCACGTTAAACCAGAAGACATAGAAGAAGCAGAAAATGGTGACATTATTCCACATAATATTTCATTCAAAGAATTAAGCGTAGTAGCAGTTCCAGCAGACGGCGGAGCAACTTTTAGTATGGCATTAAATAGCGCATACAAATTACATTCAACAAAAGTTGATAATTCTATAATTACTGAGAAGGAGGATAATATGACAGAAGAAGAAAAGAAAACCGAATCGGAAATAGTTGAACCAAAAGAGGAAAAAGAAGAACCAAAAGAGGTTGAGGAAGTAAAAGAAGACGCTGTTTTAGCTTTGCTAAAAAAGATTGACGAAAGAATTACTAAACTTGAATCATCTGATGCTGACGAACCAAAAGAGGAAAAAGAGGAACCTAAGGAAGAAGCAAGTGACGAAGACGAAGACGAAGAAGACGAGGTTGAAGAAAAAGGAGATTATACCTTTAATCAAGGATATAACTCAATCGGAATTCAAAGAAAGTCGTATATATATAACTAATGGTAACCACAATGGTTTTAACAAACCCACTAGGCGCACAAGTTGTATTAGACGGAGCTAATCCAAGAACTTTTTCAGCAAAAGCATTAGAAGTAATTTCAGGCGGACAATTTGTACAAATATCGGGAACATCTGATATGGTTGGTTCATCTGTAGCAAGTTTTGCAGACGGTGATTTAACAGTAATTGGAGCAATAGATGAAGCACTTTGTAATGGTATGGCAATAAATAACGCAGGTTCAGACGAACTTGTAACTGTAGCAACTAGAGGAGCATATTTATGTTCAGTTGGAGCAATAGTTTCAGGCGGAGCACAGGTCTATCAAAATGGATCAGGAGCAGTAGCAAATATTCTAAATACAGGTTCTATAGCAACAACAACCATGGGAGCAACACCAATAGGAAGAGCAGTTAGTACAAGTGCATCTGGTACAGATTATTATGCTCTTATTAGTCTAAACATTTAAATGGCAATGACAAAATTAAACGAGTACATAAGTAGAGCAGACGGAACAGCAGGACAATCGCTAATCCCACAATTGATTTTACCAAGAGTAGTTGAAGAAGTAGAAAAGAATTTAATTCCTAGAGAGATGGCAGCATTTGTAATTGGACCATCTGAGTTTAAAGGCAGTACAATGTATATGGACTTAGAGACACCAAACACATTAGATGTCAGACAAGTAAGTGAAGGAGCAGAGGTTCCATTAGATAATATTTCATTCGATAGTGTTAGTTTTACTCCAGTTAAATATGGAGTAGCAATTAGAATCACTAGAGAGATGATGGAGGATTCACAAGTTGAATTACTTAAAAGAAATATTGCAACAGCTGGAAAGCGATTTGCAGATAATGAAACTAACTTAATTTTAGCACAATTGGATAATGCAAACGCAACCACAGCAGGTGGAGCAGCAGTAACAATCGCTAATATCGCTGAATCTATTTACGATGTTCGTTCTAATGACTATAATCCAACAGATTATTTATTAGGAGAAGAACAATATAGTGACTTAATGAATATTGATACATTTGTAGAAGCAGATAAAGCAGGTAATACTACATTAATGGGTACTGGAAGAGTTGGTACTATTTTTGGATTAAATGTAACATCATTTAGTGCAAACGCAGGAGCAAACGCAGTAGCTACAAGTGGATATATTTTCGATAGGAGACAAGCTTATGCAATCGCAATAGCAAGAGACGTTACAATGGAAAGTTTAACTTTACCTACATACGATATGGAAGGTGCAGTTTTAACACAAAGGATTGACGTACAATACTTGAGAACAAAATCAATCTCTAAGATTACAACTAGTTAAATCAACTAATTAATAAAATTTTTAATTAATGGGCATTAATTTTAAGCCCAGTCGAAAGACATGATAGTAGTATCAAACACAAGGAGGATAAAAAGAAATGGCAACACAAGCAGGTAGTCTATTAGGGACTATCGACGGAATGGGAAAGGGTGCAGGAACATCAGGCCTAGCAGTAGCTGGAATTATGTTACATAGAGGTAGTCCAAACAATATTTTAACTGGAAACGTAGGTAGTGATTTAGTATTAGACATTGAGGGTCCAGACTTTTATATGTGCGCAGCACAGGGGGGATCTGAATGGAACAGATTAATATCAGGAACTTAAAATGGCAGCTGATTTAAGATTAATGACATTCACAAGCGGAACGGTAACTGGAGATTTTACAGGAGATCATGCAGCATCATATTCAATTTTATGTGGTATAAGCGGAGCAAACGCAGTACCCATTAGAGTATTAAATGATGGAACGTTAATAACATCAGGAGCATAAAATAGCATTAGATACAATAGGATCAATAGCTAATTTTATTCAAACTAGTTTTAACAATGTACCAACAGGTTTATCTGGAGCTAATTTAGTTGCAGTTATAGACATGAACAGACAACATGTCGCTAATTATACTGGCGAGAACATAGGTTCAAATAGTATAGACGCAGAATTTCAATCACCAATAGTAAATCTTTCTAAGGCCGACGTAATAGATTTCGTTCAGGCTCAGGCAGGTGGAGAAAAATTATCATTAGACGAATTAAGTGTCAGCGAGATCGGTGAAGGTCAAAGTTCAAATTTTTGGAGAAAATTGGCAGACAGTCAACTTAACCAAATCGGACATAGTACACAATTTGTCAAAGTAATCAGTTAGGCTGAAAGGAGGTAAACATGAAAGAAAATTTAGGAATAAAAGGAAAAGTAGAATACGAACTTAGAGATTCTAGTGGAAATTTAAAAGATTCTGGAGTTATTCCAAACACAATTACAGAATTATTCGATGCACACATAGCAGACCAATTATCTGACCAAACCGAAGCAGCCATAGGATATATGGCTCTAGGTAGTGGAGTAGGTCAAACTGCCGCATCTACAGATTTATCTAATTATTTAGCAAGTAGTATGATAGCTCTAAGTGGAACAGTTCAAGGAAGTGCAGCAGCAGATAATGATGTAGTTTATTCAGCATATTGGGGAGCAGGAGTTGTAACCGACTCAATTACCGAAGCAGGAATATTTAGAACCTCAGGAACAACTAGAGATACACTTATGACATATAACAGTGGATTAAGTATATCTAAAGGTGCGTCTGATACATTGAAAATAGATTGGACAGTAACGCTAGGTGCTAGTTAATGATTAAATTCTTAGGAGGTAAAAATGGTATTTACAGAAGAAGAAGAAAGTATAGTTAGACTTCTAATTGATGAATTAAGAACCCGTAAAAAGTTAGACGAAGTTAGAAAAGATAAAGACACAGAATTAAGAAAAGCAATGGCTCCAATTAAAGTTAAAATAGACAATACATATAAAGTAGAGTATGATTCATTATCAGCTAATTATGTTTTAGCAGAAAAAGCAATTGAAAATATGTTTATAGAACAAATTATAGCGGAGAAAGTTTAATGGCATTAGTTAAAGGAACTAATTGTGGGTTTGTAACATCTGCACCCACAAGTGACCCAAACGAAAGAACTATTAATGGTGAGGGACAAGCAATTGCTAATAAAGATACTTCACCAGCGACAGCAGCAAAAATTACAGAAATTGGCTGGTGGTTAGATAATAATTTAGTTGGTACTAACTATGATGTTGGAATTTATAGTTGGGATACAGATAATGATAAACCAGATGAATTAATTGGAGTTATAAGAAACCAATCAGTATCTGGTCCTGGCTGGGAAGTTGTAGAAGTTGATATTGATATTGAAGCGAGTACTCCTTATGGAATTGCTATTCAAATAGATACATCTGGAATAGGGGATGTTGATATAAATTATTCATACTTATCTGGCGAAGTAAGACATATTAAAACATCACAAACAGCATTAACAGACCCTTGGGGAACAACATCTACAACATCTACAGCTTGGAGAGCAATTTATGCGGTTTGGGAAGTAGCATCAGCAACAAATATAGACGAATCTGATGAAGTAACTCTTTCAGATAATTTAACAATAGATAAAGTAGGTACTGATTATACATCAAACCTAAATGAAACATTTAGTCTATCTGATAATTTAGGTGGTAAATCTAATTATAATAGGACTCTTTCTGAAAATGTAACGTCTAATGATAATATAAATAGTTTGTCTAATTATAATAGGTTATTTGTAGACAATCCATTAATTGTAGACAATGTTGTTGATTCAGTTGGATTTAATAAAGTACTTTCAGATACACAACCAATAAACGATTCATTAATTTCCTCTCAAGAATTTACTGAAAATATTTCAGACACAATAACAGTGCAAGACAATGTAGTAGAAATAAAACAAATTATTCTAAATATTTTAGATTCAATTTCAATATCTGATAGTATAAACACTGGTGGTGGTTCTAATATATCAATTGAATTATCAGACACACTAAATTATTCTGATACTTTAAATACAATAAGAAATGTATTGTTAGCATTATCTGATATACAATTACTTTCAGACGCACCTAAACCACAATCAGAAATAATAAGACAACTTTTAGATAGTCAAACTATTCAAGATAATCTAAATAAATCATCAGAGTTTTTAAGATTAATAACAGACGTACAATCAATAGTAGATAACTTATCTCGAGGTGGAGATGTTTCACTTACACTATCTGACGGTGTTACAATTAGTGACAATTTAAATACAATCTCAGCATTAATAAATATTTTATCAAAGTTATTTATATTAGGTAAAACTCAAGACATCAAATTAGTAAGAGATACAAGTAGCTTAAAACTAAACACGGAAGAAGTCAAAAATTTAATTACAGATAAATTAATTAAATTGAAAAAGGGAGGTAATTTAAAAATTTAAAATGGCGGTATTTCAAATAAAAAAAGATAGTACAAATCCAAGTTTAGCTGTTCAATTTACAGATTCAACTGGTAGTGCAATAGATTTATCTAATGGTTCAAATATTTACTTTAGAATGAGTACAAATGATAATCTATTTACACCAGTGTTATCAGGATTAGCAACAGTAACAGGTAGTACAACTGGAGAAGTAGAATATAGATGGTCAACGGCAGACACAAATCGTTCTGGCTTGTTTTTGGGAGAATTTAGAACAACATTTAGTGATTCTAGTATTTTAACATTACCAAGTGATAACTCGCTTGTAATTAAAATAAATAAGGATTACGATGGGTCTTAATGATAAACTTATAAAAGCACTAAACAGAACAATCGAACTAGCTGGAACTCCAATTAGGGTAAGATATTATACACCAATTTATGACGATGTATATGACGAAGCAACCCAAATAATTAAATCTGGAGCAGACTTATGGACAAGCGGAGTAGTATTTTCACTTAATTCTAAAGAAGGTTCGTCTGATTCAGAATTAGTACAACAAGGAAAATTAGTTAGTAGTGATAAAAAGATATATTTAAACGGTAGTCTAATCTTAAATGGCAGCTTAAATATGGTAGACATTCAAATAGGCAGTCCAGGTGATTTATATACAACAATAGAAGCAGGCGGAAATGTAAAGGAAGTTGAAGGTTTACCAGTATACAAAAAACAATTCGTTAGGAGACTAACTGGAGACTTAATATGAAACCAATTTCAATAAATATTGAAGGTTTACCTAAAGCTAAAAAGTATATATCTAGTAAGAACTCTAAAGTTAAGTCTCAATTAAAATACGCAATGACAAAAGCAGGATTATTCTTACAAGGTGAAGTTAAATTATCTATTGCCGGTAAAAAAGCAGAATATCAAAGTGTAGATACTGGCAGATTCTTAAATTCAGTAGACATGAAATCGTCATCTGATAATGCGATAGTTTATTCTAATGTACCATACGCAGGACATTTAGAGTACGGTACAAACTTTAAAAATTCTCCACGTAAGCATTTTCGTAATAGTGCAGCAAGGTCTAAACCAGCAGTAGTAAGTATTTTACAAAAAGAAATTAATAAAATTTAATCTTTATAAATGTTTGTAATATATATATTATTATTATCAATTTATATAAGCAAACTAAAGTATCTACTTATGATTACAAGCGAGTAGTCAAAATCCAAAGCGATGGCAGAACGAAAAACAATCATAAAAGATTTATTATCATTTCTAAAAAATGAACTTAGTACCAACATAACTGACCCAATTAGTGCCAACCGTGGAACAAGTTCAAAATTCATTATGACATCTTATCCAGAACGAGAAGTTAAATATCCATTAATTACACTCGAAGTAAATAATATAGAAGAAACACGTGCAGGTATGCAAACAACCGCAATGGATGTTTCTTTGTCAGTAGAACTAAGAATATGGTGCAAGTCAGTAACTCAATCAGATAAATTAACAGAAAAGGTACTAGACAGGTTAGCAGATATTCAATTTAGTGCTGATAGTGGAAGCATAGACAATGACTTTCATGATTTTAATATTGGCAGTGTATTACGAGTAGATGAACCAGGAAAAGGAGCAATAAAATCAAGAATCATACAATTAAGTTATCGATTCTTCAATTTATAATTAAATAACATGGAGGTAAAAAAATAGCACGATATATTTCAGATACAAACAAAGTAGTATTATTACATGAAAGTGGAACTTATGGACAAGTAAGTGGAACTGGCATTTGGCCAGGACAAGTTACAGATTTGTCTATTGATGATAGTGAAAATAAACTAGTAAATAGATACCTAGGTACAAATAGTCGAAACTTCGGCGAAATAAACCAAGGTCCAAATGACATTACAGGCACATTAACAATTCACCCACAAGATATGAGATTCCTTTTTTGGGCAATCGGTAGTGGAGCAGACGGAAGCGCAGGTTCAGCAGTAAGTCATTTAGCAGTAGAAGACAGTACATCAAGTTGGCAAAGTCCGTTCACAAGCGGTACAGACCGACTACAGGCACCAATAAGCTTTACACTAGAAGATTCCAAGCAAAGTCCAGGAACTGGAAATAACTTTATTCGAACAGTAAACGGATGTGTAGTAAATAGTGTAACACTAAATGCAACACAAGGTGAAAAAGTAAGTTTAGACGTAGATTGGATTGGACAGAATTTAACTCATAGCTCTGGAGCAACAACAAGCATCACAGAAGAATTAAATAGACCATATTTATGGAGTGATTGTAGTTTGACTGTTTCAGGTAATACATTACAAACAGCAAAAGACATTAGTTTCGAAGTTAATAACAATGTAGAAGCACCACACTATTTAAACGGAAGTAGACTCATAGCAGCACCATTTCCAGGAAATAAAGATTATACATTATCAGTTACGGCAGACTTAAGCGCACCACTAGCAGATGTATTATATACAGACTTATTTAAAGGAAACGGAACATTTAACACGACATTAGATTTAGACGCAGATGTTACAGCAGGTTCACAACATACAATAATCGCAATGAGTGGTTGTAAGATTATGAGTATGGATGTACCTTCTACAACAGAAGGTGTCAGCGAATTTACTATGGAAATCAAACCAGAAAGTGTAATAGGTTCAGCATTCGATAGACAAGTTTACAAAGCATTTTAATTTTATATTAGTGGGGTCTTATACCCACAGCCGTAAGGCAAACTAAATGGAGGAAACATATGGAAAAAGAAATTAACGGAAAAAAGTATGAAATTAAACCAATTACATACATGCAAGCACTGGAAGTAGAGGAATTAAAAGCTGTAGGTGTAAAAGAATCTGCAAAGAAGTTTTTACAATTTGCAACTGGACTTACTGACGAAGAAATTGAAGGTTTAAGTTTAAAAGATGGCTTAGCAATACAGCAAGCAGTAAACAAAATCAACTTGGATTTTCAGGAACCAGCAAAGGATTAACTAGACGTAAATCTGAAATAGGTTTATGTAAATTCTATGGCTGGTCACTTAGGGATCTAAGAGAACTTGATATAATTGATTACAATGCATGTGTTCTTGTTTATAAAGACTATGTACGACAACAGAAGAAAAATGCCAGAAAGAGGAAGTAGATGAGCATACTTGGAAGTATAGGAACTGGAGCAACAGTAGCTATAACAATTAAAGCTATTGACCAGTTTAGTAAGACATTCAAGGGTGCAAACACTGCACTTGGAAAAATAGCAAAAGTAGGTGGAACAGCAGTAGCAGCAGTAGCAACAGGAGCTGTTTTATTAGGTGGAGCAGCAGTAAAAACTGCTGGTAGTTTTGAAACTGCATTTGCAGGAGTCAGAAAAACAACAAATCTAACTGAAGAGGAATTTAGACAATTGGAAGAATCATTTAAGGATATGTCAGTTACAACTGGCAAATCATTTGAGGATTTAAGTGCTATTGGAGAAATAGCAGGACAATTAGGAGTAGAAGGAGTAGGCAATTTAGAAAAATTTACAAAAACAATAGCAGATATTTCAGTTACAACAAATCTAACAGCAGAAGAAGCTGCTACGTCCTTTGCTAGAATTTCTAATATTATGGGTGAACCAACATCTAATGTTGATAAAATGGCATCAACGGTTGTAGATTTGGGTAATAATTTTGCAACTACAGAATCAGAAATAGTAAATTTTGCAAATAGAATAGCTGGAGCTGGTAAGATAGCAGGATTAACAACTGATGATACATTTGCAATAGGAACAGCATTTAGTTCAGTTGGAGTACAAGCAGAAGCCGGTGGTACGGCAGTTCAGAAGGTATTAATTGGGATGAATACAGCAGTCACTGAGGGTGGCGATAAGTTGGGAGTTTTTGCAGAGACAGCTGGAATGTCTACGGAAGAATTTTCTAGAGCATGGAGGGATGACGCAGGAGCCGCATTTGGAGCATTTGTTACTGGGCTTGGGAATCAAGGGGATCAAGCAATAATAACACTAGATGATCTAGATCTGAAGGACCAAAGATTAATAAGATCGTTTTTATCTGTAGCCAATGCTGGAGATTTAATAACTGATGCACTTAAGGCTAGCGATGATGCATGGAAGGATAATACAGCACTTACAGAAGAAGCAGAAAAACGTTATGATACATTTGCACAACAGATGCTAGGGTTAAAAAATGGAATGCGAAATTTTATAGAACCATTGGGTAAGGAATTAATTCCACTTTTATTAGATTTAGTTAAAGTATTTAATGATGAAGTTATGCCAGTAATTGAACCACTAATTCCATTGATTGGAGATGTTCTCACTGGTGCAATTAAAAAATTAGCTCCTTATTTACCAGAACTAGCAGAGATGTTTGTACAATTAGTAGAAGCAGTTTTTGAATTATTTGATGCAGTAGAACCATTACTTGACCCATTGTTTGAAATAGCAGAAGCAATTTTCCCATCATTAATGACTATTATAAAAACACTAATTCCAATTATTAAAATCTTTTCAGATGCATTAACTCCATTATTAGAAATATTGGCACCAATTGTTGAATTTATAGCAAAATTAATAGATGGAATAGTTCAAATACAGTCAGCTCTTTGGCAGGGAACAATTGGAAAAGTTTTAACATCATTTAGTGATTTATTTGGTGGTGATTCATCTAGTACATCATCTAGTGTATCTGGTAGAAAATTAAATGGAGTTTCTGTTGATGATGCAATTATAAGCCCCTCTGGTGAAATTATAACAACAAACCCTAATGATTATTTAATAGCAACACAAGACCCAGGTTCTTTGGGTGGAACTGGTATTACAATTTATATTGATAAAGTACAAGGAGTAGATGCAGATGAAATTAGCGACATGTTAGCAAGACGTTTAGCTTTAGAAATTCGTAGATAAATTATAGGAGGTTAAAAATGGAAACAAAATTTGGTTTAAGTGGTCACTTGAAGTTAGAAAATAGTCGTACTGGTGAAGTTCGAGATATTCCTAATACAATAATGAACGTAGGGAAATCTAGTTTAGCATCAATGTTGGGTTCAGACGTAACAAGTACTGTAGCGTTTGATTATATGAGTGTTGGAATAAGTGGTATCGCAGCAGTAGCAACACAAACAGCATTAGGTTCTGAACAGGTTAGAGTCCTAACAACAAGCACACAAACAACAAGCGGAGTAACAAATGATACAGCAACATTTATTGGAAGTTTCGGCGTAAGTGGAACTCATTCAATAGTAGAAGCAGGCATCTTTAATGCAGCATCTGCTGGTAGTATGTTAGCAAGGACAACATTCTCAGCATTGAGTGTTATAAGTGGTGACTTTATAAACGGAACTTGGAATGTAACAGTAGCCTAATCTTTACTACAATGGTAAAAAAAATTAATTTTTTTTTCCTCATGGAAGTCTTGGGGATAGAATTTTAGACTTAATTAGATTTAGAAAATGGTAACAACAACAGACTTAGTTTCATATTATAAATTTGACGAAAATGCAGCAAATGCAACAGTAGCAGACTCACATGGAACTCATACAGCGTCAGCCTCGGAGAATACATCCACTTTATACAACGCAGGTGGAGTTTTAAATAGTGCTTTTGATTTTAATGGAAGTTCTGATTATATTACAATCCCAGCAAGTAGTGATTTTACATTTACGACAGGATTTTCTTTTAGTCTTTGGCTTAATCAAGATACATTTACACCAAATAAAGATATAATATCTCGTTGGGATGGAGATGGTTGGACATTGTTTCAAACTACCAATCTTTATAGAATGACACTTGAAACTGCTAATGGAAAGGTTGATGCAGATTTTACAACAGTTCCAACAAATGATGGTTGGCATCATTTAGTTGTTACCTATGACGGTTCAAATGTTAAATGTTATTTTGATGGAGACTTAGAAAGAACAAAAGAACAAACTGGAGATATGACGCAAAATGTTAATAGAGTTATTTCTATTGGATATAGACAAAGTACTTCTGGGAATTATTTTGATGGTAAAATAGATGAAGTAGGTATTTGGAGTAGAGCATTAATACAACAAGATGTAACAGACTTATACAATTCTGGGGACGGTCTGGCTTACCCATTCACAAGCGGTCCCGAAACATTTTCAGAAGATGAAATAGTTACACTTTCAGACGAATTAGACATAACCAGAAATACAAGAATTTTCACCTTTGATTTAGATAGCACTACTACTTTATCAGACGAATTAACAATAGGTAAAGTTTCAAGTATAAAATTATTAGATTTATCTGATACAGCAACCCTAAGTGACGAGTTTACTTATACTAGTAGTAAAAAGATATTTACTTTAGATTTAAATGATGAAATAAACCTTAATGATTCACTTACTTTAATTACAATAGTTCAAGCAGACGGAATACAACTAAGCGTCGACATAGCTGCAGTAACCCAATATGATATAAAGTCTTGTACTATTGAATCTAGCCAAAATGAATTTGATACTTCTTCTAATTTTGTAATTAATTTTAATAATAATGTAGGTCAACATAGTGATTCATTTTCAATTAACCAAGAAGTAGAAATAAAAGCAGACGTAGACAAAAATCCCGAAACAGTTTTAATAAATGGTGTAATAGATGATATATCTTTTTCTGGCAGAGAACTAAAAGAAGTAGTAACAGTTTCTGGCAGAGAATATGGTTCAATACTTCAAGACGTATTAATTAATCCGAGAATATTTAAAGATACTGAGGTAAGCGAAATAGTAAATTCAATTATGTCTCAAAATGTTACAAGTATATCTACAACTAATGTAAACATTACATCTACAACAATAGACAAAATTACTTTTTCTAATATGAGTGTATTTGATGCATTAAAACAATTGGCAGAAATAAGTGGATTCTATTTTTATGTAGATTCAGATAAAGACCTACATTTTGAACAAAAAAACACTATATCTTCTGGTTTAACTTTAGATAGTGAAAATATTACATCTGCAAAATTTAGAACAACTGACCAAGATAGATACACGAAAGTAACAGTTCAAGGTGATAGACAACAAACCGGAGCCGAATCAGTCCAAACAACAGGAACAGATAACACCGGTTCTGTATATATTTTAGATGCCAAACCTTACAACACACAAGTAATATTAAGCGGCACAACGAATACAATACTTCAACCAGGTGGAGTAGTAAACATTAATGATCCATCTACTGAGGATGTAAAGTATTTAGTAGACTTTCAAGGACAAAAGGTAATCTTAACATCTGGTACAATAGCTGGCGACAATATTCAAGCTGCTGGTTCGGTAGTTAAATTTCAATATAATCGAAGTACACCAGTCTTAAGTGTAAAACAAATTTCATCTAATTATCCTAAACATAAAATAATAACAGACCGAAATATCAAAGATATAAACGAAGCAAGTACAAAAGCACAGTCATTTTTAGATGACCATAAAGATTCCAAAATAGACGGAAAACTAAATGTACATGGACTATTAGATGTTACTCCGGGAAATACTGTATTAGTAAACTTACCAAACCATGGTCAGTCTAATCAAACTTATGCTATAACTAACGCTAAATATGAATTCAACCCAACAAATATTCAATCAGAAAGAGTCCTCTCACTTAATCTAAATCAAGATACTACAGACTTTGTCGGAATAATGAAAGAGCAAATTTTAAGACTACGAGCAATAGAATCTTCTGAAACTGACAGTTCAATTACAAGTTTAGAATTAGGTTCAAGTATAATTGGCGTCAGACAAATAAATCAGTTAATAAGTACATCTATTGGTTCTGGTTTTTTCTTTAATGTTCCAAATCATGACATTTTTAATTCACCTACTAGTTTACTTGGAGATATGCGTGGTGGTTCGGTTGTATTTGAAAATGGAGTTAAATTATAAAATGGAGGAAAAATGGGATTAGTAACAAATGCATTAAGCGTCATCGCAGCAAATATGTCAGGTTCAAGTTTACCAAATAAGATAGCAATCGGTACTAGTGGTTTGGCTTTTGCGTCTGGTAATACTACTTTAGGTAGCGAAGTAGACAGAAATCAAATAACAAGTACAGATTTATCTACAACAGAACAAGTAACTTTTGTTTCAAACTTTAGTGCACCAGAAATATCTGGCACTATATTGAAAGAATTTGGAACATTTACAGACAATACGATGTTAGATAGACAAGTACTTACTGGTAGTTTAGTGTTCGATGGCGAGCAAGAATTACAAGCACAGACAACTTTTAAGTTTTTTATATCGGGAACTTAAATATATATATTTAAAATCAATATATATAAGTTACTTATCTATAAATTATTATGACAGAATTATACAGTCAATACACATCTGGTACTCAGTTTACAGCTGGAACTATAGCTGGAAGCGCACTTGGCGTAAGTGGATTAAATCCAGTTGTAGATAGACTTAATTCTATTAGTACGGCTGATAATTTAATTACTGGAAGTTTAATTAGTGGAACTACTATAGGCGTATATGGGACATTAAGTGGAACAGAATTTGTTATACACGCATCTGGTAATTCTGGTTTTTCTAAAACATCTTATGCGTCTTATCCTCCAAGTAATATAATTCCAGACAATCAAAGTATTGCATACGAATTATTCAATGATACAATGGTATGTGATGAGGAAACATACCATCTTCCCATATCTTTACCACACAATTCTAAACTAACCAGTATCGCAATTTATGGGTCTGGTATTGGAAGTTTCTCAATTCGACATCAAACAGTAACTGGTGCCTTGAGCTCATATGGATTGGTTGCACTTAATGGTTCAAGGACTGGTTTTCCATCAAATCCACTTACTATAAATAATGATACATATTCTTACAGTATTATAATTCCTATTAATGGTAGTGGAACAAAAATATTTGGTGGGCGTGCAGAATATACAACGGATTAAGATTAAAATGGACAAATTTAGAATTACGCAAACCCAATGGACAAACTTAATATCAGATATTGGTATAATAAAATCAGATTTAAAAAAAGTAGATAAAACAATCAACGGTAACGGTCAACCAGGATTAATACAAAATATGAATAAAACATGTTCAAGATTAGACAAAATAGAAGGAGGTTATAAAGTATTAGCGTGGTTCTGTGGCAGTGGTGCACTGTTGGCATTAGTTGCATTAATAAAAACAATAATATGAGATATAAAGTAGGACAAATTGTATTCTTTAATGGAATAGGTATTTTTGGAAAATTAATTAGATTTTATAATCTATTAAAATATAAGGAATCTAAAACTACTCATGTCGGAATAATTACTAAAATAAATAAAAATTCAATTCAAATATATGAAGCCACAAAAGACGGTTTTGTCAAGAATGAATATCCAATTGTTTATATTGATAGTCTAGTTGATTCTTATGATATGTATATAGGTGAAACACAAAAATTGACTAATGTATTAAATGTAGCCAAAAAATATACTGGTATTCCTTATGGATGGTTAGACATAGTCGGTATAGCAATAAATTTCTTATTTAAATTGAAATTGTGGAAGATAACAGGCAAAAGTGGATTAATTTGTTCAGAGGCAGTAGTAAGGATACTTTACGATTCATCTAATAAAAAGATTAACTTCGAAACAGAATTTAATAAATCATTTGATACAATAACTCCTATGGATATATTTATATCTAAATTTATTAAGATAAAATGGCCGAAGCAATAATTGACGGAACCGGTGATGGTTATCCTGCAAAAGTAGGTGATGATAATAGACTTTATACTAATAATGAATTAAATGGCGTTAAAGTTAGAGGAAGTGGTTTAGTTGTTTTTCCAAAAGAACACGATAGAGAAATAACTTATGATTGGAATTTAGGTATGCATGAACATTGTTAATCTAAATTAAATGGAGGAAAAATGGAAAAAAATACACAAAATTTAGTAGCTATATTTGCTATTCTTTCGTTATTGGTTGGGTTTAGTCTCGGCGCAGTATTGATGGGACAGGATGTAGAAACTATCAAAGAAGTAACTGTAGAAAAAATCGTTGAAGTCTCTGTTGATAAGTTGGTAGAAATACCAGCACCTGATATGCTAAGTTTAGCTGTCGATGCATTCTTAACAGCAGTTGAAGACGAAGAAGACGAAGCTGGTAATGATATATCAGTTTTAGGATCTTACGATTTTGACGAAGTAGAAGTAAGTAGAATATATGATGAATATACTGTAATTTATGACGACAAAACTACTGTAGAATTTAGTATCAAATTAAGATTTGACGAAGACGGCGAACCATCAGAAAAGCAAACTTTTGATGTTACAGTAATCTTTGAAGAAGACGAAGATACAGAAGTCTTAGTTTAAGTTTTCTAACTATTAGAAGTAACTGCAACTTTATAAATCAGCAGTCGGAGAATACACTTCGTTACCAAAGTAATAATTAAATATATGGAGGAAAAATGGCAAACAAAGATAAAACAGGTCCAAGAAGTGGAAGTCGTGGTCCAAGAGACGGACGTGGTAACGGTCAAGGACGAGCTAGTGGAAAAGGTACTGGACGTAAGACTGGTGGACGAAAGGGTGATTGTTAACCTTTATAAATTATTATATTTTATTTATATATTTTAAAAAGCCAACATTTAAATATTAATTATATTTAGTAGTTAGGTAAAGACTATGACATAAAATGCAAACTGACAAAGAAATACGGTTTGTTGTTGTTACTATTATTTACGTGCTACTCAAATAAAAATTCCGATTGATAAGTTTTAAGGTCTTATCATTTTAAGGAAGTTGAAGGTTTTAATCAGTTGGAAGAAAAAAACTAAGAAAAAAATATTTAATGGAAAAACAAATAACTCAGCAAAAGACCAAAAATAAAAGTAACAACAACAACGTTATCCACAACAATATCCACAAGTTTGGACAGTTAGATTTAAGTGGTAAAATGGTAACATCGTATAAATTAAGAGGTCATCAATCAAAATTCTTAGAAACATTTTATTTAAATAGAGAAATAGCATTAACCCAAGATAATTTATACTCAGCTTGGGGAAAAGAAATTCATTATAATACAGTAAATAATTTTATTAAATCTGCATTAAGTAAAGGTTGGATATATGAACTTAAACCAACAATTGGAGCAAGAGTAAGTAATGCGTATATAGACATTAAACAGCCAGATTTTATAAAAGAAACAGGACAATTAGTGTTCGACAAGCGACATACTTATTATAGAATAACCAGCATTGGAATTAAATTTTTCGGGCAAGTTAACTAATGGATTTTATAACTAAAGATTCTGGCAAACGACAAAATTATGATTCAGGGATGAGAAGAGATTTGCAAAGTGGTAAACCAATGTTTGATTTAATTATTCCTGATGGACAAGCATTTAGTCAGACACTTTTATACAGATGGGCAATGTTAATGGAACGTGGAATGACTAAGTATGGTTCTCGTAATTGGGAAAAAGCAAATTCAGAAGTAGAATTAAATAGGTTTAAAAGTTCAGCGTTTAGACATTTTATGCAATGGTTAAGCGACGAATCAGACGAAGACCACGCAGCAGCTACGCTATTTAATATAAACGCAGCAGAATTTCTCAAGTCAAAATTAAATAATGGTAATAAAGAAATGTCCAGCGTGTAATAGTACAAAAGTAATAAAACAAATAATTGATGGAGTAATCCAAATTAGTTGTTCAAAATGTGGATATATAAATAAAGATAATCTAAATAAACAGGAGGAAAAATGGCATTTACAATAGAAGAAGAAGAAATTTTAAGATTAATAATGGCTGAAACAGAGATAAGAATGAAAATAAATTTACAAAGAGAAACTATGGCAGTTGAAGCAAATCCACTTCAGTTAGCATTAAGATCAGCTCAATCAGACTTAAAAGAAAAATTTAAAGTTGAAGCAGTTGAAATCTCTAAGTAATAAACACAATATAATTTTTTCATTTTTTTTAATCCCAATATTTATATACTCTAATTAATAAATATATATAGTTAAATCATACGTATTTAAACTTAAGTAAATTTAGGAGTATATGAATTTGGAAGATATAATAAAGACAGATAAGGTTCTAGTTGTTTCAGATATTCATATACCGTATCAAGACAACAAAGCAGTAAATATAATGCACCAGTTTTCTAAAGATTATAAACCAAATAAGATTTACATAAATGGAGATTTAGTTGATTTTTATAGATTAAGTACTTTTGACCAAGACCCAGATAGAAAATTCACAGTTGCAGAAGAGATATACCAAGCAAGGATATTTTTATCAGATTTACGTAAAAATAATAAAGACGCCAAAATTACATTATTACACGGTAACCACGAAAATAGACTCCAAAGATACATGTGGACAAATCCAGAATTATCAGGGCTAGACAGCTTAAGATTAGATAAATTATTAGACTTAAGTAAATATGGGATAAAAGAGATAAAAGCCGATAGAGATTACTGGAGCAAGGCTACGGGTCACGTCAAACAGGGTGACGCTTTAATTATGCATGGAGATAATCGTCTAAATGGAGCATCGACTTCCAAGTATGCTGGATATTCAGCTAAAAATACGATGCTAAATGGTTCAAATCAAAGTGTCATAATGGGACACATCCACAGAGGCGCAATAATTCATCATAGTACACCATATAAAACCCTAACTGGTGTAGAAGCAGGTTGTCTTTGTAAGATACCAGGAACAGCAAATTGGCAACAAGGATTTGTAACATTTGAAACAATTAAAGGTAAAAATCATAATTATAAATTCCATCACATAGAAAAAGGAATATTATATGAAGACTCTAAAACTTATTCAAAATAGAAACATTTATAAATAATAAATACCTTAGTTTAGTATGATAAATACAATAAAAAATTACATAAAAAATAGATCACGTTTTGTCGACGTGAGAAATATTAATCAAGTAAAAACTTATAAACCAAATACAAACAAGTTAAAAGCTAGATTGATGTTTAGTTTAGTTGTAGTTTGTTTTATTACTCCAATGACTAATTGGATATTACCGATAGTTGTAAAATTAATAAGTAAATTTAACCCATTATGGATATACAAATGATGACAGGATACAAATTCATACAAAAAGATATGAAATCTAAAAATGGAGATCATAAATGGATTCTAAATAAATGGTATAAATTAGATGAAGATAAAATTAAATTATGTAATTATGGGTTCCATGCCTGTATAGAACCAAGAGGAGCTTTAGAATTTGTTTATGGAAACAAGTTTTTTATTATAGAAGCTAGAGGGAAAATAATCCATGATGAAAAAGCTAAGTTTGTAGCTTCAGAAATGAGATTAATTAAAGAACTTCCAACATCGCAAATCTTTAAGAAATTTGCTATTTGGACAGCAAAGCAATGTGTATCTAATTATGAAAAAGAATACCCCAATGATTCAAGAGTATCAGACTGTATTAAAGCAAGTGAAGACTATTTAGATGGTAAGATAACTTTAGATGAATTAACCACAGCACAGTCAGCAGCATGGTCAGCATGGTCAGCAGCATGGTCAGCAGCATGGTCAGCAGCACGGTCAGCAGCATGGTCAGCAGCACGGTCAGCATGGTCAGCAGCACAGTCAGCATGGTCAGCACGGTCAGCAGCACGGTCAGCAGCACAGTCAGCAGCACGGTCAGCACAAAATAAGTTTTTAAAACAATTAATAAAGAAATATAATAGAAGTACTATAGATGTTAAATTATTAAGACCAGATGAGATATTTATTTTTGGTTCTAACGAAGCAGGAAAACATGACGCAGGAGCAGCAAAACTTGCAAAAGATAAATTTAAAGCAAAATACGGAGTAGGAGAAGGTCTAACTGGTAAATGTTATGCATTTCCGACTTTAGATAAAGATTTTAAAAAGTTATCTGTATATAAGTTAAAGAAATCAGTAAATAAGTTGAACAAATGTGCTAAAGATAATCCATTCAAAATATTTTTACTTACTAAAGTAGGATGTGGTATTGCTGGATATAATGAAAAAGAGATAAGTAATTTATTTAAAAATATTGAATTAAATATAATAAAACCTGAGGGTTGGTAATGAAAAAGAATTTAACATTAAAATCAAAGAATATAGTACAAACATTCAAAAAGTGTACTTCTAATGATGAAGTAAATCTACAACATGCCAATGGTTCAATTTATGAAGTAGGTGGAATTTTAAGTAAATTAGAAAATGATAAGTGAAGAATTGGTAAAAAAAATAACAGAAATTGTGGACCCAAAAGAAAATGAAACTCCAATACTTAGTAAACACGCAATAAAAATGAATTACTCACCATTTGAAGGAGTAAAAGATGGATTAAGAAGATGCGGAAATTGTGGAGATATATTCCCAATAGCAGAATTCAAAAGAAAGAAACCTGGTTATGAGTGGAGATGCAAAGGATGTATAAAATTTAATGAGGAGTATAAATGATAACGCTTAGAATTACAATGGAAGGATTAGAAGTCATAAGGTTTCTTCCATTCATGATCTTCGGAAACGGAGAGGGTAGGGTTAGTTCTTCATTGGACTGTCCTGCCCTACCTATTAAAATTACTGAGAAAGGAGGAAAAAATGGATGATAAAACAAAAAACTGGGCAGCTTTCGGTAGTGAATATCTTAAGGCAATAGATGTCTTAAACAACACAGACGAATATGCAATAGTAGATGTAGAAACAAGAGAAGAAACCAAGAACGAGAAAAAGGTTCAAACACTGATTTTACACTTAGAACGTGGAGAATTGAAAAAGATATTTGGATGTAACAAAACAAATGCTTACGCAGTACAAATTGCATGCCCAAACAAGCCAGAAGACGCTATCGGTGAAATTGTAACTTTTAATAAAGTACAAGTAACCAACCCAGGAACTAGTGAAATAGTAGACGGTCTAAGATTAGTATTTAAACATAATATGGTTGAACCAGATACAGTCGATACAGACGAATCTGGAATCGACTCAGAAGGACAAATTTAAATTATTAATTCCCTACTTAAGGGAAATCATACTCATGGGGTATCAAAGATTAGAAATAAGATGCCAAAAATATAGATAATAGTCAGTTAATTAAATCACCTGGAGGAAAAAATGGCAAAAATTAAAGACATCAAAGCTCAAAGACCTGGAAAAAAAGCAAGAATAACTGTAAAAAGTTTGATTGCTGATGTTAAGAAGAAACTTAATAAGGAAAAAGTAGAAGCAGTTATGTCTTTGTTAGAAGATAAGTATAGAGAGCTAGAAAGTGCTAAAGTAGTTGTTAAAAAGATTACTGAGCAAATTCAACAAATCGAAAACAAAGATATCGAAGAGATTGACACTGATGATTATTTATATGACAAAGAATAATGATTCTCCCACACGCTAAAGCATGGGGTATCAAAGCTTAGAAACATGGTAAAACAATTTAATGTAAACGAATATTTGAAAGATGCACTAGTGGAGGATTATTTAGTAAGACTTCCACCTGCTCAATTAGATAGAAAAGAATATTTAGAAGTAAAAAAGAAGTTAGAATTGATTGGTGGGAAATGGAAGGGTGGAAAAACACAAGCATTCGTTTTTGAACAAGACCCAAAAGAATTATTAGATAAAGTTTGTGAAGGAGATAATATTAATCTAAAAAAGGAATTTCAGTTTTTTGAAACACCTGAAAAGATTGCCGACAAATTAGTTTATTATGCAGACATTCAAAACCATGATACAGTATTAGAACCATCCGCTGGAAGAGGGGCTATAATTAAAGCCATAAGAAAAGTTAGTCATGTTATGCCAAATTGTTATGAGTTAATGGAATTGAACAGAATTATGCTTATGAAGACAGAATTACACTATAGATTGTTGGGAGAAGATTTCTTAAATAATCAGGACACTTCTGAATTTACAAAGATAGTAGCAAACCCACCATTCTCAAAAAATCAAGACATTGAACATATTTATGAGATGTGGAATAGGTTAGCTAGAGGTGGTAGAATAGTTACCGTTGCATCTACACATTGGAAAAATTGTGATAACAGAAAAGAAAAGAAGTTTAGAGAATGGTTGGATGAAAATGAGGCTGAAATAATAGGTCTTGAGAGTGGAGAGTTTAAAGAAAGCGGAACTATTGTTAAAAGCTGTATTATTATACTAAACAAGAAACTAAATTCAGAGAAAGAAGTTAAGACTTGTTCAACCAAGCACGTCATTCCTCCCAAGTCTAAAGACTCGGGTATCCTGCCTAATTTTACATAATATGGTAAATAGCTATTGTCATTCTTGTGATTATTGTAATTATTGTCATTCTTGTCATTCTTGTGATTCTTGTGATTATTGTCATTCTTGTGATTCTTGTCATTCTTGTGATTATTGTAATTATTGTCATTCTTGTGATTCTTGTCATTCTTGTTATTCTTGTGATTATTGTCATTCTTGTGATTCTTGTCATTCTTGTGATTCTTGTAATTATTGTCATTATTGTAATT
>Ga0207997_1000122_pt1 | contig 36731 bp, 65 predicted proteins | sample AntAceMetag02UKN_FD_184777 | JGI IMG/M metagenome (GOLD analysis project Ga0207997, IMG submission 184777) | Saline lake microbial communities from Ace Lake, Antarctica - Antarctic Ace Lake Metagenome 02UKN (SPAdes) (version 2) | ecosystem: Environmental > Aquatic > Non-marine Saline and... | reverse complement strand
GACTACCAAGAGGTTTGCAAAAAACACGGAATGGAGTTGCAACCAACGGCAGGGTTTAATATTGTAATAAAAGGAGATGAAAAATGAAGTAATAGTAGAGCGTCTCGACACTCTCATAAAACAAAACAAGGACGACCACAGTGAAATAATCTGTCATCAAGAAATAACTAATGGGAAAGTTATCCGAAACACCAAGTGGAGATACTCATTTATCTCTGCTGGAATTGTTGTTACAGGAGCAGTTATTCCGCTGATTTTATACATTTCTGCTAATTTGCAAAAACAAGTTGACGAGATTGAACACAAAATAGAGGTAGCGAAGTATTGACTTTAGAACAATAGTATGAGACTATATAAGTAGAACTTTTATATTCAGGTGAGCGTTTTCAGACCCGCTTACCTAAGCATAAAAGTATGAATACCAATAATGAAAATTTAGATATAGGCTCAACACTATTTTAGTGTCGAGCTTTTTTTATAAGTTCTTTTACAGGAGGATAATATGAATAAATGGTGTGCAGTATTGGTTATCATCACCATTAGCTTAATTTATTTAGGCATGATGGCAGCAGTATACCGCCTAGTATGGGGGTATTAACATGAAAGCAAGACTTTGTAGTTGCGGAGATTACTTTGCCAGCATACCCTACAAAGGGAAGTGGCACTGTTACCGTTGTTGGCGTATAATGTGGAATGAAACAAGGAGGACTGACAAATGGAAAATCTATTCAATCTGTATTCAGTTTGTCCTCGTTGCCAGGACGCTGACTACCACCTTGTTGTTTTGAACAAGAAACACATCGTTGTGATGTGCGAGAAATGTAACCTAATTTATGTATGGAGGTTAATATTATGCGAAGAGTATGTATAATAATGCCTGAATCAAAAGGGGAGTAACAATGTTGCTCCCTCTTAACTAGGAGGAATCATGGGAAGAAAAAAAAGAAAACAAGCCCGAAAACTCCGAACACAACCGAAACAACCGACAAGCGAGATAAATAAACTTGCGAGGGAGTTAGCTAATTTCATAGCTACGCTCCCTCCCATCCCAAATCATCACGAAACGTTTATTACTGCTGACGGAAAAAAGGGGTGTATTACTTCTTATTTCGTGTCAAAATACTCTTACTGTAGCGAATGTTACGCTGATAAATTTTGCATGAAGAATAGTACCTTTAAATGGATACTAGAAAGAGGTAAGCTGGTGTTGAACGTGGATTACAGGTAGGAGGATTAACACATCCTCCTACTCCAAACTTAAAGATTGAATTATATTTAATTAGTTAGCGAGTAATGTTATACAGCTTCGTCGCTAACGGGCTGTATAACATTACTATCGAAAGTATGTTAAAAGAGATTAAAGTTGGAGAAAAATTTGGAAGATTGACTATTGTAGAGAAATTAAAACCAGAGAATAATGGGAGGATGGTTCTTTGCAAATGCGATTGCGGTAATGAAAAGAAATTTAGATTTAGCAGAATAGATAGTGGACATTCTAAATCTTGTGGTTGTCTATTGAGCGATGTTCTTTTAAAAAGAAATTTCTCGCATGGTATGGCTGGAACAAAATTATACAATGTATGGAATACTATGAGGTTTAGATGTGATAATGTAAAATGTGAATGTTATAAGAACTATGGAGGTCGTGGTATCAAAGTCTGCAAGCGTTGGGAGAAGTTTGAGAATTTCTATAAAGATATGGGAGATTGTCAAAAAGGATTGAGTTTAGATAGAATTGATAACAGCAAAGGCTATAATAAAGCTAATTGTCGTTGGGCTACAGTTGAGGAACAAGTTAGTAATAAGAGAAATAATGTAAAATTAACCTACAGGGGAGAAACAAGAACGATTCCAGAATGGAGTAGAGAATTGAATATAAATCCAGGGACTATTAGGTCAAGACTTGTAAGATTAAAAAAAATTGAGGAAGTTCTTAACCAGAGAATTCATCGCAAGGTAGGGGTTTAAAAAGCCCCTATCAACCTATACCTACCCATACCTACCTATAATGTAATCAAGTTTCATTATAGATTAGATAACCAACCTATATCTACTTATACCTACCTATTTCTAATTACCTCTAGCTTTCAGCATCTTCCCCTAGGTAGTAGAAAAGTGGAGATAATTGTTATTTTTAATCTGCAAAGCTGAACACCACTATAATGTGGTTGCCGGGGAGACTTAATCACCTCTCCTAAGATAATACAAAGGTTGAAAGCCCTTGATGGTGCTAGATAGATTGTCTAGGTTCTGGGATGGAGCTCTTAAAGCTAATGCCGTGCCACCGTTGAAACGCTTTGCAGATTAGATGTAATAAGAAAAGTCATATTTAAAGTTAAAGGCTTAAAGTAAAACTATGAAAAAAAGAATCCATCAATTTCTGAGAGGAAGCAACAACTCTATTTTAATATGGATAAAATACTGGGATATATTTGATGATTGCTGGGAGTAACGCAGAAATGATTGAGAATCACATATCGGACGAGAACTAAAAACTAAACAAAACTATCAAAGCAAAAATAACACTAGTTATAATAGCGATAATAGGAATGATGATAATGTTAGGGTTGGCTAATGAAGTAAGAGGATGGAATTTACAGCCGAGAACTTGCGGAAATGATGCAGTCTGTTTCAAATACAGACAGCTAGAAAAAACCACTGGAGTCCCATACAAATGGACAGGACATAATTGGGTAATAGAATAAAATGAATAAATATTACTGTATAAACTGCGGGAAAATGAAAGGAGACAAAGAGCCTGCAAACGCTAATTGGCACGCTGGAGTGTGTGATGGTTGCGGAGAGAAGGGCTATTTAACCGAAGCTAGAGAATTTGGAATAGAAGAAGTTGTGGATGATTTAGAAAAGATGTTTGGGATGTAATATATTAAACATATAATATGGCAAAGTATTTATTCGCCCATAATGCAAAAAATCTAGTTAAAAAAGGCGACAAAGTAAAAGCCTACGATAACTACATCGGCGAGATTGGCAACGCTAATGGGGTTTGGTATTCGCAATACACTAGACAATAAAATTGAGTAGTGTATAATAAAACCATAACCATTAAAATAAGTTATGGAATATTACAAAAAAGAGTGTCTTTATTGTGGAAAGGAATATTTAGTAGAAAAAGCTAGAATAGAAAAAGCTAAGTGTTGCAGTAAAGAGTGCTTCAACAAATTCAGGAAAGATAACCCAGACTATTCAGGCGATAATAATTATAATTGGAAAGGTAAAATAAAGAGAAGTGGGTATTGGTACATCAAAGACCTAAAGCATCCTAACGGAGGAAAACAAAATTATATAGCAGAGCATAGAATTGTAATGGAAAAAAAGCTTGGACGATATTTAGACAAAAAAGAGATAGTTCATCATAAAGACGGAGATAAGGAAAACAATAATGTAGATAATTTAGAGCTTTGCGAGAGCAGAGGAAAGCATTCGAGAGACCAACACGCCAGAAATTATTCAGAAATGGCATATAAATATTGGGAGACACAACCAAAAACTGTAGAATTTAAAGGTAAGAAATATAGAAAAATAGAGCTAGCTAAAAAATACGGAATCAATTATGAAACTTTTTTAAATAGATTAAAATCAGGTTGGCGCATAGAAAAAGCGATACAGAATAAAAGTTTTATAGGGAATAATCAATATAGTAAAAAATAAAATGAAGCACTTATTCGCACATAATAGTGATAATTATGTTAAAAAAGGAGATAAGGTTAAGGCTTACGGAGAGTATATTGGCGCTATAGGGAATGCAGATAATCAGTATTTTTCTCACCTGCACTACAGCGTGTCAGAAGGACTAACAGAAGCACAACTAAAGGCTTATGTTAACGGCTGGAGTTTCGACAAGGTAAACAAGCACTACAAAGAGCCTGATGTAGACCGAGACAAGATGTTTGATAAGCCAATAGACAACGGACAAGCTGGATATGACTGGTTGCAACACATGGGAAAAGGTTTCCACCCAGGAAGAGACTATAATGGTTTCGGTGGTGGCAATACTGATATGGGTTACAAGTTTAAAAGCCCAGTAGACGGTGAAGTTATATTTGCTGGAGATTGGGGGAGTGGATGGGGTAAGGTAATAATTATTGAAGAAAAGCAAATGCCAGTAGACAAAACATACTACATCAAGTCAGAGTTAAGAAACGAGTTAAAGGAAATCTGGTCTAAGTTTGACCACGAAAGTAAAAGCTCGCAGGAGAAAATGGCAGGGAAGTTAGAAGACTATATAGATGAACTAAGCCATGCTCTAAATACTTGTGGCACAGTGTTAGAAGACTCTAGCAAAAACAACGCCGAACTAATAACCGAAAACAAAACTCTCTTCGAGCAAAACCGCACCCTAATAACAGCCCAAGACAAACTCAACGATGCTCACGATCTTGAGTTTAAAAATCTAAGAAAGAAACTATCGACCGAGTGTAACACTATAATAGAAACTAAACTGAAACTAATAACAACCCAGAAAGAGATTATAGCCACCACAGTAAACATAGGGAGCGACCTAGGAAAGATAACAGAGTTGTTTTTCAGCAAGTTATTCGAAATTATAGTAAAAAAGCTAAATATTAATATGAAGAAATGACCGAATGTAAACACGATTTAAAGATTATGGAAGACTATATTTTTTGTAGAGAGTGTGGCAAGAGATGGTTTGATGAAACTTGCGAACATGATTTAACCCCTGACTTAAATCGCTTTATACCTAACTGTACTTATACCGGAGACCCTCAAGAGCAATACCATACAACTTGTTAATTAATAAATAAAACTATATGAACGAACAATTCAAAAAGAAATTCACAACAGCCCTCTGGTTAATGTTTGCTACCTTTGTAGCCCAACTTTTAACCTATATAGCTGACAACATAGCTGAGTTTGGATTAGGTGTGGTTGGAACTGTTATTTGTCTGGGTGTTTGCACAGCAGGAGTTGCAACTTTGACAAAAATGTTAAATAAATAAAAGTATCGTCTGCCACTGTCTGTATATAAGTAGTGGCGGAAGATTAGTAATTACAGAATCAAAAAAAAGACGGAACATATTAAACAGAACGTCTCAATTTTACCCTCTGGCAAGCGTCAGAGGTCTTTTTTGTTAACTGAATTACGATGGCAAGTTTAATTTAATTAATTAGAACTGTTCGTTTCTGTAGTTTATGTTTATCCATTCGCTTGTCTTTGGGTTCATTTTCCAAACATCTCCATTATCATCAAGCCCATAAACTACATGGCTTATATGTTTTTCGTCACTAAATGAATAACCGCCAGTAGCTAATTGAATTATTTTACTTGGTGCTTCCTTTTCTAACATTTTTTATATTAAACTTATAAATATCTTCGCCGTTATTTAGTGCGACTTCCACTAAATACCAAGCTGTACTCATTTCACTTTGATAATGTTCCCATAATATCTGGTTTGCTATATCCTTTGTTGCTTTGGCTTGTTTTTCAGGCAAGACCGAATCAATCAAAGTCAATATTCTGCCAGTTACATAGGAATGATTATCACCTAACTTATCTTCCTTTAACTTATGGAATTTTAATACATCCATGATAACATAACTTAACCATCGTAATTCAGTTTTCAAAGTTCTAAATGAGCCAGCATACCCTCAAGCTTCTAACTCTTCAATTAGAAGCGAGAAGGCATCCCATTGGGTAGGTTCTAGCTCTTTTTGACATCCCCGCTACCCTTCTTCTTAGTCATATTCTTTCCAAACCTAAATTTGAACAAAGGACAGTCTTCGCCTCTGCAATCTTTGACTTCAAAAGAATTATAACCGACACACTCCCAGCACCACATTTTTATAGCTCTTAGTGGACTTAATCTTTTTGTCCCAGCAGTTGCTAGGGCTACAAACTCATTCCTCGTTCTTTCTAACTTGTTCATTTTGTTATATTAGTTTATTAATATCTTTTTTTAGTTTCTTTAAGTCTTCCGAATCAACCATCATAAAAATTTCTTCTGATTCTCCGTTCGCTTGCCAGATAATATCGAACATATTTTCGTTAATAACTTTTCTTTTTTCTATTCTGAATGCTTTGTCCGGGCTATATAAATATCTTGTAGTTTTTAACTCATAATTTTTCATTTATTTAAATTATTTAATTAACTATGTTCTATCTTATGGCACGGATCACAAATCGTAACACCGTTGTCTATTTCAAGTTTTAAGTCAGGACGGCTTCCTTTTGTCTTGATATGATGACCACAAACATATTGATTAATTCCCTTGTCATCGAAGTAGCAAGGATAGTTGAAAGACTTCTTGCATTTTTGGCATCTATACCAGTCCCTGTTGCAAACTAGGGCGTGCCATTCTTTTTAACGTGTTTCTTCATTCTATTTCATTTATAGTTAACTCTATTCTTGGAAAATCTTTATCGTAAAATTTCTCTACTACCGCTTTTTGTATCTGCACATCATCAACCCATACTATTCCAGACAAAGCATCCATTGATACTTTGTGGAAGTTATCCCAGTCAGATTTTCTTTTAGTTCCAAAATATAATTTAATATCTATTTCAACATCTCCCTCTAACATTTTACCCTTCCATTGTTCACTGGCTTGTTGTTGGTATGAAGCTTTAACTTCTTTCCCTCTTTTACTAATATACATTGAAACAAACTTGCCGAAAGAACGCATCTTGTAAATGTGTTGACTACTTATTGGATTTCCTTTTAGTGTTATTTTCATTTTGTTTTTTTAGTTCTTTAGCCCTCAACTCAATCAAGTTAAATGTTCTTTTTCCTTCCTCTATATCTTCGGCTGTTGTTCTCCCTGTTTTTGAAGGTGCTTTAGTGCATACGTATTTTCGTTTTTTCATCGTTCTTTATTTAGTAAATTAGCTTTAATATTTTTAAGGCAAGTGTTCCAGCCTATTTTTCTTCCGCACTCTAATTTCATCTCTGGATTATCACCTAAATATGCTTCTATCTGCTCTTCTTCTGGCAAAGCCTCCTCTATCTTCCTTTGCCAATTTTCATCTTTAATTCTAGCAATCCTCCATAAAGCTAACTCAAAAAACTCGTTCACTTGCTCTGGTGAGTTAAATGTTTTGCCACTTAGTTGAGTTAGTATTTTTGTAATTTCTTTTTTTGTGTCTTTCATTTTACTATTAAATTAATTAACATCTTTTTTGTCTCATCTGATTGGAGGTGGAGAGGGGTGTTTAGTTCCCAACTAATTTCAAGTTTACTCCAAGCGTTCCGTATTTTAGAAGTTGTAATATCAAATAGCCAAAATGCATTCTCCCCAGATTTGTATTTTAAATTTCTAATAGCCACTAGAACATCTTCTAGTCTAATGGGGTCTCTTGTTTTTTCCCCAATATGAGGAAATACCCATATTCTTTTAGGCTGAGCCTTTTGAATTTTCTCAACTAATTTATTGTAGTCTTTCATAATCGTTTTTAATTTTTACCCTTGACACAACGAACGGAAAAACCGTAAGTCTTATTGAGGGCGTAGCGGTAAACTGTAGTATTGCTAGAGTACAAGTATTGGTACCAAGCGTCAGACACAGAAGACTCTGAGGAAGACCAGATGTAACCGAAAGACGATAGATTGTTGAACGAGCCATTAGTACTGCGGCTGCCAGCAAAAACTAAATTAGGCATATCTTCTTTTACTTTTAGCAATTCTGTAAACTGCTCATCAGTAGGCACTGTTTTCCCTGCTTTTTTAGTTTCTCGTTGCATAGCTTTGAATGTAAATAGTTGCTCACCTCTAGCTTTTTCATTTAAAATCTCCCAAATATCTTTTTCAGGATTTTCAAGATATTCTCCGCCATCAACTGTTATTTTTTTCCAACCATCTGAATCAACTTTGAAATTGTGGTCTTCTAATTCAATTTGTTTAGGCTTTTCAATTAGTAATTCTGCTTCTTTTATAAAATCGTTGAATAATTCTTTAATTTTGTTTAGTTCTTTCATTTTATTATTTTAGTTTATTAATAATATAACTTTTAGCGTCTTTGTATGCTCTTTCATATTCATCGCTCTCCCTCTCTGGGAAACAGTCTGGCATATTATTTACTATTTCCGTTATCCGCTCTCTTTCCTTTTTTAATAGCTCTTTAATTTTAACATCTCGTTGCTCCAAAGAACTAAAAAGTTGTTCAATTATCCTTATCTTATCGCTCCAAGTATCGTTGCATTCTGAACAAGACAGGCAATGACCATTGTATTTTGTTCTTCTCAATTTAAACTTATGCTCGCATTTTTCTTTCATAATTATTTTTACTTTTTAAATTCCTCCTAATTAATCTGACTGTTCTATTAACTCCTCTACAATCACATTCAGGCTGTGGGAAGTCGCATAGTTCACAATGGCTCTTTTTCGGTATAGCCTCTTCTACCTTCTTCTCCCATTCTAAATCTCGTTGTTTTATCTTTTCTTCTATAAAATTTAATATTCTAGCCTGAGAAACTGCAATAATAGCAGTAGAATCAATGTGTGTATTACTGACATCGCAACATTTTTCTATTAATTCTTCTTCAAGAATATCTTTTTCTATCCATTTATTATAGTCTTTCATAATCGTTTTTAATTATTAAAACTCCAAATCTTCTATATTTATTTTGTCCTTTCTATCCCAAATTATGTCAGCAAAGTAAGGCTGTTTACCGCATTTAGCGCAATAAGTTTTAATTGGGGCAATATCTCTATCGTCATACCCTCCGCCTTTTTCTTCTATCTTTGCCTTACAACAAGTTGATTTATCCATAGTCATTTTTAATTTATTACCTTGGGAGAATATTTAGGTCTTTTTGGGTTTAAACCTCATCCTCTTCCTCAAAGCATCTAACTTCTCCCTCCCTCTCTCCCTATCTTCGGCTGTTGGCTCTCTGGTTGGTGTCCAGGTCTTCGGCTTCAAAACTACTTGCTTGTGGTTGTACTCCTTGGCTCGCCTTTTCCACAAACCCCAACGCCTTGGTATGTCAAAGGTTTTCTGGAGGTCGTATTTTATTAGCTTCCCGGACTTGGTTCTCTCTGACCAGTAGCTAACAAAGTTTTTAAGCTCCTCAACCTCGTGTTGCTTTATTGTTTTTAGTTCTGTTATTACTTTTTGTTTGAATTGGGCTGGGGACATGTTTTTGTTTTTAGAGGTTACCTCATTTCATCAAAGCTAGGGAAAGGTGGGATACAAATCTCGCCCTCTGTCCTCTCTGTCAGTATTTTGTTAAAGTTATCGTACACTATATCTATTTGTCCGTTTCTCTTCAGCTCTGTGGTGCTTTTAGTCCCAAATAAGGCTTCCTGTAATAGCTTCCACAGCCACTTAATGTTTTCAGGAGTACATTGTATTGGCACTTCGTCCTTAACTATCTGCCTCATATCAATACCTTTCTCTAGGCACTGGTCTGATATTTGTTTGAATAGGAGGTGGAGGGAGTTAGATTGGGTGTTAGAACGGTTCTGCACGTGCTTTTTGATTGTGTAGATACCGTCCTTAACTTCAGTGGTTAGTTTTCCGTCTTTAATCTCTACCTTCATTTTAGTCTTTAAGATTAAACTTCTCCTCTTGTGCCTTCTGGTAGTCCGATTTGCCTTTAACTACCGTAAACGCTTCATGTCCAAAGAAATTAGGACACTGCCACTTCCCCCAATTCTTGTAGAGCTTGCTTTCACAAACGCTACAAGTAGGGGCAGGTTTTATATTACTAGGTAGTTTCATTACCAAGGTATTTTATCTGTGTCCACATCTTCCTCTACATCAATTACTGGCACTTCGTCTTCACTCGTTACTGTGTCTCTCTTAGAGGTGGCTTCAAAAGCGAAAGGGTCTAATCCACCCAATAACTTCTCTAAATCAACCTGAACTTTACTGTCTTTGTCGGCTACTTCTTCAGTCAACTCTTTAATTTGACCAGTACCAACAGCGTATTTGGTTTCAAGACCATCACCTTCTTTGGTTATCTTTAGGTCATATTGTGTAGGGTCTCCCCAATCTTCGTCCATCTTTAATCGCATCAGTTCTTTTTGGATGGTTGATTGAGTGATACCCCAAATCTGTATTTTCTTAGCATCATAATTCCAAACTTTAAAAGCCCAGAAGTGTTTGATTGGCTTGTCTTGTACAATAGGGTAGTCTGGTTTATCAGTGTAAGCGAATCTAACTGGCTTACCGTCTTTCCAATCCTCCCAACCTACTAGAGGCCCATCTAAAATCCTTAATCTGTTAACTCCTTTGTCAAACTTTGTGTAGTTACCAGTTGACTTAGGCAACTCATATCCTTTTGGCATGTCCATCTTGTTATTTTATTTGATTATTTAACTACCTTAATCTCTCTACCTAATTCTTTTGAAATTTCAGCAACCGTCATTTTTCTGACTCCCTTTGAGTCTTTTGTTACTACTTCATACTCATCTTCAATTAAACCGTCTTCTGTATAGAGAACGTTCGAAGCCCTATCAAACTCATCATCATAACTTACAAAATAAATTTCTCCACAAACACCCAATATCTTTCTTCTATCCTCGCCATCTGTTATAATATCTCCCTCTTTAAATTTAGGAGCTGCTTCTAGCATCCATTCATCCCAAGCCCAATCATTGCCTTTTGTGCCATAATCAGTGCCAGCCCTCTTTATGGTCAAAATTTCACCTTTCAATTTGACCATCTCATCAACAACATTTTCTTGATCTTCTGATAATGTATTTATAACTCTTACTTTGTCTCCTACTTCGAATTTCATACTTTTACCTTACTTGTTAAACTTAATCTTCCACTTCGGATACTTCTCATTAAACTCTTTAAACATTTCAACAACTGTTGTTCGACTCCCGATACCCTGTGTAACGGCAAACTTTGTTGAACTGATACTCATATAACTTCCCCCGTTTCTCTCCTCGCACTTCTTTAAGAACTTTGCTGTTTTCATTAGCTCTTTAAAGATTGGCTTTCTGTCAAATTTCATTTAGCTTTGTTAATGTTTAGATTATTTTTAATTTGTTTAAGGCACTCGTTCCAACCAAGCAACTCTGATTCATGGTCAAAATACTCTCCGTCATTTTCATCACAATGGTCTTGGCATAGCTTAGAGAAGTTTCTTTTATCTGGTAAAGCTTCTTTTATCTTCTTCTCCCATTCAGCGTCTCGTTCCTTGAATATTTTTAGCATTTCTCTCTCGCTCATATTGACAATAGAGTCAGTCATTCTTCCATTCATGATAGCAGCTAATCCTGCTCCCCCTATTATTGCTCTTATCATCCCGTCTTTTATTAAGTCCCTCATACTATTTTTTTAGTCTATTATTACTCTCACACTGTAGCTCGTCATCAGACTGACTACATACGACTATATTTGGTGGAGTCTTGGTTACATACGCCTCAAATCTCTCTAGGAATAAGAACAGTATAACTGCCATTAGAAGTAAAAAGATTATGTTGGATATTAGGTTAGTTTTCATTTGATTCTATTAGTTCGTTAATTTTCTCAACTATCCTCTCAATAGCCTCTTTTGTTTGTGCAGAACCGCCTGCAAGTTGTCTATCGCCTTTGTATTCAGTCCAATCAGTTAAGTGTAAATCACTTATATCTAATTTCTTCATCTTATTTTATTATTTAATTAAACCTACTGTCTTAGCACAAGTCCAAGGATACCAACCCTGAGAGTCAAACATCTTTTTGGCGTACTTAATATTAAAGTCGACATCTTTAAGTTGTTCTCGGTCTGGTCTATTCGGGAAAGTCCGAATTTGGAACAAAGAGATAGAATCTCCATACTGTTTACCTTCGTGCATATAAGTTAAATGTTTGTCTCCGATTCTTGACGGATCAAGTGAACTCTCACATTTGGCAATTAATATAGCGTCATCAGAATCCTCACCGAAAATAGCTCTAATTTTCCCCTCTATTGAATCAGGCTTAGCTTTGATTATAACGCTCTCTGACTCCTCAAACGACCATTCTACCCCTGAAGCCTTTAAAACCTCGTGGCTGGCTTCCTGCGGCTCTGAGGCGTGAGCTGTTCGCACCATATAGTCCGAAACTATAGCCATTGACTCTTGATACTCTTTCACCAGATCGTTAGCAGATTTTAAGCTGAACGAATAAGTAGCGAAGGAGATTATGAGGCAGGCGTAAATTGTATATCGTTTTATTTGTTTTTGCATATATTTATTTAAAAATTATTTCTTCCTTTCCACATTTTTTACACACATAACATTCTCTATCTGGTAGTTCCCATTTAAACATCCATTCGTGTTCTCCTGAATATGTTTGACTGCATTTCCCCGCTTCTATATCAAGTTTTTTATATACTGATTCTTTCATATAGTTATTTAAAAAATGATAATAATTCTTGTTCTTGCATCTCTATGTGCTTTTCTGTTCTTTCTATTAATATTATTTTTAAATTATTCATCAAAAAAGTATCCTTAGTCCACTCAAATTTAGAATTGCAACCTCCTTCTTGACTATGAACTGTAACTCCTATTCCAATTTCTAAGAATCTATTTTCTTTTTCAAGATTGGTAACATTATTGTCTTTATCTCTCAAATAAGTTCCTCCTATTTTGAGTAATTCTAAAAATTTCTTATTAGTCTCTATTTTGTCGTTTAAGTTGTTTATCTTCTCTATTTTTTGCTTCATTTTCTATTTATTAAAATTTATAGCATCTTGTAACTCATCAACTAACGCTTCTATATCACTTTGTATATCTGGGCAGTCATCATCTAAAGCATTTTCTAAGTCGTCTATTCTATTGGCAATTAGTTCGTTGTAGTGTTTTGCTTTTTCTAAAAATGTCATAGTTATTTATTATTTTTTATAAATTTATAATCAAACGTCCAATTCATTCCATTTGCTTCATTATTTAACATCTCTTTATTATATTCAATTTCTTTTTTAACTTCTTCTAGCATTTCTTTTAAGTGAGTTGTAGTTCTCTTATCCCAGTCAAACTTTAGTCTTTCTGTTAACATATCCTCCATTATTTCTAGCTTTTGGCTGTTCATTTGTTTGTTTATTGGTTATTTTCTTATATTAGCACAACTGGACAATCGGGTCAATAGAATATTACTTCTTCACTCTTTTACTTAGCCTCTTAGCCCTCTCATTACACCTCTTCATTTCAACAACTATCTTCCGTTTCAAAAACATATTGCATTTGATTGAAAGTATAAGTTGTAAGCGGTGTAGGAATTTCATAACTTTATATTAATTTTATTTCTATCTTGGAGGGAAGTCTTTGACCTCTTCCCCCTCTTGATAGCGTCTCAGATAGCTCAGTCGAAACCAGGCTAACGAAATCTTGTCTCTTCTGTATTTACTTTCCCTTATATCATCTTTCTTAATTCTTCTAAAACTCTAAGCTAACATCAAGCAATCTATCTAGTATTGATTCGTCTTTAGTTTCAAGATATTCCTCTAAAACATTCCAGTTTTGCTTATGATTAGGATATATTTTACCGTCTACTTTAATTTCTTTTGGGACTGTTATTTCCTCCCATTTTATTTCTACTTTTTTCATATCATCTTCCTTAATTCTTTTAATATACTTACTCCCTTAACACACTCTAAAATACAAGCTTTTTTGTCTCAAATTCTTTGTGTTCTCTATATTCGGTCAATGTTAAGCTTTGTCCTTTATCAATACCGTCCTGGTAACTCCCATAAGCTATTTCTTCTACTAATGCCATTATGTTACTTAAAGATTTATTAGTGTTAGAGGTTTGCCTTAACCCTCTGTACTCATGTCTCAGTTCTTCTTCTATTTCTTTTGATAGTTCTAATGGTGTCTTCATAACATTTTCCTTAGTTCTTTTAATATACTCACTCCCTTAACACACTCTTTTAACTCTCCTTTTGTTTTCCGTATAGTAGAGAGAGCGTTTTCTAAGTTCTTGGCTTTCTTTACTACGGTTTTGTTGGCGATGGTGAAGGTTAGGATAATCATTTTTGTTTTTTATTTGTTAGCTTTGCTAGTCGGTGATACATACATTTTTTTTTATTAATCATTTTTATACCAGTCTTACAATACTTTTTTTCGCTGTTTGGAGCGTAGTTTATACATTCCTTACAGTAAGCTGGTACTTCTGGGAAAAATTTAGCCATCCAAGACTCTCTTTCTATAACCATTTTTCTAGCAGTATTAACACATTTTTTATACTCACCAGTTGAATCCCAGCCGTTAGCCTCATAGAATGTTCTAATTTTCTTCCTTTTCCAGAAAGGTAAATCTTGGTATAGATAATCAGACAGTCTTTGTATACAAAATACTTGAACATCTTTTTCTTCTATGGCTTTAATTCCTTTCGCTTCCTGAAGTTTCTTTATCCATTCCGCATCATTTTCTCTCAATAGTTTTTCAATCTCTTTTATAAAACTGTCTAATGGAAACGCTTGTCCAGAATTATCTTCAAAAAATCTTCTCGTCCATCCGTATTCTTTTTCAAAAGCTTTTCTCCAGTCATCTATTCTACTCTCAATTAGTTCTAAATAGTGTCTTATTTGTTTAACATTCATCTTATTGTTTTAAATTTTTATGTAGTATTTCAATAAAAGCAATTAGTTTATCCATTGGTATATTATACTTTGTTGAAAAATCATCGGTTATCTTTAGATTTTTGGATATATAATTATTTTCGCCTAGTCTTTTAGCTCTATTTCTACAATCATTTTTAACGTCCCAGATTATGTCTCCGAAGCCTAATTCATTTCCGCAAGTAGAACATACTTCTTTTGATTTGTAATAATACCCATTAGAATGACTTTCGCTAATATGCTTTACTTTTGCCCTGCAACAAGTTGATTGATTCATCTTTAGTTCCTATGTTTTAATAAATATTCGAATACAAATAAACTATCTCTGTCGTTAATCTTTTTGGTTTCCTCATACTTTCTTCCGTGAGACTCTGCTTTATAATATCAGTATTCTTTTTTAAGCTGTTTGTCTGCTCTTGCTTGTAAATTACCATAACTAGATGAGTTTTTACCAACTAACTTAATCTTTACGGTTTCTGTGTTCATACTTTTGTTTTATTATTTAACAATAGCTTATTATTTTAGATTGGCGGAAGTTCGATTATATCGCAACTTTCTCGCTTCTCTAACTTGATAAACACAGTATAACAGACTGAACGAATCTGTCAATGGAATCTTGCAATTAGTGATATGTTGTTGACTTTTTAGGTTACATCGGTTATACTATAGGAGCAGATTAAGTTACAGGAAGGAATGAAAAACGGTCTGGATCAAATAACACTATGAAAACCCAAAAATACTACAGCATCCGAACCAACAAATACATCGGAACAGAAAAGCAAATAAAGATTGCAAAGGCGGTAAAGAAAAGAGTTGGTGAGTGTCTTAAGAAATTAGGTAAAACATAAGAGGTTATTATGAAACTCAATAAAGACAACATAGAAGAATACTTTAATGAATGGGCTATAGAAGCCGGGGAAGTTATCGTTAAGAAAGCCGAAAAAGAAAAATGGGATTACTTTGATTACGGTTCAGCTATTAATTTTATGTTGAATGATATAAGAATAGATGTTGAAAAGTTAGTTAAGTAGTTAGCACATTAGTTTATATACAAAGATTTATTTATTATCGGGGGTGCAGTTAAATTACATATATTGGACTGGGCAATAGTAGAATGAAACCTATTATTAGTTGTTTGCAATCAACTGGTAGTATACTCTATAAGTCTTGAGCTAGTTATGAGGTATAATAACTATGTATAAAAAGTATCTCAATCTGCCCCACCGTTAGTAAATAAACACAAGACTGGTTTTCTCTGGACAACATTCAGAAAAATATTATAATAGAGTAGCACATTAAAATTGAATACCGTTCACAAACTATAAATCGATTTTTATTGTGGTTTCCTCCTTACTGTGAACGGGAGGAGGAAGCCTTAGTATACTAAGTTTTTTTTATTTCTACCAATAACCTATTTAGTGTTATGAATAGAGTTAAAAATAAACAAGATAAGCGGTTTTAGCTAGTTCCGCAAAACAAACAAAAACTTCTAACGAATCTGAGAAAACTATCTAGTGGCTAGGAGTAGCTACATTTACCAAAAGGTGTATATTCAAAAGTGGCAGCGACCGATTGACCTTAGGACTGCCCCCCTGAAAGTACATCTGCTTGTTAAAAAACATTTTACTAACTATAAAATGCTCGAAAGAGAGGAACAAGATAAGGTAAACACTAAGACAACCAGTTTTTAATGCTTGTTTTATAATTGCAAAGACCCTCACTGTTTAAAGTGTCATCTAGTTTACTAAGTTATTGTTGCATTAGGCTAGGTTGATTATAACAGGGAGTAAGGTCTCTTTATATCTAATAATAATAAAAAGCATTATGAAAACAAAACCATTTAAATGTGATATTTGCTCAAAAAATATTTACATTTCAGAAAAATCAAAGTTAGAATTAGAGAGAGACGGCTGGTTGGTGTATTGTTTTGAATGTGCTGAAAAGTTAAATATAAAAAGATGGGAAGCGAAGAGAGATAAAATAAAAATATATAAAATGATAAATATTGTTTTAGATAAATGATAAGTAGTATTTAATTGAAATATTAAAATAGCTTGATAAACAAAGGTTTTATGTTATACTATTGATAAGTAATAAATATTTTAAAAAAAGTAATAATATGAATAAAGCTGAAATAAAAATGATGTTGTTTTCACACCAGAACATATCGCTAAAAAAATAATAAAATATTTCAATCCAGTAGGAAGAATATTAGACCCTTGCAAAGGTGATGGAGCTTTTTATAAAAACTACCCTTTAAATTGTAAAAGTAGATTGGAATGACTAAAGAAGAAAGAGGCGGTCTAACTAATAGCCAATTCAAAAAACTAAAGAGAGAGCGAATGGAAACATTTCTCAAAACAACCGTATATGAGTTAGAAGACCTTGAAATAGAGAAGAAACAGATGAATCCTTCCCAGTGGAGGCTCTTCATTGGCTCTGAGACAGTCGATATATACCCTAAAGGTCAAAAGTACTGTCACATCAATTTAAAACATTGGGGTAAGTATGAGGACTTAGTTGAATTGGTGGAGAGGTTTAAAATTTGACTTTTCCCCTATAATAGTTTATACTTATAGGGACTTAAAGAACTTATATTTTCGCCTAATGCCAGGTAATTTTTAATATAATTTTATGGGATTAATTGGAGATTTATTCAACGATGTAGTAGATATTGCAACTACCCCAGTAAAAGTTGTCGCTAAAGTAGCTGACGACATAATGGATTCTGATATTGAAGATTATGTTGATGATGTAAAAGATACCATCAAAACTGAGAAGTAGCTCTTGCAAAGCTTTATGTTTTAGTTAGAGGATGGGATAGTATTAAAAAGAAAAAATGGCTGAGAAAAAACTTAAGAAAATCGGTAAATTCAACCTAATATCAGAAGACAAGTGTGAACTAGAAGGCTGTGAGTGTGGCTGGAATATTCATATTGGAGGGGAAGACAAGAAAGACTTAAAGAAACTTAAAGAATACCTGAAAAAGTTTTAGAGGATAGCTAAGATTTTAATTCTATTATCAGAGCAGTATTTAAAACAAAAGCAGGAAAGACTAGAGTGGTAGCAGAGAACGGAGAAGGTATACTACATATCTTTGCACCAGAGCAATTAGAAGATAACGACTTATAATGGCAAGACCAAAAATAAAATTAACTGAACTTAGAAAAGACTGGAAAACCTTTATCGTAAGAGATATGGCAGATGGTGCTAGTCAAGCAGAGATAACAGCAGGGCTTGAAATAAGCAATGATTTGTTTTATCGTTTTATGAAAGAAGAGCCAGAGTTTTCAGAAACCATAAAGAAAGGATTAGTGTTATGCAAGTGTTGGTGGGAAAAAAAGGGTAGAAAGAATTTAGAGAATAGTAAATTTTCTGCAACGCTTTGGTATATGAATATGAAGAATAGATTTGGTTGGGCTGATAAAACAGAGATAACAGGAGCTAACGGCAAGGATTTAATACCAACAGAAGAGAAAAAGAAGACAATCGGGGACAGATTGAAGGATTTACTGTAATTTTCTTTTGGCTTAAAAGCAGGGGCGAAATGGGGGTGCGTAAGTGAGTGGAGACTTAAAAAACTAATACAGTAAAATGTTTAATTTTATAATAGCTTGTTCGTTATTTGTTTGTGGGATATTTTTAGGAGAGAGCGGGCACGGAATACTAGGGATGTTTGCGGTAGGGGTATCTATCATCGCATTACTTAATCTTTCAAGGATAGAACATACCACTACCAAATTTTAAAAGCCTTAAATCGAAACACGTGGCGACAAAAAAAGACAAAAGCAGAAAATATATAGAGAACATCATCCTAAATGGGAGCAAGACAGATCGTTTGGCTTTATACAATTTCACCAGCGAGATGTCAGTTGAAGAGATAGCAAAAAGGTTTAACTTATTTGTTGTTGGAAACTTCACTAGATATTACAAAGATTCTCCGGCACCTTTTCACTCAGAGATGATTAAGCACTACATCAAAAGCTATTTAGGATTAGAGAAGTATTTGAATATTGGTTTCCGGGGAAGTGCCAAAACCACACTGCTAAAATTATTTTTAACTTATGCATTGCTGAACGACGAGGATACTTTCAGAAAATACATCAAGGTAATAACTAAAGACACAATCAACTCAAAGCAAATCGTAACCGATGTATATAATTTAATTGTTGAAGTTAGTTGGTTATACGGTGATTTATTTGAGAAAGAAGGAAAGACGAAGAAAGAAGAGTCAATGACAACATTCTCATTAAAGACTGGTGTGAAATTAGGCTCTGGGACAGTCGGGCAAGTACAGAGAGGGCAAGTCCAGGACGCTTATAGGCCCGATTTTCTTTTCTTTGAAGATGTAGAAGATTCAGCTACAATCCGCTCAATGGTTCAAACACAAAACATTATCAGCAAAATAGATGAAGCTATCCAAGGAATGAGCGATAACGGAACTTACGTAGTAACGGCTAATTACATTTCAGAAGAAGGAACTATTCAATGGTTTAAGAATAAAAAAGAAATAGTTACCCAAATTACACCAATAATCGACAAGGACGGTAAACCAACTTGGGATAAATACACGCCAGAGAAGATTAAAAGCCTGAAAGATGACGCAGAAGATTGGTCCGGTGATTTCCTTTGCAATCCTACAAGCGGAAAAGATAAGTTTTTCGACATAGAAGTTGTTGAAGCGATGCTTTTAACAGCCCAAGACCCGATAAGAGAAGAAGAGTTCGTTAATTACTACGGAGAATACAACCCTCAACACCCTTATGGGATAGGAGGAGACACAGCCGAGGGAGTAGGGCGAGACTCAAACGCTTTAGTTTTAATTGACTTTAGAGCCAACACAGTTGAGGCTACATTTCACAGCAACGAGATAGCACCTGATGACTTCGGATATCTAATGGGAAGAGTTGGGAGAGCTTATGGAGGTTGTGTGGTAGCACCTGAACGAAATGCAACTGGGTTCGCTACTATATCAGCACTAAGACAAGACGAATATCCTAATATCTTTGTTGAAGTAGCCGAAGATAAAATAACCAGGAAGAGAACAGACAAGCTAGGGTGGGGAACAGACCGAAAGACAAAGCCTAAAATGTGGTTTGACTTTAGAAAAGATTTCAATGATGGAGTTGTTAGGATTAAAGACCGGGAACTATTAAAAGAAATCAGAAGCTATACAAAAGCAGATTTTAATGATAGAACTACTGGAGTAATCACAAGACATTTCGACCTTTTAACTGCTGCGGTTATTGGTTGGCAAATGAGAGAGTTCGCAGAATTTAACGACAATGTGGACTGTCACCAATTTAAACAAGAAAACTATGAGTAGAACAACAGCTTTTTTAGACGAGAATCAAGATATGCAGGTGACTATTGTCCCTGGAGCTTATTATAATATCGGAAATGTAATATCAGACGTATTCAGAGCAGTAAACTCTCAATTCCTAACTTCTACTTGGAGCGATGGAATGCCCAAAGAGTTCTTTGATGTTTCTAAGGTAATGGCAATCAACATTAAACACGGCACAGACCTGGACACCAAAGACATTTCTATTGAGGCAGAGAACCAACAAGCTATCGGAGTAGTGGGAGTTTTAAAGCCTATTATTCAAAATCATCTCAAAGTAGAAGATTATGCATCGCTTTTAAACAGCGTTAGAGACGAGCTTGTTGACTTTGGGCACGTTATACTAAAGAAGACATCAGAAGGGACAGAGACAGTTGACCTTAGAAACGTAGTTAGACCAGCTCACATCTTAGACGTTCAGAAAGGTGGACTAATAGAAAAGCACGAATGGACTTACTCAGATATGTTGCAACGTAAGAGCAAGTTTGATAAATGGGAAGAAGTAGAGACTTTATGGGAGAAGATGAAAACTCAAGGGCTTTCAACCTTTCAAGTTTACGAGCATTGGTTGATTGATGACTTTGATGGACAAGTTACTAAAGGAGTGATTATGTCACTAGACCGAGAGATAATGAAGCCAGAAGAGGGTTCAGAGCCTTCAGATTGGGACACTACGGTTGAACTTTCAAGGACTAAAACACCATATACTAAACCAATAGCAGACATTCAAAAGAAAAAAGAACTTGAGAAGAGTGGCTTTTTGATTGATGGAGAAGAACCTCTATATCCTTATGAAGATATTAGATTTGTAGCTGTTAAAGGTAGATGGTTGGGTGCTGGAGTCTATGAGATAACCGCCCCGGTCCGAAGAGCTTACAACAGAACCTTGAACGTCAAACTAAGATACGATGAAATCCAAACAAAAGGGACATTTTTACATACTAAGGGAATTAACGGCAAGAGTTTAACTCAGGAAGCTATTAACGCTTTAGAATCTACTGGAGTAGTTGACTTGCAAAACGGTGCTCAACTAGAACAGTTAAGAATCCAAAGTTTAACAAACGAGTTTATTAACTCAGCTGATAAGTTCTTTGAGTTCGCTAGACAGTTGCTAGGACTAACAGCACAAGGCACAGGGGAAGACCTCCCAGCTAATATGCCAGCAACCACAGCAGTAATAAACGACAAGAGAGCTAAGACTTTATTTGATTCTATACTAGAAACTCAGGGAATAGCCTGGAGGAATTGGTTTTCAGACTTTGAATTAGATGACATTTTAGATAATCTATCAGCTAAGAAATGGGCTAAGATTCAAGGTAGCGAGGAAGACTTGATTGAAGTGATCACTCCTTTCGCTATAAAGTATCTGAAAATGGATCAAAGGTTTCAAAATATGGTATCTCTTGGACGGGAATTGAAGATAATGGAAGCAGTCCAGCCAGCGGTTGATAAAGTTCAAAAGGAATTAGTCAAAGACAACATAATGAACGGCACAGCTTTTGTCTCATTCAAGAAGAGTTTTCTGAAAAACGCTCAATTCTTCATTGACTTTGTTATCACTAACGAGGCATCAGACAAGCAAGCAGAGATGGCTAACCTAGAATTAATGAAACAATCAGCATTGACTAACCCAGCCTCAGGACTAAGCCCTAAGAAGATTGAAGCAGAACAGTTAAGTAAAATGAGTTTAGATATTAAGAGATTTGAAAAGAGCGAAGAAGAACAGGCAATAATAAGTAATCCCCAACTAAATGCGAACTTACCTACGCCAAATGCTCCTCAAGGTGCTCCTCAAGCCGTACAGCCCCCTCAACAAAGATAGAGAGGTGGAAATAGCTTTGATTAGAGAGTTAGACGGTTACAAGGCAATTTTGGAAGAAATAGACGAAATGGCAGAGAACTGCAAACGAATAGATTGGTTGGCAACAAATTATGGGAAAATTAAGTCAGACCAAATAGGTCACCTGCCTTTAGGGGGATTGATAGCGTCACATACATTAGAAGCATTAAAAGAAAAACTCAATGGCTAAAAAGAAAAAACCGTTAGTAGCAAGATATGAAATCAGAGTCGGAAAACGAACACGTGGACGTAAAAAGTCTGTTCTTTGTGATTTTGGCGATAAGTATACTGATATTGTTGTATTAGACTTGAAGACCAAAGCAACATTAGCTTGGAATATTAAAGACGCTAAGAACGAAATGGGATTGAAAGAAGATAATTATAAAGTCATTCCTTATTTGGCTAATATTCTATTAACTAGGATGCAGGAAACCGATTTTGATAAAGCAAAGTAGATTGTTTTTAATAAATATGTTATAATAGATTGCACATTAAAAATATCACGTGGAACTGGTAGGCGTAGTAGCTTGCTTATTTTCCACGGATAAGCACGCTACCCCGCTTAACAGTGGGGTTTTGCTTTAGTCGAGCAAGACTTAATTAATTTTTCTAAATAAATGGCAGAAGAAAATCTAACTCCTGAACAAGAAGCGGAAGCTAACCTTGAGCAGGAAGGGCAGGAAACTGTTTCGGTTGAAGACTTTAAAAATATGCAGAAGGGCATCGAAAAGATGGCTGAAACCATAAATAGTCTTAAACCAAGTGGAGGCAAGGAAGCTGAGATTACACCAGTAGTCGAGGAAGCTAACCCTAAAATGTCTAATGTTGTGAAGAATCTTTATCTCGAACGTAACCCTGAATTTTCAGCGGTTGAAGACGAAGTAAATGAGGAAGCACGAAGTCTAGGAGTTGACCCGATTGACTATTATGAGTCTAAAATGGGCTGGAAACTAGAAGCAAAGGCACGAGCTAACGCTAATGAAGAAAAAGAGAAGGCTAAAAACGCTATTGAATCGCCTTCTGGAAATGTTTCAGGTAATGATGTCGTTGATTTCTCTAAGATTAAACCTGAAGAGATTAAAGGTTTGTCTAAAGAACAGATGACTAAATACCGAGAACATTTAAAGCGTGGGTCAGAAATGCCGATAAAAAGACACGTTTAAGCCGAAACTAACTTAAACTTAAATTAATGAGCAATTCATTAGATGCCAGCATTAAGGAAGTTTGGTCAATGGACTATCAAGAATCTTTCGACAAAGTAAATGTATTCGAAAGTATCGCGAATTTCCGTTACGAAGCTGACTTAAAAACTGGAGACACACTTAACAGACCTTATATTTCTGAGGTATCTGTAAACACTCTTGGAGCTGAAGGGTCTTATACCCGACAGGATATTACTACTACAAACGAAACTTTGACAGTAGATCAAGAGAAAGAGGCAACATTTTATTTGAAAGATATCGATGCGTTCCAAAGTCACTACCCTACAAGGGAGCGATTTGCTAAACAATGCGGTATCAAATTGGCAAATAGAATTGATGGAGATGTATTGGGGGAAGTTGTTAACGCTGATTCTACTATGGATGACTCTATTTTTGGAGGAACTTCAGGAAATGGAATCAACCTAACTACTTCAAACGTATTGAGAGTATTTTCAATCGCTAATCGAAAATTAAGAGAACTAGACAACGACCCTTCCGAAAGGAAATTCGCTACTCTTTCTCCTTATTTCGAGCAAGTATTGATTGATTCTCTAGGCGGACGAGAAGATGCATTGGGAGAACGAACTGGTATTAACGGACACATTGGACGTTATGGTGGTTTTGAACTATTCTCAAGTAACGCTTCTTACTGGACTGGAACTTTAGCAATCGCTGCTAATCCATCCGACGGTGATACTGTTGTTATTAACGGAGCAACTTTCACTTTCAAATCAACATTAGGAACAACTGCTGGTAATGTTCACATTACTTCTTCTGCTGCTAATACTGTTGATAGTCTAGTCGCTGCTATTAACACTCCTGGAACTACTGTAGCTTCTGCTACTGACGCTGGGTTTGTTGCTTTGAGTTCAGCTGACCAAAAGAAACTTCAAGATGTTACTGCTACTGATGCAACTACTAGCTTGACTCTAGTTTCTGAAGGACACGGACACTTAGCTGTTAGTGAAACTTTCACTGATACCGATGACGGGTGGACTACTGGTCTAGAAATCGAACATTTGATTTTCGGTCAAGGGCGACCTTCCGATATCATTGTTCAAAAATATCCAAATATGATGACTAAAGACCGAAGTGGTTACATCGGACAGGATATTGTTAACTACATTGTTTATGGTCTAAAGACCTTTGATGATGGAGACAAGAAGATGGTAGACGTGAAAATCGATACCCAATCTTTATAAGATAAGTATTGATTTAAGGTAATTTGTGTGGGAGTTCATTCTCCCACACAATCCTAATAAATTAAGGACAAAAAAATGAAAGATTTTAATAGAGCTATAAGACTTTGTGGCGAAGAGAAAAAAGTTGGAACTCCAATAGTTAATATTTTGGAAACTGACTCTTCACACGATGTTACTAGAGCTACAGGTTTAACCGTCCCTACTGACGGAGATAGAGGATATGCTGTTGGTTGTGTGTTTGTACAAACTGACGGAACTGATGGAACTGTAACCTATACTAACGAAGGAAGCACGACAAGTGCTGCTTTCACTGCATTAGGTGGGCTAAAAGTTTCAGCTGATTTAATCGCTACTAACACTTTAACTGTTGGGGATAGCGGAAAGGTTTTATTTTTAAACTCTGCTACGGAATTTGTAACTACGTTACCACTTCCTGCTGCTGGTTTAAATTATAAATTTATCTGTAAAGCTGCTCCTTCAAGTGCTAGTTACACTATTGTAACTTCCGCAAGTGCTAACATTATCATTGGTGGTATTAACGAATTAGAAGTTGATACAAATGATGACGGACCATATATTGCTGACGGAGATACTATCACATTCGCTGATGGTGTTGCTGTAGTTGGTGATTATGTAGAATTAGTTTCAGATGGAACTTCTTGGTATGTAAATGGTCAAGCTAACGCTGACGGTGGAATTACACTTACTCAAGCTTCCTAGATTGATTGATTCCTTAGCCTCTTCGGGGGTTAAGATAATTAATTAATAAATTATATGTTTAAATGTGAATGTGGCTTTGAAGCCAAAAGTAAACTAGGTCTTGCATCTCATATGAGAAACTGCAAAGAGCTAAAAAAGAAAGAAGCTAAGAAAGAAGAATTTGCTATTGTCGATGGCGGAGATAATGTAATCAGAGTTTATTCCAAAAAAGTACACGGAAAAGACGCTGGTAAATTAGCTGAAATGTTTTCTAAACAATATAATAATTATAAAATCAAATGAGATACGAATCAAAATACATAACTCCAGCAAGTGCTGACGCTTTAGTAACCGCTGTTGATGTTGCAGACGGAGCGCAAACTTTAGTGATTACCACATTAGACTTCGCAAGAAACCTAACAATGGCTGTAGTAGACGGGAACGGTTCAATATCTGCTGGTATTCTTACCGTAGTTGGAACTGACGACAAAGGAGACGCTTTAACTGAAATATTTACAATCCCAACAACTGGCTCTGCCACTGTAACAGGAACAAGTATGTTTAAGACGATTACTTCCGCAACTGTTTCAGCAATCGCTGGAGAAGCTGCAGGAGATACAATCGCTTTGGGATTTGGTGGAACTGTTCAAGTATTCGAGCAAGTAGGAAATTTCGGAGGAATCACAGTTGGAAAAACTGCCGCTGGAGCAATCACAATCACAGACCAAGACTCTAAGACTACTAGACACACAATCGGGATATTAAAAGCCTCTATAGTAGAAGGAGATTACCTAATGACTGGTTCAGTTGTTTCTAAAGGACTAAGAGTAGTTTTAGCAGCTGCTTCAGATGTAACAGTGTTTTATAATCGTTCAACTTCAAACTAGATGCCATTCTCAAGCCAAATATTAGATATTAGAGAAAACACAAAAACAAATGCAACAACTTTTGCAGATGCTTCTTTGTATCGAAAAGCGAATATAGTCTATAAGGATATGATCGCTGAAATTACTCAAGCTACTGGACACCGAAATAACTTCATCAAAATAGAATACGGAGATTTAAAAGCAGTCGCTTCATTGTCTGCTGGCGACCTCGGATTTAACGGAGAGTATCCTTTACCATCTAGCTGTTTAATCCCAGTTAGAATCGAAGTCAAGCCTGCTGACGACCAACTACCAGTTCCAGTCTATGACCAATCAGAGAACTCAAAGAGCGAATGGGTTGAGAATGACTTAAAAGGCGATTTAAAGATGAGATTCATCAGAAACTCAATTCTTCTCAGACCACTTCCGACTGTAGATGTCACTGCTGGAATTTATTGGGAATTCATTGGGTTACCTGACGACTTAGATGAAGCAACAGACGTTCCTGATTTCCTTTCTTTATTTCACAACGTCATAACTTTGGGAGTTTGTGAGCAGTATTTTATGAGAGATGTTGTTAAATATTCTAAAGAGCTAACTTTTTACGGACGAAAATACGCTACAGCTACTCAAAAGATGGTTGAATTTTACCAAGATAGACTACCAAAGAACATCAGATTTAGTTCTAACGCAGAATATCAAACTAATGCATTCAAATGACCTCGATAGATAAACCAACAACACCAACTTATACCTCGATAGGTAGACCGTCTGATACTTTTTCTCCACCAATTAACAATGTTTCCCTCATTATAAACAATGTTAGCGACACAATAGATGACTATGTTCAAGATATTTATATGGGAATATCAAAACCAACAACGCCAACTTACACTTCAATTTCTAAACCAACATAATGGCACTAAATTTAACTAAAAATTATTCAAAAATAGCTGGCACTGATGCTGTAAGCACTATTGACGACACTAACTCAACTCAAATTGACGAGATTGAAGCAGATATGACGTTGATTGAAACTGACGCAGGGACAAAGGACACAGCCATCGGACTTAATACTGCCAAAGACACTAATGTTTCAACTAATTTATCAGAAGGAACTTCAACCGAAACAACAGTAGACGTTGATTCTTCTGACGGAACTAACGCTACTTTAGTAGCAGCCTCAACTATAAGAGCTGGGATTTTGACTAAAGCTAAGTTTGATGAAGTCGTTGCCAATACCGCTAAAACAACTAACGCCACTCATACTGGCGATGTTACTGGTGCGACTGCTTTAACTATCGGAGCTGACAAAGTAAACGACACTCATATTGATTTCGGAGTAGGAGCTAACCAAGTTTCTGCTGTTGATGTTCCTATCGCTGATGCTGGGACTAAAATCACCGCTACGGAAGTTGAAGGAGCTTTACAGGAGAATAGAACAGCTATTGATTTGAACACCGCTAAAACAACCAACGCAACACATACTGGAGAAGTAACAGGAGCAACAGCTTTAACTGTTGCTGACAACATAATTGACGAAGCTAACCTTAAACTAGACGAAGCCCCAACGAATGACTTTGTGCTTACAGCTGACTCTGCTAAAAGTGGTGGAATGAAATGGCTAGCGTTCGCTAGTGGTTTTTCAGACCCAATGACAACTAGGGGAGATATTATTTATAAAAACGCTACAATTACAACTCGTCTTCCAGTCGGGACTGCTGACCAAGTTTTAACCGCCGATGGAACAGATATAGCGTGGGCTACACTTCCAACTATGCCAACTGGCGACATTGTCGGCACTACAGACACACAGACTTTGACTAATAAGACTATTGATGGAAACAACAACACAATCACTAATGTCGGTGGCGGAGAAGCGTTCCCAGTTGGTTCAGTTTTTATTTCAGTAGTCGCAACAAATCCAGGGACTTTATTAGGATACGGAACTTGGGCCGCTTTTGCTCAAGGCAGAATGCTGATAGGATTAAATTCATCAGACACGGATTTTGACACTGTTGAAGAAACTGGAGGCGCTAAGACCCATTCGTTGACGACTGCTGAGTTGGCGAGCCACAATCACACACAAAATGCCCATACTCACACACAAAATGCTCATACTCATACGCAAAATTCTCACTCTCATACGGCTAAAGTACAGTGGGGATCAACCGACGCTCAAAATAGAAGACCTGAAACTGGAGCTGGTAATTATGCAGGGACTGGAGCTTCTGACGGTAGTGTAAACGGAACAGTAGCGACCAATCAAAACACAACCCCAACCAATCAAAATACTACACCGACCAATAATACGGCAGGAAGTGGAACGGCTCATTCAATAATGAACCCCTATATCGTCACTTATATGTGGAAAAGAACTGTTTAACAAGATACAAACTATGAAAAAATACCGCAACATTTAACAAAATAAAGATTCAGGACACGGGGATAATATTAAATTAAGCAATGAAATACTCACAATTCTCAAATGGCATAGGAATTAGCGATGAAGACAATTCCTACTTCAGCCGTCTTATCAACATAGACATCCATACAAAACCTGGCAAAGCTCAGTGTTCTTTGGCATTGGAAGATATTGACGGTGGAGGGATTGTAACTTCTCTCCCAACTTGCTCAATGGTTGCTTCCAACGGAGACACTTTTATAGGAGCGGGAACAAAGATTTACAAGATAACTGGAGGAACTGAAACTCTAGTTCACACAAGCACACAGGGGGCTGTCTTAGGGCTTGGAGAACATCAAAGCTATGTTTACTACTCAACAGCCACTAAACTCGGTAGACAGACCGTAGAGTTAGCCTCAAGCGAAGCTAGCTGGTCAAGTCAGAACGACAGCTGGGCAACCTTTACAAACGCCAAAGCCTACAAGCCTATGCAGTGGGTTAATCAGATTCTTTGTATCGGTGACGGAAATTACATTGCGATAGTTGACGAGAACGGAGTTTTCAACGCCAACGCTTTAGATATTTTAGAAAGAGATGTTATTACAGCTTTAATGGATACTAACGATAATTTAACAGTTGGTACTTTTGTTAATAGTGCAGTTCATCAAGCTAATACTTATCTCTGGGACACTTACAGCCCGTCTTGGTCCTCAAGCGATTTAACTCAAGAGCGAGGAGTTAATATGTTTTTCAGGCTAGATGGCTATTGGTATGCTCAAATAGGGCAAATAGGGAATATTTATCAGTGGACTGGTTCAAGAATGCTACTTTATACTAGACTTAGAGATGGAGACACAACAGTTGTGACTGGAATAAATCCGTATGGAACGACTTCGTTGAACGGCTTAACTTTGATCGCTACTATTAGAGGTGTTTTCTCTATTGGTAAAGCAGATTCAAGGTTGGGATTAGCGAAAGTTATTGAATATGTTAGTTCAGCAGGGCAGGGAAGCACACTTGGAGCGATTGAAGCGGTTGGTTCTAACTTTTATTTAGGATTTAATAACGGAGCAAGTTACGGGATTGATAAGATTTCTTCTACTGTTTACGCAACAGGAATAATCGAGACACCACTTACTTACGGGAAGATGAAAGATTTAAAGATTGGCTACAATGATAATCCAGCTAACTGCTTGATTACTGCAAAGATAGCTAACGATAACAACGCTCTAGCTTCTCACACTTTAATACAAGACGATGAAGATATGAGAGAATATAGGAGTGTCGACCAAATATCCAATAAGTCACAAGTAAAGGCAGAGGTCGAATTAATACCTAATTCAACAGACCAAACTACAACGCCAGTTATAAATATTATTGAAATAAAATGACCAAGAAAGTATTATTTAGACTTGAATCCAGTGGAGAAGAGGGCAGAGAGAGCAACGAAACACTCTCAAAGAAATACGAAGAGTATAAAAAGAAACTAGGAAAGATTATATCAGAGAAAGAAGTCACAGGAAGACGAGGAAAGCTAATGGAAATAACATACGAATAATGAGTTTATTTACAGGACAAAAAACTTGGACACCAACGATTGAGGAAGTTACAGGCAATGGAGACACTCTTAACAATCTCCAAAAGTTCACTATGGGAGCTGGTGCTAGCCGTTGGGAAGCTAATATCTCAGATGGTATGTGGTTAGGAGCAGATACTTTTGCAACAGCACCCTTCAGTGTTGATTTTCTTGGAAACCTTTTAGCCTCTAGCGTAACGATAAAAAATAGTTCTGGCTCTGTTTTGATTGACTCTGACAGTTCAACATCAGACTTCGTGCAAGTTCTTAACTCAAAATTGAATACAGAAACTAAAAAGATTTTGTCTGATTTTGACTTTGGAACAACTGATTATGCAGGAGCGGTTAAGTCCGGCGATATAACTTGGAACTCAACCACAGGAGCGATAACAGGAGGGAGCGGTGTAGTAGTTTACAGAGGTGGTATTCTAGGAGCTAAGGCGGGTGTTGCTCAATTTACCATTAATGCTTCAACAGGAGATGCTACTTTCGCTGGAACTGTCGCAGGAGCTAGCGGAACTTTTGGGGAGGTGACTGCTGGAACATTTACTGGTTGTGTATTTCAATCAGCTAAAACCTTGTATAGAGTTAAAATGTCCTCAGCGGGACTACAATTTTTATATAATGATACCGTTAAGGGATCTATAGGAGCTGATACTGGAGACACAATTGTGTTGTCTACTGTTGCTGGAGGAAACTTTCAATTTTTTGTCGGCACTTCTTCTTTAGGCGTTTGGAATACTGACGGATTGACAATGCCGTTAAATGATAAATTGTCTTGGTCTGGTGCAGGGGATATACAAGGACTTTCAGATAGAATAAGATTAAATAGCAAAGTCGAAATAGATGGTGATTGCTTCCCAGATAATGATAAAACATACGACTTAGGAGCTTCTGATAAATTATGGGATGTAGTTTGGGCGGAAGAAATGAGAGTTGAAGACAATATTGAGCCAATAGCTGATAGTGCTGCAAATCTAGGAACAACCGATAGATATTGGGAAGATTGTTATTGTGATGATTATCACGGAGACGGACTGGATTATGCTGAAATGTTCGAAAGTTTTGATGGCAAGGCAATAGACAACGGGACTTCAGTTGTATTTGTTAAAGGAACAAATAAAGTAAGAGAAGCAGAAGAGGGAGAAAAACCTTTTGGTGTAATTTCTGCTAGACCTTCTTTTGTTGGGAACAGTTCGTTAAGAGATAATTGGGAAAGAGATGATTTTGGAGCTATAAAGAAATGCAGTAAAGGAAATAAAATACGAAAGAAGGACAAACCTAAAAATACAATATCTAAAAGAGATTTACCTGAGTGGAATATAGTCGGATTAGTAGGAGTTCTACGAATAAAAAAAGAACAACAGGTAGCGGATAATTGGATTCTTATGAGAAAAATATCTAACAAAGTTAATGAATATTTAATTAAATAAAAATACAATGGGAAACACATCACTCTTAGAACAGTTAGGCTTAAATGCTCAGGAAGTTCTACAAGCACCGAACATAGAATCAACAATAGCCCAGACTACTAACCCTGAGAGTGCTTTGGGTATTTATGAAGCTCAACAAGAAGCTGCTGGAGTTTCTGGATTCCAAACAGCCTATAATACAGCTCAAGCTAATACACTAGCTGGCCAACAATTAGCTCAACAAGAACAATTAACGATTGAGGGAAGACGAAAGAGACTAGGAGTTCTAAGGGGAGAACAAGCACAAGCTGGTCAACAAGCCGCTTTAGACATCCAAACCCTACTAGGTAGTGAGCAACTAGCTCAAACAGCTCTAGGACAAGCTCAGGGCGTAGCACAGACAAAAGCTGGGTTCTTAATAGATGAGTTCCAACAAAAACAAAACTTGTTAATTAAATACCCAGGACTAGACATTGACCCAATGAAGGATAGTTTCAACACTATCTCAGAAGAGATTGGTAAATACACAGAGAAACAAAAATACATTGAAGTTTTATCTCAATACGGTAAAAATACCAAAGGCTCTCGTGGTGCTTTGAAGAAACGATATAAGAGCTTGTTGAAGAAACTTGATAAGAAAGAAGAAGCAGAAGCTAAAAAAATAGAAGACAGAGCAGACGAGAAATGGGAATTAGAGAAGAGAAATATTAATAGCTTGATAAATAAGAGGGACGAACCTGACCAGAATAAAATGACAAGTTTAGGTAATGGTTATTATCAAGATTCTAACGGCAATATTTTTTTTGACGACTCAATAGAATGACACTAAGACTAATAGGAAACATAAACGAAGGAACTGACATTGGCAACCTAAAGAAGGTTGGCAATATCTCTGGCAAGCCGAGTGATATTGGAGGTCTTAAGCTTGTTGGAAATATCAACAATATGCCTGACTTTTTTAAAAGACAAGAAGAAGAAGAGCGTAAAAAACTGTTGCAGAAAGCACACGAGGAAAGAGCAAGGGCTCTGTCGGATGAACAAGATGAAAGGGAAAGTTTTAAAGGTCTTCTGAAAGAAACGTTTAAACCTAGCAATCTAGCTTCAGCAGCTGGTGATTTATTTAGTGGGGCAAAAGATATAGTGACTAGCCCGTTAGAGAGTGCTGATAAAGCTGCAGATTTTTTAACATTTGGAGCTAGGGATTTATTGAGTGACGCTACGCAAGCAACACACTACCAGTTATTCGGTAAGAAGAATATAGAGAACTTGAACAAAGAAGCGGCAGAAAAGAAAAAAGAATTTTCTGATTTAATTGTTGGGAGAGATGATTTAAGCAACGAAGAAAAACTTAAACTAATTAGGAGTTTGAACGAATCATCTAAACTTATAAAGGCTGGAGATATTTATGATTTTGCTAATAAAACAAAAGGTCAAATAGCTGGAGAATCGATAGGAGCTTTAGCTGATTTTTTAACTTTCGGAACTGCATCGTTGGGATTAAAAACTGCTTTATCCAAAGGTGGTGTTAAAGAATTACTTAAATTTCTTGGTAGCAAAGCTGGGAGAAAACATCTAGCAGAACAATCTATATCAGGTGCGGCACAATTCGGTCTAGGAGGTCTAGGCGAAGGGCTTCAAGAGAAAGAAGACGGTAAAGAACTAGCTGATAGAATAATAAGCGGTGCTAAAACTGGGGCAATAGCTCAACCGTTGTTTGAGGTTGGAGGAGCTTCTATAGGCAACCTTTTCAGAAAATCTATAGTGAATACTCAATTTAATAAATTAAAGAAACTAGCCAAAGAAAAGCTAGGTAAACTTACTGATGAAGAGTCTTTGTTAGCTAAAGATTTGTTAGCTAAAAAGACAGACGAAGAAGCTATCATAAAAGAAATACAATCGGAAAGAGATTACCTTAGCGATGTAGAATCTGAAATAAAAGTTAAAGGGAAAGAGCCTATAATAGACGATGCTAATTTAGATGTTGATGACTATATTGCTCAATCTAAAAACAAATTCAGAGATGTTTCCGCTCAGGATAGAGATGTTAGAGGTAAATTTACAATAAAAGAAAAATTAACAGACCCAGATAGGGATATTATTAAAGAAGACATATTCAAGTTCAAAGATATAATGCACAAAAGAGTTCTTAATGAGAACGAAGCATTTAAAGACACCGCTATATTAGACTTTGCTGAATTTGATGACTTAGTTAAAAAGATAGATTCAAACAAAGTTACAGATAAAGAACTTCAAATAGCTCGTGAATCAATGCTAGAAATGGCTAACAAGATTCCTAAAGCTAACAACTTATTGAAAGAGGCTAAATTGGCTCTTGATTTTGAAACATTTTCTAAACACGCAGATGCTCAAGACTTTTTAGAGGCAGAATTAAGAAAGATTTGGAACAAAAGAGAAGATTTACCAATCTCCCAAACTAATATAGACGAAATAACTAAGGCTATAGACCAAGCGTTAGGAGGAAAGCCTAAGTTTAGAACATTCAAAGAACAATTCGAAACATCCACCAAGAAACAAATCTCTGACGCTGACGAAAAAGAAATCAAAGCACTTAATAGAAAACTGTTCGGCGATGATGATGTTAGAATAACTGGTCAAATATTAGCGAACAAGCCAGCTCTCGGTAAATACGAGAGAGGAATGATTGATATTGTTGACGGACAAGCTAAACCAAAAGATACCTTCTACCACGAAACAGTCCATAAATACCTTGATTCATTTTCTACTGCTGACGAGTATAAGAAAGCTCTAGTAGAAGCTAAGAGCAGATTTAATATAAAAGGTTCTTGGTCTAAGGTAGAGGAAGAACTAGCTGAAAGGTTTATTGATTACGCTAAAACCAAAGAGGATGATTTATCTAGCGGATTCTTCAAGAAAACTTTGGACAGGGTTAAAAACTATTTAAAAAACAAAGATTCGGTTGATAAGTTATATAATGATATACTAAAAGGAGAAGCTAAAAAGAAAACGAGAGGGTTAGCTGAAAGCGTTGAGGCTAAAGCTATTAAAGAAGATGTTGCTAAAACGCTAGGAGAGCTTCCAGAATACGAAGTGAGAGGCGTTAAAGCCAAGGTGGATGAAGCACTCAACTTAATAGCAGATGACGAGGCTAAGACTATCAGAATTGCGATGGGGGAAGAGAAACCACCAGTAGGATTTATACCAGAAGATTTCTATGTTGCGTTAGTCAAAAAAGCTAGTTCAGAAGGAGATGCAGAATTGTTAAAAATGTTAGCTACTCAATCTAATTTAATAGATGAAGCGACTTTGATGGGGCAAAGGATAAGAACTTTAGGAGAGATAGACCCTTATTCTCCAGTAAATAAAATAAAGGAAGTAAATAAAGCAAAATCTGATAGACTAGGGAATATTAAGAAAAAAGTCGATAAAGAAGTTAAGGATATCAAAAGAAAGACTAAAGCAACAGTAGAGGACTGGTCTTCCTTCGTTAATTCAATCAAATGTTAATATGGCTTACTGTTTAATACCTGCACTGGCAGAAAAATTTAAGAAAGCACTAAAGAGCGGAGATATAAATCCCCGTAAACTTTCAGAGATGACAAGTAAAAAAAGGCGTGAGTTTTTTGACGGTCTTTTGGGAGAAACACACGGCAAGAAAGTAAACGCTCTTTTAGAAACAAAATTATTATTGAAAAACAAAGAAAGAGGGATGATAACTTGGGCTAAACAACTTTCAGGGATTAAAGACGAAACTAGAGTAGACCTAATTTCAAAGATTGAAAGAATGATAGGGACAGAAGAAAACAAAAAGTTTATATTGAATCCTAAAAACGAAGAAATGTTTTTGCAAGACTTAGCTTCTACTAGGCTAGGGGTTGATGTAACGATTGATGAAGCCAGAAAAATAACTAAACTATCAGAAAAGATAACCAAAGCTAAAGAACTTCATTTAAAAGATGTTGATAATGATCTTAACCGTATCAAATATGGACGAGATATTATCAGTATGAATGAATATGTTGCTGATTTAAAACCAGGAATGAACGCAATAGACCAGTTTACTAATGTCGCTAATGTTCCAAGAGCCTTAATGGCTACTTTGGATGTTTCTGCTCCAGGTAGACAGGGTTTCGGGATGATAACAAGGAAATCTTTTTGGAAAAACTTAAAGCCAATGTTTAAAGCTCTATTTAGTGAGAATGCTTACGCTGATATCCAAGCTGATATTATAACTAGACCAAACTACGATAAGATGAAAAAAGCTGGATTAAGATTATCAGGCTTAGGAGATAAGCTAACAGAGAGAGAAGAAGCGTTTATGACTAATTTACTTGATAAGATACCTGGCATAAGAGGTTCTGAAAGAGCTTACACTTCTTTCTTGTCTAAATTGAGAGCTGATGCTTTTGATGATTTTGTTAGAAAAGCAGAATTAGCGGGGGAAGATGTTTCAAAACAAGGAAGAGTTATTAAAGATTTAGCTGACGTTGTTAATAATTTCACTGGTGCTGGTAGATTAGGTAAAATAGACCAAGCATCACCTTTGGCAAATGCTTTTTTCTTTTCACCTCGTAAAATCGCCGCTAGTGTTCAGAAATTAAACCCTCAAAAATACCTAGACCCAAGAATAAGCCCAACAGCCCGTAAAGAAGCTTTTAAAAGCCTAGTCGGAATGTTAGGAGTTTCTAGTTCTATACTTGCTTTGGCTAATATGGCTGGTGCTGATGTAGAAGTAGACCCTAGAAGTTCTGATTTTGGAAAAGTGAAAATTGGAGAAACTAGATTTGATGTTTCAGGTGGAGAATCTGGATACTTAGTTCTTTTGGCTAGGATGATTTCTAATAAAACAAAAAGCACTACAAGCGATATTGTTAGAACTTTAGGCGAAGATTATGGTGCTTCTACCAGAGGAGATACATTAGTTAAGTTTTTCAGAAATAAACTATCACCAACTGCTTCTTATGTTGGGGATTACCTCTACGGTGAAGATGCTATCGGTAAACCTTTCGATGCTAAAAAGTCCGCTATAAATAGAACTATACCTTTGATAATACAAACAGTAGTTGAAACTCAGCAAGAAGACCCAGAAATGGTTACGCCGTCAATATTAGCTGAATTATTCGGAGTAAGTGCTTCAACTTACGTGAATGCTGCTGATTGGAACGAGTCTAAGGGTGTTGAGTTGCTACAATTTAAAGAAGAAGTAGGGCAGAAAGACTTTGACAAAGCTAACGAGAAATACAACGAAGAAGTTAAAGTTAAAATTAATAAACTTTTAGATACCGATGAATACCAAGAACTTTCTGATGATGATAAAAAAACAATTACAAGGAAAATTAAGTCTGATATTAAGTCTGATATTTTTAAAGCTAATAAATTCAAATTTAAGAAAACCAGAGCTGAAAAGAAAGAAAAGAAAGAAACAGACAAGAAACTAAAATCATTAATTGAATCTTTATGAAAGAAGGACACTCAGAAGTTATAATAAATCAAATAGGAGAACTGGCTAATATGGTTTCAGCTATCCCAACTTCCTCGCCTAAACTCACCGAATACAAATCTGAACTCCAAACTATCATCTCTAAGCTCGGTAACGAAGACATACTATCCGCTATATCAACTTTAGAGGCTAAAATTCAGCCTGTAACAGTCGAGAGCAAAGAAATAGACATAATGCCTATCTTAGAACAACTTA
>Ga0207997_1000118_pt1 | contig 37071 bp, 54 predicted proteins | sample AntAceMetag02UKN_FD_184777 | JGI IMG/M metagenome (GOLD analysis project Ga0207997, IMG submission 184777) | Saline lake microbial communities from Ace Lake, Antarctica - Antarctic Ace Lake Metagenome 02UKN (SPAdes) (version 2) | ecosystem: Environmental > Aquatic > Non-marine Saline and... | reverse complement strand
GGAGGGGATTTTCTACTACGTCTTCTTTAGCACCATTCATGCACTGATAACATTTTTGCCAAGATATTCAGAAACTGAATTTTACAGCACATATTTACAGCAGCCCATCTCAAGAATTACAACAACTCACTGATAACATTTTTGCCATGAATTCCATTTCCTGAAAGTATCAGAAAACAGATTGGTAGCAAATCATTGCCATGGAAACCAAGTTTAGACTTTTTCAGTCTAAACAGGAGACACAACCATGATAACAAACGCATCCCATCTCACAATCCCCATAGCAAAAGCCCACATACAGATGCATGCAGGCCGAAAAATATTTCCAAAAATTTTACTTGCCAAGAATCACAGTTTGTATCTCTTTGTTCTGTAATTGTAGTTGTTGATTACTGAGACGATGTCTTGTAGTTCTTGTTCTGATCTGTGATCAAGGAAGGTGCACCCGTCATACTCGCAGGAAAGATGATTTGTATTCTTACCGATGGCAGACACTTCTCTATACACTTTTGTTTCACACTTAGGGCAAACAATACCTACAAGCTCCCAGCGTGAATTATTATTGAGTAAGAATCTCACAATTGGTTTCCTCTTGGGTCTTTGGAACCTTCCCAAACTTTAATGACTATGTCAACTGTATCATGTAAGGTAAAGGTCTTGACATAAGCATCCCTATCAAAAGACTTATTGAATGTATGTTCACAGACCCACTCTACATCTTCTGGTTTGATGTTACGAACACCATCCCAAGCATAGAGAATGTGTCTTACTATCTCTTTGGCAGTTAGGTTGTCTCTGAATTCCAAACCAGTATTGCAAAGGTGTAACATTACTAACTTGGACACAGTTTGAACTTCATCTAGTATCTGTATGGCTTCTATTAGAGCATCTTGTTTGTATTGGTGGAAGTTCCCTGTCAAGATTTCAGGCAGTCCTTTTAGATCAGGATTCTCAAGTATGTTAGAGTTGGTGAATACAAGGTACTTCCCTTCCATAGGGAAATAGATGCAAGAAGATGTAGGATCAGCCAGCTTCATCCTATGTTCTAGTTCTTTGGAAGTGTTAAGCTCACGTTGGAGATCGGAACAAGGAGCACCGTTGTAGTGCATACGGTCTGTAGCTATGTATTTGTTCATAACTTAATATCCTTAACATTAATTAGGATGGGAGGATTTCTACTGAAATAGTCTTTGGCAAATATCTCAGCAGCAGCTATAGACTTAAATGTAGTAGCTAGATAAATATCAGATCGCCATTTAGGGCCATAGTATCCTATACAGGTACTGAAATAATATTTGAATAACCAACCTTTAGATATAAGATATCTACCTGTAGTTTGGTTGAGGACGATCTTCATAATAGTTATCCTAGGGGAGTGTTCACTATATCAGAGTAAGACCTTGGAGGATTTTCTTGGTGATTGTATATCCAATCCTCTATAGTATGGACTCTCTGTTCAAGAGTAAGTTTGTCACAAGAAGCTCTGTACGTTAGGTACTTTGTATCAGCTTCTGCTTGGATACAATCGCCACACCACGCTCTATGGTTGCCACTGTGGCATGCAATATCCTTCTTCTGGTTGCAACAAGGACAGAAAGCACCTCTGTTTAAAAACATTATAGGATCTCCTTACCATCTATTGTACATGAAGAACGTATCCAATCACACTTACTGCACTCCCAATCACCAGCCGGATTCTTACTGATGCTGCCATCACAGTCTGGACATGGGAAAGATTCTTTCTGATCTGGTGGTGGTGCCATAGTTACACTTCCCTATATATGATTATCTGTTGGTCAAATATTTGCTTTGGTCCATCTGCACGGAACTTTCGTTCTGCCAATGGACCATCTGAATAAACAGCATCATAATTATCAGATAGTGGTATCCTAAGCTCCATATCGCCCTGAGGTATATCAATCAGCTTAGAGCAACCGCATCTTGTTATTAACATTGCTTTCATATTACATCCTTATATTTCTTTTGGAACCCTTTTTCAAATTCTAGCCACTCTCTATATGTCATATTCTCTATATATTCAATAACAGCTTTCAAGGATTTTGATCCATAATCTTCAGAACCTGTTTTTCTTCTAATATGAATACCATTAGCTTCCTTATCTCTGTCACCAGTCCAAGTCTCTATCATTTCAGCAGATCCTTCTTCACCAAGGAGAACCTTGAAGAATTGTTGTTCAAGATCTGTCTCTGCCATAATAGTCATGTGAGGGAAGCTGCCATCTAAAGGTGCTCCTATATGTACTTTCATAACATACCTACTACTTCAATTTCTTCATATTTGAAGAAAAGTCTTTGGTTAAAATTAGTAACAAATGCAGTAATAGGCCATTCTTTTTCGTCAATACTTTGGATTATTACTAATGAACCTTTCTGCAAATCCCAATCAGATAGCTTAACACCACTCCTACAAGACTTAACTATCACAGCTACAATTCCTTGTTCTTTCATCCTGTCTCCTTGCTTGCCCCTTATGGACATAGTTCACTATGGTTGGTGGGTTTGTTATATCTCAGAAAAAGTCTTCCATCTATTTCATATAAGTAATTACCTGTACGGACACTCTTATCATAGCAAGTATATTTATTGCCATCATCTAATACCACTACTACAATGTCTGATACATTAAAACTACCCATATGAATAGAGAAGTCTACCACCTTACCTAAACATCTTACATACTTAGGTTCAGATGTACACCCAATAAATACAAGCAAAATTAATACTAAATATTTAACCATTATATCCTATCCTTTTCTTATCCTGAGATATTGATTTTGTATTAGTCTGCTTACCTTGGCTGTACTGTTCTTCATTCAAACCATACTGATGGTACTTAGATGTTTTGTACTCTTTGCCACAGTAATTACATATCATATCTACAATATGACCCTTGCCACAAAGGTTACACAGATTAACATCTCTAGGGAAATTACCTTCCATGTAACCTATCATAAACGAACGCAGAGAATCATTCTTCCATTTTAAAAGATGCTCGGCATCAAAGAACATCTTTGTCTCCTCTTTAGCAATCCTTTTGGATAGCTCCCTTTCCTTCTTATTAAACTGGTGTCTTATCTCACCAAGTAATTCAAAGAACATTTTGTACTCATCAGGATCTGCTTCTATAGATATATAGTCTGGGAATCCTTGCAAAGCATAACATGGAAGCTTACAAAATCCTGCCAACATAATAGCATACTTCTTAAGCCTATGAACTCTGAATCTTCTGTTAGTCCTTTCTTCAAGTACCTCATTAGGATCAAGATTGTATTTGTCAATAAGAGTTTGTATGATACGCTTAGCATTATCTGCCTCTGGTCCTATAGTAGCAGCCATACGCTTCAGCTTGCGTATCCTACTCTGAATCTTCTCTAGTTCCATTTCTCATCTCCATTAGCTTTTTGATATCAATTTTTACCATAGAGTATATCACCAGTAACAATATAGCTACCCAACTAGTTATTGGAGTAGGTTGATCTCTAAATGCTTCAAGGTATAGTGAAGCTCCCATACAAATAGCTGTAATAGGAAGTAGGACCATACTTGCCAATAGAAACTTTCTGATCTTTCTCATAACACTACTCCTTAGTTAAGATTAGAATTTCGCTTTCTTAAATAAGTTAATAAATAAATTATTTGAAAGTAATGTTTATCTTTAGATGTATTCTTTTCTAGTCATATGACTGCGGCATTTCTTGCAAGTATCATATAATCTATTATTATGGTATATTTCTAGATTGTGTCTATAACGGATTAGCTCTTGCTTTGAGAGCTTATCTATTTCATTTGAGTTAAGGAATTTGAACTTAGCCATAATGATAATAGACTGCGGTGACAGTCTGTTATTGGTTAAAAGTGTCCAATTGTCTTACCTTCACCATTTTCTATATACACATTGGTGTGCTTTGTTTCACTACGCTTTGCAATAATAATTTGCCTGATATGGCACTGATCTTTAAATAGATTAATGATGAGTTCATTATCAACATACTCTTTTGTGAACTCATCGCACTCAACAGTTCGCGTCAATCCAGGCGCATACTTATCACCTTGCTTCTTCATTTCTTGAAATACCATACTGTACATATCTATCTACCTATCTGTCTATCACCGCAGTTTCTATTCTACTTGCTCCCGCTCCAGCTCCCGCTCCAGCTCCAGCTCCCGCTCCAGCTCCTGCTCCCGCTCCAGCTCCTGCTCCAGCTCCCGCTCCTGCTCCCGCTCCAGCTTCTGCTACAGCTCCTGCTCCTGCTCCTGCAATCCTGTAAAAATATCATTTTTGCTCCGTTGGTAATTTATGACGCCATGGGAAAAAGTCAGTGACAGAATTGAGATTCAAAAAAGCATCCCCCACAGGTTCCACATCAAGCAACGTACCGTTAGTAATGGCAGCCGTGAATCTGCCTGAGTCAGCTATCCATGCCGCAGAAGACAGGACCAATATGTTGCCAATAATCTTTTCCACCTTACCGGTCAGATGATATGTAACAGTTCGGAAAAAGAAGGATTTCCCAACAAGATCCTCTAGGGATAATACATCTATCTTTTCATCTGTTCCAAGCTGGTGCTTGATTGCCTCATACGTTTCTTCTGACACATTGATTGTTTTCATGTGATCACCTTTCAGTTAGTATTAAAAATGAACCGTAATACAGTACACACTATGATTAGTGTATCCATCTCATTAATAAATTGGGTAGGAGGCAACCAAACCTCCTACCCTTCCCATCACCACAACCAAGCAGGAACCAGCTGCTTTATTCTTAGTCTCTTTTCTTGGTAAGGTTAGCTACCGCAAAGCTTCCTATGCTGAGAGCACCACCACCAATAAAGACTTGAACTATCATATCTATTAGTTGTTTCTTTTCCTCAGCAGAGATATCAATTCCTGCTTTGTTAAGTAGTATGACTAAACCAGTAACAACTCCAAATGCTAACAGAGATACAAGCCCTCTCTTAAGCCCCTTGTTCAACGCTTTCTTCTTGTCTGACTTTGCCACTCTGGACTGGGCTTCCGCTAGAATCTTTTTCGGACTGTACTTTAGGTTCATTCCATAACCCCTTTGCCTTAAGCTGTTTTAACATAAGCGCCTCCATCTTCGGGCGGTCAGGTGCTGGAGTATCATTCCAGAGTTTCTTCAAGTTTCTCTCAATAACATTAGCAGAAATTACTTTCTGAACTGTTCTGACTCTCATATTCTTTTTCTTTGGATCTTTGAGCCGTTCAACTTCTTCAGGTTTTAATGCCCTGTCTCTCTTAATGCCTTTTTCATCTAAGTTGTAATCTTTTTGAGTAGTAGCAAATAGGTGTATTATTTTAGTAATTTTTTTACGCATTCTGTTCTTCCGTTATGTAGCCATGGACATCAGTTAGAGTTTTCCAATCACAGAACTTATCTATGGTAACTGCTAAATTGTATTCTTCATTAATTGCTTCAATAAAGTCTTCTGCATCACAACCATCAAACCCAGTCTCTTCAAAAGTACTATCTAGAGATAGGTTAGAGCTATCCATATGCTTTGGCGCAAACTCTTTTGCTTTTGATACAATAAACTCTCCTAGCGTGTCCATATGACATCCTCTCTACCAATTTCAACAACTTGTAGTGCCTCTCTAAATTGAAGGATCATATACTGTTTGCCAGTTATTATATCTGTAGCAATATAGCATTCCAGATATTTATTAGGTGCAACTTGTTTCTCATATGTAAATCGTTCGCCTAGGAGAGATTTAGCATATTCTTCTGGTACTCGTTCTTCTGGTATTGCACAACTACTTAGCAGCAATAGAATCAAACCAACAATAACAGCTTTCACAACTTCTCTCCTTTTCATAGGTTACTCCCTCCGCTTTCTAATAAGTAATATAATAGAAAATCCCTTTAACAAATAGTGTTTCCTTTATATTACTATCAGACAATTACTCGTGCCATATCAGTTCAGAATTATCTTCCTTCTCAACAGTATAAGGACCAATCTTATCATAGTCCTCTTTATTCCACTTTATTCCATCTAAAGCACTCTCATACCGAACAAACTCTGAGCAGTAATACTTATGAGGCTTATCATTACATAGATCATAAAACTCCAACAGACCAGGAATATCATACTCAAAGTTATAACAATCTAAACAAGTTCTCTTAGCTGCTTTATTACGCCGCTTCTCTTTATTATATTCTGGGAATCTTTTAACAGCAACTATACGTGGCTTGTTCCATTTACGAGTAGTATACTTATCAAAGGATACTATCTTTCCAGATGGATATTTTAGCTCAGCAATCTGCCAATCATCTTCATGCTTGACTATAAAGCCAGCATGAGTAGATACAGCACTATTAAACATATTACGCCATCCAGCTGTAGCATGACGCTTAATAGTTTCCCAAGTAATAGGGAACCTACTAGCGGTAAGTACTACATCCATATTTTGCATATCATATGCTTCAGGTATAAACTGTTTCTTCTTGGCCATATTATTCTCCTAGGAAGTCACGAGCTGTGACACTTTTGTGAGCGTGAACGCCATCTTTAGTTCCAGTATGCTGAACATAGGATGGCATAGTACAATACATATTCCAATTCTTACTTTTTGCCAATTTGCTCATAGTATACTCCCAACCACTTTCTTTCTGAATAGGAAGTATGCAATCTTTCCAGAACATTCTAGTCACCAAGCATCCAAATATCCCTATGGACTGCTTACGCATAGCCCTGACAGTACCTTCTGCATTTAGATTGATAGATTGAATAGCTTTGTGACCTTTATAGTTGTATACTGATACTGCTCCTAGGAACTGATCTCTATCAGCCAGAGTATCATATCTTTCTAAAAGTACACTAAACCAATCAGGATTAAATACCATGTCAGAATTTAGATTGACAACACCTTCTAGTCCTTCAAAGTTTTCAAACATCCAGCTTATAGAATTACGTGTACGTTTAGAGCAGTTGGATTTCTCTAGCATCTGCATAGTGAAAGGTATTACAGATTGATTCAATACTTCAGTAACCTTCTCTCTATTGTCAGATCCATCATCAAATACATATAGGTGATCTGGACGCAATATGCTTTTGTTTAAAGATTTGATAGTACGGTCTAATAGACCAAGCCTATTATGTGTCATCATAATAACTTTGAATTTTGGAATCATAACATCCCCAACATATCTTTAATATTTCGTATCACAACAGACACTTGCGGCTGCCAATTACAATCACTTAATACCCTACACTTAGTACCTAATGGATTCCAACTACTTTCATACCTATGCTTGTTAGTACCTCTAGCACCTCCCCATCTTCTAGCATCAGTCCAAACTAAATGTTTAGTTCCGCACAAACTGGCAAAATGCATAGGCCCACTGCTAGGACCAATGACCAACCGAGAGCTACAAACAATATCAGCTAGCCTTTCTAAAGGAACTCCCAACTGCTTATCAGTATGGGCTACCCAAATAGCATCTTTAGGACTTCCTATTGAAGCCATCTTAAGCTTGCTTTTGAAGTACTCTGTAACAGCTACCCACTTCTGTATAGGCCAATCTCTATTACCAGTCCTACGCTTGTTGCATTTACGCGCGTGTATTATCAGATCATACTTATCCTTCTTGCAAGGGTTCCCTAACTTGAGAAATGTTTGGTCTTCCATACTCAAAGCAGTTGTCTCTTTAGTAGGTCTATACCATTCTATCTTATACCCTTTATGTCTATGCTGTATTTCATCCCATTCTCTTTCTGTAAACCTAGGATCTCCCATTCTTCTAGTCATCCAACATTCGCAGTTCTTGTCATACTTGGATGTTATGATCTCATCAGCAAAATCTTTGAATAGATACTCGGTGCCAGGAAGTGTAGCAACAATTACCTTATCAAATCTTTCCCTATTATCTACGGCAAATTTACGGCACCTTCCTTGCCACCTCATAATAAGCCAGCCGAACTCACCGCACCATGGGCCAATCAGAAGTAATCGTTTCATCTAAATGTTTCTCCCTTCCTTGCCATATCTATAGAATCTTTGATTTCCCTGGCAGCACGCTTCTGGTTCAGCTCTTGTAAGTAGTATTCCCTAGGAGCAAACTTATCAAGATTATCTAGTACATATTCTACAGCTGACCAGAAGTTCTCTTTAGATGCTATTATGCCAGTCTTCTCATTTATGTACTTGTCTTCCCAAAATCTTACACTATCCAATACTACTATAGGTAGATTACAAGCTAACATCTCAGGTATAACTCTAGGACAGCTATCTACGGAAGCGTTTGAGCACACTATACCACACTTGCACTTAGAGTACTCCTTAGCTATATCTTTTCTTAGAACACGGTGAGAAACCACATTTGACGGCTTCTTACAGGGTGATCCGTTACCTAAGTTAAGGACGTTAAGCCTAGAGGGCACTGTAGAGTACACAAACTCATGCCCTTTTATTTTATATTGACTTCCATTAGCAGGGAAACATATATGGTAAGACTTCTCTCTGTCATAAGGAACCATAATGTTATCTGGAGCAGGCTTAATGAAAAGACTCATAGGTATATCTGGATATACAGATTTGCACTTCCTAATCTGAGGCACAGAGTCTTGTATTATTAGATTGTAATTTGTAAAGCCTTTCTGAGGCATATATCTTTTGCCTGCTCCATAGTAAATCTTAAAAGCATCAGGAAAGCGTTTCAAAATTTTATGGTACTCTGAGAATCCTCCTCTACAGAATATAACATCTGGAGTAAAGTTTAAAGTCCAGTGTTTAAAATCTGGAACTCTTATCTCTGCAAAGTTACTTGAGAACTCATGATACCGTTCTCCACCCCAATAAGCTACAACTCCTGCATCACTTGGACCAAGCATAGAGTAGAGGAGTTGAGTCCAAACATCATCACACTCCTCAATAGTGTTGAAGATGGTTTCTTTAGGATCACGGTCTGTAGGATGCTTACCTCTTAACATAAGGTAAATCATGCATAGCCCCTTATTTTAGATTCAACAATAGCAATATCTTCCGGTACATCTACTGCATGCGAGTCAGTTTTAACAGGAAGCATATATACTTTGTAGCCATTTTCTAAAGCTCTCAACATGCAGATATCTTCTGTATTTTCTAAATATCCTTTTTTGCACTTCCTGAATAGATGAATTAAAGCACCTCTTTTAAATACATATATGCATACTTGCTTTAGAGGGCTATCATGCAAGTTATCCTTGCTATATGGTATAACAGATCTACTCATATATAATAGTTCATTAAACTTATTGACAACTGTATGTATACAATTAGGAGAACCAAAATCATCTTCTTCTGTTACATTAGTATAGCAGTTGAGTATCCTATAATCCTTGCTAATTTTTTCGAACATATTGATAGCATACTCTATAAGTTCTGAGCCAAGCAAAGGTTCATCACCTTGTACATTAACTACAATCTCCTCTGGTATCTTTAGAGCAGCTTCTGCTACAGCCTCATTACCAGTAGTATTATCTGGAGAAGTTGTAACAGGTTTAACCCCTCTATTTGCCCAAAATCTATTTACATGATCAAATATCTCTGAGTCAGGGGTAGCTACATATACACTAACATCATCAACTCTAACACAATTATCTAAAACCATATCAATCATAAACTTACCATCTATAATAGCAAATGGTTTACTAGGGAATCTCTTGCTATCAAGTTGAGCAGGAATTACTATTGCAGTCTTCATTATACTACCCTGTGGTTATAAGGTTGGCTTGTAATAAAATTGACAGCTTCAATAGCTGCTCCAAGTTCCATATCTCTCCTACTCTGTACTGTACAAGATCCTAGGTGAGGAGTAAGGTATGCATTACCCATATTTGCTAACTGTTCTCTATACGGTTCCTTATCAAATGTATCAATTGCTACAGTTGCTTTAGGACGTTCTTGAAGCCAAGTATAAAGATCACGCTCATTAATGATACCTCCTCTAGATAGATTTAGCAATCTAACATTATCCTTCATCATATCAAGATCAGTAAGATTTATGTAATCATGGTTATCAAACTTATCATCCTTAAGAGGAATATGAATAGAAATAACATCGCAATTCTTTAGCATCCATTCTTTACTCTTATTGCACCAGAACTGAGGTAATTCCGCTATTGCTTGGTGATCTATATCATTAACATACAAAGAACATCCAAAAGCAGATAACTTCTTATACAATAGCTTACCAATTCTACCATAACCAATTATGCCAACTTTGCAATTCTTAAGCTCTCTACCAATATATCTATTCCAAGTATATTGCTTCATATCTCCACTTACATTCTCAACCTTACGTAGCATATTAAGTATTTGGCAGACAGTAAGTTCTGCTACAGCATTAGAAGGAGCATTAGGTGTGTAAGTGACTACAATTCCTCTCTTTCTGCATTCATCAAGATCAACAGAGTCTAAGCCAATACCTACTCTAGATATCATCTTCAAGTTAGGGACTAGATCAAGAATCTCTGCAGTATACTTCTCAGTACCTGCTATGATAACATCAGGCTGCTCATCTTTTAATACTTGAATATGTTCCTCTTTGCTGTACTTAGTTCCTACCCTGTTAAGTTCAAAATTTACGCCATACTCTATTAAGTAGTCTAGTGGAGCTTTGTTAGTATGGCCAAATGGACTAGTTGTAATAATTGTCTTCATGATATCATATTCTCCATAAGCTTTATCTGTTCAAATAACATAGTAGTATCCATACCCATAGCAACCATACCATACTTCCTACATCTGATACAGTACTCATCCCAATCCTTTACTAGGTGATAGCCTTTCTTTTCATCTGGTATACATTCTTCAAATATTGTTAATGCAGCTTTCACAGCTCTATGTTCAAAGTCTCCTGCAACACCATATGACTTAGATAGATCATATGGGCCTATCATATAGTAGTCTACTAATTTGTTCCAATTACTTTTAGATATGTATGGTAACTGATCAATAGCCTTACGGCTTTCTATTTGTATAATGATAATAGGAGCAGCTATACCTAATGCCTTATGGCCCCACATATTCTCTCTTACCAAACCTAGCCCTCTAGATGGATAATTACAGATGCTATGTATTTTAGTAATTTGATCAACTGATTCTATATTGGCAAAAATAATACCAGTTGCTCCTGCATCCAAACACATCCTGACTTTTTCTTCATCAACCGTAGCAACTCTGACAAAGGCTCTCCTATCACGCCTACTAATAACTTGTATACAGCTATACAAAGTTTCATTATTAAAGCACCCGTGCTCTGCATCTAACACTACGCCATCAAAGCTACTGTATGATAAGATCTCAGATACTAGAGGGGAAGGAATTTGTTGCCACAATAACCTTAGAGACATAGAATGCTCCCATCATAAAATTTTGAGTAGATAGTTGGAGTTATAATTTTGAACTTTATGCCAGCTTCATCTATATTCCTTAATACTCTATAAATGAAATGGTCTTTCTTCTTTTCCCATTCCATATCATCGCTATCAGTAAATCCTTCTCCATAACAATGCTGAGTGCCTTCTTGAGGCTTAGAGTATCCATCTGCACCTATTACATAGATGTTCCTAGCTCCCATAAGATGAGCTATCATTATTGCCAAGTTACCGCCTATACGGAAGAATCCTTTGATGACTCCATCCTTGTATTCTATAGGCTCATTCTTATTATGGAAGTCATCAGTATATGGAACAATTGCCCTATCATTATCCTTATCAGAAACACATCCTAAAGTCTCTCTGAATAAGTGACTACCTAGTAACAATGTTGATTTAGGTTGGATACATTTATGGAATCTCTTCAGCCTCTTGTTGTTGACCCATAAGTGATAATCTGGTACGTGCACATGTGTCATACGGTTAATCCCTATAGTGATTGGATTAGCCTTCTTCATCCATTCCTTGATCTCCTTATCATATAACCGTACTGAATTAGCAGCTCCATAGATTAGGAAGTCTCTCTTGCCTTTGTACTTATCAATTAAAGCTTTGAACCCCATTATACTAGTCCTTTTGTATATAGCATTATTCTATTTTTCCATAAATTATGTTTAGGATCATTAATACCTTTCAGCCTACCCTTGTGTTTATGAGAAGCAAACAATACTCCTTTGTGATGCCATTCAGCCATATCAGCAGCAGTACTTTTATGAGTCTCTCTATTGTACATAGCTAGGAATTGTTCTTTTTGTTCAGGAGTTTCATAAGGTAAGTGCTCTTCAGATCTAGGTACGCAGCGTAATGTATAACTTGTTAAATTTTTGTGGTAAGCTATGGCAGGTAATTTCCACCCTATATCATATGCAAATTTAGATCTAAGCAGCTTGTTATAAATATATGAATCTTGTAGATTACTGATGCGTCCATATCCAGTTACATCTCTACCCTTATTTATTACTTTTTTGGCTGTAAAATCTAACTCTGCTCCTTTTTCCTTTAAAGTTTCTGAATTGTAACAGAATAGTCTAGTTGATGGGAAATCTCTATACCTTGTTCTATCTGGAGGAAAATCTATACCAAATAAATCATATTCAGTTAATATACTTATAATTTCTTGGCCCCAATTAGGGTAAGTTAATACTACATCAGCATCAACTATAATTACATACTTACTTTTTAAGTGTTTAAGAGATTTATGTAGAAGTGAAGCATGCTTCATTGAAGGAGAATCTTCTATCTCAGGAATCTCATATTGGCAAATTTTGGTCCAAGGTTTAGAAGGTACACTATCATCAAATGTTGCACACAACCAATTTACACTTTCAGGATTTTTTAAATACTTGCTACTAATTTGATATAAGAAATCAACATACTCCATAGTATTAGCATCAGCATACGTCACCAAATCTATAAGTGGTTCACACATACTATTTCCTCCTAGCTATGAAAGCCCACCATTTAGGGTAATTTACCCTTCTCCTATTCCCAACCCATTCAGATGCTACTATATCTAAATATTCACCATATCTATGTTCTATACTTTCCATTAATGGGTAACTTCTTATATGACCACACCCTAGAAAGGTAGGGATAGTAATTGCCAACCATTTAGATGTAGGTATTGATTTGATAAACTCTATATCCCAATTAATATGTTCAAGTGTTTCTGTAGAAATTACAATATCATATTTTGATATTACAGAAGTAGGGAGATCCTTAAATGATTCTCCATTCACTATAAGATTAGTTGAGGAATCTTTAGGCTTTGTAATATGATGGTGAGCACTTGAGAATTCATAAGCGCAATATTCTTTTGGCTCAAATGCTTTTATGAATTTATATGCAATACCACCAAATCCAGCTCCAACATCTAATGCACTATCAACAGGACCAATATTATCTTGGATAAGTTTTATCAGAACATCTTCATACCGTTTCTCCCATACATCACTATAATGTTGAGAATCATACTCCCTATCAGGGAATTCATTTGATATGTATAGATCGCCTTCCTTGTGTAATAATCCAAGACAAACTTCATTGTCCAAATGCTTGATCCATTTTTTACTCATCATTCCATACCTCCAAAGATATAATTGTTCATTTCCTGTATTTCAGGATCATCTACAACAGATCTGAAAATAGGATTGTTCTTGTATTTCTGCCATCTATTAAAGACATCCATTTGTTGAGCTTTGCCTTGAAATTTTTTACCATCAAAACTACTCCCAATACCATATGGATTTATTTGATTCAAACCTTTATCTGTATGCTCTAAACCTAGCCACTCCGAAAATGATTCTCTGTATTTTTTATTCATAAACCATTCATTAAAACTTATGAATATTGTGTCAGTTAATTCATAAGACTGATCTATCATCCTTGTTAGATACTGTTTCAGCAGATCCTTATAGAACTCTCCTACCATAACAGAAGTGTCAACTTTAGGGTTATACTCCATCCTACTAGCAGTCATATTATATGCATCTCTTAATATGACAATATTTAGTAGCTTATTGCTTTTGCCATAATAGTGAGAATTAATTCTGTCGCTAGTACTCTTATTGAGATTACAATCTTCAAATCTATACATCAGGCATCTTTTAGATTTTCTAAAAGCTGTATCTGTATGTATTTGTTTCAACTGAGGTGCTCCATAATTGTCAATACTAGCTTGCTGTTTTCTTTTGAATATTTCAGGCTTAAGAAGAAACTCTTTTGGTATAGCGCTTAAATAGAATACTTCATTATTACCAAAGTGATTAATGATCCAATTGCTAATGGCATTACTACCACTTCGCCTTAGAGCAAAGATTCTGATCTCATAATCATTCTTAGTATTCTTGAAATTAAACATTATATTAAGCTCCAATCGCAGAACTCTATAGGGCACTCTACACCCAACGCTATACAACAAGCTATCCTATGATGACCTTCCCATATCTCATGGTTTTCATGGCCAGGAATAGGAACCAATGGCCGTATCAATACAATAGGAGGCTCTTGAATATGCTCCATTAGTATATCGCCATAGAGGATACGGAACTTGGCGATTTTCTCTTCAATCCATTTATGCTTCCTACCGTAGAGCTTGAGCATCTTGTAGTATGGTCCTGCAAACTTATCCTTTACAATCTTTATATGAGGAGAGTTTATCATTTCCATAGGGCGCTTGGCATTCGGTGTTGTACATGATAGATATGATTTATACCTATCTGGATTATGTTGAGCATGAATCATAGCCAAGTCAGAAGGCTCTACATCTCGCTCATAAAGAACTTCCAGCTTCACTTTTTTACACATTTTGCTAAAGTTCATAGTTCCTTCTTGTATGATGTAAATTTATCACTAAGGTTATTTGCTACTATATCCATTAGGTAATCTATTTGCACTTGAGATAGATAATCTTTGTACCCGCCTATCTTACCTTTTCTGACTTTAAATGATTCTGGATCAGATATATCTAAAGGCTTCATCCTAACATCACAATAAAAATTATTTGATTCCTTTTCCCTTAGTCTACGGAATGAAGTTATCTTCTTGACTTTTTTGATTGCAATATTTGAATTACAGTTAATCATCCCAATATGATTGAATAAATTATATATGGTATTTGTAAAATCTTGCATCATATCTTCGTAAGTTATGCAATAATTGCACGCATTAATCCAAGTGTTATATAAATCTATTATATTAGACATAGTATTAGTGTGCTTTAAATAATCTGAAATAGTACCTTTAAAGTGATCTTCTCCATTCTCTCTTTTATTGTACTGAAAGTAGGATGATACAAATACATCAAGAGGATGCCTTACAAGTAATATCACAGAATCAACATATTGGATATCTGTACGTATACTATGAGCAAATTTTATGTTAGGTAATGATTTGTTATAATCATGTAATCTATGAGGTTCTATGTAATGTCTAGGTTTGTTGATACTTAACTTGTATGCTATTTCTGCATAGTGAGTCATTATCAGTTTTAGCCAAGTTCTACCACACTTAGGATATGATATTACTTGATAGTTCATTTCTTTACCACTATGCTTTCACAATCTCTCAACCAATCCTTATATGGATAGATCCCTATAAATTTGCAAACATAAACAAGACTATTGATAGGATCATTAATAAAATCCTCCATATATAATGAGTAACAGCTATATCTTTCTTTAATATGTTCTGCATTTTCTGTACCTTGTTTGTAAGTATGGTAATTTTCAAGACTTGTTTTACCATTCATAATACACATACTCTTGACGCTATCTTCCACATCTCTAATCAAATGTATAAACTTGATAGGAAGTTCTAGTTTCTTAGAGAACTTATCAATATTGCGAGGAAAGTTTTCCATCCAAAATCTAGTCTCAGGTCCAGATCTTTTATTGCCAACAACAATTGCATCTTCTAATGCTGTATTATTTTGCCATTGCCAATCTATGTAAAAGTCTCTCCCTGCAAATTCAGGATGACCTATACTAAAATGATATTTGGTATCTTGTATCTTATTCAATATATCAGCCTTATATTTATAAGGATGTTCCCCTAGTATGCCTTTTGCTTCATTAGCCATAATGACATGAGGATGAGCATCAAGCATAGCTCCTAGTAGAGTGTGCCCACAACGTACAGGGCCTATGAATCCTAGCCAGCAGTTCATCTGTTCATAAACCTTTCATAAGTATGGTGAAAAGGCATAATGCCAAAGTCTACTTTATTCTTCCATAATATATATGCTAAACTTACTTGATCTCTATATGTATACTTCTTTATTTCTTCCCACCAATCCATCATCATTTTATCAACCTTAATATTGCCACATTTCCTGATCATAATACCAGGAGCAAATAAACCAAAGCGCTTAGGAAACCCATCAGCCTTATAGTGGCTCAACTGCATTTGTATCTTATTAGGGCTAACTAATCCTTGGTTGACTACATAGTCACCTTCTTCATAAGCGCAATTCCTCCTATTATGTAACATAACTGCTATGCCATAATGCTTCAAATATTCTTCACAGAATATATTAAGATCAGTCTTTATGGTAAACCTAGCATCAACAAAGATAGAAGTCTCATATTGTTCCGGTAGAAACTCATGCTGCATTATCTTAACTTTACGTGAAAGCTTCTCACTTGTTAGAGAAGGATCTTTGACCTGTATTATCTTCCACTTGCTTTCCTTCCTTTTACTCTTAAGTAGTAGGCTCTTGTTTCTACTTACAAAGCATATGTGATCCCAATCCTTATTCTCTACAATTGGTTCATGTAGATCATATCCATTCCCTATTATAGTTGTATATATAACTTTATGGTTGGCCATGTTCAAGACTCCAAGTAATAAGACTGGTTTTCCTCTTTAATATTTGAGCCACTAAGTGATTGTGCTTTTCTTCTGAATACTTAACTTTCTTCCAGTGCCAAGACATATGCAGCTCATCTATTAAATCAATAGTGCCATCTCCAATCATCTTATTGAGAACTCTATACTCAGCACCTTCTATATTCATTTTACAGATTACATAATCATCTTCTCTTATATTATCCTTCAACCATTTACTAAAATTTATACACCCTACCCTCATATCATCAGCCCTACGATGTCTAAGAACTCTTTTGTGCTGAAGTAGAGAGCTTGATTCACTATATGGTCCAGCACCTACCTTAAGTGTCCTTACTCCATCTAAATCCCAAAGAGCCTTTTGTATAAATTTTACTTTATCTTGATAGCCTTTATTATTGATATTTTTCTGCATCTTTTCTAACATATCAGGATTGCACTCAAATGCATATATTTTATACAAATGAGCGTAGTCCCAATTTTCTATGAAGTGAATGGTAGAGTTACCTTTCCAAGCTCCACAATCTAAGAATATTTTACGCTTGCTGCTATCACGTTTGCTAGTAGATTTTGATTTCATTCTTTATATCCACATTAATTGTTTGTCAGCTTTTCTAATTATAGTCACTCCAAAAAAGAATGGCAACGTAACAATTTCACACTTCTCTTGATAATTCTTTCTTATGTAGTCAGCAGTCTTATAACTATCAGAGCAGTAGTGATCAGTTAAAAACGTCTCAGCAGGAGGATAAGTATCATGCATACAAATTATACCATTAGGATTAACTTTAGGCCAAACATTTTTAAAATCAACCAAACTTTGCTCATGAGTATGGCAAGCATCTATGAATACTAAATCAAATTTAACAGCCTTATCAAGTTTCTCGAAAAATTCGTTAGTAGGGCAGCCATTCCAAACTAGGTTTTTATTCCACTTATCTGTATTCTTATTCCACTTGCAAAACTTTTCATATTTAGGATTTATATCAACTGCATAGGCTTTCCCTTTAGCAAGTGGAGCAATGGCATTAAAGCAGCTACCATTCCTAACACCTAATTCTAAATATGTATCTAATTTTCCTGCAATCTTCAATCCTTCTGCAATTGTTTTGATAACCTTAATGTGGCAGGTTTTGTCAAAAGGCATTTCCGTTGAACTCATTACTTACTCCTTGTTAAGATGTTTGCTTCCATTTAAATACTTGATCATTTTATTCTTCCCTAGTCGGCCATAAGAATAACAACCCCAATCTTTATGAGCAACCTCAAACCCTTCTTTCTCTACTTGCAATTGATACGCTCCGTGCAAACAAGGTTCTATCTGTTTCCTAGCTCTACTCCTATCAATAGGAGCACTATCTAACATATCAAGCCACCCACACCACTTGCTTATCCTAGTTATACTTGGATTGTTTGACCATTTAGACGTTTTGAGTAAAGGTACTTCTTGGATAGTAGTATCTGGTATTAAGTATGGTTCATTATTACACCTTACATTTGATCTTTTGTTGAAATAGACAGCATTTATATTAGGATGGTTATCCATAGCTTTAATGACTTTTGCTATTGGAGGCTTTTCTATAAATACCCAATCATGTTCTATTAACATAACATATGGAGTGGATACAGCTCTAAGTAAAAACATAAAAGATGTTCTTTGTTGAGCACCAGGAATAAATGTTACAATTTTATTTGGTGCTTCAATATTAACAAGATTGTGATAATATTTTTTATGATCTTCGGATTGTTCTTCTGGCATATCATAATTGATGTGTAATTTGCAACCTTCTAAATCCGGTAATGTAGACAAGCTTTTAATGGCTTGTTCTATAATTTCCGTAGAAGGAGCCGAAGGTATAAAATGTGTCGGCATTATAATAGTAAGTTTATTATGCACTTTCATCGCCTCCGAAAAGTATTTCAGATCTGTACTCTGATATTTCATCAACAGTAGTTGGTTTGATATATAGCTTTGCAATATCTTTGATTATTTGTTTTAGCTTACTTGGATCTTTTACAAGGTGATAATGTATTGAAACAAATAATGGTACTTGAGTTTTCTGTATATAATCTGCCATTGTTGGTAGAACAACTTCCTCTGCTCCTTCAATATCCATCTTAATCAAACTACAATCTTGGATATTATTTGATTCTACAAATTTATCAAAAGTAGTGAAATTAGCAAGCCAACCTTTACTACCATCAGTTATTACTTTGGCCATACCATCTCCACAACGCTTCCTATTTTTCATTTCCATTCTACTCTCTATATCATACAATCCTTTATGGTATAGGTTGATATTCCTAATATCATTCAATCTAATATTTGCTATTGCTTCCGCATAAGCTATGTGATCTGGCTCTAATGCATAACAGAATTTAGATTTCCTACTCCCATATAGTATAGTTGGACCAATCCATGTACCTATATCAATATATGTATGATCTTCATCTAGAAACTTATCTAGTATATTGAAAGTTTGTGGCTCCCATTTTCCAGCATTAACTAATTCCCAAAAGCTTTCAACTTTTGGTATTATTGCAGTATCATTAACAACAAATGATTCCTCATTAATATTAATTTCCATTTTCCACCAACTTTCTTATTTTATGACGACTGCGAGGGAACATTCCATTCCTAATTTTGTTTTCCAGTAACATAATATTTTCAGAATACTTAGTTTTCCACATAGCATAAGGACAGCACACTTGATCTCTTTTACATCCTGCTATATAACATCTCCACCATAATTCTTCAAAAGCTATCAAATCAGGATCATTATGCTTTCTAATTATTGTGCCACAATCCATTAAGCCAATATTATCAGGAAAGCCATCATCTCTATATTTAACATAATGATCTAATATTTTATATGTAGCTCTTTTTTGGTCAATACATACTAATGATTCTTCATATATATTATTTCTTTTTGCGTGTTTGAAAAATATCGCAGTCTTATCGCTCTGCTCTAATTGCTTACAAAGTTCAAGTAATTTTTCTGGCTGCATTAATTTTTGGTTAGCATCCACCCAAACACTAAGATCATAATCTTGAAAAAATAAATGAGGAAACATTTTGTAATATTTAGTTAATTCAAAAGGACCATAATTACTTATCTTTGGATCCAAATCAGTTATGATATCAAAATCTATCCCATATGGTAAGTGATATTTTGGGAAATTATCATATCCATCAAAAAGAGTTGTATATAAGATTATCTTCATAGTGTTATCCCAAATTCCTTCTGAGTATATAAATCAATTCTGTTCTTCCAGTGTCTTCCATAGAAGCTACTTAGAGGATGGGATCTACTAGCTTGCTTATGAGTTCCAAATATCTTTCCTTTATAATGCCACTCGCACATATGCTCTGGTTTCTTTACGCAGTGAAACCTTTGTGTATCATTAGCCCAAGGTAGCTGCTTCTTTTCACTACGGGATAATACACACTCCATATGACGCCCATCACCTTTTAATATTACTGGTATTCTCCATCCAGTATCGCACTTAACTCTACCACCTATTCGGCTTTGCCGCCAATCTGCTTCTCTTTTTGTACGTATGTGATATTTCTTAACACTCTCTCTCTTAGGGAATACGTTGGGACGGAAGTCAAGCTTTATATTTTTGAGCAACTCTCTCTTGAAACAGAACATGAAGATGGATGGGAACTTCTCTCTACAACGGTTGAACCCATAGCAACCTATTCCTGTATCTAATTCAGTTGCTATTACATCATCCCATCCTTTATATAATAAACAGATATCTGCATCTATAAGAATAACATATTCAGATGTTACCTTTGTCAAAGCATAGTTGACAGCAATAGAGTGATTATAAGATGAACACATATGTTCATGAGGGATAGTCCCTAAGTCTTCAAAACCAGCAGGACATATTGTGTTAGCCTTATCACCAGACATAACGGCTTTATAATGTATGTTATGTTCATTACTCTTGAACGTCTCTGCTGATTTCCTGAGCAAATGTATATACTCATTAGAACCAGCTGCAGAGAATGTAATAAAATCTATATCAGACATCACAGCCTTCTTCACCAGCAAGTATTGTAGGAGAGTAAACCGGATTCACAGGTTGATCAGATATAGACTTCTTCTGCCAAGTTGTAAAAGCTGCTTTTCTTTCAGGCCTACATAAATCAGTAGAATCCATCCACTCCCTACCAATATCTCTAACAATCCTACTATTGCCATCTGTAGGATATGCTAGAACTCTTGTACCAGGATTGACCTTCTTCCTTTTGAAAGGAATATCCTTAAGGCCAAACTCATCTCCTCTACAATGTATCTGATTCTCAGGATTACGGTTAGGGTCTAGCTTACCTGCAATTAATTTATAGAACCTCTCGTGCAGTATGGCGGGACTCGTAACGCAAGAGGGGTATACGTACCCGTAAGCCCGTAACACAACTTGATACAAGGTTGGTACTTGCACAAATACATCTAGAAGCTCCGCTATATGGATAGGCTGCACTAATATCCAATCATCCTCAAGATTTAGTATGTATTCATCAGTAGCTTGGTCCCAAGCCCAATTAAATGCTTCAGAGTAACTAGATTTCCTAGGATAGTTTGCTACAACATTACCAAAGAATTTATTACACACCTTGGCAACTTTTCTTCTATCGCCTTCTGGTATAGGATCAATATTAATAAACAAAGTAGACTTTTGCCAATCTACACCTTTTAGGTTTTTAACAAAAGATGCAAAGGTCCTCTCTACAAGGGCTGGCCTCATAGTAGCAGTAGTTGTAACCTGGATAGGAATTGATTCAAAGTCTTTGTACTTAACGTCTATATCGTAAGCTAGGAGTAGTGATAAGTTTGGAGCATCAAACTGAGGCACTTCATAACGCTTGGCTTTCTTCTTTAAGAAAAATGCCAACTTATCGCTACAAACTAAATCAGTCTTAGTAGTATATTCTTGAACATATTCATCATAGAACTCTCCAGTCTCCATAAACTTTTGAATAAGGTCTACAGTCTTAGGGGTTTCAGACTCACACAGAAAATTTAAATCCTCTATGACATAGTATCCTCTTACTTTAATTGAAGGATACATTTTAGTAAGAGTGAATTGCTGATCTTCCGGTCTATGAGATCCATCATCTATTATGATATCAAATTCTGGACATTCTTTCAATATTGAATCTAATACTGCTTCATCAGCTTGAGAACCTCTAATGAATTTAAATCTTTTGTCTTTGATACCTAATGCTTTTGGCTTAAGATCTAAAATATCCAGACCATATATGGTAGCATTAGGAAAGTAATCAAGCCACATCTTAATAGAAGCTCCATCAGCAACGCCTATCTCTAATATCTTGATCTTATCATTTCTCATACGTGCAAATATAGAGTCATAAGATCTGGTATAGTAATGCTTCATAGGGCCTTTATCAGTTCCGTGTTTTTTTGCCAATTTAGTTAATGATATGCTCATGACCATTCTCCTAATATTGATAGATAGTTTCCGTTCCGATGAAAGTCTATTCCATCAGCTACAAGTTTTTGTTCATACTCAGACCAAGATATAAGATTCTTACCTTTATGTTCATTAGATGTACAAATAACTGCGTCGTGTATTATGCCATATTTATTGATAAGAGCAATAAGCTGAGTAAGATTAAATTCTGAAGAATAATATTTTTTGGCCTCTCTATATTTTGCTTTTAAAGTTCCTGTCTTCATCCTCCATTTAAACATAGTAAAGTAGAAACTTTTTGATATGCGAGCTAATTCTTTTATGGTCTTCTTTATATTTGGAGAATGTTCAAGCACGCTGCAGCAGTATACCATGTCAAAACTATTTGTACCAAATCCTGTATCAATCATATCTCCAACATGTGTTTTAAATCCTTTTAATTTAGCATGCTTTAAAAATGTCTCAGATACATCCATAATCTGATAATCTATATCAGGTCTTTTCCTAGTAATAAGTTGAGCTTCATGAGCTTCTCCGGCACCTATCTCAAGTACTGTCTTTGCAGAATTGTTAGCCATATAGTTTACATAAAGCTCTTTACTGAAATGGTTCTTCCTTGATTCTATCCAAGGTACTTTCCCTATCTTATATTTGTTCCATTTATTTTTATATTCCATACTATGCTCCTAACAGGTTTTCTTTCTTACCAGATATTCTAGTCCTACCTGTTTGTTTAAGATGTTTAATGTATACTCCCTTCCCAACCTTCTTACCTAAAGAATCTTCCAATCTATTATAAAATCTTGAGTTGAACATAAATACCATCCATTCACTACAAGTAAATGATATTGAATCCTTTGATCTTAAATTAGGAGAGGTTTTCAACCTATGAGCTATTAGTGATGATAAGAATACTTGATCAGTCCAGCATCTAAGGTTTGTTCGGAAATGTCTTTTGTGAGCAGGGCGTTTTGGATCTTCAAGAGTTTTCCATATCTCATCATACTCTGGTATTGAATCACTCTTACCGAGCAAGCAAGTATCATAAGCAAACTTAAGAATATCAATAGACCTAGTTGTGTTCTTCGCAAAGATAACTCCTCCATTAGCATAGGCTCTACTACAGCCTATATCAATCATATCATTCCTAGCAGTAATACCTATGTCAAACTTCCATCTTGAAACAGAAGGGTTCCAATCCTTAACAAAGAATGTATCAGCATCTACAAAAGTTATAAGTTCATCAGGATTATCTAAATCAATCTGATCTTGCATACAAGAAAACTTCATAGTTTGCATTTTAGTATCAAAGTCTTCTTGGTTGACTTGGATATACTCTATGCTATGATCTTCCAATATTTTTATCTGTTCAGGAGTAAGATCTGGGCCATACATAAAGAACTTAGCCTTGACTTTATTCCTAGTTGAAATAAAATACTTGGCATACTGAAAGTAGTTGGCACTACATAAAGTAACTACCTTATGCATCATTTAACTCCTAGATGATTCTTTATATTCTGCCATGATACTTGTAGGCTATAATTCTTTGCAGCAAATTCACGACACATATCTGCTTTATCCTCAGACCAATTCTTAAGAGCATACTCTGCTTTAGCTATCAAATGTTTCTTCTTACAAGTGAAAGTATTGACACCTTCATAGAAATATGCTTGATTGATAGGAGCGCTGATATTATAGATAGTAGGTAATCCGCACATAGTCATTTCTAAGAATGTCTGAGGGAATCCTTCAGCCGGATGCTCTGTGAATAGGATACCAATCTTTCCTAAAGGTATACTTAGTGCAACGAATTCCATACTGCCAAAATTAGTAAGATCTACATTATGGTGAGTTTCTTTAATTCTGTTTTTATGAGCAGTTCCACCTACCCAAAGAACGCTTCTTTTCCCCTTGACTTTATCAGTAAGTTCATTAATAAAGTGGGCTTCATTCTTATCGCCTCTTTTGCCAACAAGCATATAATCATAAGGTTTGTATATACTTTCAGTATCGCCTTGATCCCACCAATAATCCTTATCCTTGCCTTTTATGTGTATTTTAGCATTACCTCTTAATCTTGCAGGAGTATCTACTAACGAAACATCTGCTACATTATTATACATATTCCTATTGCAGCAAGAATAGTAAACAGTCTTGTTAGGGATAGCTTTCAGTATCACATCCTTCTTAGGATCATGTTTAACAGACCAAACTATTGCTTCAGGGTGTTTCTTACAAAAATCTATTACCTGTTGAGCATCTGTCATACTGTATTCCCAATCACACTTAACATCTTGTCTAGATAGATAAATAATACATCCAAACATCTTTGCATACTCTCGGTATCCGCAAGTACACTTGCCATCTATCATCATCTGCTGTTTACCATTACGTTCCTTAGATAGACCTCCATACAGCATTATCAGCTCCATGTAATGCTCCTATCCTTATTCTTATTCCATTTTGTCAGACCTCTAGCAGCTCTCCAATCCCTACCATTATCCTTACAGAATGGACCACCAGGCCAATCTGTTCTCTCACTAGCCATAGGGAGAAGGTTGTCAATCAAAGTATTCACAGATCCTCTCCTAAGTTGTTTCTCAGGATCTTTATCTGTAATCATTTCATCTGAAAGTTCCCTTACTAAGTCACCTCTCCACAAAGAAGGCTGTAGGGCTACCTTATCAAGCTTTGCAGCGTGTTCTTTAGGGAATCTTATGTATCTAATTTGTGAACTTATGGAACCTAGAATTTGATCAAGATCAATCTTTCTAGTGAATAGCCAATCATCCTCTAAATGGAACACCCATCTTGATTCACTATTCTCCCATATTTTCTTAACTGCTTTAGCAAAGTTTGGTTCGTCGCTAGTAGTATACTTCCTAACTGTAAAGTGGTCCCAAGCTATACCTAAACACTTAGCAGCAATATTTGCAGCTTCTTTAAGTTTTGCTTTAGGTGCAAAGTCTACATTTAGGATTATTTGAAATCCATCTGAATAATTAACATTCTTCTTAAAACTTGTTAATGTTTGAGCTAATAGTTCTGGTCTTAGTGTTGCAGGAATGGTAATGTCAATCAACTTTGTCCTCCAAAATTTTAATGAATTTTTTCATGTTTTTCTCTCTGCTGCCAATCTTATGCCTCAGAGTATTATTCATATTAACTAATTTGTTATCAACAAATATCATTCCATTAATTAATTCTGCAGCTTTAGCAATATTGTGATCATCATAAATATAAGCTGTATCTTCTGTAGCATAGTCTGCCATACCATTCCTAGGATGATCACCACAAACTATCCTAGCTCCGCAAAGGGAAGCTTCCATAGGAACATTATGCAATCCTTCTAATTCAGTAGGAGCAAACCACACATCGCATTCAGAGTAAAGCTTTGCCAAGTCTACTCTATTTGGATTAACAATATATTTGTCTAACCAAGACGGCTGTTTCTTAAGCTTCTTATTCCCAAATGCTACAAACCTATAATTATCCTTCCCTAGTAAATTGTGTAGTACTTCAAAACTAGGCCAACCCTTGCTTGCAAGCTTACTCCATAAACAGCCTATTGTTATTTTCCTTTCACTTCTTAGATCATAATCTTTCCACCAATCAAAGTCTATACCTTGGTAGACTAGATGGCACTTACCGCCAAAACTTTCAATAAATTTCTTCATCCAAATAGAATTTGTTATCTTTGTTACACGGCTATTCTTGTAATAACTTATAAGTTTGTCTTCATCCCAACCTGGAACCCAAATTTCATGTCCTCTAATATACCAGAACTTATTTTTGGCATTAGACCTTACTGTTGGTTTTACAGATTTTATATCTGTAGCAATTAATGCATCTATGTTAGAAGGTATCCTTGGCAAAGTAGTATCATGAGTAAACCAGTTAAACCTATCATTATTAGTAATTATATTGCAGTCGTGTCCAAGCTTTTTTATAGTTTGCTGGCAACGGATTACAGTCCTACTACCTCCATTATTCCCTAGACCTCCGCTACAATTAAATGCTATCTTCATAGTTACTCTCTTTCCAAGTATCTATCATGGCTAATTTTGTAACATTTCTTGCAGATAGTTTTTTCTTCCATAGCTTTATACTTGCCACACTTTGTACAAATTCCATCGCTTTCCCGCTTCCGTCTCAAAACCATTAGGCTTAGGTAAGCGTTGTCATACATTTCAAATCTATTTTTCTTATCTAAGGCTCTGAATTTTTTCCAATCAATAGTTGTTTTAATAACTTCCGAATGCTGACAAAGTTTGTCAAAGAACTCCTTGACTTTTGGATTAGTCCAAAATCCTATTCTGTTTCTTTTTTTCTCAGGTACCGACATATTAAATCCTTTAGTTAGTTTAATATAATATTTGTTAAGTAGTTATAATAGCAAACAATTAGAAAAGTTTTAGGAGATGTGAATCAAACAGTGACGGCACCTGATAGCCGTGACACAACTTCTTCCAATCAGTGTAGTTAGGCTTCTCTATATGTTCGCTAGTGTAGGGAATATCTTCCCTTAGTTTCACAACTGCATTGTTAAGTTTTATTAACTTTAAATTAGATCTAAGCTGTAGATATTCTTTTGATTCAGGACCGCAATCTTCTTTTATACATCTTAAGAAATCCTTAACAGATCCATCACAGCGTAGATAGGAACTCTCATTCTTTTTGAACGGAAATCTGTAGATAGATTTCACAGTATCTCCGTTATCTCCTCTAATTATTTTATGTAGTAGGATGTGAGATTCTTCTGCTCCGTTGAATTCCTTGTGCATTTTTTCTTTGGTAGGAGATTTACCATCGCCTAAAATTATTGTAAGGTTAGGAAATTTTGCCAGAAGCTGCCACATATCCTTATCTGTAGAGAATAGGAATATTGCATCATTAGGATGGTTGGCAATATAGGCTGCCATAACATCATCAGCTTCCTCTCCTTCACAATAAATCTTTTCATGAGGAATACAATCTACAAATTGCCTGCAAATATCTATAGGGTTGTAGTCTAAATCTTTCTTAGGTCTATCTTTGTAAATTATAGTTTTTGGAGCATAATCCTTGAAAGCATCTTGATGAGTTTTATACAACTCTTTCTTTCTTGTAGGATATCTATCTTCGCAAATGACAAGGTTAGGTAGAGAGTGATCTTGTTTAATCCTAGCGTGAGAATGGTTAAGTACCTTTACTAAACCTATGATGACTCCGGTATTAATTCCATCATCATTAACTAGATTCTCTTTCTCAGTAGCGTGATAGTTGCGCCATACTTGGTTATTAAAATCAATTAGGACAGTGCACTTTCTGACATTTTTAAAACCCATAGAGAGTTCTCCTTTAGCTTAAATATAATAAAAAATTTCTTTGGTACCTAATGTTTTTAGCGTTAGTAGGGAAGGAACTATCATGGAGGTCTTTTATAGTAGCGGTGAATATAGTATATTAAGAGCACGATAGGAGAAAAGTACTGAAAATATAGCTGAAAGTAGGTTACACGTGAAAGTAGTAAAAAGTAGTGAAAAGCTCTTCAAATTGCATTTTCATGCCGCTTCTCTTAATTAACTATTTATTATTAGTTTCTATTTCGTTTCTAATTAGCTATTTATGAAATAACAATTAGCTGTTTTTTTTAAATGGATTAAAAAAAATGATACCGACTTTAAGAAGTAAAGTTATTGAAGCTGAAAAGGCTGAAGAGAAAAAAGAAATGGATCTGAACCAAATATTATGTTCAGAGTGTAATAAGAAATTGTTTGACAAGCCTAGAAAGAATTGTGTTACTGACAGAGCTGTTTATCTGATTCTTAAGAAGAACAGCTCAGAGTATCTTCCCTACTGTTCACAGTGCGCTAGTTCTATGCCAGCAAAATTCATAGATAAAATGGAAACATATGACGTATACCAAAAAAAGGTGAAGGCGGGAATTATATGAAACCAATACGGGAAGCATTTGACATGGAGATTAAAGCAGGATACCTTAATTGGGAAAAATTAGATAAGATGTTGCACACGGCTCTATTCACTGTTGACAATAAGTTTACTTCTGTGCGAGATGATACAGGAGAAGTTAAAGAAATGAGAACTACAGATACTTTAGATTTTTTTGGAAAGAGTATTTCAGGTGCAAAGGCTTCCTACAGAGTTTATCACCCTAGGTTCACAAATGGTAAACTTATGTGTACTGGTATACAAATTGGGACTGTTGATCTTGAAGGACAGCCTTTCTACACAAATCCTCCGGTGATGTTCTAATGTCAGATATATACAAGAAAGATAAAGGCGGTAACTTCAGGGAGATCCGTTCTACACGCGCAGCTAAAGATGCCGGTATTGAAAATATTGGCGATTTCTTTATGGACACGTTTATGACTGAGATGGATGATTTATGTAAGACTCCAGAAGAAGATTTGGTAGCAGACTCTGCTAATGATGAACAGAATGAGTTATACCCTGTAGGCTTTAAGCCATATAATGATACTTGGAGATATGAGCCTGTTACATCAGATTACTTTGCGTCTAAGATGTTAGGTGAACCGTTTACAAAATTGCAACAAGAGACTGTTGATATAATCTGCGGTAAAGATCCATTTCAGTTTACAGATCCAAACTATGAAGAAATAGATGATATGTGGGGCAAGCGTAGTGGAAAGGATTCCACAATTGCTAAAGCTGTAGCTAATCAAGGATACAAATTAGCTTGTCTATTCAATCCGCAAGAGTTCCTAGGTATGGGTTTGGGAAGTACCATTGACATAGTAAATGTCGCTTCCACTTCCAACCAGGCTAAGAAAGTTTTCTTCAAGTACCTTACTGCATTTATTAAATTGGCAAAAGATCCAGCAACAAAAAGAAGTTGGTTTGCTACTAGGAACTTCTGGTGGGATGTAGGTAAGCAAAAATTTGTCTATATGGATTTGAGGCAGAAGGATGGTAACATAAAGCAGGACAACATAGACTTTGGTAGGGGAATATGTTGCCACTCCCTAACCTCGGATAGGTTCACAGCAGAGGGCCTTAATATCATCCTAGCAATTATGGATGAGATAGGCGCTATGAGGGTAGATAATGTATTTGGCTCTGATGAGAGAATGATTGGCCAGTATGACTCACTATCAGCTACAGTACGTGCTACATCTACCAACGGTATGGGTAAGATGCTTTGCATATCATATAAGTATGCAAGGAATTGCCCTATGTCGCTTTTGGTGAAACGCAATAAGTCTGATCCCAAGAAGTTTGTCAGAGTATATTCTGTGTATGATGTTAGAACAGATACGCCAGAAGAAAAGCTTAGATCATCATTTGCCTCAGAGTATACCAAAGATCCTGAGAAGGCAGCAATGATGTATGAGTGCAAAGACCCTAAGACTGATAAGGATAATTTGTACAGTAATATATTCATTCTGAATTCTGCTTGTGATGTTAAGAATGAGTTTACTATCAACCCAATACGTGGAGGGGTAGTAACTGTTAATAATATTTATGATGGTGCAGATAACTTGTTAGAGAAATGGTTCAAAGGAGACGATGATCTTTTTTATACTGCTCATCTTGACTTAGCTAAAGGTCAGGTTTGGAAGAAGCATGATGCTGCCGCATTAGCTCTAGGCCACCTGCAGGAGATGAGAGTAACCTATGATGATCTTTGGAAGAAAACTTATCTCAGAGAATATGGGATAGATTTATCAGAGAATGAAGGCCAACTACGCATGGGTGTAGTCATGGACCTTGTTGTTCAGATAATTTGTAAAACAGAAGACAAGGAAGTTAGACTTTCAGATGTTAGGAGGTTTCTCATAGACTTGCAAGAGAAAAGAGGCTTCCAGATTTTTAAAGCTACAATTGATGGATGGATGTCAGTGGAAATGCTTCAGGAGCTTAATCATGCTGGTATAGAAGCAGAGTTATTATCCATAGATAAGAACCCATCTGCCCATCATACTCAAAAGGATTTCTTACAGCAAGGTCTTTATAAAACATATAAGATGCCAATATGGCATAGGGAAACTAGAGAGCTAATTGAGAAGAATAACAAAGTAGACCATCCAGAGCTTTCTACTGATAGATTTGAAGAAGAAGGTTATGAGCATGGTAGCAAGGATGTCACAGACAGTACTGCAGGAGTCTGTTTCAATTTGAGTAGTGAGATAGGATCAGAGGGTGGCAATTTACTTCTAGGCTAGAGAGGGTGCTGTGAACAGAAAAGATGGAAAAGAATACTCCAAATTAAGGATTGGTGAGATTAACCGCAAGAAGGGTGAGGCGCAAGCTGAACTTATGGATAGTGATCTTCTTGATACCAAAAAGAAAAAACAGAAAGACCGTAAGACGCAAACTGATGATTTTAAAACAGAACAGCAAAAGCGGTTAGATGATCAAGAGAAGAAACTGAAAGAAGCTGAGAAACAAAAGAAGCGCAGATTATTTTGGAATCCATTTAAGAAGTTTTTTCATATGGTGTTCTCTGTAAGCACCTATATCAGCATTATTCAGAACTTTGAAGAATTATTGCTTGTAATCTTTATTGACGCTTTAATGCTTTTTACTCTCGGAAGTTTAAGTTATATTCTATACATTATGTTTACCTCAAGCAAAAATGATGACCTCCCTATTTTGATATATAAAGCATGTGCAGGAATTGTGGTGTGCGGTATTTGTTTGATAGCTCAAGCCAATATCCCTATTGCTAGTAAACCTAACAAAATTGTAGATGAAGAGGAATAATTATGTTTGTTACCTCAAATATGGCGCTATCTAAAGCTGTTAAAGGAAAATTGAAGACTAGTGACTATTTCTCTCAGCGTTCTGTTTCTTCTGCTATGGTAGAGGAGGAAGAAGATTACAGAGTAGATAGATCATTTATGACAGATGCATATAGAGTTAATTCTTGGGTAAGAGCTATTGTTGATACAACTAAAGAGAGAGCTATTCAATCAGAGTTATTCCCTATTCCACTTTCTACTAAAATTGATACCAAGTCTAACGACTATAGCGATACAGTTAAGCGTCATATGGAATCTGTTATGAATCTTATGATGATTCCTAATGAGGACTATGAGAGTTTTGAATCGCTTGAGAAAAAGGTAATGCACGACATCATGGTATATGATGATGGAGGTATGGAAATAGTTAGGGGCGAACGTAGAGATGGTAAGAAGATACCATTTGCTTTGCGTAGTAATGTTACTGGTGAGGAACTTTATGTCAATGCTCAGAAGAATGGAGTTCTTAAAGCAAAAGCATACGTTCAGCTAAGAGAGGGGAATGAGAAGGCTTGGTGGAATAAACAGGATTTCATGAATTTCATAAAGAACAGACGTTCTGGATATTCAAATGGAACCTCTCCAATAGAATCCATAGCTGCTTCTATTCTTGGTGATTTAGAAGCTATGAATTATAACATCTCATTCTTTGAGAATAATGCCAGACCTAATCTGGCATTTTTGTTTCAGAACCTAGGATTTGGTCAAGGCAAGGGAGCGCTAGAGAGAGCTAAGAAGTGGTACTATCAGGAACATAAAGGCCAACCTCATAAGCCACTATTTATGGGGACTCAAAAAGGTGAAGTTGAGATAAAGCAACTTACTGTTCCTAATAAGGACATGGAATTCTCTGAATGGCAGTCTATGCTACTTTCTCGTATCATGGCAGTATATGGTATGCAGCCTATGGTTATAGGAGCTATCACTGGTACTACTGGTAAGCTTAATTCAGAACTACAAGGTGAGCAATATAAGAAGAATGCTATCATACCTTTGGTTAAGGTTTTTCTTCATACTATGAATTCTGTTCTTATATGGGGTGACCAAAATTTTAACTATGATGACATTTATCTTACTTCTGCTAATCTTGATATTGATGACGAGAAGCGTCAAGCAGATATATGGGAGATCTTTCTACGCACTGGTGTTATTACTATCAACCAAGTGCGCGGTGAATTACAGATGCCTCCTGTTGAATGGGGCAATGAACCATTTGTTCCGCTTAACTTCTCTCCTCTAAGTACTCTCAGAGAGTTTCAGGAGTCTAGGATTGAAGCCAACCGTAAGAGCGCTATGAGCGCTGGTGTTGATAACAACGTTGGTGGTGAGGGCAAAGATCCTGTTGATCCAGATAAAAAAGATAAGAAAGATAAGAAGGATGGTAAGAGTGCTCAAATAGAGCATATGTTAGCTAACTTTAATCCTCCTACTGGTTTGGAGAAAATTGATACTACTGAAGTTATTACGGCAGTATCAAAGATACTTCAGAAGTCTGAATCAACGCCTAAGTATTTTGATATGGGTGCTACCAGTATGAGAAGTGTTGTAAGAAAGTTTGAGTTAGAATGGCCCAATATACTGAAGAGCAGATAACATACCCTTTGATAAAGGGCGCTAAGTTTTCCAACTATGGTTTTATGGAACTAGATGGAGAACTGATATTCTCACGCTATCATCTTAAGAAGGGAGATGATTGGTCAAGATTTATAGATGCTAACTTTAGGGACATAGCTGATTGTTATTATCTTGCTTACAAGAATGATTGCGAACTTTTGAGAACAAGAAAGCGCAAACTTAGCTCTTTCCTAAAAAGTGTTTGGGAACAGACTCAAGACGTATCTCTACTTATGATCAAAGCAATTGCTTGCTTTAAAGATTTGTCTGAAGAAGAATTAGTAGAAAAAATAATCAGAGAAGTATTGCCTGGAATAGGTTATACCAAGGTTAGAAAATCGGATGGTAGGTACTATTGGGAAATAGGTGAAAGAAAAAAATTTGACTCAGGGATAGGAAAGGTTCTTGTTTTAACTTATATTAATAATAGGTTCAATAAGGATGATACGTGGAAATATATAAAGAAAAATTGTTACTTGAAAGATGGTACTTGGCGATATAAGAGTAACGTTGCCAAGCAAAGAATTGAAAACATATTGAGTAGTTACATCCAAAATGGAGGAATCCTAGTGGAAAACGTAAACATGGAATTTAGTACTTTTGTCCCAATGCGTATTATATCCAAAGATGCTTTAGGTAAGGATAGATTTTTTGGTAAGCAAGATGGTGATGACAAACATCTATATGTTAGCGGTGCTGCGTCAACTACTGACGTAGATTATGTTACTGAGAGAGTATCTAAGAATTTTATCAAGAAAATGAAAAAGCAAGCTATTGGCCTACCTCTTAAAGTAGGGAGCCATTATGCTTCTGATTTAGATAGTACTGTTGGCGTCATTGTTGATAAGGGCGGCACAGAAGAAAGTTTTGATATTGAAGGTAGACTTCAATCTTTTGACCACAACCCTAATGTTGAAAAAATTGCTCAGAAGATGGATGATGGTATATCGTTCGGTTTCTCTATTTTCGGTAGAGTGACAAAGACTTTCCGTGAAATGGATAAGAAACTTGGTAAGGAAGTAGCTGTACTAGACGATGGAGATCTTTCTCACGTACTTATTACGGATCAACCTTGTAACAAAAGTACTTTTGCAGAAGGTATTGTAAAGTCTTTGGTTGATAAGTCTACTAAGACAGAGGCTGATGGTAAACCGCGTACAATTGAGACAGAGTTCAAACACTCCTCCTCTATCTTAAAGTCTGAGCCTGAACTTGAGAAAACTGGTGAATTCCCAGACCAAGCCTTCCCTATTAATTTTGCTACTGATAAAGTCCATAAAGATTACCTTCACCATTATGTTCAAGATGGTATTCTTTATCTGCATAAATCTTGGCTTGTCCAAGCATTCAATATGGCAAAGGAGAATAAGGCTCCTGCGCTAGTAGTCAATCATTTACTTAACCACTTACAGATTATTGGCCTCCAGAAGGAAGTTGATGATTTCGTTAATTTGAGAAACAGTATCGAAGATTTAGCTAATGTGAAGGAAAAACTTGATGCGATAGTTGAGAAGCTTGCAAGCGATTGCACAGCTAAGACCATTAATGTTGATTCTAAAGAAGCAAAACTGAAGATTATTCAAGAACTGATAGAACAAGTGGCACCAAAAGTTACAGATTTAATTAATAGTTCAAATGAGGATTCATAATGGAATTCAAAGCAGAAGAAATTGCGAAAATGTTGTCTGATGGCGTCGCTAAAGCTATGGGCGCTACTGAAGAGAAAAAGCCTGAGACTGATAACGTAGCAGTCAAGAGCCTTGAGAGTAAAATTGATGTGCTTTCTGATTTTATCTCTAAGCACGTTAAGATTGAAAAGCCTAAGACTATTGAAGAGCAGATGGAAGAAATGAAGAAGTCAATCCTTGATACTATCAAGGAAGGCAAGACTGACAAGACAGATAAGAAAGAGGAAGACGAAGATAAGCCTCTTGAGAATATTACAGCTAAGTCTCTTAAGGCCATGATTGCTGATGCAGTTAAGGAAACTGGAGATAAGGTTGTTAAGAAGTCTAAGCCTAAAGGCCAGTCTGCTGAGGAAGATGCTATTGATGATCTTATTGGTATGATGGCTAAGTCTGGTAATGTAGACATGGGTGAAGATGCTGAGGAAGATGATTCTGAAGAAGATGCTGATGATGGCGAGAAACCTGAGAAAAAGGTGAAGAAGTCAGCTGATTCTGATATTGAAGTTACAACTGTTGAAGCATATGATGACAATGGCAACGAGATTCCTATGGCCAAGCGTCAGCGCATTCAGAAGCTTGACAACTATCTTGGTGATAAGCTTCAGCATGAGTTTGCTAAGCGTGGGATAGTTACTGAGAAATAATGATGGTAATTTAATGGTATATTTATTCACTCACCCGCACTTAATTCGATAACCTGAAAGTATTTTTGGAGAAAATCATGAAAGTTAAGAATCTGAAACAGCTTTCACAGGCTCTGAAGAAGGCCGTGACAATTGGTAACTTACCGTTTGGTCGTGCATCATCCGGTACTATTGCCCAGCCTTTCCTTCCTGATCCTCTTGCTGCTACATTTATTGATATTGTAACGGAGTATAACAACTTCCGTAAGGTATTCAAGGTCCAGCCCATGAATAGCCGTGTTCGGACAATTCCGAAGCTGCTTACTGGGACAAAAGTTTATTACCAGCCTTCAGAAGCTACTGAAGGTCAGGAAACCTCTTTCAGCGCAAGTAACATTGAGCTGCTAGCCAAGAAGCTGTTTGCTTGGATTGAGATCTCCGAGGAAACTTTTGAAGATGGTGTCCTTGATATGCGCTCTATGATCCGTATGCTCTTTGCACGCGGTATGGGCGAAGGTGAAGAGAAAGCATTCCTTACTGGTGATGTTGATCACGGGCAGACTACTGCTACTGAAGCAGATGGCTCGGATGCTTATAATGGAGTATGGTTCAACCGTGATGCACGGCTGGCCTTTGATGGTATTCTCACTATCGGTATTGAATCCGGTGTGAACTATGATGTTAACGGTAACTGCACGGTTGATGTTTTCCGTCAGGGAATCTACCGCCTTGGTAGGTTTGGCCGTCAGCAGCCTAAGTTGATTACTTTCCTCAATCCGTATTCGGCCAATCAGATGCTTGCAGATGATGACCTTCGGACTGTTGACAAGTATGGTGCAAAGGCTACCATCCTCACCGGCGAGATTGGTGAGCTGTTTAATAAGTGGAAGATTATTCAGACAGACTATATCCCTGAAGGATACGGTGTAACCACTCATCGGGATAATGTTGTACTTGGTGACCGCCGCAAGGTGAAGTTTGCTGAGGATGCTATTATCAAGAATGATAGTATTGTTTGGGCGATCTCTGAACGTGTTGCGCTTGAGGTCGAGTACGATGACGCTGTCCTTGTGTTTAATGGATTGACGACTGGCTCTGCTTCTTAAGCTAATTTGCAGTGTAATATGGAGTGATAGTTTACAAGAGCTAGGGGGAGAATTTACTAGGTTCTCTCCCTAATTTTTATTATATTATAGATAGCTCTTGTTCAAACTATTATCCTTTTGGAGGTTTTTTATGGCTTTAGTATTTTGTAATTCTTGCAAACAGGATAAGGACGAAAGCGAATTTGCTACAAGTAGGATACACAGAGGCACAATGCATGGAAATTGTACTAAGTGTGATAGTGAAACTGCTTTGAAAAGGAATAGAACTCTTAATGGTTTAACTAAACGTATTTATGCAGATCAAATTGGTACAGCTAAAAGGCAACCTCATAAGAAATTAGGATACACTCTTCAAGAATTTAAAATATGGATTAAAGCCAATCATAAACAAGAATTCATTGCATTGTGGAGGAAATGGAGAGATTCTAATTGGGATAAATGGTTGAGACCATCTTTTGATAGATTAGATAATTCCTTGGGATATTCTCTAGATAATATAAGGTTGGTAACTTGGGAAGATAATTATAGAAAAGATGTACATAGGAATTGTGATATTGCTGCTAAGGCTCAATCTAAAGAAGTTATCCAGATGGATATGGAAGGGAATGAAATAAATCGGTATAGGTCAGCTAGAGAAGCTGGAAGACAAATTGGAGTATATGGTACTGCTATAACTTCTTGCTGTAGAGGTATGGCCATTACTGCTAAGGGTTTTAGGTGGAGATATTTAGATGGATCAGGAAGTCAAAAGGAAATAGAACCTGGTGTGTCATTTGGTAAATCTACTGCACCTAAAAAAGTTCATCAATTGGCTATGGATAATGAATTTATTGCAGAATATGGTTCTGCTGGTAAAGCTGCTAAAGCAACAGACGGAGATGCTATTAGTATTAGATCAGCTTGCTGTGGCAAATATAAACATTCTGGTGGTTTTAAATGGAGGTATGCAAATGCCGCTTAAGAGGTGTACAAAAGATGGTGTAGAAGGTTGGAAGTTTGGGGACATCGGTACTTTTCATACAGGGCCT
>Ga0207997_1000117_pt1 | contig 37158 bp, 49 predicted proteins | sample AntAceMetag02UKN_FD_184777 | JGI IMG/M metagenome (GOLD analysis project Ga0207997, IMG submission 184777) | Saline lake microbial communities from Ace Lake, Antarctica - Antarctic Ace Lake Metagenome 02UKN (SPAdes) (version 2) | ecosystem: Environmental > Aquatic > Non-marine Saline and... | reverse complement strand
GGAACGTGATATTCGTGAAAAAGGCAACTTTGTTGCTCGCAGTGGTTTGGTGTTTCCTACTTTTAGCCAAAATTTGGAACAACATCTTGTAGATTTTGGTCCGGGTGATGTGCCTAAGGGTTGGTCGGTGTATGCGTCTGTGGATCATGGGTTGAATAACCCTACGGCTTGGTTGTGGCACGCTGTATCGCCTAACGGGGATATTGTGACGTTTGCGGAGCATTACCAGTCAAATATGATTGTGTCGGAGCATTCACAGGTTGTGAAGCAGCGTGAGCTTAGCTGGGGGCGTAAACCCGACTCTATAGAGCGTATGGGCGACCCTGCGATGCGTCAACGCAACGGGGTGACTGGGACATCCATTATTCAGGAATATGCCCTCCACGGGCTTTACGTGAACGTTGAGGGCATACCCCATGACGTGATGGTAGGTATTGAAAAAATGCAGGCGTACATGAGGCTTCGTGGTGACACCCGTTGGGGTAAAAACAGGCCTAAATGGGTTGTTTCCCGTAACTGCCCCAACTTTATTCGTGAGATGAAGAAACTGCGGTGGTCGTCATATAGTTCCGACAAAATGGCGTATGAGATGAATAAGCAGGAAGTTGTCCACAAAAAGGATGATCACGCTTTTGACTCGGCACGATACTTTGCTACGACAAGGCCCGATCTGACCCCTTACGTAGACGCTAGTGGTTCCGAAGAAGCTCCAACTACGCTAAGGTATGAGGAGTTGTTGTTGAAGATGCGAGAAGACCCTAACGTCGAGTTCGCAGAAGACAAAGCAACGAATGAGGACGGACTTACCGTCATAGGAGGATATTACTAATGACCAGTAGATACTCAGTAATAAACGCACCGGCTAAAGATCCCGGCGTATGTTACATCACACGAACTTCTGTCGGACCGTTTATCGATACCGGTATTGACATGAGCACCAAAGTAATTGACCGGGGACGGCTATACCTTGCGGTGGACGTTATCCGCGAAATGGCTCAGCTTGCTGGGCTATTCGACGAAGCAAAACCTGTTTCTGTCGAACTACAAGAAAAAGAATGGTATGACCGTGGCTATAACGAAGCTATTAAGGAGCTAAAAAACGATGTTGTCAATAATTTTGTCGAGCGTGTTCTCATTGATTCTACTAACACTGCTGGTGCTGCAGTACCTTTGGCACCAGAAGGTAGTGGACAATCTGCTGGCGCAGCAGTCCCAGGTTCTTCAGACACAGCAGCAGGAGAACCACAAGACGGTTCAAACGTTGGCGAAGTTGAACGAGAAAGCGCAAGCACTGGTGGCATCAAGCGATCCACTAGCGTTTCAACAAATTCAAGCGATGAATCAAACTTTAGATTATAGTGGTTACCAGGACTATGACCCATCCGACGAGGCTGAGGCGGAAAGAATTGCTAGTCGAAACCCGAATTTAGCAGCAGGAGAAGATTTAGATGCCCGAGACGCCAGACAGTTATTCGCAGAACTCACCGGGGTTGACCCAGAGTTCTACAGTAATTAAATTACCCGAAGACGGGCTGAACCTTGATAAGTACCGTGAAAGCGAAGAAGCCCGCAAGCTAGTTGCTTGGGTACAGTCTGAATGGACTAAAGCTAAAACTGCTCGTTCTCAAAAACAGCTGCAATGGTTTCACAACATGTCAATGTTTTATGGGCATCACTGGGTTGAGCAGACACGCGGTAACTTTCCTGACGGTTACAAAGACAAGTTGTTTACACCTCGGAAGCCTTACTACCACGAACGTAAAACTATTAACCGTATTAGGTCTTATGTTCGTTGGGAAATGTCAAAAATGTTGTCGTCTTTTCCAACGGCGCAAGCTATCCCCGCATCGTCTGAAGATGATGACCAGCGTGCTGCGTTTGCCGCTGAACAAGCCTGGACATCAATTAGTGAGTCTAAAAAGTTGCGTCAGCACGTGTCCCGTGCAACGTGGTGGACCATTGTTACCGGCAACGGATTCCTAAAAACACATTGGGACCCTTACTGTAAAGACAAAGTTTCTGGTGAAATGGGGGACATCAAGTTCGGGCACGTCACACCCTTCCATCTTTTTGTTCCCGACATCCGCGAACAAGACATTGAAGACCAACCTTTTGTTATTAACGCTTACACAAAGACTGTCGAATGGGCACAATACTATTTCGCCAAAGAATTGGGTGATATTAAGTTGTCTCCCAGCGTTTCCAGTGCCAACCAAATTTTGGATGAAGCCTATTTGAACTTGGGGCACAACAAAGCACCTGACAGTGTGATTGTGTACGAAACGTGGATTAAGCCCGGAGCACACAAACTTATGCCCGAAGGTGGCGTCATCGTTACTGTCGACGACATTCTGATCAGCGTGTACAAAGACGGTTTTCCTTACGGGCACAACATGTATCCGTTTACAAAGTTTGAGCACATCCCCACAGCCACGTTCTACGCAGATAGCCCCATTGTCGACTTGTCACAGTTGCAGAAAGAATACAACGGGTTGCGATCCGAAATTTCTGAAGCCGGACGTCGCATGGCTAAGCCTCAGCTGATCGCACCAATGGGTTCTATTGTTCCATCTAAGTTGACGAATGAGCCTGGTTTGGTGATTCAGTACAAGCCTGGCATGCCACCGCCTCAGCCGTTGCCTTTGTCGCCGCTGCCTCAATATTATTTGGAGCAGCAGGATCGTATTTTGAATGACTGGATTGATATTTCTGGTGAAAGGGAAGTGTCGCGTGGTGACACACCTCCGGGTGTTACTTCCGGTACCGCTATTTCTTATTTGCAGGAAGCGTCTAACCAGTATCTGACACCACAGTTCCAGAGTATTGAGGCTGGTGTGGAAAAGATTGCTATACAAACTATTGAGTTGTTTGTGCAGTATGTTGACATTCCTCGGAAGATTCGCACGATTGGTGCTGATGGTGCTTTCGACACAATGTTGTTGCAAGGTGCCGATATTGCTTCGGGTACAGATATTCGTATTGAGCCTGGTTCTAGCTTTGCGAAGTCTAAAGCTGCTCAAGAAGCTCGTGTGATGGATATGTTTGCTGTCGGCATCATTGACCAGCCAGCGGCTGCTCGCATGTTGGAAATTGGCGGGGTACAGAAAATTATGGACACTCTCAATGTGGCTGAACGTAAAGCGCAACGAGAAAACATTAAAATGAAAATGCTTACAGAAGATGTTTTGGAAATGGCTCGCCAGCAGGCTATGGAAGAATTGATGACTCAGATTCCGCCGGAGGCTATGGCTGATCCTACGATCATGCAAGAGTTGCAGAACATGCCGACACCGCTGATCGTCCCTGTCGATGATTTTGATGTCCACGAAGTCCATATTGAAACGCATAACAAGTTCCGTATGTCACAAGAGTACGAAATTTTGCCTGACGAACTTAAACAGCAGTTTGCAGACCACGTGGCTATGCACGAGCAGATTGTGCAGCAGAAACAGTTGCAACAGTTCTTGCAAACAATTCCTGGTGATGGGACGGAAGAGGGTGGGCCCCCTCTTGGCGGGGATAACATGGAAGTGCCTATTGGTGGTCCTCAGATGGGTGCAGGTGCTATGATGGCACCTAATGGGGCTGTACCCGATATGGCCCCTGAACAACCGCAAGGAGTATAATTATGGCAGATTTTGATGTTATTGCCAGCACGGTACCTCAAATGGAGTACCGTCCTACAAGAAACTATGGTCGTAAGACGATAGCTCAACTTAAGACTGAGCTACAGGCTATCGACGCAACCACGTACACAAACGCTGAAGTCCTTAAAATGACTTACAACGATTTGACGTATGCAATTCACGCTCTTTCTTAGAACGTGTGTAAATAACAACTAAATATAGTAAACTAAATCCACAATGCTAGGGCCTCACTGGGAGGTACGGCGATAAGGAGTACAAAATGGACGAACCTACAGGTACAGAGATTGACACAGAACCGGAAGTGTCGGATTCTTCAGGGCCAGTAGAAACAGCGGAGGCATCTCCCGAAGTTGATTCTTCAGGAGGCAATCCCGCTTGGGAGTCTTTGCGTACAAAACTCGACCCTGTTAGCTTCCATAGCATTCAGGATGACCTTAAGAATTTTGACAAGAATGCGGAATCTCGTATTTCTTCGTTAAATCAACAGCTTAAGGAATATTCTGGGTTGGGATCACCTGAACAGTTACAGAACTATTCTGCAATTGCTCAGAGACTCGACACAGAACCTGAAGTTATCTACAACGCTCTAGGTGAATTCCTAAAGCAAAATGGTCGACTACCGGAAACTGCTAAAGAAATGCAGGATGCGGTAGATGAAGAAGCTACAGATGAGCACGGAGAAGCCCCTGAAGATCCTCGCTTGGCACAGTTGGAGCAACAGCAGCAGCAAATGCAGCAGTTTCTTGCCCAACAGGAGCAGGTAAGGGTTCAGCAGGAAGCAGATTCCGTACTCGAACAGGAAATCGGCGCACTTAAGCAAGCACACCCGGACTTTTCGGAGGACGATGTGCGGGAAGTTTTGATGCGGGCGGCGTTTCAACTTCAAAGTAGCGGTAAGGCAGGAAAACTGTCAGAAGTTGCTAATGAGTATGTCGATAAAACAGTAAACCGAATTCGCGCAGTACCGCGACCAGGAGATTCGGCCCCAAAATTGCTGCCCACTTCGGGGGGTATGCCTGGTGGACAACAGGCTAAACCGCTCGGAAAGTTGTCAAGAAACGATGTGCAAAGTCTTATTGCTTCTTCACTTGAACAAGGCCGGTAACTAAAGGTTTAATCTCCTTTCTTACAGAAAGGAAATAAAATGGCTGCAACCCTTGCAACTATTGAGTCATATCTCAAGGAGGTGTACCAGGGACGTATCCGCGAGCAGCTGAGCGACGAAATTGTCGCTCTGAAGCGTATTACTCGCAGTGGTTCTGGTGTCACCAACGAAGTTGGTGGAAAGTATGTTACTTTCCCCATTCACACACGCCGTAACAGCGGTATCGGATCTCGTTTCGAGTCCGAGGCTTTGCCGACCCCCGGTCAGCAAGGACACGCTGCAGCTCGTGTTGGACTGAAATACGCCTATGGTGGAGTTCAGTTGACCGGGCAGGCTATCAGCCTCTCTGACACCGATGCTAAAGCTTTTGCTAAGGCTTTGGACAACGAGGTTGAGGGTCTGAAGAACGACCTGAAGAAGGACATGAACCGCCAGATTTACGGTACCGGTAACGGTGCTATTGGCGTTGCTACTGGTGCTAACACTGGTGCTGTCGTTCCTGTCGCTGATGCACGTCTGTTCCAGATTGGTATGGTCGTCGACACTCAGACGGGTAACACCGTTGACAACACAGGGTTGATTGTGTCCTCTGTAGACCTCACCGCTGGTGCCAACACTGTTACCTTCACGACTACTCCCGGTACCGCTACTGCTTCTGCTGACATCATTGTCCGCAAGGGCTCTGGTGTGGCTGCTGGTGGTAACCGTGAGCTTACTGGTCTTGCCGCTATCATTAGCGACTCCGGTACCCTCTACAACATCGACCCCTCGACTGAGCCTGAGTGGAAAGCTTCCGTTAACGCTAACGGTGGAACCGCACGCGCTTTGTCGGAGAGCCTGATGATTAAGATGGCAGATGACATCCGTGTTAAGGGTGGTTCGACCTCCCTTATCCTGCAGTCGCTCGGTGTTCGCCGTGCGTACTTCAACCTTCTTTCGCAGTTGCGTCAGACGGTTAACACGCAGGAATTCACTGGTGGATTCTCTGGCCTCGCGTTCACTACTGACCGCGGAGAAATCCCTGTCGTAGCTGACCCCGATGCACCGATTGGTAAGCAGTGGTTTGTGAACGAAGATGCGCTCACTTACTACCGTGACGAAGACTGGCACTTCATTGACCGTGATGGTTCAATGTGGAAGCAGGTTCGTGACTCCAATGGTGATTACGACGCATACTACGCTCGCATGGTTGAGTACCACGAGCTTGGTACTGACCGCCGTAACAGCCACGGGCTGATTTCGGACATCACGGAAGCCTAGAGCTTCGCATAAAGAACGTCCTGGCCCTATAATGGGGTCAGGGCGTTCTTTATTTTTAGGAGAAATAATGGAAAACAAACTTGTTTTTTACCAAGCAGCCTCAGAACTTCCTGAAGGCCTCAGCCTTGCAGACTATGAGCACCGCTTTTATTCTGACAATGCGGGTAAGGAGATTCTGTCGGCAGACATTACTACTCCTACCAACGGTCAAGCACTTGTGTACGAATCTAGTTCCAGCACTTGGGTTAACGGTGATGCCGGTATCCCCGCTGATGGGGTGACTTGGGGTACTTTAGCCGGCGAATAAGCTAAAATAAACCCATGACTATTACACTAGGACAATCAGCTCAAATTTGGAACTCTGACCTTGGAGAGTTTGTTAGCGAAGACCATGTGCGTCTGGCACAGGTGTTACAGGACCTAAAACCTACTTATTCGCTAATTTACATTCCCGAGAAAGAGCGAACGGAGCCTGAGGAAAAGAAAAAGCCTTGGGCTATCCTCGATAAACCGGACAATATGCCAGAATATATCGTGCGTTTCCTGTCGCCCGAGGATATGAAGGAGCCCCACAAAATTGTTGCGTGGTTGTTTGACGGTGACGTGGTACGTCACGGAGCTGAAAACGTTTTGAAACGGATTGAGGCTGAAGAGAACGCAAAACAATTACTTCAGATGAAGAGGCAAGAAGACGATATTGAGGATAGACTCGAACATATCGAATTTTTGGCTTCCGGTGGACGCGACAAGAAGCACACAGTCACCCATAACGGAAAGAAGTTTGAGCGATGACGTATAGCAATCCTACTAAAACGGTTGGACAAATCTACGACTATGTAAAACGTGCTTTTGGTGACGAGTCCGGCGTACAACTTACAAACGCTGACATTGTTCGCTGGATTAACGACGCCCAGAATGAAATTGCGGAAGCCGCTGGTGTTATCCCCGCTACAGCAACTATTTCGGTTGTGGCGGGCACATCCACGTACAGTCTTACTTCGGTTACCCCTTTAATTAATACTGTTGCAAGTATTTCTTTGAATGGTCGCAGGATTGGTAACATCAGTGTTGCTCAGGCGGAGGAAAGTATTTCTTTGTCGGACCCGGAAGGTTTGGAAATTGGGGCTCCTCAGTTTTGGTACAGCTGGTCGGGGGATATTACTTTTTGGCCTATTCCTAACAAAGATTACACAATGAGCATTCGATATTTTGCACAACCGACAGATGTCACAGTGACTACTACTGATGTTTTGTCGGTTCCTGACGATTGCTTCACTGATGTAGTGAACTATGTACTTATGCGTGCCTATGAGATGGACGAAAACCCTGAAATGATGGCGGCTAAGCAAGCCGAGTTTAGTTCCAGCATTGCCGAGCGGGGTCAGAACGAAATGTTAAGTCAGAACATGACTTACGAAAAAGGCACTGTCTACGAACTTATTTAGGAGAGGCTATGCCGGGAGCGTCTATACAGGTAGGGCCTTTTGTTGGTGGCCTTAATACGTTCAGCGACCCCACAGCCATTGCTGACAACGAACTCACTGTTTGTCAAAATTTTGAATTAGACCTTGACGGGTCTTTAAAGTCACGCCCCCCGATTGAAGATTTAGACATTGATTTTCCATTGGAAGCTGCTGGGGATATCGAGTTTTTGGGGACTTATCAAGTGTCTGAGACGGTATCTTATTTGTTGGCTTCTGATGGGGACAGTAAAACTTATTATTTTAATGGTACTGCTTGGGTTCTTATTACGAGCACCGTTGCGGCTGCGGGGTTTGTACAGTTTGATGATAAAGCTTGGTTGACGGCCCCTGTCGGTTCTACTAACCCTGGCGGGTATTGGACCCCTGGAGGTAGTTTTACTACCGACAGTAATATGCCTAAGGGTAATTTGATTGTGGCGTTTAAGGGCCGTTTGTGGGTTGCTAAAGGTAAGGATAGTGCAAACCAGGGTACTCGGTTGTACAGGTCTAGAACTATTGCAGACCCTTCTTTGTGGCAGGCAACTAACGATTTTGTGGACATTGGTACGGGGGACGGACAAAACATTGTGCAGTTGGTGGTGTACTTTAACACTTTGCTAATTTTTCGTACAGCGTCTATTTATGGGTTGCAGTACACGTCTGACCCTGCAGCTGCGGTAGTGTCGTTGGTTGTGCCTACGGTTGGGTTGAATTCTCGGTATGCGATTACGCAGTTTGAAAGTTACATTTATTTTATGTACGACGATAAAGCGTTTGAGTTTACAAATAATAGGGCTAATCAGATTAATGTGAAGACTCCGTTCACTTCTACAGCTACTTCGGGGTTGCACAATAATTATGCTGTGTCGGAGTTTAACCGGCGTATTGTGTTTACTTATTTTGACCAAATGTTTGTGTATAGTTTGCGAACTCGGGCGTGGACTACGTGGCGGTCTGACGAGTATGGGTCGTTGTGTAAAATGCTTCCGCGTAGTAATAGCGAAGATAAGTCGATTGTTTTGACTCATTCAAACATTGCTGTAGCGAGTGGGGGCACTAGGGTAGCCCCCTTGCTCCAAATTACGGACGAGTATGCAGATGTTCAAGAAAACATGGATTGTGTCATTCAGACGAAGAACTTTAACTATCAGGCTAGTTCTATATATAAGCGTTTGTTTTGGTGGGGTTTGGATGCTTCGTTTAAGGGCAGTGTTACGGGAACGGCGTATGTTATTTCTCACGTGTTTGCGACGACGTGGCAGGAGTTGTATGACAGTGCTACGTGGCAGGATGAGTTGTCGTTTACGTGGGGCAGCCCCTCTAGCGGTACTCCTCCGATTGCTACGACAGTTACTGACACGAGTGTTGCGTTTACCCGCATCTTTGTGAAGTTTTTAAAATCTTTGCGGTTTAGGCAAATTTATTTCACTATTGAACACACGACAAATGGTTCGAGTAGCTCTGCCCCGGCACGTATTTTTTCTTTGATGACTTACGTAAACCCGAAACAGACTGTTTCTGCCGAAATTACGTAGTGTATAGGCTAGAATACGGTTATGCAAAACATTCGCAAACAGTTTAGTGAGCCTCCTAAAGCAGGTGGTGGGTTTAATTCGTCGTTTGTGGGTAAGAAACATTATGGTAGTGGACGTCCTATGCCAACTGTTGGTAAGGTTACTGATAGGGCGGGTTATACTATTAGAGACAACAAGGCCGCTGCGAGGCGTGATGCTTTGATGAGGAGACTTTCATAATGTACCGTGACAAATCCGCTATGGGTAACCGCCTTGCTCCTCAGAAGGGGATGCGGGACGATGAGGAAATGAAGCGTAAGGCTCGTGAGCGGGCTATGATGAACCGTTTGTCGTCTGCGCCTGGTAAGGCGTCTTCTTAGGAGTTATTATGCCAATTGGACCCAATGGAGAACGTTTGCCGTATCCCGGCGATGAAGATTATGGCGAGCCTCCGGGACGCCGTAAAACTCGTTTTGGCGGCAATATTCCTTCTCCTCAGCAGATGACTCCTGAGCAGGCTCGGATACGGGCTTTGATGGAGCAGCTTCAAATGGGTGGGTTTTCTGGTGAGCCCCCTATGCAGACTCGTACTCCGCAGGGGCCCAGGGTTTCGGATATTCCTAACATGACGCCTGAGCAGATCGCTCCTTACAATAAACCTGCTGATGACCTTGGCGACGCAGTGTTTGGGGGTACTAATCCTTTTCAAATGTTTATGCGGTATTTGCAGGGTGGTCGCTAATGGTTAGTATTCGCCAAATAGAAAAAGGAGAGCCTGAGCGCATAGCAGCTGCTAAAAAGCGTGCTGGCGAGCCTCCTAACCAGACTCGTACTAATTACACTCCTGCGACTGTTAAACCTGCGGGACAAAAAATGGCTATTTGGCGGTCTACGGGTACAGGGCTCCCCTCTAAAGAAGAGAGAGACATACTGTTTGGGAGAAACACCCCCACTCTTGACACTGACCAACCCCCACCTACCCCTAACCCGGCCCCCAAACCTACACCCAGCAAACCACAGCCTTTACAATGGCGTGACTCCAACTACAACGCACAAATTGCGTCCATCCAACGAGCCCTCCAAGACTACGAAACCGGCGCACAAAAACGTGGTGACCGTTACGGTATCGACTACACGACAGGGTTAAACAAACTTGGTTACCGCCCAGGCAGCGACTTCACTGCCATGCCTAACCTTTTGGAAACCCCTGCTGAAGCACCCCGGGCCAGGGCGTTAATGTCGGCAGCTAACGCTCAAGGCGAACAACCACTTGTCCAGCCTGTGTCGGGAGCGTTTGACATTGAGGGTCAATATGACCCGTTTAGCACGGCAGCTCGTGGAACAAGGTCTACCCGTGACGATTTTGCTGCACGAGGTACTTTGCGGTCTAGCGACTTTGCTAAGAACTTTGCTGATTTCCAAAACCGTTTGCAGGAGCAGTTGACTTCGATGGAGACTGGTCGTTCTAGGTTTGCGGAGGATTTGGCTACGGATATTGCTCAGCAGAGGACTTCTGCTACTGAGCGTGAGCAGCAGGCTCAACGTGATGCGCAGATGCGGGCTGCTATTAATGCTGCTAGTGCGGGAGGATTTGCCTAATGGCCCCTGGAGAAGAAGTAAAAGTAAAGACCGAGGAAGATAAAGGTTTTTGGAAAAAGCCCGGTAGCGACTTGGCAGCTTTTGGCAATTTCATAAATGAGCGTCAGCCACAACTGAGTCAGTCGCTAAACCCGTTTTTACGTGCCGCGGGCGGTATTAGTGCTTTAGCTCAGGGCCAGCCTGCACCTACTATGGAACCTTCCGACAGGCGGGGGTTGCCCAAGTTTTTACGGGACACAATTCCTGGCGCGGCGGCCTGGGCGGCTCGTACAACATTTCTTGACCCTTTAGAGGATTTAGGTCGTTTTATTGTGGGGGCTGAAAGATTGCCCGCCCCTGAAGAAAGACTTAGCGCATACTTGTTGCCCGGGACGGGGGAGGCTTCAAGTGCGCAAGTTCCTACAGGCCCGGGGGCTATGGACGCCATTATTGCGGGCATGGGCCAGGGCCGTCAGGATGCTATGGATACCGGGCAGGTTCCTTTTATGTCGGCGGGTGGGGGCCCTCAAACAGCTTCTCAACTATTGGGTGGGTACACAGGACCTGATTACAGTAGTTACCGGCAAGCGCTGACCGACCAAGCCGCTGGGCTTAACGCACAGATTCAGGCAATGTACAACCAGTTGGGTACCAGTGCTGAAGAAAACGTTGCCCGTCTTAACGACATTTATGGGGGCGCTACTGCAGGAATTGGTGCAGGTTACGACACCGCTTCGGCTAATATTGCGGATGCTTATAGTTCGGCTCAGCAACAGGCTGCTGACCAGATGGCCCGTCTTGGTATTGAGGATGCTGCTTCGCAGATTCTTCCGACACAAGCGTTGGCGCAGGCAGAGGACATTTCTGCTTTGGAGCAGGGACGGGGTGCGGGGTTGTCGGCTGCGGAACGTTATGGTGCTTCTGCGGGCGGGTTTGGTTCTCAGATGGCTCAGGTTGCTCAGCAGCAGGGTACGGAACAGAACGCCGCTATTTTGCAGTCGTTGCAACGTCAGTTGGCTGATTCTCAGTTGATGGAGACGCAGGGGGCTTTGTCGCCTTATGAGCAGCAGATGCAGACGCTTAATTTGCAGGCTGCTATGGATGCTCCGGCTATTGCTCAGCAGGAGATGGCTTTGAAGGCGGCAGAGATTGCTGCTGATAACACGCTATCTCAACAAAATAAACTGCTAACATTGTGGCAAGAGATTCGTCAAGATTACGGGTCAGATGAAGAAGCTATGCAGGCAGCGATGGCAGCTTTGGATTCAGCCCAAGCTAGGTTTGGTATAGGTTAGGAGCTACGATGGCTGAAGTGCCACAAACGCCTGACCAGTTCTCAAATTATTACACCCAACTTTTAGGGTCGCAAGGACCGGCTAGTTCTACTCCGGCACCTGTCGGGTTCCCTAAACGCGCTGACCAGCCTAACGAGATGGGCTTTTTGGGTCGCTTTGTTGACATTCTTAGCCGTCCGCTACGTATTGTTAGCAATCCTGTGCAGAAGGCTTTGGAGATGCCTGAGAAGTACGATGCTATTCGTATGGAGGAGGCAGCTGGCGGGGATGTTAGTTTTGGGGAAAAGCTGGCCCCTGTAGGTAGTTTGTTGGCAGCCCCCTTTACAGGCTTTTTCTCCGACAAGGATGAGAATAAGCCTTACTGGGCAGACCTTATTGAAAAAGCTCAAGATGTTTCTTACCGAAACGACCCTAATTATGTTGATGTTGAAAACAACGTTGACCCTGTAACTAAAGGTGTTGTTGGTTTTGTCGGGGACGTAGCTTTAGACCCCTTGTCGTGGATTCCCGGTGTCGGGTTTATTAAAGCTGGGGCTAAGACGGCAGCCGTTTACGACAAAATCGGTGATGTAGCTAAGGGTGTTGCGGGTACGGCTAGTAAGGCTGGTAAGAAGACTGCTGAGACGGTTAGCCAAGCTTTGAGCCGCACGGTTACTCCGACAGATGCAGCAGCTCCCGAACTTTACGATTTGACTTTGTACGCGGGTAAAAGCAAGGCGGGGACCACTCAGACGTTTAATAGTGCTGAGGAAGCTCGGGCAGCTTTGGATGCTGCCCGGGCGAAGAGCCGGAGTAAAAAGGATTGGGTTGAGGTTGGTGAGGGGCAACGCCCTGCCGGTGGAGCTAATGGTTATCGTATTGCACCTAAGAACACTGCTGTTCGTGAGGTTGCTGAGGGTGGGGTTGTTGATAACATTCCGGCTTCTTCTATTGGTTCTGAGGTAACTAAGAACATTGCTGAGGGGGCTAAGGGGGGACTTAATGTTACTGAGTCTGCCTCTAAAGCTGTTGCAAACCTTGTGCAGGCTAAGACTTTGCCGGATGGTACTAAGCTTGCTGCTTCTACGTTGAAGTTTTTGACGGACCTTTCTAAGCCTGTTGTTCAGGCGGCTACTAAAGCTGAAAAGGTTGCTGCCCCTAAGGTTGTTGGTTACCCTACTTGGCAGACTGAGGTGCTTCAAAAAATTAAAAACGGTGAAATTGAGGATATTCCTTTTAAGGTTAGTGATACGGCTCACTTGTACACGCGCGACGACCAACAGATTATTCGCGGGATTAAAACTTTGGGGCAGGCGTTAGAGGTTGCCCGTAATTTGCGGACTAGCCAGAATGTTCGTGCTGGGGTTTTGTCGGCTGTTAAAGAGGGAGCTTATCTTCCTTATGCGAAACAGATTACAGCCGGTAAGCGGGCGACAGTTACGGGCCGTTTGTTGGATGATGACGCTGTGGTGTCGGAAGCTGCTATTAAAGATATGGATTTGGCTAAGGAGTCGGCCCCTCAAAGCACTGTAAGTGCGGCTGTGTATGAGAACGCTCGTGAGACTTTAGGCAAGTTTAAAGATGCTTATATTGCTAAGTTTAAGAAGGCTTTGAAGCTTCCTACGTTGAAACATGATTTTTCTAAGACTCGGGTTAGCCCTAGGGCGCAGGAAATTGCTCGTGTTTATGATGATTTGGTGAGTGACCCTACTAACCCGGCTGTACGCGAAGCTTATGCGGCTTTGGGTAAGGAGTCTCGTCAGCAGTACGAGTACATGACTAAAGAGCTGGGTATTAAGGTCGATTTTGTTGATGCTGACCCTTACAACGTTGTGGGTAAAAATGGTGAGATGGTGCCTAACTCAAAGGCCATGATTGAAGATGTTGTAAACAACAAGCATTTGTTTGTTCGTGACAGTGTGGCTGATTTTAAGGTAGACCCTCACCCTATTATGACTGCTGAGGAGAACAACATTTTCCGTGCCGTGCATGAGTTTTTTGGGCACGCAGCTTCGGGCAGTAATTTTAAGGCTGCTGGTGAAGAGGGGGCTTGGATTTCTCACTCTTCAATGTTTTCGATGAAGGCTCGGCAGGTTTTGACTACGGAAACTCGTGGGCAGAATAGTTGGTATAACTTCTTCCCTGATAAGCCTCAGGCGTTTGCAACTCAGAAGGCTGCGTTGTTCCCTCAGGAGTTTGTAAATCTTCCGACAGCCCGTGAGACTGCGGCGGCTGCTAAGGGTGCTGTGTTGTTGAGCTTGTCGGAGAAGTTAAATGCTTTGTCGGCGGAGGGGTTGGCTAAGGCTGAGTTGTTGTTTGGGCCTAAGTTGTTGGCTGATTTGCGGGCTATGCAGGACTCTAATTTGAGCATACTTATTGATGAGGTTCAAAGTATTTTGAGTGGTAGTGGTATGGTGCCTATTTTTGGGTTTATGGACCGGGGGGGTGTTCGGGCGGAGTTGTTGAAGCGTTTTGATATTAGTCCTGAGGTTCGGGTTGCGGCTGAGGGGGCTGTTGCTAAGAAGATTGATGCGTTGCCGGTGGCTGCTCCCGAGACTGTTGTTAAGGCTGTTGAGAATTTGAGTGATGATGCCACGTTTGTGGAGCAGTTTAGTCAGCAGTTGAAAGCTAGTACTTATTTTGAAGACGACGCCTATGTTGATTACGGAATTGGGATTATGGGTCGGGCGTTTGCTGCGGGCAAGAAAATGCTTGACGAGGCAATCGTTACTAAGGAATATCCTGAGCTTACTAATAACGGTAAAAATCGAAACAACACTGAGTGGGGTTTGGGGAAGGGCCGTAACTTAGAAGAGGCTAATTCGCATTTTCAATACACGTTTATTCGTGAAGTATTTTTGGGGGTGGGCGAGCTTTTTAAGGGCGTGCCTGTGATGCTTAAAAGCGGTGTTCCAAAGGTGGATGGTGCGGGCGAAATTGTTTACAAGAAAAAACCTGTTTTTGTGGACCCTAAAACAAATAAACCTTATTTGGGGGATGCTTTGGCTAGGCGTCAAGGCGATTACATTATTGAAGTTACTAGGGCAATGGAACGGGTGCTGGAGTCTAAAGGGATACCTGTTGTAATTGACCATCCTGTCAGTGGCAAGGTTTATGCTTTGCGTTGGAGTGACATATTTGAGGGTCTTAAAGCTGGTTTGATTTCTAACGCTCAAGACCTTGGCGTGGCAGCTGATTCGTTGTCTGCGGAAGCAAACTGGCTTTATTTGTTGTTTAACAATGCCACTACAGGAACGGCTTATACCAAAGTTATGGATGCTGTAGCTACTGCGTTGTCCGGCGGTACGACAGATGACGTATTAGAGGTGCTTAAAAGCAACACGAGAAGAAACATTCGTAAAGATGGCGAAGAGGGAGTTATTCCTAACTGGCTTTCTTCTGACGATTTTGAGGGCTACTTTGGGCATAACCCGATTGGTAAGGGCCAGAAGGTTCCTGAAGCTCCTGTCGGAATTCGCAACGAGCCTAATATTAAGAACGGTAAAACTGTTGGGTACAGAAAGTTTTACGAAAGAGAGGTTGCTGCGGCTAAATTTGCTGACGCAATTATGGCTTCTCGCACAGCTTTTGCACAAATAGCTGAAGAGAACGCTAAGCGTATGACTGCTTTGGTCGATGCTGAAATTGGTCAAATTGTTCCTCCAGTAGCAGAAAACTTTATGCGTTTGGCAAAAACACCTAAAGAAGCGGCTAACGCAATTCGTGCCGCAGCAGAAATTGGCAACATGAATAAAGATTTTGGTAAAGTCTTAAACGCTTTTGACGCTTCTGTCGTAGCCTCCACACTTGCGGTTCGAGCAGCTTTGGGTGACCGTGTGGCTAACATGGCTAAGGCCAGTGCCGACCTTGCTGACGGGGTTAAAGCAGAAAACAAAGCTGCTGTTAAAAAAGCTCAAAAAGAGCGTATGGACGAGACCGACAAGGTTGTTAAAGATTACGATGAGGGTGCCGAGAAGATTACTCGGGAAGGCACGGACCCGACAGATGACGCTCAAACTCAGGCTTTGAAGCAGGATGCTGGTCAGGAGATTGGCGACAACGCTACTTCGTCTTCTTTCCGCAAAGAACAGTCTGAGGGTTACAGTTCTATTTGGGGTGGTTTTAAAGGTATTTTGGACCCCCTTAACCGCGCATTAAATGGCAAATATGGTATGAATACTAAAGACTTTTTGTGGGGTTGGATGACTTACCACGGTCAGGGTATTGCTATGCGAGAGTTTGTAAACCACCGCGTTAAGAGTTTAACTAAAATTGCCAGGAACGAAGAGTACGCCAAGTATTTGGATGACGGTAAAACTACTGTTTTGATGCAGGGTTTCCGTAACCTTCAGCGCCCAGGTGTTTCATCCCCGGCAAACACAATTTTAAGGGCTGTCGAAGATGACCTCAGCAAGCACATGGCTATGCTGTTTGACCTTAGCCCTAATAACGCCAACGCTGTCCTCGGTAACCAGTTCTTCCGCACAGGGGCTGGTATGGAGTACATTAACGACATGCTAGGCCAGTACCGGGTGTTGGGCGATAACGTAACCCCACCCAATGGTATCTATTTTGATATTGGGCAGGCGAGCGACGCTGTTCGAAAAGGCCAGGCTTCTGATAAGTTGACTGCTGCGGCTAACCAGTGGCGTACATGGAATGTTAAAGACCCGGTTGAGTTTATTGGTCGTATGAATGCGGCTGCTGGGCGTATGGCTGCGGATGTGTCGTTTGTTGAGAAGTTTCTTTCTAAGGCCAAGTCATTTAACCTTGTCAGCGACAAAAAGATAGCTGGGTACGTACCTTTGCTGGGTAAAGAAAAGTCGCATTATGGGCGTCTTATTCAAGAAGAGGTGTTTGTCCCTGAAGAAGTTGCTGAAGTGTTTAGGGCAATCGATACCGCCGCTTCTCAAAGCCGTGGGTTGACTAGCGATTTCGGTAAATTTATTAACAAGTACATGGACCCAATTACTAACACGTGGAAGTATGCGATTACGCTTCCCCGACCAGGCCACCACACCCGTAACATGGTGGGCGACCTATCGTTTACGTATTTTGCCGAAGGCACCCGACACTTCCTTCGTTCGGGCCGCGATGCTTTTAAAGTTATGTCTTTAACTAACCAGTATGACGGGGTAGACCTTTTGCGGACGTTGACGCAAGAGGGCGTTACGATTCCTCGGGAAAGCACTGTTATTGCTAGCGGTAAATTTGGCAAAATTACTGCGAACGAAATTTTGCAGGCCGCTAAAGAACGAGGCTTACTTCCACCTGCGGCTATTATTGAGGACCTTTATGACGCTGATGTGACGGCCTCTAAATTTAGTAGGTTTTTGCAGAAAGCTGCTGCTGTAGGTAGTGTGGGGACGGCTGCTCGTGGCGGTAAAGTAGAAAATTTTGTTATGGGCGTGTCGGAGTACCGTGACCATTATGCACGTTTGCAGCACTTTATTCAGTACATCCATAAAGCTCAAGACGGCGAGTTTATGGTTCGTAGGCTGGGCAAACTTGTTAAACCTAAAAACATTGATGAGTTGTTTAACTTTGCGGGTGAACGAGTTATGAAGTATCACCCCGATGTTTCTCAGTTGTCGGCGTTTGAGGCTAAGTATATGCGTCGTGTAATCCCGTTTTATTCTTGGACTCGTGGGGCCGTGACCGCTTTGGGTGAGGCTTCTGTTATGGCCCCTAACCGTATTCAAACAATTAACAAAGCTGCTTACAACTTTGGTATTGCGATGGGCATTGACCCCAATTCTTTGTACGACCCCTTCCCTGACGACCAACTGTTCCCCAGTTTCTTGCAGGAAGAGATGCAGGGGCCCATGTTTGAAGTTGGGGGGCGTTACTACGGTATTAGCCCCGGTATTGCTTCGTGGGATGTGTTTAACATGCTCGGCCCAGACCCAATCAGGGGTGTCGTCGGGGCCACTAACCCGTTGTTGCGAGCACCTATTGAATTGCTCGCGGGGGCAAGCTTAGGTACGGGAGCTCGAATTCGTGATTACAGTGACTACGTGGACTCTTCTATACCAGGAGTTAACTACATTTCTAGTATTTCGGGGCAGAGTGTTACAGGTAGCCTCGCAAGTTTGTTGACTGGTGGGGGCTTTGACCCCCAGTACCAGTACGCTGTCGGTAATAAGGGTCCTGTAGACCAAGCCACTTCGTTCTTTAACTATGTGACGGGTCTTGGGTTGAAAGATTACAGTAGACCTAACTACATTAATTATGCTGAAATTGAAGCCCGTAATAAGGCTGCAGAAGAAGCTAGAGGAAATCAGCGATGAGTATGACTGGGGCAATTCAGGCCAGGCAAAGCCTTAACCCTTACGCTTCCGCGCAACAATTTAATCAGCAGGAGCAGGAAGCGGAGTTGGAGCGTAGGCCCGACACAATGAGTGGGCAGTTTTTTCCTGCTATTAATGTGCAGGGCGAGCCTATAAGTGCGTTGGAGCAGGGGGCCATTAACACTTTGGACCGGGTTGCTTTGGAAAGCACTGAACTGGTTAACCAGACTAGCGCTCTTGCCCGGGCTAAGCAGGCTGAACAGGAACGTATTCGTAAACAAAACGCTGCTGATACTAATGCTAGTGTGCAGGGGGAGGTTGGTAATGCTTATCAAACCGATGGTACTTTGTCCGACGCTCGACAGCAGGCACTCAACAAAACTGCTAGTTATGCTGGGACCCCGTATCAGCTTGGTGGACGGACAGTTAAGGGAATCGACTGCTCTGGCCTTGTTATGTCTGTATATAACCAGCTTGGTTTTAATATCCAAAGTCATTCAGTTAGTGGGCAAGCAGCAACTATCCCAGGAGTCAGAACTACAACTAATAATCTTCGCCCAGGTGACCTTGTAGTTTGGAATGACAATAGCCATATTGCTGTGTATGCTGGGAATGGAATGATTTGGGACGCTTCCAGCAGCAAGGGCACAACCATGAGGCCTTTGTGGTCAGACAAAACGTATGGGGTAGCCCTGCGACTACCAGGAGAATGAATGAGATGAGTCCCGAACAAGCAGCACAATTTTTGTCAGACTATGGTCCTATCGTTTGGACCGTTTTTCTTATTGTCGCCATCATTGGTGTGTTAATGAAAATTTGGCCCACAATATCGAAAATTGTTTATACGATAGATATTATTTCTGAGTTACCCGAGGGGCTGGATAAAATAGAGGAACGTTTAAAGGGTGTTGAGTACGAGGTTAAAACTAATGGAGGCTCAAGTATTAAAGACGCAGTGAAGCGTATTGAGGACCATCTTTACTCTATAAAGTAGTGCACCCCCAGCTAGGACGGTAACTGAGGGTGCAATAAATTCTATCACAGGGGTTTTGGTTGAAGTAAGCCCTTAGTTTCAAAGTAATAGTATCCGTGGTTGTATGCGTCTGTGTCGTGGCTTTTGGAGTGGTTGCTGGGTCGTTTAACTCCGCTGTGTAAAGCAGCCACAGTGAGGATTGTGGCGTCTTGCAGAACCATTTTTGCTTTGTGTCGTTTTGCGTAGGCTTTGAGGGCACCAATTATTTGTACAGCAACAAAACGGCTACCTGTTTGAGCGGTTTGTTTGCCTTGCCTAAGACGGTAATCTTCACATACGACAGTGGTTACGTTTTCTAAACTCTCTAAACGTTCTAATAGTTCTTCGAAACCGAGCATTTCTTTTTCGATAAGTTCGCCTTTATCGGTCCAGTAGGCTATGCCTGTTGTTTCTCCGGGGTCGACACTGATTACCACAAGTGACCTTTGTTATCGAGGCAGTGGTTTGCTGCCATTTCTTCGTCACTGTCAATGTATTTGCAGTGAGGGCATTCGTAGGTGACGACTAGCATTCTTCGTCCTCAATTTTGTCCCTATAGTTGTCTAGTTCATCAAAATATGCGCTCTCAAGGGCGTTCTCCATATGCTGCATCACACTAGAGGCGAAAGCCAACTCCTTTGACAAAGTGCTTTCAGCGTCGCCCACAAAATCGACATGCTCGTAATAGAAGTCCCATACAGTTTGGAACGCCTCACGCTTCACCCGCAGCTCCTGAGCAAGCAACTGATAGCAGTGAGCCATCCCCGCAACAAACTGTTCTTTTTCGTTCATTATCCGTCCTCCTCAGGAACCCAGCTATCTACCTCTACTGCAAATCGGACATCGAAGTTGACGTCACCGGTTACGGCGTTTACGTCTTCCATGAGTGTCCGTATCTTCTCGACATATTGGGGTACTGCTGGTTCCTTAACTTCAAATGTAATGGAATCATGTACCTGAAGTAAAATCCGACACTCCGGCCCCTCTAGTTCTTGAAACGCACGGACCATGATTCGCTCTACAATATCGGCAGCTCCTCCTTGGATGACACTGTTCATTGCTTTGTATCCGTCGTTACGGTTTTCAAAGTGTCGTTCTCTGCCTGACCAAATTTTAATTTTTCCTGATTGCTCTACTTTGGCTGTGCATCGTTCGTTGAATCGGCGGAAGTTGGGGTAGGTGGTGAAATAGTTTTGACGTATTTCTTTGGAGCGTTCTCGGGTTACGTTGAATGCGTCCATGAGTCGTTGCTCTCCTGCGCCGTATTGCATGGAATAGACAAGTGTTTTTGTGTCGTGGCGGGACATCCCTAATTGTTTTGACATTTCGGTAAAAATGTCGCGGCCTTCGTTAAAAACAATCTTGAGCTCTTCTTCTCCCGCGTAGGCTGTAGCTAAACGCAGTTCTAGTTGGCTGAAGTCTGCGTTTATCAATTTCCATCCAGGTTGGGCTATGAAACAGTCTTTGACTTTTCCGTTCCAGGGTTTGTCGGATGATTTGGGTATTTGCTGCAAATTGGGTTCGGCGCAAGAAAGACGCCCCGTAGCAGTCCCGTGAAGGCGATAACTGCACCTAAGTCGACCATCCACATCAACTAGGTCAAGATAGGGCCTGTACGCGGCGCTGACGGCTTTCTGCCACCCCCTGAACTCTTTTATTTGCGTTGCAACGGGTGAATTTAGCTCTTCAAGCATAGAATCGTAAGCTAACATGGCTTGTTTGTCGAAACTAGGCGCCCCCGTTTTGACACTACTCTTTACAATCGGTAGCCCTAAGTCATCGATAAGGAGCTTTTTCAGTTGCTTTGGACTTGCCGGGTTGGCGCCTAGCTCTTCTTGCAGCCGAGCCATGTGCTCTTCCCCCAGTTGTACATACTTCTGGGCAAGTTGTACATCAATATTTACACCGTGTCTTTTCATCGACAGAAGTAGGCGAACAAGGTTTTGTTTGTGAGACCACAGGTCGGCGGGTAGTTCTTTCCAGTGAGGCAGCTCTTGAAGCAGGGCCCAGAGCCTCCAGGTGAGTTCTGCGTCCCTTACAGCGTATTCCCACATCATTTGCCAGGTGGTGTTTTCCCAACCTGTTTTCTTTTCTTTATCAATTACGGGGTCTTTGACTTTGCCTTCGTCTCTGAGGTAAAAGGCGGCAAGCGAATCGAGGCCTTTGTTGAATGGTTTGTTTTCATTAATAAGGTGGGCCACAGTGGGTACATCAATAAAATCTGTGTGGTCCAAGTAAATGTAAATGGTGTTGAGCGACAGGATGTCGTACTGCACGTTGCAGAACACCAGCGTGTGGTTACCTTCTTCGAGTACTTCTTTTAACTTAAGCAGAACCGCAGAGCTGCAGTTTTCTCCCGTTTTGTGAAAAAAGGGAAAGTAATGACTTATGGGCGTGTCGTTAATGACGGCTGCGAGGCTGACTCCGATGCACGTATCGTCGCCAGCTACCCGCAGCCCTGTCGCTTCAGTATCTAAAGAGATTACTGAGCCTGGATTACCCGCAAGATAATCCAGAACTTTCATGCTTTCTGCTTCAATGCTTTCAAAGTTCAAAATCAGTGTCCTTTTTAAATTGATTAAACACATTACCCATGTCAGTAGTAAAACTTAAGTTGTCTGGGTTTCGGGTAATAGTAAAGGCGTCTGGTGTAGGCCCAAGCCTGTTCTTCAAGATATCTACTTGCAGCAGGTTGCCTTCAATTACTTTTAACGACAGCACGAAGTCTACGTCTGTAGTTATATACGTACTACCATAAACGTCCGACAGCTCCACACCCTTCTTCTGCCCGTCATTGGCTTTCTTACGGTTGTGGTGAATCATCAGCATGGCGCACGAATACTTTGACCTGATAGTCGACAAATAATGAATAAGGTTTTTCACTGCCTGCTCATCAGTTAACTCTTTAGATGCAACCTTCTGCAACGAGTCAATAATAAGAATGTCTGGCATGTGGTCATTCATTATCTGGTCAAAGAATAGTTGCCCCTCTGGAGCATCCAAGTTAATTGGTGTGCCAAAAGGTGCTACAAGAAAGTTACGGTTCAGGGTGTTCTTGTCTGGGTAAGCCTTACCAATCGTCGCCATAAAATGATTCAATGGGGCCGCTGACATCTCCAGCGACAAAAACAAAACCTTTTTACTCCCAGCCACGTTCTCCCAATTAAGAAACTTCTTTTCCCCTAACGCCATATGCGCCCCTAAAGCAATGGAAAACTGGGTTTTACCAGTCCCCGGGTACCCAGTGATAAGCCCAAAGCCTCCCTGCGCCAACAAATCTTTAAGTACCCACTCAATTTTAAACTCAGCATCAACAAAGTCTTGATACCCATATACAAGCTTTGACTCGCCCATGACAGCAGAACTTTGATTAGCTGAACTTATCAACTTAGCTAAGTCGACATTATCCAAAGAGTTGTAGCCGTGCTTCTGTCGGGCACGATTAACAAAATCTGTCAGACGACGTTCTCTGTCACGCCGAGTTTTGTATTTACCCCAACGGTCATCAGCGTCATACAGAATCGCACCAATTTGCTCATCTGACCATCCAAGCTCAGCCCCGAGGTGAGCCAGCTCCGACATGGCCGCGGACCGGTCCTTCTTCGGGAAACCTGAGAAGTAATCCGCGCCTCGACCAAACTTCTCCAATATTTCAGGGGTCCACTTAGCCAGAGCTTTAACTTCATCGACAGACGGCAATGTCCCCAATACCATGTCTGTACTGACAATCTTTCGTGCCGCTGGCACGTGGGCAAAGTCTTCGAGACTATACCTCGTCTTCACGTTCCCACTCCTTCACAATCACGGGCATATTGCGTTTGTGATTAGTGGTACGAATGGGTCGAAGAATTTGGTCCGCGTCCCAGCCTGACGTATCCGCGTGCATCAAATATGCAATAGCTCTATTTCTGTCTTCTAATACTTCAATGTCATCCAAGAACTTGTCAAGTTTCCAATAACAATGCTCATGCTTTTCAATCGAAGACTGCACCACCAAAGTTGGTCTAGGCACATTATTTTCTCCATCTGAGGGCCACTCTTTGGGAGCGTTACCGTCAAAGTCAACCCACAGTACGTAACTGCCCAGCACGTTTTCTTTTGCGGGGTTGGCTGCCTTAAATAAGGCGGGGGAGAAAAATACGTTGGCTTTAATTGCCGACCATTTAAGGGTGTGTCGTATTACCCCGTCTCTTTGCCGAGGCCAAGCAAACATGTAAGGCGTCCACTTGTTTTCGTGCTCGACAGGGAGATACACAAACGTGGGGGTTGTACCAGTTTCTTCAGCCCCCCACATGTAGTTGTAAAAATCTTTTAGTTCTTCAGTTGCGTCGCTCATATTATCCGTCCTTTGAGAGTGTGGCCCTGGTAAGGAAAGAGAGTAACTTACCAGGGCCACGGGGCCCGTTACCTAACCAGCGAAGGGGTTGCTGGCTGCGGTCTTAGGGGCCGTCTTCTGGGCCGGCTGGGTAGCTCCAGAAGAAGACAGTTTGACGTTCTTGATGTTCTGGAACATCTTACCAGCGTTCTTGCCCTTACCGGCGCTCGAATACAGCTGAAGAGTTCCGCCCAAACCAATAAGGTCGTCGCGGTTGATACCGTTCACGTCGTCGCGTGCAACTCCGAGGTCCATCAAGCGGGCCACGTAGAAGCCAAGCTTCTGGCGTTCACGGTCTGTGATGTTCTCAGGGTCAGCGGGCAGCTCGAAGAGTTCGCTCTTCTTCTTGCCCTCTTCACCGACGAGGTACTCGACGATGACCCAGGAACGGTCAGGGTAAGCCTGGCTTCCCTGCTTGACGTAGACATCTCCGACAGTCATCTCATAGATGCCGTCCGCGAGGTCATACGATGGTGCTTCAATTTCTGATGTGTCGATTCCGTAATCGTCCAACAGTCCCATTATTTTGTTACCTTTCAGTGTTATCAGTTAGTTTCGCCAACAAAGGCAGGTTCGTCATCATCAGAGTATCCTTCTGCGACGGGGATGCCTTCTTCTGGCAGTTCATCCGGGGCTAAATCTTTAGCCTCGGCTACCAGCCCCGTGGTGTCGTTCGAGAGCCAGTTTTTAATGACTTGCACGAACTCTTCCGGGCTGGAAGTTAGGGGGAGCCCACCAATGCGGCTCTTTGCGTCAACCAAAGCACTGGGGTGAGATTGCACAACCCGGTCATAGGTGGTGTTCTTTCCGAGGCCTTTGATTTCGTTGGTGAGGTGGGCGGTAAGGTGCATCAGCTTCTGTAGCCCGTCGTTGTTCTTTGGGGTGAAGCCTGGCTTGATTACCTTAACTTTGCGGTGGTCCACAACTTCTCGTTCGTGTGATACGAGGATGACGTGTACCCCTGCAATGTTCTGAAACATTTCAACAGCTTTACGGCAAGCGTCACCAAGTGGTTTGTACAACCTGGCATCGACTGCTTCTGTCGAGATTTGGTCACTGCTGGAGCCTACGTCTTCTCTGTGCAGTTCATCCAACAGCATGTCTGCTGCTGTAGAAAACTCATCGATTACGACAGCCCCAATCTTGTCTAGACCTTTTTCTTTCTTGGCGATTGCGTCAGCTAGTACTGCGAAGTCTGCAAAGGTTTTGTAGTCCATACGCACTACGTCCTTCATCAGGTCTCCGTGGTTTTCTAGTGACACCCAGCCCTCTTTGGTATCAATGTATAGCACTTTCTGTTTGGGCTGGATAATGTACTTTGCGAGTCCGACAGCTAGAACAGTTTTACCACTACCTGGCTTGCCATAAAGCATTGCCATTAGGTTTTTGTTGGCTTTTTCTGTGCCCAGGTCTGTCATTCGACTCACGAGTTCATCAAGGCGATTACTCATTTGCTTTCCTTATCATTTGTGACGCCAATCTGTCGGCGTTCCCGTATTTTGTACTCAGTTTTTTTCATTAGTTCGACGTTGCCGCCGACTAATTCTGTTGAGCAGATGTCTTTAAACGAACAGGATTGGCACACCATTTTGTTGGCTGTGCGGTAGGCCCGCTTGTTTTGGTCATCCAGCTCAAGTTCTTTCAGCGCTTGTATCTCTGCTGCTACACCCAGCTGCTCCATGAACGTGTTAAGTACCCGTTCAGTGTTTGGCTTGAGCAACATCATGTAACTTGTTTGCTCAACCGTTGGTACTTTAATTTTGCGTGTGCGTAGCATGTTATACGCACCATACGCGATTTCATAGTTGAGTGCTCGCAACGCCCCGATATATTTTGGTATTTGTGGCTGAAGGTCGGTCTGTCCGGGCGTATAGAAGTCGTAAACAAACTTGTGGTCGACCACCACAAAGTTGCCTTGCGGGTCCGACACAATCATGTCCACTACGAATGGGTACCTACTGTCGGTTTCTTCGTCGTAGACCAAGCTGAACTCTTGTTCTACGGCTAGAATCTTCCATCCATTGCGGACGAAGAACTCGTTGGCGAAGTATCCGTAGTCTTCGTTGAAGAGCGTGTCTTCAAGCGGTGCTCGGTTGGCTGCTTCTGTGTAGCCTTCCGACACAACGTTTTTGTATTCTTCTTTGGCTCGTTCAACAGCGAAGTCGAAGCGTTCTGCTTGGCCTTCAGCGTCGGGTGCAAGGTCTAGAAGTGTTTGGTAGAAAACTTCTAGGATGCGGTGACCTGCTGTACCGGTGGCTAGGGCTTGGCTGGTGCTTAGGCGCTCCAGGCTTAGCCCGTAACCGTAGTAGTGCTTACGTCGGCAGAGCAGGTAGCTGTCGACTTCTGAGTGGCTGACACTAGGCATTGAGTGTGCCTTCCGTCAAAGCGTTCATGAGGTTGACGTAGTTGCGGGCTTGGGCGTAGCTTGCCTTGATGTCGTCCTCAGCGCGGTGTGTTGATTCGCCGGTGAGTTTGTGGTCTGAGTACCCCATGTCGTCGAAGAACGTGCGTAGAACGCTGACGTCGAAGTGTCTGTGTGACAAGAGGTCGTCGAGTCGTGGCATGTATTCGTGGATGAAGCTTCGGTCAAAGTGAACGCTTGAACCAGACAGGATGACGTGTGCTCCTGGTTCAAGTGCTTGCAGGGGCCTGAGCTCGTCGAGGATTTGGTCTTCGATGTCCTCAATCATCAGAGTGTTTTCTAACATCATGTCGTCCAGGAGACCGTTGTCGCTGTGCATTGACTGCACGAACAGGTCAGCTTTTACAAGCTCCCAGGTCTCTTTGGTGGGTGTGACGACAGCTGATTGGGGTTGAGTTAACCATTCCCAGTTGTCTGTCACAAACCAGCCGACCTCAATAATTTCATCGTTATCAGCTGCTAGTCCAGTTGTTTCTAAATCAATCCATAGTTGCATTTTTGTTTCCGTCCTTTCGGTTTTGATACTAGCGTACCATACTATTCGGTGTCAACTCCAACAAGCAATTTATTTTTAGTTGACCAGTAATGCTCGTTTTCTTTTATTTCCTCGTCAGTTGCTTTGGTTTTACTGTCGTGGTCTTTGAAGTCTTGCAAAGGCAAAAAAGGTTCATCGGCGGGAGGCCTAGGACCGTAATAGGGATTGTTCAAAGCGTGCCACCTATTGTGGCAAGGGCTACAGATACGGTGAACATTATCAGGAGAATTATTAATCACGTTCTTGTCGGGACCATGATGCCGGTCACCCTTATCAGGACCCTTACCGGGCTGAATAATGTTGTTATCACAACCGACAATCGGCTCGACACCGCCACCGGCCTTAGCTAATCCCGCCCACTCACACACCATGTCTTTGAATATTGGGTACATCATTGCAGCCCGTTTACGACCTGTCGATGTCACATCCCTAATGTCTGACGGTTCGGACATGGGCCTGCCGACACCCCGCTCGCCAGTACCCACAACAACGTAATCATCTTGGTGAGGCTCATAGACCTTAAAATTTCTGTCAATCCAGGCTTCTTCCCAAGCATCCAAATCGTATGTGGTCACAGTATCTCCCCGCTCTTCATGGCTTCACTCAAACTTTCAAAGGTCATACCCACCCCTTCATCAGTCATTGTATCTTGGAAGGCCGACACCATCTGTTCCTTGCGGTGAATAGTATTCGACATCCAAGTATCTATCGACGCTGGAATACGGTATATGTACACGTCGCTCTCCTCGGACTGTCCAATCCTGTCCGTCCTCGCGTAAGCCTGGTCGCGCTTGCCAGGATTCCATTCCTCGTCGATTATGTGAGTGGCACTGGCAGACGTCAAATTCAAACCCGTCCCACCAGTTTTGTAGTTGCACAGGATGATGTCCCATTTTGGTTCCTCTTTCTTTGCTTCATAGAAATTGTTTTTGATTTCTTGACGTTCGTTTCTAGGTGTTGCACCTGTCAAAAGTGCAACACGTAAACCGTGTGCCTTCAGAATTTCAGAAAAACCGATAAGAGCTGTCGTGAATTGACTAAACACAACCTGTCGGCGTCCCTCAGCGTGGATAGCCATAATGTTTTCAAGTGCTGCATCTAACTTGGCAGACTCATCAACCTCAGCCCCGACAGAGAACACCACGTTGCCCTCAGCATCCTTCAGCTCAATGCCAGCAGGCCAAACATTTGCCTGGCGCTTGCGGGTAATCAAAGCAATAAGGTGCATGATAGTCATTTGCTCCCCACTGTCTAACATAATCTGTGCCCGCTCCGACAGTTGCCGGATAATCTTGTACTGCTTCTTGTACACCTCAGGGTCCAAGTCCACACGAATAATGTGCTTACGTTGCACCGGCAACACAATGCCCGCCTCCTCACGTGTCCTCGCAATAAACCTGCCAGAAATCAGAGGCTTCAAGTTATCCAACTGCCCGTCGCGGAACTCAATCTTCCCCGAGTGATAATTCTCGATACAAAACGTCTGCAAAAACTTGGTCTTACGGTCAAACAAAATCGGGTCACACAAGTGAAGCAAAGCGTATATATCAAGAGGGCTATTTAGGATAGGTGTGCCCGTAGTGAAACACACATTCTTAATACTTTTCGTCGACAACCACTCATCTAACTGGTAAGCGTAACGAACATTGGTCAGCTCCCCCTTCTTCCAATCACAATGAGGGCAAGCCCTAGGGACAAGCTTTGGTTTCTTCTCGGGGTCATACAAACCCTTAATGTGGTTCTTACACTTCGGACACACGTTGTCACACTTCAACAACATTTCGATATACCTAAAGTTTGAGGTTGCCGTGTTCTTCAAGTTGTGCGCCTCATCAACAATTACCGAGTCAATGCGCCAATCCATCAACTTAGCCAACAAATCTTTATCTTTCCGCCAAATTTCATAATTCACAATCACGACAGCATCATCCAACTTTATTAATTTATCCATCAGGGCGTGACGGGTCTTAGGGGTCTTCTTGTAAAGATTAAACACCTCCCGGTGAGGAGCCAACGTCATCACCTCACCAGCGAACTGGTCACAAATGTCAGCCTGGCACACAATCAAAACCTTTTTAGCCTTCACCAAGTCAAGCCAACCAATGCTCTGTCGTGTCTTCCCCAACCCCATCCCATCACCCAATATCCAACGCTTAGCCCCAGCACCAAACAGTGTGCCCTTCCACTGAAACGGAAGCACCGGGTCAACATCGTCACTGCCTGAATACCAAGGCTTCCCTTCAGCAAGCCCCAGGAGCTTAGCCTCAAGCTGCATTACCTCACCGCGGACAGTTTCGCCCTGCTCCAAAGACTCCTGCCGTACCTGCTCCTGTTGCTCCTGCTTACGTAACTGAGCTATTTCTTTCTTCCGAGCCTTCTCAGCTTTATCCTCATCCTCAATCTGACCCAGAAGCTTGGCGATTTCGTCACGCTTGCTATCAGCGACGGCTAAGTGCCTTTGTCGCCGAGCCTCCAGGTCAGATACTTGTTCAAAGAAATTCAACGGCCACGTCTCCTGTAACGTGGCTTGTTCGCAAAGAACTCAATGAACTCGATAGCGATAGCTGACGCCATCATCAACGCAACAACAGTCCCAATCGATATAAAAACAATCGCTACAATAACTACGGTCTCAATCACTTGTTAGTCCTCGCTTTCAAAATAGTTAACGCTTCTCTGTGTCGTAAGAAAGCCCACTTGTGGGCAGGCTTTTCCGGGTCAGTGTCGTACTTACGGGCAAGACGGGCATACCGCTCACTTTCAGCCCGCAACTGCCCCTCACCCATGTCGTACAAGTCATCAACCCAATGTGTGAGGTCCTCACTAGGCACTCTCATCACCACCCAACAATGTGAACCAGTCCGGTTTGTTGTAATGCTCCTGGAGCTCCCGCCCAATCTTCACAAAGTTCGTCCCCAAAGCCTCCAGGACACCCCCCTGCTTCAAAAGGCTTGCACTATCCCTAGTTTTATCTATCTGAATAAGAGACGGCACTTTAGGGGCAATACGGTCCAACCACATCACCCACCCCTCATCGGGGGCACCCATATCCAACACCAAAATTTCATCATCCAGAAACTCTGGTGTCGTCAACGTGTACCGTACCGGGTGAGCCCCCTCAGGAACCGCAAGAGGGTGCCCGGTAACAATGTTCCGCACAGTGTTGTACGACTTGCCGGTCCTAGCAGCGAGCTCCTTCAACGTCAACGGTTTCTGTGACGTAGCCAAAGTGTAAGCCACTAAAGTTTGATTAGAGTTCTTCATCGGGCAACTTAATAACGTCATCACCGTCACGCACCACACCAGTCTGGACAATGAGCTCACCCGTGCGGGGATGTGTTTTTACAACCCCATCGCTCCAGTGCCGGTCCACAATGTTCATAAATTGTTTGTACGTAACCCCCGTGAATCGTGGGTCATCAATGTAATCGGTCATGCGTCCTCTCCTTCAATGTTCCAGTTTTTTGCACAGTCGACACACATGTGTATGTCGTAGTCGTAATTGTCCCAAGCAAAGTTGTCACACTCTTTGCAACGTTCAATCTGTCGGATAGTCATAGTTTTCCTTCTTTCTCGCGTTGCCAGTCAACCCACGGCTCAGCCGGGTCATCATCCAGATAAGTTTCTTCGTCGTCGAACAAGTCCTCGGTCATACCTCAACCTCCCGACCACTCCAACCATCCACCACAACAGTGCCTAGCTCCTTAGCTTGTGTAATAGCTGTGGACAAGTTATGCACAAGGCGCAAAGTGCCGTCCTTCTCTCTCACGTACCACATCAGTTATTCTCCTTTACCTGCCCCCGGCGAGGGAGCTTTTCAACGAATTCCCTGATGAGCTCAGGGGGGCTGGTCAGAACACACTCATTGGATGTCCAATTCATGTCCTCAAAATTCCATTCAGGGGCGAAAGACCCCTCATTGACTAACGCCTCTAGGTAGGCGAGAGTCTCCCGCTGGCGAGGTCCACGCGCCCTGATAGGGATACGTAGGGCAAAGCAGCGAGTGTAGTCAGCCATCGGAAAACCGTGGTCCAACTCACTGAATGGGTAGTCTTCATCCCCGACAAACAGTAAGGGGTAGAAAGCTAGGGTAACCCACGGCTCAATGTCGTTGGCTCCAACGTTGATGTCGTACTCCCCCGTGAGGGGGAACGTGACGGGCTTCTCCAGGATTTCTGGTAGTTGTTTGAATTGCATATCAGTTGCTCCTATCAGTTGTCAGTTTGTCAATGGTGGTGTTCAGGTCAGACACAAGCGTGTCCATTTCGGCAAATACATCGCTCAGTGTTGTCATATCAGTTGCTCCAATCGTGTCAGTTTCTTCTTCTTGAATAGCGTACCACATTAGTCGTCATCCTCATCAGTAATTAGTTCGAGCCCTAAGGACTGAGCAAGCCGATACACTTTATGTCCGGCATCAGCATAAGCATTTGCCTCCCCGTAATATTTCATACTGTCGTTTTCTAGGAACCGCCGTTCTTTCACTTCATAGCGCTTCTCGAAATAGTCGTACAGGCCCTGCAACTCTTTTTGAATGCTGTCAGTCATGCTAATTCTCCTATCAGTAATCAATTTCTTCATTAGTTACCTCCCCGTTCTTACACTCATGCACGCCATACCAAAAAGCCATAGCTTCCGATGCTAAAGTTTCCTGGTGTATAGCACCACAACCAAACGGGCATGTGTACGCTTGCCATACCATTAGTCTTCATCCTCTTCATCATAGGTTTCTTCAATGTTTAGTGCCTCAGCAATGCGCCGAGGTAGTTCGTAATCGTCATGCTGGTCCATCTCAGCAGCCCAAGCGTTAGCCGAGGCCGTAGTGACCGCCTCCCACAGTGTGTAACCAATCATGCGGGAATCCCACAAGAGTTCCCCCTCAGGGTCGGTCAGGGTCAGTTGGAACCCATCTGTCGGGTAGTGGTGGACGTCAAAGTCAACGCCCAGCACCTCCCCCAGCCGTGTCGTCATGCTAGTTCTCCTTCCCAAACTGTGTACGTGTCAATCACACCAGTCTCCTCAAGCCATGCCCAGAACTTGGCCACCGTCAAGAACTGTGGTCCCGCCAACTCATAAATGCGGGTCGTACCGTCGAGCTGTGTTTCAATCACCGATGTAACCATTTCTAATACCCCTCAATCTCAGTCGTGTCGTCATCCCGGGTCAAACTGTCAGCGTAGTCCGCCAACGATACCCGGTAAGCGATTGGGTCGAGCTCCTTCAAAACCCGACTAGGTGCATACAACATTCCAGCAACATCACACCACGGATAAGAATCATCCAAGAGCTCATCAAACATTTCGGTGAGCTGGTGTTCCGTTATCAGTGTCTTCTCACTCATCACTTTCTCTCTTTCTTGTGTCGGGTCCAGACTCTCTGGCTCCCTCTACCAATGACTATAGCGTACCATTTCTATTTTGCAAAATCATTTCTCAACACCCCGGGCGTGTCCCTAGAAAACACTAACCAAAACCTCGCAAAACCATTTCTCAAAAAAGCTCCCTATAAATATAGGGGGTAAGCTCCATCAAGGAGCTTAACCCCCTATATTAAAGAAGAAAAGAGAACGCCCCCCACACTCCGCCCCCAAGGGGCTACGCGGGGGACGTAAACCAACACACACCCAAACACAAACACAAACACAAAAATAGGGGTTATTGGTGTTTGTTCCCGACAGTTGAGGGGGGCACACAGTTTGTCCATTTGGTTCCATTAGAGAAAATTTTTTTGTGACAGAAAACCCCCCCAGCTTGTGCTGGAGGGGTTTTCTGCCCTTAGGAGAGGCTTATAGGTTGATTTCGTGGTTGTGGTAGATGTCCCAGATGGATTCTTGGGCGTGGAGGCGTCCGAGCGTAATCGCGTCGATGAGGTCGCCGACCAGCTGCACGTTGTCGACGAAGGTGATGTCTCCGCCCCACCAGATTCCGACAAACCCGGCACCGTTGTCGATGTGCGCGATGGCAAGGCGGTCCACGTCGTCGTCACTGGTGGCGATGTCGTTGGTGGTGGCTACCCAGTAGCCTCGGTCAATGATTTGGGGGTCTATGTCGACCAGCTTGCCGTCCACGACCTCCCAGGTGCCTGATGTTGTTCTGTCCATGATGTTTCTCCTTTGGTGTCGGGCACCCCAGCGGTGCCGATAAGAAAACTATACCACGACTTAGCGTCCACGTGTTGCAAGCAAACAGTTCGTCCATTTGATTCCATGGGGGCAACAAAAAACCCCCAGTCCGAAGACCAGGGGTTTTTTGTGTGTGTCTAGTTACGAAAGACGATAGACACGACATTCTCAGCACCGATAAACGCGGTGACGTGACGGGCCAAGTCGTCCATGTCATCAAAGGTGAACGTCCCCCACACAGTCTGGTCGTAACCCCAACGGTAAACGATGTGAACTTCAATCGTCTTAGTCGCGGGGCGCATCCGGTCGATGGCGTCCACGTCAATGACGTCACCGTTATTGAAGGGGCTTTCTTCGTAATCAATCATGATGTCTCCTAGTGGTTGTGGGGGCGGGCTTGCACCCGCCCCCGGTGATTACTTTTTGGCTTCCCGCTCAAGCTGAGTGAAAAGGTCATGGGTGTAGGCATCCGTGCGACGGTACCAGCCCTTGAGCTCATACGCTTTGTCTGATGCCTTGATTACCAAACCCTGGTGCAAGTAATCCCGTGTCTCTGCCAAGAGCTCAATCATGCTCTCAAGACACGCCTCAATACTTTCAATTTCGTCATCGTAATCGTTCACTTGTTTCTCCTAATGGTTAGGGGATACACGGGAGTGTATCCCGGTGAGTGTGTCTCTGTGGAGTTATCAACTTGCGATGTCTGCCCCCTGCATCAATCCCCTAGGGGTGCCGGTGGCGATACATCTAACGTACCACAACCCAAGAATGATGTTGTAAAGGACTGAACACATAATCCATTTGACCCATGTTTTGGGGTTTGTTTTTTGGGGGTCATGGACGCTAATGTACGCTAGAAGTGTCACTGGATAGCCTTGGGTAACGAATCCTGTAACCAAGGATAAAGTTTTGACACCTAATTTCCGTATATACACGGATGCTGATTTCCATATATACATGGAACGTTTTGTCCACATATACATGGATGTGTGTACGCGCTGTCATTTAAGTGTGGTGTTACTGTCATTCAAGGGAAGCGGGGGGTCAAACGACAATCGCGCGTACGCACAGATTCGACCCTCCAGGATGCCAGCGCATACTATTTGCAAGCCACATCCGCGTGTTCGTGCTGATGCTGGGCGGTTTGAAACAGACTTAGGCCTTCTTATTCTTTACACACCAACCGTATCTGTAAAGAGTTGGGGGTTCGAGGAGGGGTGTCATCGAACTCCCGACATTTATTGAATGTCGTTGAACGCTGACATTTCTGCTTGGTTTGTATCTCCCTGGGCGATACGTTTCAAGAGTGAATATTGTTTGTGTACTATAAAATTAAAATCATGTTTTTGTGGATGTGTTGTATTATGTTTTTATGAGCATTCCTATTTCTAACCCGCGTCAGGCGGATTTGGCTGCTCAGTATCGTCCGAAGGACACGACAGCTCCTCTGCGAGCGTTTAAGCCCTCTCGTTGGTACGAACAAACTTATGGGCAACCCGGAAACAATGTTCAGAACAAAGCAGCTAAAGCAGCTTTAGGTAGTTTTCTGGGTTTGCTTGATGTGCCTGTGCAGGCTATTGGGGGTATGCACCGTGATGCTGTGGCGGGTAACATGCTGGGCGAGCAGTCTCCGGGTTCTCGGGCTCTACAAAATTATGGTCAGCAAGTTGGTGGTTTGTGGTCAGATGTTTTTAAACCGGGGCAGGGACAGACACCGCTTTTTCTACCGCGCGAGTTTGAGGCGGCTGGTGAGGCTGCTGTGGATAGGTTTGGTTTGGAGGGTGGTGCGGCGTTAGCGGCTCGGGGTGGTGCGACAGCTTTAGATTTGTTAACGGGTTTGGTGGCTGGTGGTGTTGGTGGTGTTGGTAGGGGTGCTGTTAGGGCTGCTGGTGATGCTGTTTCGAAACCTTACAATGCTTACCGGGCGATGGCTCCTGAGAACCAAGCTTTGTACAATTCGATTGTTCGTGGGCTGTATCACGGTAGTAGGGATACGGGAGCGAATGTTGCTAAACCTTTTACTGCAGTTAGCCGGGATGCTGAGAGTTGGGCACGTAACTGGTTTGGCGGGGACATTTTTGGGGCGATAGGTAGAAAGGGACGTCAAGTAGCTGAGGGTTACACGCAGTCTGGTACTCGGTTACCGGCGGGCCAGTTACCTCCGGGTCTTACGCAACGTGGTTTTCCTGTTACTCGTGGAGCAAAGTTCAGGTTGTCGGAGCCAATGTCTGATGTGGCTAATCGTAAAATTCTTGATTTGACACAGGGTACGCTAGACGAGGTTGACCCGGCTTTGTACCAACGCCTTGTAAATGAATTTGATGACCCGGACGATGTACTAAATTTTGCGGATGATTTAGCAAAAATGGATTTAACTAGGTCTGGCCCAAGCATGGGCGGTTTGCATGAATCGCGTTATTCAGAGGCTGTGCGCCCCATAATGGAAGAGTTTGGTTACGACACGATTAAGCATTTGTCGGGGCAGTTGCAGGGTGACATTGTTACCCCTGTGTACGCTTTTTTAAACCCTGCGGGTATGCAAGCTAGACCAACTTTGCCTAGTTTAGGGCGTGTGGGGGAAGTTTTAGACACAAAAGTTTCGGAGCTTGCTCAACGGGGGGCCGAAGCTACGGGTAGGGCAGGTGCTTCAATTAGAGAGGGTGGGGCGAGTACTTTAGATTCTTTGGCAGCAGCTCTTAGCCGGGAAGATATGTCTTCTTTGCCAGCCTTTATTCGTGAGTTTGCAGAAACTAGGGCGTTACCTAGAGGCGCTGGCGAGGGTTTTCAAGATGTACGCCAGTTTGCTACTAACCCGAATGTAGACGCACTTTTAAGAAAGTTAGGTATTACTGGAAGACAGGCCGTTGAAAATACTCCTGTGTTGCGCGGAGCTTTTCAGTAACTAACAACGCTAAACGTGTGCTACGCTATCTCCTAACAAGTTTAGGAGAACCATGGACAAGAACCCTTACGTTAGATTGCGGGAGCTGTGCGGGCTGTCGCAGAAGAAGTTTGCGGATAAGCACAGCTTCGGAAAAATGACAATGGTGTACCTCGAATCGGGAATGTACACTCGTGTTTCCGACAGGCAAAGTATTGCGTTGGGTAAAGAGTGCTCAGAGAAGGGTGTTGACGCATATGACATTTTGGCAGAAGAGTATGGGTCGGCTTCGCTTAATGAAGCTTATTTGGCGTGGCGGAGTGAGGACCGTAGATTACGGGCCCCCTCAGTTTTGGCGAAAGTTGCACCACCTTTTATGGGTTCTGAGGGCACACCCCCCGTCGCCCAGTTTGTAAAAGACACCACAGGTTCTTTGCAGGGTTTCTGCAAACTGCTCAAAATTCCATCTATTACGATGACTCGTTACATTCGCGGCGAGACCGCCACAATGCCTGATGCGCTACGTGCAGCATTGTCGGATGTTAAATACCCTCACACGGCTGCGTTAGCGCAGGCCCAAGAAAAGTGGGTTGGTTAATGTACCTGTTAACGATGTGGTTGGCGATTGTTGTTGGCGGTTGGATTGTTTATCTTGTCGGTAAAGCACTCAATGGAAAGGACGAATAATGAAACTCAAAACACGCGAAAAAAATATTCTGCAGGTAGTGAACCGTTACATTGTTGACGGGCTGTCGTGGCAGGAATATTACAAAGAGCTCGGCAGGCTTCTGAAGTAGTGCCTGTCTACGCTTACTCGTGCCGGTTATGCTCGAAAGGGCATGACCGGCACCACGGGTTTGATGAAAAAGTCACTGACCTGTGTGGTTGTGGCGGGGAGTTACGCAAAGTTTTTCACCTTTCCGGTGTAACATTTAACGGTACAGGTTTTTACCGAAACGACAGCCAACCGAAAAGCGAGAACAATGACCGATAAGTTTGAGCAGTTCGAGGGCGGTGTCGCGGTACACTTGCCGGACGGTACGCTCCAACACATCCCAACTCCTAAAGGATTTACGGATGCTGCTTTTCGTGGGACGCTTGCTGCTTTTGATACTGCTTATCGCCGTAACGGGAAACAACCAACTGTTAATGACGTTCACGAGTTGTGGCCCAAACTGTCGAAGAAAGTCATCAGCGGCATATTTAGTACGCTAGAATTTCAGACGGCTCTCACCCACCGCGGCATCCAATGGAACGCCAAAGACGGCCTCACCATGGAACAACAAACCGTCCTCCTCAAACTCTCCGACCCCTTCGACAGACGCGGACTCACCACCAAACTCAAAGACCTCGGAACCCCCATGCCACGCTTCCAAGCATGGCTCAAACAACCCCTCTTCAACGAACTCTACAACCAACACACCAAAAACAACTACGAAGAAGCCCTCCCCGCAATCCGTCAAAGATTAATCGGAAACGCTGAAGCCGGAGACCAACGAGCCATCGAGCTAGTATTCGCCATGACCGGTGAATGGAACCCCAACCAACAACACCTCGAAGACGCACGCACTATCATTCTTAAAGTGATTGAAGCTATAATTACACATGTCAAGGATGTAAAAACTCGTGAAGCAATTTTATCTGACGTGTCCATGTATGCTGGTACAATGTCAACCATAGG